>Ga0302319_10009287_pt1 | contig 18954 bp, 14 predicted proteins | sample Bog_T0_2_FD_203319 | JGI IMG/M metagenome (GOLD analysis project Ga0302319, IMG submission 203319) | Peat permafrost microbial communities from Stordalen Mire near Abisko, Sweden - Bog_T0_2 | ecosystem: Environmental > Terrestrial > Soil > Wetlands > Peat | place: Sweden: Abisko, Stordalen Mire... | reverse complement strand
ATATCGCCTTTGTTTTCAACCAATTACACAACAGGCGGGTGGGCGACCGAAATCTGTGGTTAAAAAATCAAGCCGTCAATGTGCAGCGCTGCAAAACGCGGCAAACACTTCGTCGCTCACGCCGGCAGGCACTTCGCAGCCGGCGCTCAGCATGTAGCGATGGCCACGGGCCGTTGCGATGCACTCGAGCGCCTGCCGGCGGCAACGCTCCGGCGTGGATTGAAACAGGTCGGCCACGGGATTCAGGTTGCCTTTGATGCACTTGCCCGCCGCGCCGTAAACCTCCACTGCCCGCGCCAGGTCGACCATGTGATCCACGTTGAAAAGGTCCGCGCCGCATTGCGCCATGTCCTCGAGCAATGCGCTCGTGTTGCCGCAGACATGCAGTTTGACGAGACCGCCGGCGTCGTGAACGGCGCGGCAGACCCGTTGCTCGCAGGGAAGCGCAAACTCGCGGTAAAGCTCCGGCGAGACGAGCGACGCCGCGGCATCGCCGGCCCCGATCATCGGCGCGCCGGCCCCGAGCTGGACCAGGCAGAAATCAATCACCACGTCCGTCAGGAAATCCAGTAGCCGGTGAGCCAGCTCGGGCTCGTCGATCATCAGCATCATGAATTCCTGAACCCCGCAGACCGAGCAGGCCTCGGCGAATGGCATATCCACCCATCCCAGCACCAGGCATTCATTGCCCACGGCGTTGACCATTTCGCGCACCGCGTTTGTGCGGTCGGCCATGCGGCTGCCGCGGCGGGTTGGATCAGGCCGGCGCAATTGGTCCAGGCCGGCAATATCGGTCACCAGGGGCCGAAGCAGATGGGGAGGGTGGTTCTCCGGATAGGACATCTCGCCGCCCAGGTCCGCTGAAACACGGAATGCGTCGGAGCATGCCGTAATGGCACCCACGCCGAAACGCCGGAAGATATTCACCTGTGCCTCCGCCAGCGCCGACCCATCGGTGGCATAGCGCCGGTACGAAATGCCCAGCCTGTCGGCCGGCAGGAACATCAGCAGCGGAAAGACCGGAACGCGGTCCACCGGCTTGCCGGCAATCGCCGCCAGGCACCGCTGTTTGCCGGTCATCATCGGGGGGGTCATCACGCTCTTTTCATCCTTTTTCAGGGGAAAATCCACCGGAATGCGGTTAAAAACCGCTTGCCATGCCCGGGCGGAGGGGCACCTTAGACCCTTTCATGCGACGGTCGGGACATCTGCTGCTGCTGCTTTTTGTGATTCTCTCGTTCTGCGCCGTCGCGCGAGCCGGAGACTGGAGCATCGTCAAGTACGACGCGCGCGATTACGTGACCGTGCGCAACGTCGCGGATTTTTACGAACTCGGGGATTACCAGCGGGTGAGCAGCACTCTCATGCTCGGGTCGCCGGGCCGCAGCCTGCGCGGCGCCGTGGGCTCGAACGAGCTCTATATCAACAACCTCAAGTTCATCCTCAGCTATCCCATCGAAGAGGCGAATGGCGAGCCGATTGTCTCCCGAATGGACCTGAGCAAGATCATCGAGCCGGTCCTGCGGCCCAGCCGCATCCGCAACGCCGCGATCGTCGATTCCGTGGTGCTGGACCCTGGCCACGGCGGCTACGACAACGGAGCCACCAGCCCGTGGGGTTACGAAAAGACTTACGCGCTGGACGTGGCCCGGCGCGCGAAAGCCCTGCTCGAGGCACAGGGGCTGACGGTTTACATGACGCGGAACACCGATGAATTCATCCCGCTTGGGGACCGCGTCCGTGTCGCCAACATGCACCCCACCGCGCTCTTTATCGCCATACACTTCAACTCCGGCAGCCCTGACGCCAACGGCATCGAGACTTACACCCTGGCGCCGCGCGGGGTGCCCTCGATGGCGGCCGATGGCCCGAGGCTCTCCGACCTGCGCCCATGCGATGGCAATGTGTGCGACGCCGAAAACATGGCGCTGGCCTGCGCGACGCACGCCTCGCTCATCTGCCACGCGCGGCTCTACGACCGGGGGATCAAGCGGGCGCGTTTCGTCGTGATCCGCGATATCACGATTCCCGGCGTGCTGGTCGAAGGCGGATTCTTGACCAGCCCACGGGACGCGCCGCTGATCGCGTCGCCGCAATACCGGCAGGAAGAGGCGCAATGCATCGCCATCGCCGTGCGCAATTACCGCAACGCGGTCAATCCCGCGCAGCCCACGCTCGCGGGCTGCGGCGTGGTGGTGCGGGACGAAATCGAAGCCCAAGGCGCGCCTCCGCCTGTCGGCGAGCCACCGCGCACGGATGACAAACCCGACGTCGTGGCGACAGGGGTTGCCGGCCGGCCCCAGGCTCAATTCCGGCCCGCGTCGGTCCAGCCCCCCAAGCCGGCGCCCGGCCCGGCGTCGGCCCAGGCTCGAAACGAGGCGGGGCTGCAGTCGGCAGCGGCGCCCATCGTGGATTGAAGTTTTGGCGCAGAATTGAGATGAGCATTCCATCCGCGCGTCAGGCGCCGAAGAAACCCAACATGCCCGCCCCAAAGAAGGACCATCCCGCGCCGCCGGAAACCGTCGAGCGTGAAGAGAGCGCGAAGCGGCCGCTTGGTGTCTTCGACTCGGGCATTGGCGGCCTTACCGTCGCGGCGGCATTGCGCGAGTTGATGCCGGCGGAAAACATTTTTTACATCGGCGACACCGCGCGGGTGCCATATGGCGGGCGGAGCCAGCAGACCATCGAGCGCTACTCCATCGAGATCACCGGCCTGCTCCTCGCGGAGCGGGCCAAAATGATCGTCGTCGCCTGTAACACCGCCTCGGCCCTGGCCGTCCCCAGGCTCGTCGAGCTGCTGAAAGTGCCGGTGATCGGCGTCATCGAGCCCGGCGCCCGGGCGGCCGCGGCGGCCACGCGCAAGGGGCACATCGGGGTCATCGGGACGCGGGCGACCGTCTATTCGCGGGCGTACGAGACAGCTATCCACGCCATCGATCCCGGGATCCGCGTCACCAGCCAGCCCTGTCCCATGCTGGTGCCGCTCATCGAGGAAGGATGGCTTGACGATACCATTACCGACCAGGTGATCTGCCGCTACCTCGAGAAGCTGGTGCGCGCGGACATCGATACGCTGGTGCTCGGCTGCACGCATTACCCGCTGCTCAAGGAGGCGATCCAGCGTTTCGTCGGACCGGAGATCGCCCTCGTGGATTCCGCACAGAACTGCGCGGCTGCCGTGAAGAAATTGCTGGCCAAAGAGGAACTGGCCGCGGACGAGGAGCAGCTTGGGAAGCTCGACGTCGCCCTGACCGACCGCAGCGACGGCTTCCTGCGCGTGGCCGAGGAAGCCCTGGCCCTGCAAGTAGGCGACGTGCAAGTGCGGACCGTGCAGCACGCGGGGTGAGGAGTGGGTGCCTCGTTACGCGCCGATTCGTTGCGTCAGGCTTCCGTCGGGATCGTGCACTTCCAGGTAGTCCGGGGCTACGGTGGTGAAGCGGTCGGGAAAAACGACCAGGTTCTTATGTGGCTGATTTTTTGCGGAACCATATTGTATTCCCGCGATCCGTCCGGAGTCGTAAGCCGCCCGTGCCAGCGCTTGGGTTGGAGGATTCAATACCTTTGACCAAGACCCGGTCATCTCCTGCTCGTTGGTGCCCAGCGCCGAACGGGTCGCCGCATCGGTGAGATCGAGCACCCGGGTGACGATTCCATTTACAGCGTACAGCGTGATTGGCGGAGTCAGGAGCGGCAGCGGCCCTGCCGACAGCATCACGAGTCCATTGACCTCCGCTAAAGCCGTCACCGGATCCGAGCAGAGGTAGAGGGAGTCAAAACCTCCTTTGGGTGTGAACCGCGCGCCCTCGATCTTCGAACCTGCCGCCCAAAGCGGCAACACCCGCGTCTTAAGCACGTGGCGCAACGCAATCGCGCGCCACCACGGCCCGTGAATCGCCATCAGCTTAAGCCGCAAAAGCGCCGCGCCAAGCGCGGGCGGCTCCAACATTAGAGCGGCACTCCGTTCCAGGCGCTTCCGAGGATTCTGCTTACGGCAAATGCCTTGCCTTCAAGAATCGTGTCCAGCGAAGTTGCCCCGTCGAGGTCCGGATGCGGCGTATTGAGCCAGACGCGGATGGTTTCCTTCGGGCCGAAAAACTCGTGCAGTATCTCCAGCGAGCGCTTGACCGGCCGGAGCGCTTCCTGGAAGCCGCTGGCCGACGGGTTGCGATGCACCGCCTTGTAGTTAAGACCGAGCCCCTCAGCCAGGGGCTTAAGCGGCACCCCCATGAAGTCCGCCACTTTCTGGGCATCGATTCGCCCGGTATTCTCATCGTGCAACTCTGGGAGGATCACCCTCGGAACGTCCGGCGCTCTCGAAACCGTCAATCCCTGCCGCAACACCAGGACCTCGTCGCGCAGGCTCGCCACCTCCGCAACAATGCTCTTGTAGGAACTCCAATCCTCCGGCACGCCGCCCGCATGGCTCAGGTCATCGCTCGTTTTCCCGGGCGTCGCAATTTCCTTTACCCGATAAAGGCTCCGCTTTTGGGCTCTCTCCCGCACTTGCTGTTTCTTTTCAAGTCCTTTGAAGGTTTTCATCACCTCTAAAATCTACATAATATCCCCACGTTGTCTACATTTATTCTCGCTTTTTCTGCCTTATCCCGCGGACTGTCTTCCGGCCCCCTCGACATGCCCGCACTTCCCCGCTAAAATCCCGGCCCGATGCCTGACACGACCGCCGAGCAGGGGCGCCTCGCGCAAGCCGCGGCGCGCTCTCTCAATTGGAAACGCTGGGGCCCTTATCTCTCCGAGCGCCAGTGGGGCACGGTGCGCGAGGATTACTCGCCGGACGGCGACGCTTGGAATTACCTGCCGCACGACCACGCCCGCAGCCACGCTTATCGCTGGGGCGAGGATGGCCTGCTCGGATGGACGGATCGCGAGTGCCGCCTCTGCTTTGCGCTGGCGCTCTGGAATGGACGCGACCCCATCCTCAAGGAGCGCCTCTTCGGCCTCTCGAATCCGCAGGGCAATCACGGCGAGGATGTGAAAGAGTGCTATTTCTACCTCGACTCGACCCCGACTCATTCCTACGCGAAGGCGCTCTACAAGTATCCGCAAGCGGAATTCCCGTACCAGGATCTGGTCGAGGAAAACGCGCGCCGCGGCAAGCTGGATCGCGAGTACGAACTCCAGGACACCGGCTTGTTCGACCAGGGTCGCTACTTCGATGTCTTTGTAGAGTACGCGAAGGCCGCGCCGGACGACACCTGCATCCGCGTCACCGTTTGCAACCGCGGGCCGGAGGCGGCCACCCTCCACCTTCTGCCCGAGGTCTGGTTCCGCAACACGTGGACCTGGGGCTGCACTTACGAGGAGAGCTGCTGGCTGAAGCCGAGGCTGCAGCAGCAAGGCGCGGCGGCCATCACCGGCGGCCATGCGACACTGGGGGATTTCCGGTTCGAGATCGAGACGCCGGCGCCGTGGCTCTTCACGGAAAACGAGACGAACTACGCCCTGCTCTTCGGCTCGAAGAACGCATCGCCCTATGTGAAGGACGCTTTCCACGAGTGCGTGGTCCGCGGGCGTGCGGAGGCAGTCAACCCCGGCGCCTTCGGCACCAAGGCGGCGCCCCATTACCGGATCGAGGTGCCCCCGCGCGGCACGATCGCCCTGCGCATGCGGCTGCTCGCCACCGCGCAGCCGGGCGGGGAGATCGCCCCGGGCGGCTTCGGGGATTTCGACGGAGTGTTCGCCGCGCGCATCCGCGAGGCGGATGAATATTACGCCACGCGCTACTCGCCGGTCATCACCGCGGAGCAGCGCAACGTCGTGCGCCAGGGCTACGCCGGGCTGCTCTGGTCCAAGCAATACTACCACTACGTTGTCCGCGAGTGGCTGCATGGCGACACCCTCACGCCCCCGCCGCCCCCGCAGCGCCTCGAGGGCCGCAACGCCGATTGGCAGCACCTCTTCAACAACGACGTCATCTCCATGCCGGACAAGTGGGAATACCCGTGGTTCGCCGCGTGGGACCTGGCGTTTCACATGCTCCCCTTCTCCCGGGTGGACCCGGACTTTGCCAAGGAGCAACTGATCCTCTTCCTGCGCGAGTGGTATATGCACCCGAACGGCGCCATGCCCGCTTACGAGTGGAACTTCAACGACGTGAACCCGCCCGTCCACGCCTGGGCCTGCTGGCGCGTTTACAAAGTCGCCGGCCGCGACGGCGAGCGGGACCTGCTCTTCCTCGAGCGGACATTCCAGAAGCTGCTGCTGAATTTCACCTGGTGGGTCAACCGCAAGGACGTCAACGGAAAGCAAATCTTCGGCGGCGGCTTCCTGGGCCTTGATAACATCAGCCTCTTCGACCGCTCCGAGCCGCTGCCCACCGGCGAATCGCTGGGCCAGGCCGACGGCACGGCGTGGATGGCCTTTTACTGCGGCACCATGCTCTCGATCGCGCTCGAGCTCGCCCGCACCAAGCCGGCCTACGAAGACATCGCGTCGAAATTCCTCGAGCACTTCGTCCAGATCGTCGACGCGATGAACACCCTCGGCGGCGCCGGCCTCTGGAATGAGGAGGACGGTTTTTATTACGACCAGTTGATGGTTCAAGGCACGGCGCTGCCGCTGCGGGTGCGCTCGCTGGTCGGGCTGGTGCCGCTGCTGGCCGTCGAGGTGCTCGACCAGCAGACCATCCTGGCGCTGCCCGGCTTCCGCAAGCGGCTGCGGTGGTTCATCCACAATCGCCCCGACCTCTCGCAGCACATCTCCTACCTCGACCGCAAAACCGAGTCGGGCGAGAAATGCGTGCAGCGCCTGCTGGCCGTCCCCTCGCGCGAGCGCCTCGTGCGCGTCCTGCGATACGTGCTCGACGAAAACGAATTCCTCTCCCCCCACGGCATCCGCGCCGTCTCCCGCGTCTACGAGGCGCATCCGTACTCGGTCCGCTTCGACGGACGCGACCACAAGATCGATTACGAGCCCGGGGAGTCCACCAACAATCTCTTCGGCGGCAACTCGAACTGGCGCGGCCCCGTCTGGTTTCCCCTCAACTATCTGATCATCGAGGCGCTCGAGCGATACCACTATTTTTACGGCGACGATTTGAAGGTCGAGTGCCCGGTTGGTTCGGGCAAATTCCTGAACCTCCTCGAAGTCGCGCGCGAGCTGGCCACGCGCCTGGCCCGCATCTTCCTGCCCGATGAAAACGGCCGCCGCCCATGCTTCGGCGGCGATGAGCGCTTTGCGCAAGACCCGTACTGGCAGGGCCTGCTCTGGTTTCACGAGTACTTCCACGGCGATACCGGCCGCGGCCTGGGCGCGACGCACCAGACCGGCTGGACCGCGCTCATCGTCCGCTGCATGGGCATCGCCGGCCCCGTCTCGGATTGACTGAGCGCACGTGCCAAGCCAGCGCGCAGCCGCCTCGACTTGAACCTGCACTTTAACTAAACCTGTGGCCGTTTGTGCAGCGGCGTCCACCCCCGCCTGGGCCACCGGCCCAGGCGGGGGAAGACGCCGCAACCGAATGGCTACACTAAAACTTAAACCGCTAAATCCCTCGACACGTCACCCACTGAAAACAGAACCCCTCTTTCAGGGATAAGTCCCCCGGTCGTAGAATCGCAGCGCCACCGCCGTGAGCGAGCTGCCTGACCGGCCGACGAGCTCGATCTCGTTGGATTCGCCGAAGCGGACCCACGGGGTGATGTTTATCTCGAGCCGGTCTCCGATGAAGTGATGGTGCCGGCGCAGCCAGCGCCCGTTGATGATCACACCCAGCGGCGCGGCTCTCCCCTCGGCCCGGATCATGACGGTCCTGCCTTTTTGCGCCGCGTCGATAACGACGTTGCGCCGTGCAGTCGTGACTTTCCAGTCGCCCGGCAATTTCAGGGGCAGGTCGTAGGTCAGAAAATCCTTCGAGCCGTTCCAATCGCCCGCCAGGTCCTGGCTCGCAACCGACGGCGGCAGCCATTGCAGCCAGACGTTCGCCTCGATTCCCATGAGGTTGTCCGTCGACGTCACCTCGACCGCCACCGTGTGCCGGCTCCCGGGGGCCAGGAGCGTGGTCAGATCGTCCGTCGCGCCCCGAGTCAAAAGCGGCTTTCCGTCGAGGTAGACATGGCCCTGGTCGTGGAATTCCGCTCCAGGATGCCAGTTCGTCAACCAAAACTCCCGCCGTCCGCCAGTCCAGTTCCCAGGTACGACAAAGCTGCGCCGGAACACGCCGCGGCGCGGGCCGTCCGGTTTGAAGCTCACGATTCCAATCCGGCGCTGCTCCCAGCCCGTGGCCGGCGCATCGGAGGCAAGGTACGGCGCTGCGTCTTCCTTTTCGCTCAGCGCCCGGAATGACCAGCCGTCATCCAGGGGCACGGAAAATTTCGGCGCCGTCACCGGAGGCGGCGGCTGGACCGAGGGATCGGCGGCGCCCCGCCACCAGCCCTGCTGCAAGTGCAGCCAGTCCAGCGGCGCCTGGGCCACCGTCGAGCGCGGAGTCATGAACACGCGGGTCTCGAGCGGATCGAAGTGCAGGTTGGTCAGCGCCGCCTGCCCGTCGACTGTCGTCAACGCCACCGGCGTCCACTGCCGCGCCTCGAGGCACGATGCCGGCACGAAGCCCTTTGCGAACGTCAAGCTGGCCGTCGTCGGTTCCTTCTTCGAGTTCCACATTACCCACAGGTCATAGAGCCCGTTGTTGCTCTGGTAATGGCGCATCGTCAACGGCAGCGCATGCGCAGTCATGGGCGGGATGCCGCCCGGCTCCGTCGCCTTGTAATAATCGTTGTTCGGAGCGCTCAACGCCGCCGGGATGCGCGGCACGCCGAAGTGATCGAGGATGGCGCAGAAGAACCGCTGGGTGCCCACCGTATCGCCCGACCAGATGCGGTCATGCGCGAACTTGGCGCCGACTTCGACGATCCATCCCTTGCCCAGCGGACGCATCCCCATCGCCACCGTATCGTCATCGGTCCAGCGCAGGATATCGACGCAATCGGCGGCTTTCTTTTCCATCATCAGCCCGTTGCCTTTCGGAAACGTCTTCCAATCGTCCCCGGTGAAAATTTGCTGCCCCGGCTCCGCCTTCAATGCGCGCCACTGCGCCTGGCCCTTCGCGTCAAGCTGATCGATCCTCAAGACGTGATAGCCCGTCAGCCGCTCGATGGGCCACGCGTCCTTTTGCTCCGGAGTATGACGCCCGGTCTGGACATAGGTTACAAACACTCCGCCCTGCCGCACGTAGCGCTCGATGCCGCTGACCATCGCCTCGTCCATCACGGAGGTATTGGTATCGATAATCACCCGGTAACGATCCGCCCGCCCGGAGTTGAAGTCCGAGGGCGTGACACCGTCCCGCTCGAAGTTTTCACGCAAGTACCACGATGGGTTGAAGCGCCAGTAGCCCGCCTCCAGGGACGTGTTCAAATCCGCTCCCCACGGCCAGCCTACCAGGCTGGCGATCCGGTTGGTCACCAGCACGCCCAGGTCCGCCCGCGGCACATGGCATTTGCCCACGAGCCGGATTTCGTTCTGGTGCTCCTCGAAGTGTTTCTTGATCGGCTCGTTCCAAAGGATGCTCCCGATGTGGATGAAGTAATCGATCCCCTGAATGCCTTCGGTTTCCCAGAGCCCGAGTTGATACTTGAAATCATCCAGGGTGGCCGCCGGACCTCCCGGTTCCACGGACATCGGCAAGCCCGCGCTCCGCATCAGCATCGGCAGGTATTCCGCCCAGAACGCGCCCATGTAACCGGTATTGTGAAACTCTCCGCCCACCTCTTCACAGACTTGGCGCATTTGTTCCGAATACGCGTCGGGAGCGGCAAAACTCATGCCCCGGTCCGGGTCCGCCTGACGGACCACCAGCGCCGTGTTTCGCACCGCCCGCGAGCGCGACCAGAGCGTCCAGTCCGCAAAGTCCGCCCACAGCGCATTTTGTCCCGGCTCGAGATTCGGATATTGCACCGGCGCGTGCCGGCTCAAATAGGCGCGGTAAGCGATGTAGCCCATGGGCAGGTAAAGCGAGAGCTGGTTATCGCCGGGCTTCAAAACGGCGCTTGCCTCGTACGCGGCCCAGTGCGGAGTGGCGTGGAGCACCGGGCTGCGGCCGATCTCCTGCCCGTTCAGGTAGGCGACAACGGTGTGCTTGGTGATGGGGCTGAGGTCCCACACATAAATCCAGACTTTCTCGCCAGGATGAATCCACTCCGGCGGCACCGTGAACGTCCGCCGGTAGGTCGCCGGCTTCTTCGGCAGGAACATCGTGCGGTCATGCCCCGGCGCGACCACCGTCGGCCAATCCGCATCGGGCGTCGTCGGCAGCGCCCAGGTCTCCGGCGCGGGGATCACCTCCGGCTGGCCCTCCTTCTCCGGCTCGTAGAACTTAACCTTCCAGTCGCCCTTGAGGCTGATCGCGTCCCCTCCCCATCCCAGGAAAGAGGCCAGCTCCGGCACGTGGACATCGTCCCAGCTCCGCAGGCTGTCGGGCTTGCCCGTCCAGCGGCGGCTTACCGCCGTCACGTCCGTCCCGTATTTCCCGCGCAGGAACTCGCGGAAGGTCTTATCGGCCACCGGCCCGTATTCCATCAAAATGTCATGATCCCCATGCTTCAATTCGCTATGAGGCTCCAGCCAACTGGTGATGCAATCGTAGGTGTTGAAATGCTTTACCATGTCGACGACCAGCCCGTTCATAAGCGCGTTCCCCGGCTCCGAACTCCACGAAATCGCCCCCTGGCCGCCGTCGAAGTCACTGGCCGGACTGTAGCGGTCTCCGACAAAGTCGGGCATTTTCTGCGCCGTCTCCTCGCGCATGCGGTTCGAGAGCCAGGTCTCTGCGTTGGGGAGTCCAAGCTGCATCCCCACGGGCAGGTGGCGGCGCTCCGCCTCATCCAGCGCCCAATCGAAAATGCTGCTATGGATCTGGTCCTCCGCCCCGTCCATCGGAGCGGCGTTGACCCAGAAGAGCAGCCCGGCGCGCTGCATCTTTTCCGCGTATTCGAATTCCTTGGAAAAATCGTAAGTCTTCGCCGTCTGTCCCGGCGGAGTGCTGCCCGGGTAGCTATAGTAGAAACGGAACCCGAAACGGTCCCAGCGATCCAGCCACATCGGCACGCTGATCTCCGGAGAGTATTTGAAAGATGTCCTTTCCCCCGTGACGCATTCGCGCGCGAGCGCCTTCACCGTCGCGGCGTTGTCCGCCGCAAGAATGCACACCGAGGTCCCGGCCCGGAATGCCACGACGGCGCCCTGCCCCGCGATCAAATAACCAGGTTGCGAACCGATCAGCGCCGCCTTCACCCCGGGAAGCACCTGCAAATCCGAGAGGTACTTTGCCAACGTCAGCTTCGCCTTCGCAACGTCCTCGCAAGTCAGCACCAGAATCGAAGCCTTGTGCGCCGGAAAGCTCCGGAAAGTGGCCTCCAGCTTTCCAAAGCCGCGCAACGTCGCCGCCGGCTCAGTCTGCACCTCAGCCTGCCCGAGCAACGCGCTCGTATCCGAGACATGGACCGGTTCGCCGGCCATCGCCGTTACAAAGCCCGCGCCAAGCGCAAAAACGGCAGCCCAAAAGATTCTTTCGAAGTATTTCATAGGGGGAATGTATCTTGTAGCGTCCGGCGGCGGCGGACATTCCGCCCCGTCCGCACAAGCAAACCCCTGAAATGAACCAAGGTTTCTTATTGCCTCGTATAAGTCACCAACAGGCTCTCCGGAGCATGTCCGATGGTCACCTGCCAGTGGGATAGCTGGGCGCCGGTCAGGCGCTCGGTCTTGCCGGTATCCTCGTTCCGAACTTCGTAATCGGCCGCGGGGTCCAGCCCCTTCAGGCCCACGTCCAGACTTGATACCGTGCATTGGGGGCGGCGGAAGAAGACGGCAAAGCCCTTGCCCAGATCGGGCCGGTCAAGTTGCCATGCGGCCCATGCATTCTCGTCCAAAGCGATTTTGGTGAGCGGGTAGAAATCGCCGGTATAGAAAGGGCGCAGTTCTTTGACCTGCGCTATGACTTTCTTGAGCACATCGGTCGGGAAGTCTTTTGCCTGGGTGTCCTGGCACACTCCGAGCCCGGCCGTCATCGTGCTGCGCAATTCGTACAGGCCGCACTCCTGGCCAGACCAGCCTTTCATGCCGCAAGTGGCCAATGTCGAATGCAACGGAACGAAAAGGCTCAGCCCGGAAGTCTGTACCTGCTCCCATGTAGGCGTGGCCTTTCGATTGCCAACGGAATCGCTCCGCGAATACGGCGCGCTGCGACTCATCATTTCCAGGTCTATGCGCCGGCCCCCGGAGGCGCAGTCGTCGAAAATCAGAGCGGGATGCCGCCGGAGCAGTTCGTCCCACATGGTGTAAAGGCCTTCGATGTAATGATTCTCGGCGACGCCCTGGCGGCCGGGTTCATCGGCCTTCTGCCAGAAGGGCATTGGATCAATGTTGAAATCGGTTCGGTAGATATCGATTCCGCCCTCGCTGATGCATTGCGACAGGTGATCGGTCAGCCACCTGCGAGCGTCCGGATCACCGAGGTTGAAAATGCCATCGCTCTTCTCCCAGACCTTGCCGCGGCCGAACAGGAACTCAGGGTGTTCCTTTGCGATGAGGCTTTGGGCGTCCACACGCTCCGGCTCAAACCAGACCAGAAACTTGAGCCCGAGCTTATGAGCCGCATCGCCTACCGGCTTTAGCCCGTGCGGAAAATGGTCCGGTCTCGGCGCCCAGCTCCCCACCCCGTGCGGCCAGCCGCCTACGAACCAGCCCGCGTCAAGCCACTCGGTCTCCACCCCGAGGCCTGGCATGGCTTGCATCAATGCCGTCTGATTCTCCTCGGTGGTCCCATTGCCCTCGTCCAACACGAACCAGGTATTCTGCGACACGGTCGGCATGACGATCTCGCCATTGCGGCGCGGCACGTAATGCGCCAGTTGCACCTGGCGCAGAAGGTTGTGGCCGCGCATGCGGTCGTTCCCCTTCCATGACACGAGCAGTATTCGCGGGGTGCGGATGCTTTCGCCGGGATGGAGCTTCGCCTTGAACGTCTCCTGTCCGGCCTCGATCCGGATCTCTCCCGCCGCATCACGCCGAATGAGCTGAGACCATTGACCGGACCAGCCGATTGCCCAGGCCAGTCCACCGCCCGGCCATTCCATATTGAAATAGGGGAGAACGCCCCCATTTGAAGATCGTCCGCCGAAATTGGGCTTCATGGCAACCGAAGCGTTCGAAGCCAGCGGTTCGTCAATTGGCAGGAAGTCGGTAGCCTGCGCGGTGCTCCCGTGCGCCCGGTGGAGCAGGACATCGCCCGCAGGCACGCCGATATCGAGATCCAGCGGAAGAACCTCTTCCAGCACAGCCGTATCCTCCTTGCCGTTGTTTGTGAAACGCACAACCCAGTCCACCGCCGGGAAGTCCTTGAACAGCGTCACCTCGATCCGCGCTTCCATACCGCTGATTGGATCGCGATAGGTGATGACTCGAAGTTCCCGGCCGTCCGGAAGCGATTCCTTCGTCTCGATCCGTTTCCATGCCCGGAGCAGATCGACCGACGACTTGCCGCCGAACCGGAATGAAACCGGAAGCCGCCCGGCCAATCCCAACTCTTCCTTTGCGGTCTGATCGGAAAACGCCCTATGAGTCCAGGCTTCCAACGCCGCATGTTCATCCGCGGCCGTCTCGCCGCCAAATGCTGCAAAGGCTGCTCCAGTCGTAATCATCGTAAGAATCAAGCCAAGTCGTCGCATAATCGGGGATTTTCCATTTGGATTCAAGTTTATGACGAGCTGGGTAGTGGCTCAGTTTGAAAATAGCCCGGCAAACTCGTTGACGAATAAAAGGGCTGTTACCCAGAAGATCGTTACAACTAGGCCTATTCGAGTCAGCGTTGGCTCGACTTTTAAGAATACGATTGACCAAATCTGCAAACCGAATAGCGACACAAGGTCAATTTTAACCAAATTATCGCGCAATCCCACGTAGGCGTATGGGATTTTAAATTCCACAAAAATTTCGATAAAGCCTGCGATTAAGACAAAGAATAGGATACGCCTAAAAATTTTCATTTCCCTTGCGCCGCGATTGCGATTTTAAATGGACTGGAAACAACACCGTTATAAATGCCAAAACCCAAATTGGAAATGCCAAAACCCAAATTGGACGGGCTACCGTTAATCGGCTGCGATTGAACAACGCAAATCGTGTGGCAGCGCGGTCTCTATGGGTGACAACAGGAACATGGCCGTGAACGTAGTTACCCCTCCGGTCAAAGAATCTTCACCCGAATCTCCTCAGCTTGCGCACTGGTTACTGCCAGCACCGCATACCGCGCTGTTTCATTCCAAGGCAAGAACCCAAGTGGGAAATCCCGACTAGAGTGGATTTCCGTCCAGTTGGGGGAGCAGCCACTCGAGGCCCTCGATGTTCTCCAACAGCCGCGTTTCGGCATCTTCGTCGGTGTGGTTGATAATGCCGATCGGCCCCACCCAACCGCTGTCCCGAATGATTCGCAGCAGGGAGAGATCAAGCTCGCCCCGTCCGAGGGGAAGAATTTTTTTGCCTGCCGCCTCCCCGTCATGCGTCATGCCGTTCAGGTTCAGAGCCAGTAAGTAAGGCTTCATTTTTCCCAGCAACTCGGGGAAACGGCCGAGGTGTTCGTGCCCGTGGTGGAGGTTGTAAACGATTCCCAGGTTATCGATACCCTCCTTTTTCAAATGCTCGATAATGGCGATTTGGTTTTCCGGCTCCCCGAACCAGCCGCCGTGGTTATAAAGCGCGACCTTCAGTCCCAGCCGGGCTGCGGCAAGCGCCTTCGGTTTCATCCTGGCGGCCTCGGACTCGACCGTGCCGTCGCCGCCCATGTACCAGATCTGCGGATGAATGCCATTGCGCTCGATGGCCTCGAGGGATTCCTTCGAAGCCCCCCACCAGGCAAGGATTTCGATCCCATGCCGTTTCATGGTTTCGATTTCCGTATCGAATGTGGGTATGTGCACGTCGCGGTAATCGTACGCCAGGCGCTTGAGTCCCAATCGATCCAGCATCTCCGCGCGTTCTTCCGAATCGCGCTTCTTTGCATCGAAAGGGACAATGCACCACGCGACGAGATTTTTGCGGGAAAACAGATTTTGCTTATTCATTTTAATACGTTTGGTTCAGTTTTGATGGGCCGGCGGCGCCATCCGCCAATCGAACAATGCGGCGAGCGTGGGCAGCGATTGGTTGAGCAACCCGCTGTAAACTTTCTGTGCCTCGGCGGGGGAGTAAAGCGTGGCCAGGTTATCCACTTTGATTCTACCTGAGGCAATCCAGTCCATGGCAGCCGCGTAGTTTTCCAGAATGCACGAGTTGCCCCGGAAATCCGTCGGTTGAATCGGAACCTCCCACTCCCAGCCGCTTCGCAGCACAAGGTAACGATGAAAAACGGCGTGCAGAATGTCGAAGGCATGCATGTCGGTGCGCCGCTGCCAGGGCACGCCCAGGAGCACCACTTCGCCGCGTTTGGCGACGCAGTTGCATCCGTCGAGCACGGCCCTTTCATGCCCGCTACACTCGACGTGCAACGCCACTTTGCCCTTGATGTCCACCGGTCCCTCCGCCACGGAAGCGCGCACATCTTCGAGTCCGGCTTCGAGAGCGATTTTGCGCCGATTTTCAACCGGGTCCACCGCGGTCACAACGTAGCCGCAGGCGGCAAAAATTTGCGCCGCCAGGTTACCGACCGGCCCCAGTCCCGTTACCAACACACGGGACGGTGGCCTGGCCGTGGTGGTGTTGAGCGTGCTCATGCTGACGCCCATGAGCCGGGCAAAAACGGCCCTCTCGGCGGAGAGCCCGGCAGGAACAGGAATCACCCCTTTGCGGCTGGAGACCTGCCATTCCTTATGATTGCCCGAGTCAAAGACAAGCGTGCCAACCGGCAGGTCCGTTACTTCGGACCCGGTTTCCGCTACGGAAAAGACGCAGGCGTAACCCGGATAGATGGGGAATTTTTCTTGAAGGAAACCCCCGTTCAATTCCGTACCTGGACTGGTCAGCGAGATTACGGTGCGTCCGCGCACCTCCTGGGGTTTCAGCGATTCTTTTAAATCCGGGACCTCGACGACTTCGGCTCGCTCCTTGGCGGTGAAAGCAATTTGGCGCATGAAATGAGGACTTGAGATGATGCGACTATCTTATTGCCTGATCCCGCGGTTTTTCCATGATCGCCCATCGGATAAACATGTCTGAAACTCTGATGCCGCTGCTGGCCCTGGAACCGTTGCAACTGGCATTTATGCAAGCGGGGCGGTTGAAGAAACACTGCGATGGCGATACCCATCGGAAAGCGATTCCCTACACGATCGTCGCGCAGGCCTGCGAAGGCGCCTATGAGGTTTGGTGCGATGGCAAGCACGAGGTGGTGTCGAGCGGCGGCATTTTCCTGGTTCCGGCGCACGCCCCGGTCAAGATCACCCATTGGGCCGGAAGACGCGGCATCATGGCGGCGCGCTGGCTGCATCTGCGTTTCAGCCTCTGGGGAATGATCGATTTTCTCTCGCTCTACGAACTTCCACTTCAACTCCCAAAGCCGGCGAGCCTGCGGCTCGGAAAAATAATCGGGCGCGTCTTGCGATCGCAGGCGGCGGAAGAGGCCGATACGGACGCAATGATTTTGCGGAGCGAGCTGGCCATGGATGCACTACGGCTGATTTGCAACGCATCAAAGGCAAAGAAACATCACTCGCTCATCCACTGGCAGCGGCTGCACCCCGTATTGCGCCACATTCAGGAACATCTCTCAGAGGAGATCAGCGTCGAGAAACTGGCGGCGGTTACGAATCTATCTCCGGCTCAGTTCCATGTTCTCTTCAAGGCGGAATTTGGGATCACACCCATGCGCCACGTCCGGAACATGCGGCTGGATTTCGCCAGCCGCCAGCTCGTCACCAAGAATTGGACGCTTTCCCAAATTGCGGAGTCCGCGGGATTCAAAGATCCCTTTCATTTCAGCCACGCCTTCAAGACGCAATTCGGCATCTCCCCCCGCAAATACCGGGAACAGGCCTCCGCGGAATTACTTTGACCCGAGGCCCGGAGGGCCTGGGGCGGTTTAACTTGAACATGAACCCTCTGGATTGTCATTGCCTGTCGCGGTCATTGCCTTGCCATGCTCGCATTTTCGTCTTATAAGAGTCTCATGCAGACCACCACCGCCACCGAGGCGCGGGCCAATTTATCCGCGCTTTTGCGGAAGGCCCTCGACGGGCAGGAAATCGGGATTGTGTGCAACGGCCGGATCGTGGCGTTGCGGCCGGTCGAGGTCACGGCCACGGACTATGCCGGCGCCGAGTACGGCATCGCAGGGGACGAGATTCGCAACATAGCGGCCAATCTTCATGCAAAAGCGAAAAGGGCAGTCAAAACCCGCAAAGCGCGCTCGTTCGAAGGAGACATCGAAAAAGCGATTCGAGATCAGGCTTGATCCCGATTTGCTGGGAACTTTGCGGACCTATTCCAGAGCGGACCGAAAAGAAATTGGGCGGTTGATCGAGCGGGTGCGCGATTCTTTTGGGGAACCGCACGCCCGCGGCGGGATCGGTATCCGCGCTTTGGGGCAAGGCCTCTACGAATGCAGGCATGGATTGTCGTTGCGCCTTGTGTTCGCTGCCTACCGCGGCCTGTTATACTTCCACACGATCGGCACTCATGATGAGATTCGGCGTTTCCTAAAGGCGCATCGGGGAAATCCCGGTTAACTAAACAACAGAACCGGAGAATGCCGGATCCTCTCTACGACCTTCTGTACGCCGTCGAGCGCGCTCTCACTCGTTGCGCGGCCGGGCCTGCGCATCCCGCCGTGGTCCGCGTCTTTGCCGTTCGGCGCGAGGACGGGCAGCTCGTCGTCCAATGCGAGAAACCCGACGGCATTCCACTCGCCGCTCTGCTCCGGCAGCAGCGCGTCTTATCCATGGGCGAGGCGATGGAGTGCCTGCGCCCGCTGGCCGCGGCGCTCGAGCACGCCGCTGCGAATCAACTGCCGAGGCTCGACCTGGTGGCCACCAGTGTCATTGTCCAGACCGGCGATCCTGCCGCCGGGGCCAGGCCGTTTCGGCCCAAGACGCCTCCCCTTGCCCTCACCGTTCTCAACCAATTGAAGGATTTGCGGCAGGGAAAAACGATGCTCGTCGATCCGCTGCGGCTCTCCCCCGCCGTGCTCGAGATCGAACCCATCAAACACGGGATCGCCTCGCTTGCCGCGCTCGCCTTCGAGCTCCTGAGCGGACGCCCCGTGCCTGCCAGGGCCGCCGATTACCGCCCGATCTCCCCGCTCTCCGAAGCCGGCAACCATTGTCTGCGCCGCGCCCTGGGGCAGAGTTCCTCCTTCGCCCTCCCCGGCAATTTCCTGGACGAGCTGGCGTCCGGCGCCAGGTATGTCTCGTCCGCGGAAAACCCACCGGAAAGCGAAGACCGCACGGAGCTGCGATAGATGGATTAAGAAAACCTGCAGCCGTAATCTGACGAATTCCTTGATAAGATGAACAGCCAGCCCCCGCCGATCCGGTTGCCGGACTCGGCTTGACGGAATCTAACCAGATAATCTCCCGCAGGAGCGAGCCCAACTGGCAGGCAAAAACACGTTTCAAATTCGTCCGGGGAAAAAATAGTTACTTTCCTCTTGACACCTGGGTGCGCGCGCCAACTGCAACGCCGTCCCAAAAGTCAACGGAAAAGATTTCACTAACAGGAGCACCATTTTTACACTTCATGATGGTTCTATGACAAGGACGCCAAATCCCCTCGCCATCAAACCCAATGTCGGTCAATGGACCAGCACGTGCGCGGCAGAGAAAGAGCCGCCAAGCGCCAATGGTCCGGACATAGCCCAAACGGCGCTTCAGAGCATCGGCCTATCCACCAGGAATTTTGGAGGCCCATTCACGAGCCCCCCGGAATATGCATTGGCCGTATCCATCATCTTCACAAAAGCAACGGAGCAGGCTATCATGACGGGAACATTCCCCGAAAATGTTCTCAGCA
>Ga0302319_10009286_pt1 | contig 18954 bp, 13 predicted proteins | sample Bog_T0_2_FD_203319 | JGI IMG/M metagenome (GOLD analysis project Ga0302319, IMG submission 203319) | Peat permafrost microbial communities from Stordalen Mire near Abisko, Sweden - Bog_T0_2 | ecosystem: Environmental > Terrestrial > Soil > Wetlands > Peat | place: Sweden: Abisko, Stordalen Mire... | reverse complement strand
CACCAATGCCAGTTGCTTCTTCCGCTTGCAATCGCCGTGACCCCCCAATTTCCCTCCGCGACCGCAAATCAATGAATTTGTCGCCCAAAAGCAACTGGTGCCTCGCAAATTTCAGACTCGCTCTCAAGACGTTCTGCCTGCTATCAGCGGGGCTGTCGCTCACGGCACCTGACCTGACGGTTGCTGGCGAGGTCTCGAGCGCGGGCACCATCAGCCGGGAAACATTCGTCAACCCGATCTATGAGCAGGCCGACCCGTGGATTGCTCAAGCGGGTGGCCACTATCTTGCCTGTTTTGCCGAAGGCAATCGCAGCATCAGCATTCAGATCTCCGACCGGCTCACCGTTTTGGGACCAAAACATATCGTGTGGACCGCACCCGCAAACGGTCCCGCTTCCCGCGAGGTTTGGGCTCCGGAACTCCATCATTTGGACGCACACTGGTACGTTTACTTTGCCGCCGATGACGGCCAGAACCGGGATCACCAAGCCTGGGTGCTCCAGTCGGCCGGTGACGACCCGCTCGGCCCTTACACTTTGCACGGCCCATTATACACTGGAGACGATCCCGCCATGGTTGCCGACAATCGCTGGGCCATCGACATGACCATCCTCGAACTGGACCACCGCCGTTATGCCATCTGGTCTGGCTGGCAGGATGATCGCGACAATCAACATCTGTACATTGCGCCCATGAGGGATCCCTTGACTCTGGCCGCCCCGCGCGTCCGGCTTTGTGCGAATGACGATCACCTTTGGGAACGGGTCGATGAGCGCCCGGAAGGTCGCGGACTCAATGAGGGGCCGGAAATTCTGCAACACGAAGGCCGGACCTTCCTGGCTTACTCTTGCAGCGGCTCATGGCAACCCTCCTATAAAATCGGCATGTTGGAACTCCGTCCCGGCGGAAACCCGCTTGTCCCGGCCGACTGGAAAAAATTTGCCGCCCCGGTTTTCCAATCCTCTGCCACCACCTTTGGCGTCGGCCACAATTCATTTGTGAAATCGCCTGACGGCACCCAGGACTGGCTCGTTTATCACGCCAAGTGGAGCCGTAGCGACGGTTGGCAGCGGACCGTATTCATTCAGCCATTCCACTGGCATGCCGATGGCACGCCCGAATTGGGCAGCCCGATAGCCGCCGGCCAGCCCCAGCCCCTTCCTTCTGGTGAAAAGGTTCCGCTCGTTGCCGGCGAAAAAGATTATTCCTTCGATAACCCCAACAGCTTGGAAGGCTGGGCCTACTACGGTCACCATCAAATGATCTGGTTGCGCAACGGCTCGCTGCATTTGGGCGGATTACGGAGCCCCGGCGCAAACGACTTCCGCACCGGCGAAAAAGTTGTGGTGGACGGGGGATTCTGGACCGATTTTGCCGCCACGGTAAAAATGCACCTGCTCGATCGCACGGGCGAGGCGGGCATGCTTTTTCGTGTGCAGCTACCCGCGGTCGGCTACAACGCCCAGTGCGGCTATTACGCCGGCATCCAAGCCGCAAGCTCGCGCGCCGTGCTCGGTTTCACGGACGGCAAGAACTGGCACGAACTGGCCTCGGTTCCGCTGCCCGCCGCCGCGCCCGACACGCTGACCCTCTCGGTGGAAGCGTCCGGCGGCCATCTTCAGGTTGGAATCCAGGACAAGATCCTCATTGAAGCCACTGACACCACCTACCCCGCCGGTTCCATCGGTTTGCGGGTAGTCGACACCCACGCCGCCTTCTCCGATCTACACATCAAGCCTTTGGACCTTAGCTGGAATGATAAAATTGAAACCATCGGGCGGCCCACAAATGGCCGCCGATAAGAACGGACGAAAATATCTTTTGAATAGACCAGCCCCCGAAGGCCTTTCGACCTTTCACCCATTTTTAACTCAATTTCCCAGGAGACGGTAAAATTGTTCCGCGTTGGTGTTGCTGACGGTGACGGTAAAGTTGGTTCCGACGATGACTGGGACGGTGGTCACGGCAGCCCAATTTGTCGGGGAAAAAGAGGGGGTTGATTGCAGGGTCCAGCCAACGGCGTTGGTGGTCCAGAGCAGCGTTACTTGGGACAGGCCGGCTGGCTGGATGCCGAGCGAGGGTTTATATAGCGTTCCAACCAGGGTAAAGTCGCTGTAGCTCGTTGTTGGCCCAAAGCCACTGCCGGTGGTTGTGTTGGGCTGATCATCGTAAAGGCCCACATGTCCATGCGGGTTTAGGCTGGTGACCAGCGTATTCGCGGGAGTGGAGGAACCATTGATGTAAATTGAGTAAGTGTTGTTGGTGACGGTGATTTTTAAGTCATAGGATGTGCCCGGGGAAAATACGCCGTCGACTTCATTCTCGGCGCCGCTGCCATCGACGTGCCAATAAGAGGAGGTTCCGTCGTTGCCGCCACGGCCGCCCTGGCCATAATTGTTGCCGCCGAGAATGCAGACGACGGTGTCTGGCGGGCCGGTGGGAGTGCCACCGCCAAGGCCACTGCCCCGTAAAAGGATTCCGCCATCGGCCAACGAATTAACGTGCACGGTTATGGTAAAATCGGTTAGGTCGTAGGGTAGCCAGGTGACCGCGAAGGGGTTGTTGTTCGGTTGTTGGGCAAAATAGGCGTTGGTGGTCGCCGTCCAGTTCCCGGAGGCGTTATTCCAAAGAGGAGAGGGCGGGTTGAAAGAATCGCTGAAATTGATCTGCGCCTGGGCGAACTTTGAAACCGCAAGCAAGCATAATATCAAGAATGATCCCTTTAAGTTCATAAACGATATCCTTTTAAATGATATTTCCCTTTTGATTTGGGACGCACGAACAGTCCGCGACTGTCAAAATAATCTACGCCTCCCCGGCATCGTTGCAAGGACTTTTTTCCTGTGCCTAACGTCGAATTTTGGTTTGGGCACGTTCCATTGAGCACCTGCAAAAAATGAATTGCCCGAATGTCACGCAATTGTAACCTTTTCGCCATCAAATCGAAACCATTCGATCTCAACTTGTTGCCGCTTATGCTGCCAAACCAAACATTGCGGATGCCCTTCACTAAAATCCATGGCCGGATCGCCGCCCTGATTTTTGCCTTCACCCTCACACTGGCGCCCCTCTGCACCACGGCGGCGGAATTCAATTATCTGACTCCCGGCCACCCGGACGTGTTCGCATTGCTGGCCCCCCCGCCGCTGCCCGGCTCCGCCGAACAGGATGCGGATCTGGCGGAAGTCCGTGCGGTGACTGCGGCCGCGTCGCCGGATGACAAAGCCGCGGCATTCGCCGAGAAAAAATTCAGCGCTTTCAATTTCACGGTGCCCGTGGGGGGCTTTTTTAAGGAAGTGAACCTGCCGAAAACCGCCGCCTTTTTTAAGCGCGTCCAGGAAGATGCCGCCGCCGTGGTGGACAGCGCAAAGGATGTGTATCAGCGGCCGCGCCCTTACGTGATTGACCGGAGCCTGGCAAACGGAAAACTGGAAACCAGTTTCAGTTATCCCAGCGGCCATTCCACCGAAACCATGACGCTGGGGTTGGTGCTCTGCGAAGTGTTTCCCGACAAAAAAGATGCGATCCTGGCTCATGCACGCCAGATGGGCTGGCATCGTGTGCAGATTGCCCGGCATTATCCCACGGATATTTACGCAGGCCGCGTGCTCGCCCAGGCCATTGTGAGGGAGCTTGACGCCAATCCGCAATTCCAGCATGACCTGGTCGAGGTCAAAGCGGAAGTGGCTGCCGCGCAACCATAAGCCGGGACCCCCATAAATCTCAAAGGGAGTCCTTTCACTATTGAGCTCCTTGGCGGGGCGAAGAAATCGGAGTTTCGGGTTGGTCACGCCTATCACCGTCAAACCTGCATTGCGAATTGAGGAGGTCTCTGGACTCCCTCTCCGCCAATAATTATTGGGGGCCGTGGTGAGGCGGCACTGAGCCTTTTCTGTCTAAAAATCCAATATGGCATTGACTGTGGTCAGGCAGCATCGCTCATCCCCGGCCCTGCCTCCATTCTGCAGGGAGGTTGACCGCCGGCTGGGAGATGAGGTGCTTCGAGGTTCATGGGTTGAATGTGCGAATTTCATCGGGTAATAATCCTCTCTCAATTGACACGGAACATCCATCTGCCGGCTTGAGATTCATGAAACTACACGGCACAGTTGGCGTCTGTAAAAGATGATGACAGGACGTTTCAAAATGCCGGTTTGGATGTTCCCGCTGCTGATTGCGGTCCTGGTGGCTTTGGTGGGATGGTGGGGCAATTATCATCTGCGGGACGCGATTGAGTCGGATCTCAAGGCGGATTTGACGAGCACGCTGAATGCGAATGTCACGGCGCTCCAAATCTGGGCTACCAATCAGATGCGCCTGGCGACCGAGTTGGCATCCGAGCCCGCAGTCAGCAAGGTGGCCGTAAGGATCCTCGACGCCCCCATGCCCGAACCGCATACCCTGCCCTCCAAAGATGCCGTGTCGCTCGGCAACTACCTCCGGCCCCGCCTGGCCGCGATGGGTTATGAAATCGCCCAGGTGGTCAATACCAATTTATACGTGGCGGCAACCTCCATGCGCATCCCGTTCGGGGTGGGCTTGCCGGTGGCGGAGGAGCATACGGACAAATTCGGAGAATTGTTCGCGGGGGGCGAACCCATCATCATCACCCCGTTCAAGGCAAATTTTCCAGTGGAACGGAGGCCTGCGCCGGGCGACACCAGGCCGCACCGTAACCGGTTTAATCTCGGGCGGAGGCGCGGTGACGAAATGCTGATGCAGGTTGCGGCGCCGATCCGCGAAAACGGAATCGTGAACGGGGCGCTGGCCCTGGTCATCAACCCAACCAACGAGTTCTCCCGGGTGCTTTCGGTGGCGCATCGCGGTGAAACCGGCGAGACCTTTGCCTTCGACCAGACGGGGTTGCTGATTTCCGAAAGCCGGTTTGACCTGCAACTGCATGCGCTCGGCTTGCTGGCCGCCACCAACATCAGTTCCGCCTTGAACCTGCGGCTCCATGACCCCGGCGTAAATCTCACGGAGGATTCCCTGGATTTTACCACCAATCTGACGGAGAACCCGCTGACCCGCATTGTCGCGGGCGCGGTGGAGGGCGGCGAAGGAGTGGATGTGGTTCCGTCCCGGGATTACCGCGGCGTGCCGGTGGTCGGGGCGTGGCGCTGGCTGCCGGAATTCGGCATCGGCGTGGCGACCGAAATGGAGGCCGGCGAGGCATTCTGGCTGCTGCAGGTCTCACAATTTGTTTTCATGATTTTATTTCTGCTGCTCGTGCTGCTCGCCACGGTCCTGTTCATTTTTTCGTACGCCAATTCCGCCTCCAAACGCCGGTTGGTGGAGGTGGAATCGAAATTGCGTCAGCTCGGGCAGTATACCCTGGAAGAAAAGATCGGCGAGGGCAGCATGGGCGTGGTCTACCGGGCCAAGCACGCCCTGATGCGCCGCGACACGGCGGTCAAACTCCTCGTGCCTGAACTGGCCAATGATGAGTCCGTCGGGCGATTTGAGCGGGAAGTGCATCTCACCTGCCAATTGGCGCATCCGAACACGATTCAAATTTACGATTACGGCCACACGCCGGAGGGGGTCTTCTATTACGCCATGGAATTGCTCAACGGCATGAATCTTCGCCAACTCGTCGAGGAATTTGGTCCGCTGCCGGAGGGCCGGGCAATCAATATCCTGACGCAAATCTGCAATTCGCTGGCCGAGGCGCACGCCCGGAACCTCGTCCACCGCGATATCAAACCCTCGAACGTTTTCATCAGCGATCGCGCCGGCGTGCCCGATTACGTGAAGGTGCTGGACTTCGGGCTGGTGCGCGAATACGCGGCTGCGCGCGAACAGCGCGGAGACCATGAAATGGTGGGCACGCCCTGGTTCATGTCTCCGGAGTCGATTCAAAACCCCGCCGCCAGCGACCCGCGCAGCGACCTCTATTCCGTGGGCGGCCTCGCCTATTATCTCGTCACGGGGCACAATGTTTTCGAACACGGGACCGTAGAGGAGATCTACCAGCAGCAACTCACCGCCACGCCCGTGCCGCCGTCAAGCCTGACCCATAACGTGATCAGCACCGAGTTGGAGGCCATCATCCTGCGTTGCCTGGAAAAGAATCCGGATGACCGGCCGCAATCCGCCCTGGGCCTGGTCGCATTGCTCATGAAAAGCCCGTGCGCGCATGAATCCACCCCGGAAATGAGGGCCGCTTGGTGGGCTGGCTACCACACCAGCCGGAACGCCGCCGCCTCGCCCGCCAGTGGCGAGGACACCACCACCCTGCCCGACGTGAAAATTGATTTCGACAGCCGCATGTAATCCTGACATTGTAAACCGAACGAAAGGAATACTGAGCCATGAACACGGAAATCTCCCAACTGCTGGGCGCGGAAGCGCAAAACCTCCTGAGTCATCAATGCAAGGGCATCGCCAAAGAGCGCCTGCACCTCCCGGGACCGGATTTTGTGGACCGCATTTTCCAGGCTTCCGACCGCAATGCTCAAACCTTGCGCAGCCTTCAGGCTTTGTTTTATCACGGCCGGCTGGCCGGCACCGGTTACGTCTCCATCCTGCCGGTGGACCAGGGCGTGGAACATTCCGCCGGCGCGAGCTTTGCCAAAAATCCCGACTATTTTGACCCGGAAAACATCGTCAAACTGGCCCTTGAAGGCGGTTGCAACGCGGTGGCCTCCACCCTAGGCGTGCTCGGCGCGGTGTCGCGTAAATATGCGCATAAAATTCCGTTCCTGGTAAAGCTCAACCATAACGAGCTGCTGACCTATCCCAACAAGTTCGACCAGATTTATTTTGCCCAGGTCGAACAGGCCTGGAACATGGGCGCCGCCGCGGTGGGCGCGACCATTTACTTCGGGTCGCAGGAATCGGCGCGGCAAATCATTGAGACCAGCGGGGCGTTCAAACGCGCGCACGAACTCGGGCTCGCCACCGTCCTCTGGTGCTACCTGCGGAATGACGCGTTCAAGACCAAGGAAAAGGATTATCACGTCAGTGCCGATCTCACCGGCCAGGCCAATCATCTCGGAGTGACCATCGAAGCGGACATCATCAAACAGAAGCTCCCCGAGAATAACGGCGGTTATAAGGCCCTGAACACGGGCAACTCCAGCTACGGCAAACTGGACGAACGGATTTACACCGAACTTGCCACCGACCATCCAATCGATCTATGCCGTTACCAGGTCTTGAATTGTTACGCCGGCCGGGCGGGCCTGATCAATTCCGGGGGTGAATCCAAGGGCGCGGGCGACCTGGCCGCCGCCGTCAAAACCGCCGTCATCAACAAGCGCGCCGGTGGCATGGGTTTGATTTCCGGACGCAAAGCGTTTCAACGCCCCCTGAAGGAAGGCATCAAATTGCTGAACCTCATTCAAGACGTATATCTGGATAAAGAGATTACCGTGGCGTGAGGCAAAGATCAGCCTGCGGACCACCCCCGCCGCGCGGATCGGGCGGCCCTGCCGGTCCGCCGAGCCCGAGTTTTATCGGGGTGCCGATTCCTCCTTCATAATTCATAATTTACAGCAAACACCGCGCTTGCTTAAACCGCCGGTTTAGCCAATAAGAAGGTTGTGCATTGGCTAGACACTCTCTCCCGCTTCTGGCCGCATTTCGCGGCCGGGTTCGATTTTTGTGCCGCACTTCTCGCCTCCTCCCATGCCCTGCTTTACAAACGGGATACCCGCTCCGCCGCCCTTTGGATCGGCATCGTCTGGCTGGTTCCGTTGTTGGGGCCGATTCTTTACCTGGCTCTCGGGGTGAACCGCATCCGGCGCCGCGCGATCAAACTGGCCGTGCACGGAACACTGGGTCGTGCCGTGCCGGAAAATCTTGGAGAACCCGAAACCATCGGGGCGGAGCATCTCAAACTGCTGGCTCGCGTGGTCAGCCGGGTAACTCCCAATTTACTGACGACCGGCAATAAAATCACCCCGCTGGTGAACGGGGACGAGGCATTCCCGGCCATGCTCGCGGCCATTGACCGGGCCCGTAAATCCGTCTCCCTGGCCACTTACATTTTCGACAATGACCCCAGCGGACAACTCTTCGTCCGCGCGCTGGAACGGGCAGTCCAGCGCGGAGTGCAGGTCCGCGTGTTGGTCGATGCCGCCGGGGCGCGCTACTCCTGGCCGCCCATCAGTTGGAAACTGAAGCACGCTAAAATCCCATACGCCAGATTTTTGCCCGCCTCCCTGTTCACCCCCTGGCGAGTGGCTACCATCAACCTGCGCAACCATCGCAAAGTCATGGTGATTGACGGCGATACCGCCTTCACGGGCGGCATGAACATCCGCCACGGCAACGTTCTGGTGGACAAGCCCGCCAAACCGGTTCAGGATCTCCACTTCCTCGTGGAGGGCCCTACCGTGACCCAGTTGCAGGAGGCATTCGCCAACGATTGGGCCTTTGCCAGCGGCGAGCTCCTCGAAGGCTATCTTTGGTTTCCTGAGGTCAAGGAAAGCGGCGAGGTGATCGCCCGGGTGATTCCGGACGGCCCGGACGGAGATTTCGACAACCTGCGACTGACCTTGCAGGCCGCCCTGGCGGAGGCGCAGAGTTCGGTGCGCATCGTAACCCCGTATTTTCTGCCGGATAACACGCTGATTGCAGCCTTAAACCTAGCCGCCTTGCGCGGGGTGCGGGTGGATATTATTTTACCCGCACACAATAATCTGCCATTTGTCCATTGGGCCTCACGGGCCATGTGGTGGCAAGTCCTCGAACGCGGCTGCCACGTCTGGCTCACTCCCCCGCCCTTCGACCATTCCAAACTGCTGATCGTGGACGGCCATTGGGTCCTTCTGGGCTCGGCCAACTGGGATGCGCGCAGCCTGCGCCTGAATTTCGAATTAAACGTGGAATGTTACAGCCGCGAGTTCGCCGGCCGGATGGAGGACCAAATCATTTCCCGAAAGCTTCAAGGCGCCCGTGAGATAACCATGGTGCAGGTGGACGCCCGAAATTACCCGGTAAAATTGCGGGACGCCCTGGCCCGCCTGTTTTCGCCGTATTTTTGACCGGCGGTTTAAGCAAATTCTGCAAACACTCAGACTCCGGGTTTTGATTATAGGCGAGCGCTCTCGATCTTCGGCCTTCAATGTGCTGTGGGCAGCTTGCCCACCGATCTGAATTGGCCTTGGTTTTCCTCCGATACGCCCCAAGCACGTTGCTTCAATACCCTGGTTGCCAGCAACGATGCATCACTTCTTCCAGTCGAACGCCTGCTTCTTTAGGGCGTAGAGATAGCCCGCGAAAAGAATGACGAGGAAAGAAATCATCGACGTGAAAATCAGGTTCCGCGTGGCGTGATCGGCCAGCATGTCCTTGTAAACCACCGCCCACGGATACAGGAAAACCACTTCAATATCGAAAAGAATGAAAAGCATCGCCACCAGGTGAAACTTGACTGAAAACCGGGCGCCACCCTCGCCAATGGGGTCTTTGCCGCACTCATAGGCCGAGTCCTTGGCTTTGCTGCGCTTGGCAAATTTACCCAGCAGCAACGACAGCACAAGCACGCCAGCCGCAAAACCAACGGCGGCCAGCAACAGAATTAAAACGGGAAGATATTCCGCAAACTGTGACGGCGATTGACTATCCATGAGACAATTGTAGGAAACCACGCCTAAACTTCAATAAAAAAAGCCATCATTTCCGGAGCAGCCACAGCAGCAGACTCAGCACGAGGCTGAACACCAGGCAGGTCATCAAGGGGAAATGAAAGCTGAAATTCGGGCGGGAATAATTGATATCACCCGGCAATCGGCCAATCCAGCCACGGCCAAATCCGGTCCAGATCAACAGCCCCGCAGCCACTATGACCAGGCCCAAAACCACCAGAAACTTCCCAAATTCATTCATCGATTCAAAAAATCCACCATCGCCTCGCCAAACGACGCCAGGTCGCGCGGGGTGCGACTGGAAATCAGGTTACCGTCCACCACCACCGGTTCATTCACCCAGATCCCCCCGGCATTTTCCAGATCATCCTTGATGCCGAGCGACCCCGTCACGCGCCGCCCTTTGAGGATCTTTGCAGAAATGGGAATCCAGCCGCCGTGACAGATGAAGGCCACCAGTTTGCCAGACTCATGAAACTCGCGGGTCAGCGACAGCACCTTGGGATCGCGCCGCAATTTGTCGGGCATGAAACCGCCGGGAACGAGCAGGCCGCAAAAATCCTCGCTGCGGGCATCCTTGAGCAAGAGATCGGCTGCCGCGGGGTAACCATGCTTGCCGGTGTAGTTTTTGATTTCGGGCGCGGCACACTTGAGCGCATAACCGGCCGCCTCGAGCCGCAGTTTGGGATACCACAGTTCGAGGTCCTCGTAGACATCATCCAGAAACGCGAGCAAAGTCTTATTCATTACAGCCACAATTTTGTTTGAATCGTTTGGCTGGACAAGCTATTTCATCATAAGCCATGGAACCCTTTAAAAACCCAAAGGTTCATCCGGGCGGGGCAAAGTCGATTTTGTGGTTGCTGCTGGCCGTGGTTTTTTCTCAGGTGGCTTACGAGGCCTGTGGCCGGTTTCCGCATTGTTGGGAGCGGTTCGGACAATCCAAAAGCCTCCAGGATCGACCCGGGCCAGGAAACCTCGATACGGTTTGCGTGGCTCGGTTCGAGGCGGTTCGCTCGCGATCGCCTTTATCCCTGCCGCCCGGTTTCATTTCCCGTTCGTCAATTTCTTCATCCCGCAACCCCTAAAAACGCATCCTTATGAAAAACCAAATTGAACAACTCTACATCGCGATGGTCCTGCTTTTAGCGCTGAATTCCCAACCCTCAATCGCTTTCGGACAGGGCACGGCGTTCACCTATCAAGGCCAACTCCAGAACAATGGCAACCCGGCCAGCGGCAGCTATAACCTGACCTTCACGCTGTTCGCCACCAATAATAATGGTGTGCCCGTTGCCGGGCCGGTCACGAACAGCAGCGTCAACGTCACCAACGGCTTGTTCACCACGGCGGTTGATTTTGGACCAGGTGTGTTCACCGGCGTGACCAACTGGCTGCAAATCGCTGTGAAAACAAATAGCGCAAATCCTTTCACCACGCTGTCCCCGCGACAGCTTCTCACGCCCGTACCCCAAGCCATTTATGCCGGTAGCGCGGGCATGGCCGAAAGCGTCTCAATCCTGGCCAATCTTCAGGGGCAAAGTCTTAACATCGGGGTTTCCAATACCGTGAGCGGGGCGAACGTCAGCGTTGCGGGGGGCGGCTACAACAATGTCAGTGCTGATTTCGGCGTGATCGCCGGCGGCTACGGTAATGCAGTTTCGTCAAATTACTCCGGCGTCGGGGCCGGATCTGGAAATACAGCCAGTGGCGACCATGCGGCCGTGGCCGGAGGTGAGGGAAACCTTGCGGCCGGCACTCATTCCTTTGTCGGCGGCGGTTTGGCGAACAGCGCGCTCAGTGATGAAGATGCGGTGGTCGGTGGTGTCTCCAACAGTGCGGCGGGCGACCCCTCATTTATCGGCGCGGGGATAAACAACAAAGTTGGCCTCAATGTCATTCAGCGGGCTGCCTGGGACAGTTTTATCGTGTGCGGCCAAAATAACAGTGTGTTGGCAAACTGGTCGGGTATCGGCGGCGGTTATAACAACACCATCCAGACAGGTGGCACCTATGCATTCATTGGCGACGGTGATGACAACACGATCATGGCCAATGCCACGGAGGCCGCCATCGTTGGCGGCACCGGCAACCTCGTCCAAACCGGGGGCAGCGATTCGTTTATCGGCGGCGGATTCGCCAACACGATCCAGGCTGGCACACTCTATGCGGTCGTCGGCGGCGGTGCGGGGAATTGGATGGGTACTGGCGCCAGTAATTCGGTCATTGCCGGCGGATACACCAATGTGATCCAACGGGCCAATTCCAGCTCGGCCATCAGCGGCGGCTCCAACAATACCATCGATTCCAATAGTTATGCCGTTACGATCAGCGGCGGGGAGGGCAATTCCATTGGTGCCACCACTTGGGCGGCAACCATCGCCGGTGGTGCCGGCAACAGCATTGCGGATTCGGGCGAGAATTCTTTCATCGGTGGGGGAGAGATGAACAGCATTGGGTCAAATGAGGATGAGTCAGTCATCGTCGGTGGCGAAATCAACACCATTCAATGGGAAAACACGCATGACGTCATCGGGGGCGGGTGGCAAAACCTGATCGGATCGACTACCCTCGAAAATGTGATCGGAGGCGGGTCGCTCAACGTGATTGGCACTGGCACCAGTGAGTCGGTGATCGGCGGGGGCGATAACAATTCTGTGATCGAGGCCAACTACGCCATCGTGGCCGGCGGCGAGGGTTGCCAGATTTCGCCAGGGGCAAACAGCTCCTCCATCAGCGGCGGTGGATTTAATTTGATCGGCACCCATTCGCAAGGTTCAACCATCGGCGGCGGTTGGGAAAACAACATTGCCACCGCTTATCCCATGCTGATCGGCAGCAATATGGTTTCTTTCGGATACGGCACCATCGCAGGCGGTTGCAGCAATTATCTCTCCACCAACGCCCTATATGCCGCTATCCCCGGGGGCCAGGGTAACTTTGCCAGCGGCGTCGGCTCATTCGCGGCGGGATCGCAGGCCTTTGCCACAAACGACGGGGTTTTTGTTTGGGCCGACACCAACAATTTCCCGTTTTACTCAGCTCTTGCCGACGAGTTCGCGGTTCGGGCCTCCGGCGGAGTGCGCTTTGTTTCGGCCATAAACAGTTTGGGCGCCCCCATCGCCGGCGTTGAACTGCCTCCTGGTGGTGGCGCATGGACGGTTCTCAGCGACCGTAACTCAAAGGAGCATTTACAGCCGGTAAATCCGGGGCAAGTCCTGGACAAGTTGGCGGCCCTTCCGGTCAGCTCGTGGAACTACATAAGCCAGCCGGCCAGCGTGCGCCACATCGGCCCAATGGCACAAGATTTCAAAACCGCTTTTGGCTTTGGCGAGACCGCAACCGGCATCTCCACGGTTGATGAAGACGGCGTGGCGCTGGCGGCTATTCAGGGATTAGACCAGAAGCTCGAACAGAAGGAAACGGAGATAAGGGAGCTGAAAGCGCGGCTGGACAAACTGGAACAACTCATCAACCAATCAAGATTTGAACCCAAATAACACAAATCTGAAGCTCGGGACCTTGACACCCATAGCGGGTAACAATTTTGTTTGAATCGTTTGGCTGGACAAGCTATTTCAGCATAAGCCATGGACCCCCTTAAAAACTCAAAGGTTCATCCGGGCCGGGCAAAGTCGATTTTGTGGTTGCTGCTGACCGTGGCTTGTTTTCAGGTCGCTTACGGAGCCTCAAGTCAATATCCGGCAGCTGGATATTTGATCGCAGGCTACGCTTTCGGCCTGATTAAACTTGCCGAACAGCCTTCCGTTCGGCGCGCCTTTTACCTTGGATTGGCGGCAGGTGTTTTGTGCGCTGCGCCGCAACTGACTTTCCTTTGGAGCATTTTCAGTTTCGCGGCAATTGTCCTATGGATCGTATTCGCTTTTTGGATCGGATTATTCACCGCGATTATTTGCGGCTGCGTCCGGCGCTGGGCTCAACCACGTGCCATGTGGTGCATTCCAATCGTCTGGACGGGTTTGGAGTATTTTCGCAGTGAACTTTACTACTTGAAATTCTCCTGGTTAAACCTCGGCTACGCCCTTCCCAGTTACCCGCTCGCGCCAATGTGGTGTCTCGGGATGTATGGCATTGGCTTTTTGATTTTCGCGTTTTGCGCCCTATTGTCCGGGATGACGCCGCTTAAGCGCTCCGCGATTGGCTGTCTGGTCGGTGGCTTGATTGTGGTGACGCTTACCGCCATTCTTCGGGATTATCTTGCCGCGGCAAAGTGCGAGAGCTCTAAACCAAAAATTTCAATAGTGGGCGTCCAAATGGAATTTCCGCCGGCCGGGATTCTACCGGCGGCGCTCGACCGGGGATTGAAGAAAAACCCGGACGCACAGATTTTTGTCCTGAGCGAATACACGCTGGACGGTGCCATCCCCGATTCACTCAAGCAATGGTGCCGGGTCCATTCACGATTTCTGGTGGTTGGCGGGAAGGATTTTGTGACGAACGATATTTATTACAATACCGCCTTTGTCGTGGGCACCAATGGTGAGGCGATTTTCCAACAAGCCAAAAGCGTACCGATCCAGTTTTTTCACGATGGCCAGCCTGCGCCCCGGCAATCAGTTTGGAATTCACCCTGGGGCAAAATTGGCATCTGCATCTGCTATGACCTGAGCTATACGCGGGTGACGGACGAACTAATCCGGCAGGGAGCGCAAATGCTCATCGTGCCGACGATGGACGTCGAGGAGTGGGGAAAACATGAACATTTTCTGCATGCACGTGTGGCCCCCGTCCGGGCCGCCGAATACGGAGTGCCGGTTTTTCGGCTGGCCAGTTCCGGCATTTCCCAGGCAGTGTCGGGCCAGGGGATAATCTGCGCTCAAACTCGATTTGGCGGTAATGGCGATCTGCTCGCGGTGGAGTTTCGCCTGCCGTACGCCGGCAGCTTGCCGCCTGATCGTTGGCTAGCCCCCCTCTGTACGGCCTTGACCGGCATTATCACAGCAACCTTGCTGCTCGCCAGCCGGGGTTCATAATTCATAATTCGCTCCCCTTCGAGGCTTCGTGGCTTCGTGTGAGAAAATTCTGAAAAACAGTGGAAAACGGGAGGGAGAGGCGCGCAGGCATGTGCCGCCACCGAAGCATGCAAAATCAGGGAAAGCAACACGAGCCTGACCTAATCTCAGGCTTGGCGACGACGCAGACCAACTCTAAGCGAGAGCGTACCCACACCCACGCCCACCATGGCCAGCGAAGTGGGTTCGGGAATCACGGTCGCAGGTACCGAAAATACGGCAGAATCTGAAATGCCACCGGTGGCAATCGGGTTCTGGGCGAAGGAAAGATCAACACTGGCAGAGTCATTCACGACAGCATGATTATCAAATGAACCGCTGCTGTAATCGCCCAAAATGTGCATGGATTGAAAACCCGCCGTCGAGGTCTCCAAGGTAATGGCGGTCGAGGTGAAGGTTCCAAACATGGCGGAGCCAAATGAAAAGCTGCTGCCGACCGCCGGCTGGAAGCTCACCGCGCCATAATTTTGAGATGGCAAACCGGTTAAAAAACCAGATTCGTTGGAAAATGAAGCCAAATCTCCAATACTATAAGTTGTGGCGCCGTTAATGTCCGTGCCGGGACTGACCGTGGGAGTGGTGATATCCACCAGGCCAAGGGTTCCGGTCTGGGCGCGAGCAACAGTGACTACTGCGATCGTCATGGAGGCGAATGCGAGCGATTTTAGTTTCATATTATTGGCTTTTACGTTTTCGCGGGATGTCATGATCCTGCATTCGGGCATAATGACTGGAATGGCTTTGGTACGGTATGGGGTATTTTACCCATAAGCCCCCTCGCAGATTTTCCTTTTGCCGGCGGGGATTTGGCCTTTCAATTTCGGGCAATGTCGCAGGAATATGTCCTAAAACCTTACGCGCCGGAAATCCGACTGAATATCGACTACGCGCGCGAGCTGAACGCACAACAGTTCGCGGCGGTCACCGCCCTGCCCGGTCCGGCGCTGGTGATCGCCGGCGCGGGCTCGGGTAAAACCCGGACGCTGACGTATCGCGTGGCTTACCTGCTGGAACAAGGCATCCCGCCGGAGAGAATCCTGTTGCTGACATTCACCAACAAAGCCGCGGGCGAAATGATGCATCGGGTGAGCGACTTGCTGGGGCACGAGTTGCGCGCCCTCTGGGGCGGCACGTTTCATTCAATCGGTGCCCGCGTCCTGCGCACCCACGCGGAATTGCTGGGTTACCGGCAGGACTTCACGATTCTCGACCGCGACGATGCCAAGGACCTGATCAAGGCCTGCCTGACGGACGCCAAGATCGAGACCAAGGGCACGCATTTTCCCAAGCCGGATGTGTTGAACGAAATCTTTTCGCTCGCGGGCAACACTCATCAGACCACGGATGAATTGCTGGAAGGACAATTCAGTTATTTCGAGCAGTTCGCCCCCCAGATTGCGGAGATGCAGAAACGCTATGTCGCGCGCAAACTCGCCACCAACGGCATGGATTTCGATGATCTGCTGTCTTTGTGGCTGAAATTACTGCGCGAACACGTGGACGTGCGCGAATCGTACCAGCGCCGGTTCCAGTTCATTCTCGTGGACGAGTACCAGGACACGAACAAACTGCAAAGCGACCTGATTGACCTACTGGGGGCGCGGCATCACAACGTCATGGTGGTGGGCGACGATGCGCAGAGCATCTACGGCTGGCGCGGGGCCAATTTCGCGAACATCCTGGAATTTCCGAAGCGCTACCCCGGGGCCAAGGTGTTTAAAATCGAGACCAATTACCGGAGCACACCGGAAATCCTGGCGGTGGCGAACGCCGCGATCATGGCCAATGTGCGGCAATTTGCCAAGGAACTGACGCCCGCGCGCAAGTCCGGCCTGAAACCCGCGCTCGTGGCGTGCAGCGACGCCGGGCAGCAGGCGGCATTCATCGCCCAGCGCGCGCTGGAACTGCAGGAGGAAGGCACCCGCCCGGACCAGATTGCCGTGCTGTATCGCTCCCACTTTCACGCGCTGGAGCTGCAACTGGAACTTACGCGACAGCAGATCCCCTTCTCCATCACGAGCGGCATCCGCTTTTTTGAGCAGGCCCATATCAAGGACGCAACCGCCTACCTGAAATTCACGGTCAATCCGCAGGACGAAATTTCCTTTAAACGTCTGACCCAACTGCTGCCCGGTATCGCCGGCAAGGGCGCGGACAAGCTGTGGCACCAGTTCGACTCCCATCGCCGCGCGCACGAAATACCGGGAGTAGCATCTGGCCGTGCCGCCATCGCGAAGTCCCTCCAGGCGTGCGCGAAAGGCGTGCCCAAAAAGGCGGCGGTCCCTTGGGCACAATTCGTCGCCACCATGGCGCAACTGGAAGACCCGGATACGCGCCGGAGCGCCTCCAAGCTGCTGCGACTGGTGCTGGATGCCGGCTACGAGGATTATCTCAAAGAAACGTACGACAATTACGAACGGCGCCGGGAGGAGTTACAACAACTCGCAGAATTCGCGTTCCAATTCGGATCGGTGGAGGAGTTCCTGACCCAACTCGCACTGCTGACGAACGTGGAGGCGGAGGATGACAAGGGTACCCGCGATGATGCCGAAAAAATCAAGCTCTCGACCATTCACCAGGCCAAGGGCCTCGAATTTGACGCGGTGTTTGTCATGATGCTTTGCGACGGTTTATTTCCGTCGGCACGTTCCGCGGAAAGCAACGAGGGCGAGGAGGAGGAACGCCGCTTATTTTACGTGGCGATCACCCGGGCCAAGAGCGAATTATATCTGGCCTATCCGCTGATGCGGGGAGGCTTTGGCAATTCGGGAGACAGCTTCCAATCCCCTTCAAGGTTTTTGGCGGAAATTCCCAAGGGCCTGCTGAATGAGTGGAATTTGCGGTGATTTGTCGGCGTCAAACCGCACTGGTAACCAGCTCAAACTGATTTAATCTCACGTTGCCGATTCACATTTCCAAAGCGCCTATGGCATTTCAAATAAAGTGGCAGTCATTACTCGACGGCGGGGGCTTCCAACGTGCTGCCGGCAGGATGCCGGCAGATCAAATATTATTCAGTCTCGTGTCGCCGATCTACTTGACCAAGTCGACTAAGGCATTTATTGAAACGCCCGAAAATATTTATAGAAATGCTTTTGGGAAAAACCCGGGCAAAATTAGTTCTGGCGGCAGGATGCCGGCAGCACGCTTAGGGATCGCGGAAACCGGTTGGGCCGGCGGCTCAGGCCCAAGAGTATGTTAAAATACCAACGAAACGGTATCAGGGCACGCGGGCTGCACGATTTCCCGCAAAATCATCGATTTTTTAGGCCCGGTGCCCTCACCGGGCGGGCTTTTTATTGGGCTTCTCATTGCATTCTTCGCACTCAGTCGTCTGAACACGGTGCCAGCTTGGCGATGGCACCCATGATTTGGTCGGCGATTTCCTGGTAGATTTCTTTTAAGCGCGGTTTGGTGCAGGTTTTGGCTTCGGACCGCAGGGCTTTGAAATCCATGGGCTGACCGTACTTCACCGCCACTGGCTTGGGCAGGGGAAACCGGTGCTTCCGGCTGTATGCCTCGAAGGTGCCAAAGGTGCGCACCGGGATCACAACCGCCTCCGATTTGATGACCGTGAGACCAATGCCGGAACGCGCGGGTTGCAGCTTGCCATCCGGGGTGCGCGTGCCTTCCGGAAAAAGGATGATCGCGCCGCCCGCCAACAGACGGTCCAGAATGGCTTTTAATCCCGCCGCGCCGCCGCCGTCGCGATCCACGGGAATGGCCGTCCATTTCCGGAGCAGCCAGCCAAGGGCAGGATTGGTAAATAAACTCGCCCGGGCCAGATAATTAATCTGCCGATGCACCCCGGAGCCCACCAGCGGCGGATCAAGAAAGCTGGCATGGTTCGCGGCCAGAATCACGCCGCCAGTCAACGGCACCCGCTCGGGATGATAAACCCGCCAGCGGAAGTAAACGGCGTAAAGCAGCCGAAAAAAACACCAGCCGATGTAGTAAACGGGGCTCATGCAGCACTCAAAAATCAGGAAACGGCCGCCATCCTTTTCCGGATCTCGGCCAAAAGCAATCCACTGGTCTCGGCCGACGACATTTTGGAATTATCAATGACCTTCGCCCCCAAGGCGACCATCAGCGGCGCGGCGGCGCGCTGGCTGTCGCGCTGGTCACGGGCGGCCAGGTTTTCCTGAACGCCGTCGGAGGCGCGGCGCGCGGCGCGTTCCTCCAGCTTCGCGTCCAGATAAAATTTGAAATCCGTTTCCGGGAAAACGTTGGTGCCAATGTCGCGGCCTTCCATGACGAGATTGCCAAACTGAATGCAATCGCGCTGGGTCTTCTTCATCCATTCCCGGACTTTTGGCACCGCG
>Ga0302319_10009284_pt1 | contig 18956 bp, 22 predicted proteins | sample Bog_T0_2_FD_203319 | JGI IMG/M metagenome (GOLD analysis project Ga0302319, IMG submission 203319) | Peat permafrost microbial communities from Stordalen Mire near Abisko, Sweden - Bog_T0_2 | ecosystem: Environmental > Terrestrial > Soil > Wetlands > Peat | place: Sweden: Abisko, Stordalen Mire... | reverse complement strand
TCCTGCAGGATGTGGTCAATTTGAAACGCTAAAATCTTATGGCCGAAGATCGCTCTCCCACAACCCCGCCGGCGGACGATGCAACTCCTCCCGCCCCCAAGCCGTCCGCCGGCGGCTTCAAAGCCTGGCTGCCGCTCATCATCACCAGTGCGTTCATGCCGGTGCTGGCCTTTGGCATGACCCAGTTCGTCATCCTACCGCAGCTTCAAAAAGGATTGGGAATCACTGCTTCCTCCTCCGGCTCTGCCCCGACTGTCAGCAAGCCCAAGAAGGACAGCCCAAAGGAGAAAACCGTTTCGGCAACCATGAACAAACTGCTGGTCAACGTGGCCGGCACCATGGGTGCGCGTTATTTGCTGGTGAGCATGTCCATCGTCGGATCGGGCGCTGATTTTAAAGCCAAGATTGACGACCATGACGCGCAACTTCGCGACATGGCCAGCGGGGTGCTGGGTTCGAAATCGCTTGCCGACCTGGAAAAGCCCGACGAACGGAACCTTATCCGCAACGAACTGATTTCCGGCTTCAATGGTATTTTGGGCGATTCGACCGTGCAGGAAATTTACTTTCCGGAATTCGCCATCCAGTAAAAGCCATGAGCGAACCCGATTCTCCAACCTTGGCCCCTGAGGCCAGTGACGTGTTTGTGTTCACCGCGCGGGGCACGCGCGAACGCCGCAAGGCGCGGGAGATTCGTGGGCACGATTTTCGGCAGTCCGGGTTTTTGGCGGCCAGTGAGCTGCGCCGCATCCGCCAGCGTCATGAGCAGTTCATCCGCTCGCTGGCCGCGCGGCTCGCCATTTTTCTGCGCTTGGAAGTCAGCCTCCAGCTGTCCAAGGTGCAGATTGTCGGCTACCAGAAGTTCACGGAAAGCCTGCCGAATCCGACGCATATCACGTTGTTCAAAACTGACCCGCTCAAGGGGGTCGGCCTGCTGGTTGTTCCGCCGCGCTTGGGACTGACGCTCGTGGACCGGCTGCTGGGCGGCCAGGGCCGGATTCCGGAGGAAAGCCGCGAACTGACTGAAATCGAGGTCGCGCTCTTCGATCAGGTCGCCTCGCTCGTGCTCTCCGAATGGTGCAATCACTGGCCCGAGATGCGTGATTTGCATTCCTCACTGCTCGGCCACGAAAGCAACAGCCACTTCCTCCAGACCGCCCTGCCGGAAACCGCCATGCTCATCGTGTCCATGGACGGCGGCATCGGTGAACAGTCGGAGCCGTTTCAGCTGGTTTTCCCCTACGTCACGGTGGAACCGCTCATGCGGTTGCTGACTCCATCGCTGCCCGGAACCGAGACCGCTCCCGCCCCGACCACAAAATTGAAATGGAACCCGGAATTTGACGACGTGCAGGTGCCGGTCATCGTCGAGTGGCATGGATTGAAAATGTCAGCCGGCGAAATCATGCGGCTAAAAATTGGCGACCTGCTGGCGCTCGATCCCGCCTGTGCGGCCCAGGTCCAGCTCCGGCTCAATCGCATGGCCAAGTTCACCGGCCGCCCCGGTACTTCCGCCGGCAAATGGGCCGTGCAACTGACCGGTAATGTCACTCCCTGAAAATTTATGATGAATGCCACCGCTGAAAATCCCTCCAACCTGAACCTCGTGCTCGACGTGCCCGTGAGCCTCACCATCGAACTCGGCGGCTGCCAGTTGCCGATGCGCGAGGTGCTCCAGCTCAACATCGGTTCTGTGGTTCAACTGGACAAGGCCGCCGACGCGCCCGTCGAACTTAGCATCAACGGCAAGCTCATCGCGCGCGGCGAAGTTGTCATCATCGAAGACCGGTACGGCGTGAAAATCACCGAGGTCATCGGCAGCGCTGCAATCGCGGCCTGAAAAAAAATAAGAAAGAATGCACAATGAAGAATTTTCTCCTCATGGCGGGCGGCATTGTTTCTGTCCTCTGCTTTCTGCCTGCTGCCCTTGCCCAGGCAACGAATTCCGTCGCATTGCCGCCGCTTCCGCCGGCGTTGCCTGACGTTGGCCCTTCCGTGCTCCGAGTTTTGGGCGCGCTTGCGCTTGTCATCGGCATCTTCCTTGGCGGTGTCTGGCTTTTTCGCAACTGGCAACGCCTCGCCCTGCAACGCGGCCACCAGCCGAAATTGAGCATCATTGAAACCCGCGCTTTGGGCGGGCGTCAGGCGCTTTACGTGGTGGGCTACGAGCAGGGGCGGTTTCTCATCGCTTCGACACCGGCGGGCGTGAGCTTGTTGAGCCATTTGCCGGATGCCGCAGCCGGCGAAGCCCCGGCCGTGGAAAAAGCTCCGCCAACCTTCGCCTTGTCGCTGGCCCAAATGCTCAAAGGTAAATGAAAATCCACCGGGCAATCTTGGTGATATTTTTGCTGCTGCTGCTCTTTGGCGCGCTGCCGGCCTCTGCGCAGACCAACCTGACCACCGGCTTTGGCCCGATTCAAATCACGCTCGGATCCCCGAGCGGCACGCAGGACGTGGACTCGGGGATCAAGGTTCTCTTCTTCATCACCCTGGTTTCGCTGGCGCCTTCGATCCTGCTGTTGATGACCTGTTTCACCCGCGTGGTCATCGTGCTTTCGTTCGTGCGCAGCGCCCTGCAGTTGCAGGGCACGCCGGCCAACCAGATTATCATCGGGCTTTCGTTGTTCATCACCTATTTCGTCATGGCCCCGGTGTGGGACAACATCAACCGTGACGCCATCGCACCTTATCAGGCGCATCAAATCACGGATGTCCAGGCGCTGGACCGCGCGTCCGGCCACATCCGCGGCTTCATGCTCAAGCAGACGCGGCCCAAGGACGTGGAGCTTTTTGTTTCCATGGCTAAAATGCAGCCGACGTCACCGGATCAGCTGCCGCTGCGTGTCGTGATTCCTGCGTTCATCATCAGCGAGCTGCGCACGGCGTTTCAAATGGGCTTTCTCATCTTTGTGCCGTTCATCCTGATTGATCTCGTGGTGGCGACGGTGCTGATGAGCATGGGCATGATGATGATGCCGCCCATGACGATCTCACTGCCATTAAAACTGTTGCTGTTTGTCCTAGTGGACGGATGGTCGCTCGTGATCGAGTCGCTGGTACGCAGCTTTGGAATGTAAAATTTATGACTCCTGAATTTGCCATTGAACTGTTAAAGGCCATGATTTATCAGGCCCTTGCCATCTCCGCGCCGATCCTGATTGCCGCCATGATTGTCGGCTTGGCCGTCAGTCTGTTTCAGGCCGTGACGACCATCAATGAACAGACGCTGACTTTCGTGCCCAAGGCGCTGGCCGTGATCGGTGTTTTGTTGCTCCTGCTGCCGTGGATTATGCGGTCGCTCATAGAATTCACCACCGCCGTCATCCAAAAAATGCCGCAGATGGTTCAATGAAACAAGTCGTCCAAACGAGGACGAGCACTAAAGGGCCGATGGAACTGGATTTATACAATTGGATGCTGGTTTTTTTGCGTGTCGGCGCCTTTTTGCTGGTGCTGCCGTTTTTTTCAGTCGCGAATTTTCCCGTCACGATGCGGGTGGCGTTGTCGGCGCTGATCGCCTTGTTGCTGGCGCCGCTGCTGCCGCCGTTTCCTCTGGCGAAAATGGATTTTATTTCGCTGCTGAACGTGATGCTTCAGGAACTGACTGTCGGCCTGCTGCTCGGGTTCATCGCCCGCATGGTGTTTTACGCGGTTGACATTGCTGGCAACATCATCGCCACGCAAATGGGGCTGAACCTTGCCACGCTGTTTGATCCCGCTAGTGCGCAGACCGAGCAGGCCCCGGCCTCGATGCTTTTCTTCCTCGCCACCGTGGTGATGTTGACGCTCGACTTGCACCATTGGATGCTCGTCGGCTTTGTGCGCACTTATTCGGTGTTGCCGATGGGTGGAATGCATTTGAACAGCGCTCTGTTTGAAACGGTGGTGGAGCAGACCGGCCGGGTTTTTGTGGTGGCCCTGCAAATCTCGGCGCCCGTCATCGCCGTTTCCTTTGTTGTGACCCTTATTTTTGCCGTGTTGAGTCGGGCGGTGCCCCAGATGAACGTTTTTTCCGAGAGCTTTGGCATCCGCATCGTCGGTGGCCTGATTGTTTTCGGCTTCACCATGCAGCTCACCGCGCAACATGTCGTGAATTATTTGAACCGGCTGCCGGATGACATGCTGGCGGTGGCCCAGATCATGGGAGCTAGCATAAAATGAGCGATCAAGTCGGCGAAAAGACAGAGCAGGCGACACCGCGCCGGCTCGAGGATGCCATTAAAAAGGGCCAGATTCCGCGGAGCGCGGAAGTGCAGACCGTGTTTGTCCTGATGGGAAGCCTGGCGGCATTGACGTTTTGCGGCCAGGAAATCTGGCAGCGGCTGGTCGAAACCATGGTGCTGACACTCGGTCATTTGCATGACACTTCGTTGAGCATCAATTCACTCCAGGGCTATGCCGTTTCCGGCACGATGTTGCTTATAAAATGTGTCGGGCCGGTCGTGGTGGCCACCATGGCCGGCGGGCTGCTCGCCGGTGCAATTCAGAGCCGTTTCCAGACTGCTTCCGAGGTGCTCACGCCGGATTGGAGCCGCGTGAATCCGATCAACGGGTTGCAGCGCGTGTTTTCCGCCCGGATGGTTGTGCCCACCGCCATGGCCATCACCAAAATGACATTCATTATTGCGCTGACCTATTCGGAAGTGCGCAGTGTTTTGAGCGATCCGATTTTTGGCACCTCCGTCAGCACCGCGCACCTGACCACGTTTCTCGCGCAAACCTGCCTGCGGATCATTCTCCGGGTATCGCTTGGCCTGCTCGTCATCGCAGGGGTGGATTATGGCTACCAATGGTGGCGCAACCAACGTGATTTGATGATGACCCGTGAGGAATTGAAGGAGGAAATGAAAAGCACGGAAGGCAATCCGCGCATCAAGGCGGCACGCCGCCGCCGCCGCGCCGTGAGCAAAGCCAAGGCGCTCGCCGAGGTGCCGCAGGCTGACATGGTAGTGACCAATCCGACCCGTTTGGCGATTGCTCTCCGCTATGATCGAAAAACCATGCGGGCACCAAAAATCGTCGCGAAGGGCATCCGACTGAATGCGCAGCGGATCCGCGAAATCGCAATTCAACATCAGGTTCCCATCATCGAAAACAAGCCGCTCGCCCGGCTGCTGTTTAAGCATGGAAAAGTTGGTGGCGAGATTCCCGCCCAACTTTATGCCGCCGTCGCGGAAATCCTCGCGTGGGCCTATCGCGTGAACCGCTACCGTTATTACTCGGAGCAAAATCAGAATTGAACTTCTGTTTCAATCGTCTGTGCATCTTCATAGCCGCAGCCATGGGTCAGCTCATTTCTTGATTGATTAAAGTTGGAGCCGGTCCACGCCGGCTGCTGCGATAGAAGGCGAATGAACTGGCTGGGGCAAGGCATGTCATTTCTGCCCGGTTCTGGCTGGCGAGGTTCCTGCTAAACTGAACCGACACCGTAATTACGCGGAAAAATTGACCTCTTAAAAACTCATGGGCACACTCGGCGACAGAATGCGAAAGCTGCTAAAGTATGGAGACTTGTGGCTTATTTTCGCTCTTTTTGGCACGATTTTACTGCTGATTCTGCCAATTCCACCTTTTCTGCTCGACCTGTTATTGACGGTCAGCATCAGTCTTTCGATGCTGACAATGCTGGTGATTCTTTACCTGCGAACCCCGGCAGAATTTACCGGGTTTCCCACGTTGTTGTTGTTCATCACCCTTTACCGGCTGGCGCTGAATGTGGCCTCAACGCGGCTCATTTTGCTCGATGGTTATGCCGGACACATCATCCAGGCGTTTGGCAGCGTGGTTGTCCGAGGCAATTATGTTGTGGGCATGGTTGTCTTCCTGATTCTGACGCTCATCAATTTCATTGTCATCACCAAGGGTGCCGGACGCATCGCGGAAGTCGCCGCGCGTTTCACCCTGGACGCGTTGCCCGGCAAGCAAATGGCGATAGACGCCGAACTCAACGCCGGTCTCATTGCCGAAACCGAAGCGCGCAGCCGCCGCCGCGCAGTTGAGGAGGAGGCGGATTTTTACGGCGCGATGGACGGTGCCAGCAAGTTTGTCCGTGGCGATGCCATTGCCGCGATCCTGATCACGCTGATCAACATCATCGGCGGCTTTGCCATCGGCATTTTGCAAAAGGGCATGACCATGAGCGAAGCGCTGCAACGCTTCACCATTCTGTCCATCGGCGACGGCCTGGTCTCACAGATTCCCGCGCTGATCACCTCCACCGCCGCCGGCATTCTCATCACCCGCGCCACCTCGAAAAACGACCTCGGTCGGGAACTGGGACGCCAGCTTCTTTTTTATCCGCGCGCCCTGACCATGCTTTCGGTGATGCTCGCAGTGATGTCCATCATGCCCGGTTTGCCCATGATGCCGTTCCTCATCCTTTCCATCATCACCGGCCTGCTTTCGTATTCCATTCACAAGCACGGAACACCGGAACTCACCTCGACCATGGCCACGGCCACCACCACCGGACAGCGCGGAAAGGCCGGGGAACTCAAACCCGGTGCCGGCGCCGCCACTGCAGGCGAAGCCCGCGCGACCGACAAGCTGGAAAATCTGCTGCAGATGGACACGATGCAAATTGAACTGGGTTACGGTCTGGTTTCCTTGGCCGACACGCAAAAGGGCGGTGATCTGCTCGAACGGGTCACGGGTGTACGGCGGAATTTTGCGACGGAAATGGGGGTGCTCATCCCGCCGATCCGGTTGCGGGACAATCTTCAGCTGGGCACGAACGAGTATCGCTTTGTGCTCAAGGGCAATCCCATTGCGCAGGGCCAGCTCATGCCGGCGCACTGGCTGGCGATGAATGCCACGAACAGTAAGACGACGCTCAAGGGTGTTCCCACCGTTGAGCCGGTCTTTCAACTGCCGGCCACCTGGGTCACAACCATTGAGCGCAAGTCCGCCGAAATGGCTGGCTATACCGTGGTGGATGCGCCGTCAGTGCTGGTGACGCATCTTTCGGAAACCATCCGGCATCATTGCCATGAAATTCTGACGCGTCAGGATGTGCAACTGCTGCTCGACAACCTCAAGCAGACCAATTCGGCGGTAGTCAACGAATTGATTCCGGCGCAATTGAGCGTCGGCCAGGTGCAGCGCATCCTGCAAAACCTGCTGGTTGAAGGCATTTCCATCCGCAATCTGGCCGGCATTCTTGAAAAGGTCGGTGATTACGCGGCGTTCACCAAAAATCCAGATGAACTTTCCGAACACGCGCGCCGGGCGCTGGGCACGCAGCTGACCAAGCCGTTTCAAACCGAGAACGGCGGATTGCGCGCCATAACGATAGACCCGAGACTCGAACAACAATTGAGCCAGGGCGTGCGCCAGTCGCCCTCGGAAATTGCGCTGGTCATTGACCCAAAACTGGCGCGACACGTCATTGACGCGCTTTCCCGTTTTGTGCAGCAGATGCTTTCCGCCGGGCATCCGCCGGTGGTGTTGTGCGCGCCGCAACTGCGGCTGGCCTTCCGGCGCTTTTTTGAAAACACCTGCCGCGACCTCGCAGTGCTGTCCTACTCGGAAATTCCGGCGCGGATGCAGGTGCAGAACGCGGCGGTGATCCCCAGTCCGGAATAAACAGATGAAACTTGTCACTTTTGTCGCCGAAAACGCCGAGGCCGCGCTGGCGCAAATTCATGAACAGCTGGGTCCGGATGCCGTGGTGGTGAGCGTCAGACGGCTGCCAGCTTACGGCATCTCTCGTCTTTGGCATCACACCGGAAACATTGAGGTGGTTGCCTGCATTTCCGGTTCTGACGAAGCCCCGAAGCACAAGGCCCATGTCGTCCCGCCCGGCGAGGACACCTACGTGCCGTTTGCCGAAAAAATTGAGCCGCTGGAGCCGCTAGCGCCCATGCCGCGGCGCTGGCGGAGCATCAACTGGCTGGAATCGCAAGGCCTGCTGCCGGCATTTGCGGACCGCCTGGAACAAAAAGTCAGCGCCGTGCATGGCAACGAGCCTCCGCCGATGCCGATCGCTGAATGGTCGGCCGTCCGCAACGTTTTGGCGGGCCTCTGGCATCCGGCGCGGCAGGCAATGGAGGGCACTTGCCGTCCGCACGTTTTTGTGGGCCCGCCCGGCTCGGGAAAAACCACCGTGCTTTGCAAGTGGATGACCCTGGCAGTGCTGGCAAAAAATCAAAAGGTGCATGTCTGGCGGCTGGATGGTGAAACCGCGAACACATCTGAATTTTTGATGTTGCACTGCGAAATGATCGGCGTGCCGGTGGACCGCTTCTGGCGGGTGCCGGAGAATCCGGCGGATCTGTTTTTTGTGGATTTGCCCGGGGTGGAAACCCATAACACCAACGCGATTTCCAATTTACGGGTTCAGGTGGGCGCGTTGACGCAACCGCATGTGCATCTCGTGCTGAACGCGGCGTGCGAAACTTCGATCCTTCTCGAGCAAATTCATCATTTTGAAGCACTGGCACCGGAAGATGTGATCTTCACACACCTTGACGAGGAACGGCGGCGCGTCAAATTGTGGAATTTTGTGTTGGGAACAAATTGCCCGTTGAGTTTTCTGAGCGCCGGGCAAAAAATTCCCGGAGAATTTCACCGCGCAGAATCGGCGCTGCTTTTTCCCCGCGAAAATCGCCGGTAAACATTGGGTTTCTTCGCTTCCGGCTCCCGCAAAATTCTGGCTGGCAAACCTTCTGCTAAACAGTGTTTGAACGCACATGAAATCGCTTATGATTCTCGGTTCCGTCTCTGGTTTTTTAGTCGCGGCTGGATTTAGCCTGGCTGGCGGCTGTTCCTGGTCCACAGTGCTGTGGCGGGCTCCAGTAGCCGCCCTGGTTCTGGCCCTGCTGGCGCGCTGGTGTGGTCGCGTTTGGTTGCAGGGGCTGCGGGAAGCCAATGAGCAGCGGCGTTATTTGCGTTCCGTCCCCCCGGTCAACCCCAAGCCTTCCGCCAAAATATGAGCACCTCTCTTTGCGAACCCGCCGAAGCCGCCGTCGCGGTCACCACCCCTTTGCCGTCGGCGCAGGAACTCTGGCAGCGCTATCACCAACGTGCCGATATTTCCATAGAGAACGCCCTGATTGAACGGTATCTGCCCTTGGTCGCCTCCGTTCTTGGCCGCCTGTCCATGACCCTCCCGGAACACGTAAGCCATGATGACCTTCGCAGCGCCGGTTTGATCGGCCTGCTGCAGACACTTCGCAATTTTGATCCGACCTGTGGCACGGCGTTTGAAACCTATGCGCGCATCCGGATCCGTGGTGCGATGCTGGATGAACTGCGGCGCATGGACTGGGTGCCTCGCACAATCCATGAAAAGGCGCGCAAAATCCAGGAGGCGATGGCGCGGCTCGAACAAAAACTGGGCCGCACACCGGACGAGGTGCAGGTGGCCCGCGAGCTGGGCATGTCTTTGCCCCAATACATCGAGCTGCTGGATGAGGTGCGTCCGGTGGCGTTTGTCTGTCTGGATTCCGTAGGTTCCTCCGAGGACGCCGACAGCGGCAGTTTGTATGAGGTGATTGCGGACACGACGGAGGAAAATCCGGTGGACCAGGTTTCGCAACGGGAACTCAAAAAAATCATTTTTGAACGCCTGAAGGAGCTGCCGGAAATCCAACGCAAAGTTTTGGCGCTTTATTACGTCGAGGATCTGCATCTGCGTGAAATTGCCGAAGTCTTTGGCCTGACCGAGTCGCGAATCTGCCAGATTCATTCCCAGGCCATCCTGGCCATTCGTGGCTATATGCAACGTTTTGAATCCGGCTTGGTCAAGAAGATGCCGGCCAAAAGCTCATGATCATCATCGTCGGCTTTGTTGTTGTCATCATTTGCGTCTTTGGCGGTTTCATGCTGGAAGGCGGGCAACTGGGTGTGATCATTCGTGCCGCACTGAATGAATCGCTCATCATCGTCGGCGGCGCGGCCGGTTCCCTCATCATCATGTCCCCGAAAAAAGTGCTAATGGACATCATCAAGGGATTGACGGTCTGTCTCAAGGGTGCGCCGCACAATCGCGCGGCCTACGAGGATCTGCTGCGGGTGCTTTATGAATTGTTCCTGCTGGGCCGCCGCAATGGCATGATCGCCCTGGAAGAGCATGTTCTGGAGCCCGAAAACAGCTCCATCTTCAAAAAATATCCTATGTTCTCCAAAAACCAGCACGCCATGGAGTTTCTCTGCGGGAGCCTGCGGCCGATCATTGATGGCAAAATCAAGCCTGACCAGCTCCGGCTGCTGCTGGATGCGCAAATAGACCGGATGGAACTGGAGCATGAGGCGCCGGTCTCGGTGCTGCAAAAAACCGGCGATGCGATGCCGGGTTTTGGCATTGTTGCGGCGGTATTGGGCATCGTCATCACCATGTCCTCCATTTCCGGGCCGGTCGAACAAATTGGCGAACACGTCGCCGCCGCGCTCGTCGGAACCTTCCTGGGCATCCTGCTGGCATACGGCTTCATGGGGCCGCTGGCGGCGAACCTGGAATTCGTCGGGTCGGCGGAGATGGATTTTACCAAGTGCATCGCGGCTTGTGTCATCGGTTTCGCCGGCGGCATGGCGCCCGTCACTGCCGTGGAATTAGGCCGGCGCGGTTTGAGCAGCGAAATGCGCCCCAGCGCGGACGAATTGGAACAGATGTTCAAAGCGCTCAAGACCGGCAAGTAACCACATCCCATGAGCAAGAAAAAACATGCGCATCACGGCGGTTCGTGGAAGGTCGCCTATGCGGACTTTGTCACGGCCATGATGGCTTTGTTCCTCTGCCTCTGGCTCACCTCGCAGGATCAGAAGATCAAGGATGCCGTTGAACGCGCCTTCAAAAACCCTTTTTCCTCCGTCACCAAGGAGTCCACCGGCATCATTCCGAACAAGGACGCCTCCAGCACTTACAAGCAGCAGGGCCGTTTCTCTTCCATTTCCGCCGTGGAAATGGAGACGATGCGCCGCCTCAGCGAGGATCTGGCCAAGCTGCTCAAGACCAAGGATGAGGATCAAAGCAGCGTCCAGATTGACATGACGCCGGACGGCCTTCGAATCAATATTTTTGACCGTTCGCAGAAACCCATTTTCAATCCGGACACGGATGTTTTCACGGAATACGGCGCATGGGTTTTCAGCACGCTTGCCTGGGAGATTGCGCGGTTCACGACGTTCCATATCGAACTCGAGGGTCATACCGAAACGAATGCGCAAACGGTTCGCGAGAATCACAGCAAATGGGAGCTTTCCACGGAACGTTCCAATGCCGCGCGCCGCCAGCTGGTTAAGAGTGGTGTGGCCGACGTCCAAATCTGCAAGGTTTCCGGCTACGCCGACACGGTCCCCATGCCCGGTTTTGCGCCGGACGCCGAAGTCAACCGACGCGTGACCGTTTTGCTAAAATTAAAGGAATCCGTGGATGCACTGCCGGGTTTCGCCTCTCCCGATCTGCCCAATGACAATCCTGAAAACTGAATCATTCGTCCCGCTGACCACCTTGCCGGCTTCCGGTGAGCAACGGGAGTTCCGCGTCACGATCATGCCCAAAACCGGGCAGGTCCGATCATTGCAATCATTCGAGCCACCGGCGTCCGCCCCATCGGGGCCGGAACCTGTCGTGGGGAAAATTTGCGAGCCAAACCTATCTCTGCAATCCGATGGTGATCGGATCACCAACATCCGCGTTCAATGCAGTTGCGGTCAGATCATGGATCTGGCCTGCATTTACGAACCAACCTCCAAACAGGCATGAACAACCGCCCGGCAATTTCTGCTGCCAGTCCCGGAATCTTTTGCCATCACCTGGCGGAAAGCCTCTCGAAAGCCCCCAAAAACCGGCATGGCACATCCGCTGCTAAACGACCTCGCGTATGGAAGTAAGTCTTTATCAGGCCGCCGCCGCGATGAATGCCACCGACCGGTGGCAGGAAATGATTTCCGACAATCTGGCCGCCTCCTCAATTCCCGGCGCCCGTAAACGCGAAATTTCATTTTCTGCCGTCCAAGCGGGTTTGGATTCCAATGTGTCCAGTCTCGCCGGTTCGGGCTACGTCATCCCTTCTGCCAATGCCGCGACCAATTTTTCGCAAGGAGAATTGCATCCGACCGGCAATGCCATGGATGTTGCCCTTGAAGGTCCGGGCTTGTTCTCAATACGGACGGCTGACGGCCAGCAGGCTTACTCGCGCAACGGCGAATTCCAGCTAAACTCGCAGGGTCAGCTCGTCAATACGCAGGGCAACCTCGTTTTGGGCGAAGGCGGTCCGATTCAAATGAATGCCGGCAACTCCACTCCGATCACCATTTCCGCCACTGGCGAAGTCAGCCAGGGTGCCGACCAGAAGGGGAAACTTCAAATCGTTGAGTTCAACAAACCCAGCCTGCTCACGGCTATTGGCGGCGGTTTATTTCGGGCGGATAATTCCGAATTGAAGCCGACCGGCGGCGGAAACACCAGCGTGCGGCAAGGCAATATTGAAAATGCAAACACCTCGCCCACTTTGGAAATGGCCGGCCTCATCACCGCGATGCGGATGTTTGAGTCCAATCAAAAAGTGCTCCAGATGCAAAGCGACCGCATGACCCGCGAAATCAGCGACCTGGGCAGCCCCGGTTAAAATGAATCCAAAACTTTGATTTATGTTCCGCGCCCTATACTCAGCCGCCGCCGGGATGCAATCCCAGCAGTTGAATCTGGACAACATTTCCAACAACCTGGCGAACGTCAACACCACCGGCTTCAAGAAAAGCAAGCTGGAGTTTCAGGATTTACTTTACCAGACCACGCGTGCCGCCGGTTCCGAAACGGGTGGCGGCAACCAGCTCCCGGCCAGCCTGCAGATCGGCCAGGGTTCGATTCCCGTCGCCACCCAGCGCGTGTTTACCAATGGCGAACTGACGCAGACTGGCAACAACCTTGATGTGGCGATCCAAGGGGACGGTTTTTTCCAAGTTCAGATGCCCGACGGCACGCTGGCTTACACCCGGGATGGCGGGTTAAAGACCGATTCGTCCGGCCGTATCGTCACCAGCGACGGGTATCCATTACAAGGTGGTTTTCAACCGGTCCCCGCCGGCACCACCAACATCACCATTTCATCTTCCGGCGCGGTGACCTACACCACCGCCAGTGGCACGACCAATTCGCAAATACAACTCGCGCGGTTCAGCAATGAAGGCGGGCTCGATGCGGTGGGTCAGAATCTTTACAAGGAAACCACCGCTTCCGGCACCCCGGAAGTGGGCGAACCCGGCGCAAACGGTTTCGGCCAGTTGCAGCAGGGTTATCTCGAACTTTCAAACGTCAGCGTCGTCGAGGAAATGGTCAATCTCATCCTGGCCCAGCGCGCCTATGAAGTGAACTCCAAGGCCGTGCAGGCGGCGGATGAAATGATGCAGGAGAGCAACAATCTGCAAAAATGAAATTTTCAGCCAGAACATCGAAAATCGAACAGCCAACGTCCGACGTCCTACGGCGTGGCCGTTGCGGCTTCATGGAATGTTCCATGTTGGATGTCGGGCATTGGGTGTTGCTCTTGCTATTCCTTTGTCTGTCTGGCGGGTTCGTCAATGAAGTGTTTGCCGACGGGCCTTCGGTTGTTCAGACCAATGCGCCGCAGCTTCGGGTTTTTTCCGAATCCGAAGTGCTCGCCCTGCTTACCGTCACGCTCCAAAATGAATATGTGAAGGACCGGGGTGAGTTGGAATTGAATTTAAAACAACCCTGGGTTGTTCCCATACTGCCGGACGAGCCGCTCACGGTGAAATTTTTGGAGTTGCCGACCGTCGGTGTCATTCCGTCCTTCATTGTCCGCTTTCAACTTTGCACGGAAAACCAAAGCCTTGGAACCTGGCAGGCCACGTTGCAGGCCCATGTCTGGCGCGAGGTCTGGGTGGCCCATTCAAACCTGATGCGTGGCACTCCGGTCAACGGTGCGGACATCGTGCGTGAACGTTTCGATGTCCTCAATGTGCGCGAGCCGCTGGCTGAATTTGCCGCTGATAATGCAAATCTTGAGCTGGCTGAACCGGTCGCTTCCGGTCTCCCGCTGGTGGCCCGGATGGTGAAACCCCGCACGGTCATCCATCGCGGTCAGATCGCCAATGCGCTTTTGCAGGACGGCGCGCTGAGCATCACCACAAAAGTGGAGGCACTGGAAGACGGTGCCCCCGGCCAGATGATTCGCGCCCGCAACCCCGTTTCCCGCCGCGACCTGAACGGCCAGGTGCTGGACGGTCAGACCATTTTAATTTCATTATGAAAACAAGAGAATATTCCCCCCGGCCATTGGCTTTGAGCTTTGCCCTGTTGATGTTGCTGTCTGCCGTCGGTCGCTCGCAGTCGCTATGGCACGATGTCTCCTCCAAGTCGATGTATTGCGACAAACGCGCGTCCGGCGTCGGCGACATTATCACCATCCTCGTCCAGGAAAACAGCACCGCCAGCAAGAACAACGAGACCAAGACGGAGAGGGCTTCCAGCCTGAGCCAGGCCATCACGTCGTTTCTTTACAGTCCCGGTGCCAGCAGTCTGCTAACCAAGGGCGGGACGTTGCCGGCCATGGCCTATAATTCGGACAGCAAACATGACGGCAGCGGCGCGATCAATGATTCAGAAAACATCATCGCCAAGATTGCGGTGCATATTGTTGACGTGCTGCCCAATAACAACTTTGTCATCGAAGGCAAGCGCGAAACCTCCTTCAGCGGCGAGCATCAGACCATCCTCCTTCACGGCATTGTCCGCTCGGACGATGTGGCCGCCGACAACACGGTTTTCAGCTACAACGTCTCCGACGCCACCATCCAGATCATCGGCAAAGGCACGGTCACCGACAGCCAGCGCAAAGGCTGGTTCACCCGCATCTGGGACAAACTTAACCCCTTCTGAAAAACATGGCCCGCGAGGAAAAAAAACTGAATTTGAACAGCCGCATGGCGTGTGGCGGTGCCATGGAGTTTTTTTATTTTCCATTCCAGGAACCGCCGGTTCCACGCGACGAATCTGTTTTGACGGTTCACTTCGCGAGCCGCACGGTTTGGAAAGCGGCCATCAAAACCGGTGCCACCAAGTTGATTCTATCGGCGCTGTGCTTGTTCATGGCCCTGGTTTTGACGGCCTCCGCGGATGGTGTCCGGGTGCGTGACCTCGTGATGGTTGCCGGCGCACGTGACAACCAGCTTGTCGGCTACGGCCTCGTTGCCGGCCTGGCCGGTGATGGTGACAAGGATCCGCTTTATACCTTGCAGACGATTGCCAACATGCTCCAGCGCTATGGAATCAATGTGCCGGCGGCGACGTTATCGTCCAAAAATGTCGCGGTGGTCATGGTCACCGCCGACATCCCGGCGTTTGCTAAGCCCGGAAGCCGTATTGACGTGCAGGTGTCTTCGATGGGTGATGCTAAATCGCTCCAAGGCGGCATCTTGTTGCAAACGCCGTTGCTTGGCGCGGACAACAAGGTTTATGCCGTGGCGCAAGGGCCGATTTCCGTCGGTGGATTCAGCGCCGGCGCGGGCGGTGCCGGTGGCGCAACGGTTACGAAAAATCAGCCGACCGTCGCCCAGATCATCGGTGGCGCGCTGGTGGAACGTGAGATCCAGACTTCAATCGTCCGGGACAACACCATTGAATTGTTGTTGCGCGATCCGGACTTCACCTCCGCCTCACTCATGGCCGAAGCCATCAATGAGGTTTTTACAAACGCCGCTCACGCGGTGGATTCGACTTCAGTGCAGGTTCACCTGCCGGCAGGCGCGGCGGGCGAACTGGTGGATTTCATCGCCCGGGTTGAGAGCGTCGAAGTCACACCCGACACGCCCGCGCGCATCATCATGAACGAGCGCACCGGCACCATCGTGGCCACTGCGGCCATCCACATTTCCGCGTGTGCCGTCTCTCATGGCAACATTGTCATCAACGTCGCCTCCACCTTGACCACTTCGCAACCAAATGCTTTCAGCAGCCAAGGCCAGACGACGGTCACGCCAACCACCTCCGCCGAGGTCACAGAAAACAAATCCACCATGATTACGCTGCCGGAAATGCCCACGGTGGAGAAGGTGGCGTCGGCCCTGAATGCGCTCGGCGTCACGCCACGCGACATGATGTCAATTTTCCAAACCATGAAACAGGCTGGTGCCTTGCAGGCTGAACTCGACATCCGCTGATATGAATGTAAACCCGCTTCAACGCCAAATCGTCGCCTCGGACATCGCGCCCGAGCAACTGGCCGGTAATTCGCGTCTGACCGAGAAGCAGAAAATTGCCGAGGCCAGCCGCCAGTTCGAATCCGTGTTGCTGCAACAGATCCTTGGTGAATCGCAAAAGACCGTCATCAAATCGGAATTTTCGGATAACTCCACCGCCGCCGGCATTTATCAGGATCTCATCACCAAAACCCTGTCTGACAATATTTCCAAGTCCGGCGCCTTCGGTCTGGCCAAGGTGTTTGAACAACAACTCAATCGTCCAGCCGACGTGAACCCAAAGTCTGCCCAAGGCTCGTCCACGAAGGGTTCGTCTGTTGCGACGGTTGGCACCGTCACCGGCCGGCCTGAAAATGTCGTCACGGAAGTCGTCCAACCCAAGCCGCTCATCCAGAACACCGTTTCGTTTCCCGTCAAACAGCCATGAATGTTTTACTGCCAAATCTCATCGAAGCACTGCGCGAAGAACTGAAGCAATACGGCGAGATGCTCGCCCGTCTCGACCACCAGCAGCAACTGGTCATGCGACGCCAGACCGATGATCTTTTCCAATGCGTGGCCGACATCAACGCGCAGGCGGGTGTGATCGCCGCCGCGCGCACCGAACGCGAACGGCTCCAGCTCACGATTGTCCGCCGGTTGAACCTGCCGGATACCGCCGGGTTCACCGAAATCGTCTCACTGCTGCCGGCGGATTACCGGCCTCTGGTGAAGGCGCTCGTGGATGAAAATAACGATCTGCTCGTCCGCGTCCAGCAGCGCGCCCGGCAAAACCATTTGCTGTTGAGCCATGCGGTGGAGTTGATGCAACGCCTCATCAATGTCATTTTCCCTGGTGCGAGTCCGACGACCTATGACGGGGCAGGCCAGGTGCCGGGAATCAATTTGCCGCAACATTCATTATACGAAGCCGTCGGTTAACCCCCTAAAACTATGCTTGGACTCTTTGGCACACTCAATCTGGCCGCGCGCTCAATGCAAACGCAAATGACCGGCGTGGAAGTATCGGGGCAAAACCTCGCCAATGTTAACAACGCCGGTTACTCGCGTCAGACCGTTGATATTCAAACCAGCCCGGATATTTCCAGTCCCATTGGATCCGAAGGTACTGGTGCCGAGGCCGTGGCGATCCAGCAGGCCGTCAGTTCGCTGCTCAACAACCAGATTCAAGGCCAGCAAAGCACCGGCGGCTACTGGAGCGCACAGCAGAGCGCCCTGCAATCTGCGCAAACGGATCTGAACGAATTTCTCAACGGCACTGGCAGCTCCAGCAGCGCGACCGGTTCCGCCAGCAGCACGAGCAGTTCCGGCTTGTCCGGCCAGTTGAGCGGATTGTTTAGCGCCTTTCAAAGCCTGTCGGCCTCGCCCACTTCGATGACCGCACGGCAGGCGGTCGTCAATCAAGCGCAAAACCTGGCGTCCACATTCAACCAGATTGACAGTCAGCTCAGTGCGGCAAACGTTTCGCTCAATTCTTCTTTGAACAATGACGTGAGTTCGGCGAACCAGCTCCTCTCCGGAATTGCCAATTTGAACAGCGAGATTTCCTATGCCAGCTTTTCCGGCGGCAACGCCAATGATCTGCTGGATGCGCGCGAGCAGGACTTGGAAAACCTGTCCAAACTGACGAACATTCAAACCAGCACCGGCACGGGGAATGCCGTGAACGTAAGCATCGGCGGCCAGACGCTCGTCTCCGGCACCCAGGTGCTCGACACGCTGCAAACCTATGACTCCGGCAACGGAAAGATGCTGGTGCAAACCGCCACCGGCGGCACGCCTTTGACCCTCACCGGCGGCTCCATTCAGGGAACAATTGACGCGCGCGATGGCGCGTTGGCGACATTGCAGGGCAGTGTCAATACGCTGGCCTCCACACTGATTAACCAGGTCAACGCCGTGCATGGCAGCGGCTACAGTTTGACGGGCACGACCGGCGCGAATTTTTTCAACGGCACGGACGCGGCCACCATCACCGTCAATGCGTCGCTCGCGAATGATCCGTCCTTGATCCAGGCAGCCGGCACGGCGACGGCGACGGGCGATAATTCAATTGCGTTGCAGCTTGCGCAACTGGGTTCAACGGCGCAAGCCGGTTTGAACAATGAAACATTCAGTAATTCGTATGATCAGACCGTGGCGGGTCTCGGCAACTCGCTGGCAACGGCCAACGACCAGGTGACCAATCAAACAGCCGTGTCGACGATGCTTCAGACCCAGCGTGGTTCCATCAGTGGCGTGAATATTGACGAGGAAATGACCAACCTGATGGGTTTTCAGCGCGCATACGAAGCCTCGGCGCAACTGGTGACGACCATCAACACGATGATGGGTGATACGCTGGCGATGAAGACTGCATAATTTTATGCGCGTTGCGACCAATGCATATTCGGCGGCGATGTTGAATCAATTCAACGTGCTGAACAGTCAGCTTAACACCCTGCAGAACCAGGTGTCCACCGGGTTGAGCGTCCAGGCGCCGTCGGACAATCCTAGCGCGATGGAAAACACGCTGAATGATCTGTCCAATCAGGCGGCGCAAACACAATACAGTGCCAATATCTCCACCCTGCAATCGCGTGCCACCTTGGTTTCCAACGCGATGGAATCGCTCCAGACACTCACCAGCCGCGCCGGGGAAATCGCCACGCTCGCCGGCAGCCCAACCGCTTCACCGGCGCAATTGACCAGTTACGCCGGCGAGGTGACACAGTTGATCCAGCAGGCCGCGCAATTGATGAACAGCCAGGATCCTTCCTCCGGCCAGTACCTATTTGGCGGCACCAATTCCACGG
>Ga0302319_10009283_pt1 | contig 18956 bp, 19 predicted proteins | sample Bog_T0_2_FD_203319 | JGI IMG/M metagenome (GOLD analysis project Ga0302319, IMG submission 203319) | Peat permafrost microbial communities from Stordalen Mire near Abisko, Sweden - Bog_T0_2 | ecosystem: Environmental > Terrestrial > Soil > Wetlands > Peat | place: Sweden: Abisko, Stordalen Mire... | reverse complement strand
CATCAAAACCGAGGAGATCGGCGATCTCGTCTACGAAGTGCTGGTGCCCACCGAGCGCGTCTCCGAGATCAAGCGTGGCAAGAAGACCGAGACAACCCGGAAACTGATGCCAGGCTACGTGATCGTGAACATGCACCTGCTCGATCCGAACAACCAGTTGATGGATCGCGCGTGGTATTTCATCAAGGACACCCCCGGCGTGCTCGGCTTTGCCGGCACGAAGGACAGGCCCGTGCCGATGCGCCCGAACGAGGTGGAGATGCTTCTCGCGCAGGTCCGCGTCAGCGATGACAAGGTGAAGCCGAAAGTGAGTTTCTCGGTCGGCGAAACCGTCAAGGTGGCCGACGGCCCGTTCCAGAACCAGAGTGGCGTCGTCGAGGAAATCGATCCCGAGCGCGGGAAACTGCGCGTGTCGGTGAGCATCTTCGGACGCTCGACTCCGGTGGAACTCGAATACTGGCAGGTGGAACGCAGCTAGGCTTTTCTGAAAAACATTTAAATAACGTAACACAACATGGCAAAAGAAATCACAGGTCAAATCAAGTTGCAGATCCCTGCAGGGCAGGCGAATCCGGCGCCCCCGGTAGGCCCGGCGCTCGGTCAGCAGGGCGTCAACATCATGGCATTCTGCAAGGAATTCAACGCGGCAACGCAAAAGCAATCCGGCGACATCCTGCCCGTCGTGATCACCGTCTACAAGGACAAGACATTCACCTTCATCACGAAGTCGCCACCCGCATCGATCCTTCTGAAAAAAGCGGCCAACATCGCGGCAGGTTCCAAGGAGCCGAACAAGATCAAGGTCGCTAAATTGACGAAGAAGCAGGTGATGGATATCGTCAGGATCAAGGCAAAGGACCTCAATTCCCGCTCGGACGAGGCCGGATTCCGCGTAATCGCCGGGACCGCCCGCCAGATGGGCATCGAGATCGAAGGCTGAACTTCGCGGTTTATATTTTTCGAAAAAGGCGCGGGGCAACTCGCGCCTTTTTTGTTTAAAGGGAAGCCCGGTCCGGTCACTCCGCGTCCGGATTGATCAGCATGTAACCCACCGCCCGGATTGTCCGGATGAAGCGCGGATTTTTCGGATCATCGCCGAGCTTTCTCCGCAATGACCAGATGTGGACATCGATTGAGCGGTCAAGCCCGTCATACAACCTCTCGCCGAGAGTCTCGATCAAATGTTCGCGTGTCTTCACGCGTCCCCGCGCCCGCGCGAGGGCAAGGAGCAGGTCGAATTCCAGCGCGGTGAGTTTCAGGGGGGTTTCCTCCAGCATGGCAAGGTGCATCGGGGGATTGATGCGCAACGGGCCGACTACGATTTCGGCCTCACCATCCTGTTCGGTTTGCGCGGCCGGCCGGGCATTGCGGCGCGTCACAGCCCGTAACCGGGCGAGCAGTTCGCGCGACGAAAATGTTTTCGGCAAATAATCGTCGGCGCCTATCTCGAGCCCCACGATGCGGTCGGTTTCCTCGCCGCGCGCAGTAAGCATCAGCACCGGGACATCGCTGGCGCTCCGGATGCGTTTGAGCACATCAAAGCCATCCATGCCGCCAGGGAGCATCACGTCGAGGATGATCGCGTGAAATTTCTCTTCCTCTGCGCGTTTTGCGCCGGACGGGCCGTCGTGCTCAGCGGTGATTTGGTAGCCGAGCGGCGTGAGGTAATCGGTGATCAGTGAGCAAAGCTCCCTGTCATCATCGACGATCAGTATTCTTTTTTCGCCGGAATGGCTCTCGCTTTGTTGTTGCGTCGGAATTGTCATTTCAATCAGGGGGAGTTGCCGGTTTTGCATCGCGAACTGGTTTTATGCGGCTCTGGAGCTTAACTTAATCTTAACAATTTAGCACATGCCATTAAACGCGAATTTAACAATGGTGGTGTAATTTTTTTATAGAGTATGCCGCAAAAAAGGCATTCCCGCCCCCTTCACAAGAACAATAACCACAAAAAGGAAAAAAATGAACATCACCAAACTCACTACTATCACGGTCGCATTGTCGGCTGCAATGCTGCTGGATACTTCCCGCGGAATGGCTCAGGACGCCACTCCGGCTCCGGCCACACCGGCGCCTACGGCCAGCGCGGCGCCCTCCGCCAGCCCGGGCGGTGACGCCAGGCGCGAGGAATTTCGCGCGAGAATGAACGTCTTTATAAAAACCGCGCTCAAGTCAACTGATGATGAATGGGCTGTCATCCAGCCGTTGCTGGAAAAAGTGCAGAACCTCGAGCGTGAATCGTTGGTGGGCCGTTTCGGCGGCATGGGGGGATTCGGAGGGTTCAGGCGCAATCGCGACGGCGGCGACCAGGCTTCTCCCGGCGCTTCACCCGCGGCATCGCCCGCTGCAGGCAACAATCGCCCTTCCGGTTCGCCGGAATCCCAGGCGCTGAAGGCTGCGCTTGATTCGGATGCCACTTCGACTGAAGACATCAAGGCCAAGCTTCAGGCCCTGCGCGATGCGCGCAAAAAGAATGCAGCCGATCTTGAGCAGGCCCGCCAGGATTTGGAAAAAGTGCTTACTTTGCGCCAGGAAGCGACTCTGGTAAATATGGGCATCCTTGAATAACTCATAACGAACGATCCTGTGTCCGACCTCGTTTCCCCAGCCGCAGCGCCCTATGCAGAGCTTCTGAATCGCATGGTGGAGAGTCATCAGCTCTCCGCCATCGAGGCGGCGACTTTGGAGGATCTTTGCGCCTCTGGCAAAATGAAGGCGGATACCGAGGAAACCGTGCTGCAATGGCTCGCGGATGAATACGGCCTGGCTTACACATCGCTGGAGAATGTGGAGTTGGACCGCTCGGTACTCTCCCGTTTTCCCGCCCGTATCCTCCTCAAGGAGGAATTGCTGCCATTGCGGCAGGAGAATGGCCACATCGAAGTGGCTACCAGCAGATTGTTCGCGGAGCCGGGACTGGATGTCCTCAAATCCTTCACGACATCGCGGCTCAAGCCGATCCTCGCCACCAGCGAGGCCTTGCAGCGGGAAATCAAAAAAAATCTCGGCGTCGGGGCGGATACGCTCAACATGCTCGAGCAGGAGGAGGGGTTCCAGGTCGTTTCCGACGAGCACCAGGACGATGGCGATCTCGACAAGGCGGCGGGCGACGCCTCGATCATCCGTTTTGTAAACCAGATCCTTGGGGATGCCATCTCCCTCCGCACGTCCGATGTCCATGTGGAGCCGTTCGAGCACGAGCTGCGCATCCGTTACCGCATCGACGGCCTGTTGCAGGAGGTATCGGTGCCCGCGCAGATCAAGCGGTTCCAGCCGGCCATTGTTTCGCGCATCAAAATATTGAGCAACCTCAATATTGCCGAGAAACGCGTGCCGCAGGATGGTCGCATCAAGATCCGTGTAAAAAACAGCGAGGTCGATATCCGTGTATCGGTCATCCCGATGCTTCACGGTGAGGCGGTGGTGATGCGTTTGCTGCGTCAGGATGCAGGGTTGATCGGCCTCGAGGGCCTCGGGATGGCGGAACGCGACCGCGAGCTTTTCGAGCGTGTGCTCGGCATGCCCCACGGCATCGCGCTGGTCACAGGCCCCACCGGCAGCGGAAAAACCACCACGCTCTACAGCGCGCTCACCCAGATCAACGATTCCGTGCGGAAAATCATCACTATCGAGGATCCGGTTGAATACCAGCTCAAGGGCATCAACCAGATTCAGGTTTCCGAAAAAGCGGGCCTCACTTTCGGCCGCGGGCTGCGCGCCATTTTGCGTCACGATCCCGATGTCGTGCTCGTGGGTGAAATTCGCGACCAGGAGACCGCGCAGATCGCTGTGCAGGCATCCCTTACCGGCCACATGGTTTTCTCCACGCTGCATACCAATGATGCGCCCGGCGCTCTCACACGGCTCGTTGATATGGGGGTCGAGCCTTATCTTGTGGCTTCGTCGCTGGAGGCGGTCATGGCCCAGCGCCTTGTGCGCGTGCTCTGCCCGGAATGCAAGGACGAGGACACATCACCCCGCACCAATGCCCTGCGCGACCGCGTCGAGGCTTTGAAGAACGCAAAAATTTTCCGTGCCGTGGGTTGCAAGGCATGCCGCATGACAGGTTATACCGGCCGTCAGGCTTTGTTTGAATTGATGACAATGAGCCCCGCCATCCGCGAAGTTCTTCTCCGCAGCGGATCGAGCGTCGAGATCAAGGACACCGCACGCCGCGAGGGAATGCGGATGCTCGTCGAGGACGGCTGGCGCGTTGTCTGCAACGGGCTCACCACACCCTCGGAAGTCCTCCGTGTTTCCAAGGCCGAGCACATCGCTCTGGCCACACCGTAAAAGATCATGGCTGTCTTCACCTACAAAGCGCTGCAAGCGAATGGCACGGTCACCGATGGTCGCGTGGACGCCGGAGGCCGCCGCGACGCGATGCGCATGATCGAGGAGCTGGGCCTCACCCCGTTGAAACTTTCGGAAACGGTCACGACTTCCGCGACGCCGGCCCCGGACAAAACAAAAGCGTCCGGAATGAAGCTGAATTTTCAGTCGAAGCGTGTTTCGTTTGCCTCGCTGGAAGATTTTACAAGGTCCCTCTCGAGCCTGCTCACGGCGGGCGTGCCGCTGAGCCGCGGTCTCACGATCCTTTACAAGGAGGCATCGCAACCCGCCGCTGCCGCAAAGTGGCGCGAACTCCACGATCTGGTCATCGATGGCACGCCGCTCGCGCAGGCGATGAGCCGGTCTCCCGATGTATTCCCGCGTGTTTATGTCGCCATGGTGGAATCGGGCGAGGCGGGCGGATTTCTCGACATCGTGCTGGCGCAAATCGCGGATTTCCAGGCGCGCGAGAAGGAATTGCGCGCAAAAGTGCTTGCCGCCCTCATGTATCCCGCCGTGTTGCTCACGCTGGCTGTGGGCGTCGTGATTTTTCTCATGGTGTTTTTCATACCCCGCTTCCAGACGTTGTTTGAAGGGTTCGATGCGGCGCTGCCCATGATCACGCAGGTGATCGTGGGTGCCAGCCATGCCATCCGCACCTACGGCCTCTACCTGCTTGTGGCGATCGTTGCCGTGGGTTGGTACACGCGGCGCTGGTTTTCGAGCGAAAGCAGCCGCCGCATATGGGAGAATATATTGCTGCGCGCGCCTGTCGTGGGGCCGCTTGCGGCGAAGATCGCGATGGCGCGCTTCTGCCGCATGCTCGGCACGCTGCTTGGCGTGGGCGTGCCTTTGATGAACGGGCTGAACGTCGCGCGCCGCTCGCTGGGTTACCAGACTTTGATCGACCTCGTAACCAATGCCACCGAGCGCGTGAAGAAAGGCGAGTCGCTTTCCGCGAGCCTTGCCGATTGCCGCATGATCTTTCCCGGCTCGACGCTTGAAATGATCTCCGTCGCCCAGGAGAGCGGACGGCTGGACCAGGAGCTGGTGCGGCTGGCCGCCGTGACCGAGACAACCCTCGATCGCCAGTTGAAAACTGCCGTTGCCATGGCCGAGCCGCTCATGCTTTTCGCAATCGCCGCCGTGATCGGCGTGATCTTTATCGGCATGGTCCTTCCGATTTTCACCATCCAGGACTACATCAAATAACACCCTGAAAATAAAACCTGCTATGAAACTGAACCAGACACTGAAATCCCAAAATAAATACAGCGCAGCCCATGGCTTCACGCTCGTCGAAATGCTCCTCGTAATGGTCATCCTGGCGACGCTCGCAGCGATCGTGATCCCAAAAATGGCCGGTCGCAGCAAGGATGCACAAATCACCGCCGCAAAATCACAAATCTCAAGTTTCGAGGTGGCATTGGATTCGTTCGAGGTGGACAACGGATATTACCCCAAGACCGGCGATCTCGACGCCCTCGTAAACCAGCCGGGCGAAGCCAAAAACTGGCACGGACCATATTTGAAAAACATTCCGCTCGACCCATGGGGCAACGCTTACACCTACGATTACCCCGGCAAGCATAACCCGAACGGCTACGACCTGTTGTCCAATGGACCCGACGGGCGCTCCGGCACGGACGACGACATAAACAACTGGGATGCCACTAGAAAATAACAATGTTAAACACGATCCGGCTTTTACGCTGATCGAGCTGGTTCTGGTCATGGCTGTGCTTGCCACCGTCCTTGCCATTGTCGTTCCCTCACTGTCGCTGTCGTTTAAACAACGTCACCTGGCAGAGGAGGCCGACCGGCTGCTGTCGTTGATTGAGTACGGGCGTGATGAAGCGGTGTCCCAGGGCGTGCCGATGGTGGTATGGATCGATTCCGACAAGGGAAGCTTCGGGCTGGATGCCGCGACAGGCTACACGGCAAGCGGCGTGTCGAAGAAACAGTACTCCTTGAATGACGATCTCCATTTCGACGCTGTAAAAACCACTCAAAGCACCAGGGATGGTCATGCCATTGCCATCCAGTTCGCCCCGGATGGAAGTCCCGATACCTCGAATGTCGATTCCATACAGATAGCGGATCGTTCGAATGCCACCATGGTCCTGGCACGTACCGCCGATGGCTGGGGTTATGAAATTGTAAAGGAGGGCGCCAATGCATCGCTCAAGCGATAATTCTCATTCCGCGCTTCCGGGCTTCACTTTGGTTGAGGTGCTGGCGGCATTGATGTTCCTCGCGATCCTCGTGCCGGCAATCGTGGGCGGGCTCACGCTGGGAAATCGCGTCTCCGTCCTTTCGGAACGCAAGGCAATAGCCGCCGAGCTCGCGGAAAACAAACTGAATGAGCAACTCGTCGGCAATAGCTGGCAGACATCCTCCTCCAACACAGGCGATTTCGGCGCCGGCTATCCCGGTTTCCGCTGGCAGGCGACGCAGCAGAACTGGCAGGGCGATTCCACAAACATCATGACCGAACTCGCGGTGGAGGTTTTCTTCCCGGTGCAAGGCAAGGATCACAGCGTCCGCCTTACCACGCTAGTAAACCCGAATGGGCAAAGCGCCAGTATGTCCTCCCCAACGCCAGCCCCGACACCAAAATGACGCTGGCGTATCCATTTCTTACTCCATTCCCGGTCGTGCCCAATGGTCACTCCCGGAAAAATGCGTTTACGCTGATCGAAATCATGGTCGCTGCCATAGCCGCTGCCATCATTCTCGCCGCGATCTACGGCATTTTCTACCGTGCCATCAAGATGCGTGACACCGCCACGGAGCGCAACCACGAGGCGCGTCTCAGGGCGCGCGCCGTGAATGTGATTCGTAACGATCTGCGGAACGCGCTCATCTCCGGCGGCATCCTGGCTTCCACGTTGCAGGGGGATAGCACCAGCACCGACAGCACCGGTTCCGTGACTGACTCCGCATTTCCCGGTTATTTGAAATTCACCACCACGACAGGCAAGGATACCGCCGCCGAAATCTACGGCGATGTCCAGCAAGTGGAATATTACATCGCAAAGGACCAGACGAATCCCGGAAACTCAAATGCCGGAACCCTGGTGCGCGTGGTCACCCGCGATCTTCTCGACAGCCAGCCGACGGTTACGCACGAAGAGCAGTTGTTGCCCGGCGTCCAGTCCTTCCAGGTTTCTTTCTATGACGGCACGACCTGGCAGACGAGCTGGCAGATGAGCGGCACCGGCAGCACATCATCGGTCAGCACCACGACCTCCGGCAGCAATAGCAATGCGCAGGCAATCCCCGCCGCCATTCGTATTGATATCCAGCAGGCGGCGCCTACGGATAATGTGGCGCTTGCCGGCAGGATGCAGCCACCCGCGCTGCCGGCCCCTGTGGAAATATTGGTGCCGTGGGAGGTCTCCCCGTTCATCTCGGGAACAAATTACACCATCGGCAGCGGCACCATAGCTCCCATACCCGAAGACGAATGAACAGGCCGCTTCCATATCATCGCGAATCTTCCGGCGGCTATGTGCTCATTGTGGTGCTCATCGTCTGCCTTGGCCTCGTGAGTCTTACTCTCCTCTTCGGTCATTCCATGATGATGACTTATCGTGGCTCCGAGACGGATCTGGCGGGACGGCAGGCCGACCGCGCGATTGAGGGCGCTGTGCAATACGCCAGTTACCTCATGGAGAATATCATGACCTCAGGTACATCCGGCGTTTCCACAGCGTCAACCACATCCGGCACCTCCAATACTTCAGCCTATCTGCTCCCTGATCCCACGACTTACCAGAGCGAGGCCGTCCCGGTGGGCGATGCCACGTTCTGGTTCATCGGCGACCCGTTGCAAAGCGGTTCCACTGGCGGCACATCCTCCCCGGGCAGTCCCTCTTACGGGCTCGTGGATGAAGCGTCGAAACTGAATCTGAACACAGCCACCGAGGCCATGCTCGAAAATTTACCGAACATGACCCAAAACCTGGCCCAGGCGATTGTTGCGTGGCGCAGCACGAGTGGAACAAGCCAGTCGTCCACCAGTGCGACCAGCTCCTCCTCGACGGTAAAGGGCGGTCCGTTCGAGTCGGTTTACGAATTGGCGCAGGTGGCCAGCGTGGATGGGGATGACCCTTCCATTCTTTACGGCGACGACCTCAATCTCAACCACGTCCAGGATGCCAATGAGAGTCCGGGCGGGCAGTTCAATCCCGGCATTTTCGAATACGTCACCGTATTCAGCCGTGAACCCAACACGCTTCCCGATGGCACCAAGCGCGTGAACGTCACCCAGACGACCCCCGCTCTCACAACTTTGCTCACCGGCACATTCGGCGCCACACGGGGCAGGGAGATCGAGCGGAATCTCAGGGGCGCCCCCGTCCATAGCGTGCTGGAGTTTTACATGCGCAGCGGCATGACAGCGGCGGAACTCGATCTGGTCACGCCGGATCTCACCATGAGCAGCGGCAACTACGCCGTGGGATTGATTAATGTAAACACCGCCAGCCAGGCCGTGTTGGAATGTGTGCCCGGCATCACCCAGCAACAGGCAACTCAAATCGTATCCGCCCGTTCGAGCCAGGCCTCTCCCTCCACGAACCTCGCATGGGTAGCTCAAATCCTGGGCAATGCCGCCTCCATCCAGGCCGGCCCTTATCTCACTACGCAGACTTACCAGGTCACCGCGGATGTCGCCGCGGTCGGGCGGTACGGTCGGGGTTACCGGCGCACGCTTTTTGTCATCGACGCCAGCACCTACACGCCGCAGGTTGTTTACCGGCATAACATGGCGTCTCTTGGCTTCGCCATCGGCGCGGATGCGCTCCAGAAGCTTGCTCAACAAAAGGCGACACAATGAATTTAAACCTCGCCGAACTCAAAAAGCGGTTCCAGCCCCGTACCGCGCTGGCCATCACGCTCGAATCTGAAAGGCTCGCCGTCAGCGTCCTCCCGGACGAAGACAGTGCCGGCGGAGTGGCCCGGGTTTTTTCGATCCCGGTTGGTGCCGACGAAATCTCCCGTGAACCGGAAAAAGCGGGCGCAATGCTTGCCGCCGCGCTGGATGGCGCGAAAGTCCGGCATCGCGCGTGTGTGGTCCGAATTCCCCCGGGTTGGGCATTGACGGCCTCCATCGATTTGCCGGATGTCAGCGCCGGGGACTTGCACAGTTACCTGGAATTATGCGCCGAGCGGGAATTCCCGGTGGCGGTAGCGGAACTTCGTATCGCTCATTCGCCTTACACGATGCCCGACGGCAAACGCCGCGCCACGCTCGCGGCGGTCCCGGCAAAAAGGATGGATGCCGTTGGAAAAATGCTGGCTGCTGCAGGCTGCCGCCCGGTGTCCATATCGCTGTCGCTTTACGAATGCCTTTCGACACCGAAGCCGACCCTTTATTTTCTCGCGAATGGCACCCACACCGATGTCGTGGTCACCGCCGGCGGCGGCGTGGTGTCGATGCGCTCCCTTGCCGGCCTTACGCATTCCGACGGGGTGCCGTTCGATCCCGTGTTATTTTATCGCGAGATTCGCATCACGCTTGGCCGTCTTCCGGAATCCATCCGCAGCCAGCTCAGCGATGCCCGTTTCGGCGGCACGCCATCATCCGCGCGGAAACTTTTTGCCGAAACCCGCGACAGTCTCCGCAAGTTGGGTGTGGAGAATACCGGCCTCGACCGCGGCATTGCGGATGAAAAATCTGATGCCGCTGCCGTCCAGACGGCGGAATCCTTTCTTAGCGGTCAGCCTGTTCCGTTTGAATTCATCATTCCCGGGGTCAACCGCTGGCAGGTCATGCTTCAGCGGTTCGATTCCACGCGGCATCGCTGGATCGTCGCGGGCGTGCTTTGTCTTGTTGTGCTTCCGCTGCTCGTCCTGTTCGGCCGTCACGAGTATGAAAATCATCTCGAGAACGAATGGAACGGCATGAAACGAAACGTCGCGGATCTCGACGCCCTGCAGCAAAAAATCCATCAGTTTCGCCCATGGTTCGAGCCTGTGCCGCAGACTTTGAAAATCATGGAAAGTGTGGTCGCTGCGTTCCCGGACCAGGGCGACGTATGGGCGAAGAGCCTCCAGGTCTCCGATGGCAACAAGGTCACCTGCACAGGCTTCGCCCGCAACCAGGCCGTGCTGCTCGCCTTGCTCGAGCGGCTTCGTGCGCTTCCCGGCGTCAACGATCTTCAGCGCGGCCCGATGCGCGGCGATAACCCCGTCCAATTTTCCTTCACCTGCAAATGGGAGCCTTTCCATGAAAACTGACCGCCAGCTCATGCTCAAGATTGTGGCCGGTGCTGTGGTGGGCCTGTTCCTGCTCGACCGCATTGTCATCGGGCCGCTTGCCGCGAGCTGGCACGACCAGAGCGACCGCATCGATGCACTTTCCGTGAAGGTCCAGCGCGGGAAGGGATTGCTTGCCCGCGAGGATGCCATCCGCACCCAATGGGCGCAGATGGTGCGCGCCAATCTCCCGGAGGAAGTCGCCGCCGCCGAGAGCCGTGCGGCCAGGGCGGTCGCCCATTGGGAAGGTGAAAGCCGCATCGCATTCTCCGGCCTCACCCAGCAGTGGCAGAATCACGAGGAGGGCTACAAAACCCTCGAGATGCGCCTCACTGCGGATGGCAACCAGTCCACCATCGGCCGCTTTATCTATGAACTCGAAACCGACACCGCCCCCGTGAGCCTGGAGGAAATCGAGCTCTCCTCGCGCGATACCCATGGGGCGGCGTTGATGCTCACCGCGCGTTTCAGCTTCCTGCAACTGCCGGGCACCGGGGGGCAATCCAAATGATCAGGCGTCCGCTCCCGTTCCTGCTGTTCATCTCCGCCGCCCTGCTTCTGGTGGCCGGGGCCGGCATGCCTGCAAAGAAAACCTCCTACGATTCCTATCGCATGGTGCGGTCCCGCAATATTTTCGATCCCGATCGCCGCGCGATGGTCATGGCGTCCGCAGGTGTATCGCAAAGTGTGACAACCTCCGCGCCAGTCACACAGTCCGACTACGTCGCGCTGAACGGCATCCTCATCACCTCCGGCAAGTCCCTCGCGTTTTTCTCCGGCTCGCGGCCGGAATATAACAAGGTCGCGCTCCTCCAGGACGCCATTGCGGGCGCGAAAGTCGTCAAAATCACGCCCGACACCATCGTGGTGGAGCGCGATGGTAAACAGGTCACCGTTGCCGTGGGGCAGACCGTTCCCTTGGACGGCTCCGCCCCGGCCGCCGCCCCGGTGGCGGCTCCCGCACCTTCTTCCCCGGCAGGTCCGCAAACCTCATCCCCCGATGCACCGGCCGGGGGTCTTGGTGAACAGGCAAAGCGCATGATGGAGCGCCGGCAGAAAGAACTACAATGAAACCAACCACAATATCGCTTTTAATCCTCACCCTGCTCATGGCAGTGGCTGCCTCCGCGCAGACCATCCAGCCCTTGCCCTCCCGGCAGGAGATGCCGCCCCCATTGCCGGAGCCCCAGCCATCGGTCGCCGCTCCCCAGCCTTCTCCGGCAACCGCGCCGGTTCCCGCCGTTCCACCGGTGAATACCGTGCCGCCCGTCGCCGCAAAGGATTCGGCGCCCGCGGCCGCAAATGAGATCCGGATGAACTTCCAGAACGCCTCACTCGCCGATGTGCTGAATTATCTCAGCGAGGCGGCGGGATTTGTCATCATCCAGAACGTCCCCGTCACCGGCACAGTCAACGTCGTCAGCAAACAGCCGGTCAGCGCCGAGGAAGCCGTCGATCTGTTGAACGCCGTGCTCGTCGATAAAGGTTACATCGCGATCCGCAACGGGCGCATTCTGAAGATCGTGAGCAGCCAGAATGCGCAGAAAAACGATCTCCCCGTGGAAATCGGCAGCGATCCCGCGAACATCCCGCGCAAGGACGGCATGGTCACGCAAATCCTCCCCATCCGTTACATGGAAGCCGGCAAGCTCGTCGAGAACCTCAGCCCGCTTCTTTCCGCAAACGCCACCATCAGCGCAAACGAAAGCAGCAACGCCATTATCCTCACCGACACGCAGACGAATATCCACCGCATCGCCCAGATCATCCACTCGCTGGACACCAGTATTTCCAGCATCTCCACCATCCGTGTTTTTCCGCTCCGCTATGCGGATGCCAAGGACTTTGCAAATGTCCTCACGCAACTTTTTTCGCCCGATGCGGGAACCTCGCGCAACGGTCAGAATAACAATCAAAACCCCGCCGCCGCATTTTTTGGCCGCTTTGGCAGGGGAGGGGGCGGTGGAGGCGGTGATGCTCCCGCCGCTCCGGAGAGCGAAGCCCGCAAGGCCGCGTCGCGGGTGGTCGCCGTGGCGGATGAGCAGAGCAACTCGGTCGTCGTCAGTGCGCCGGATGAATACATGGAGACGATCAACGAGATCGTGACCCGCCTCGATACCAGCACCACCGATGTCACGGAAACCCGCATTTTCCGCCTCGATCATGCGGATTCGACGGCAACGGCCACCATCTTGAATGCGCTCTACGGGGACCCCACGACTGTCTCCGGCGCAAAAAGTAACGCCCAGGGTCAGAATGGCCAGCGGCCCAACAACAATAATAATAACAATAACAACAACGGCCGCCAGCAGAGCGGCACCCCCAGCGAACGCCAGTTGCTTGAGGCCCGCGTCGTCGCAGTGGCCGATCCTCGCACAAATTCCATAGTCGTCAGTTGTTCGCGCGATACCATGGAGCAGATCGCGCTCACCATCGGCAGGCTCGATGCCACCGATGCAAAAAAACAGCACGTTTACGTGCATGTGCTCGAGCATGCCGACCCCGATAACGTCGCCACCATCCTGCGCGGCATGTTCGGCAATCAGACCTCCGGCAACTCGACCTCCAACCAGCCTACCTCCAGCGCCCTGAACCAGCGCACCACCACTGGCGCTTCCTCGGACGTGACCGGCACGTTGAACACCAACGGCACCCCCAACTCCGGTCGTTAGAAATCCATTTTATGAACCAGAAACCTGCAAAAATTCTCCTGTCGCTGGCGGTCGTTGCTCTCTTCTTTCTGCTGCAGGCGCATTCATGGGCGCAGGCTCAGACAGCCACCCCCATCCGTCCAAGCTCTGCGGCAAATGGGTCCACCGCCCGCCCCGCCACCGCGGCGATCAGCAACAACTCAGGCTCCAATACGCGCCAGTATCACGATGCCACCATGCTCGGCGATGCCGTCATTCAGATCGACCCCGAGACCCGTTCCCTCGTCATCGTCGCCGATGAGGAAACTCACGATGAAATCATGAAGGTGATTAAAACCCTCGACCGCCCCAAGCCGCAGGTGCTCATCAAGGTCGTCTTTGCCGAGGTCACTTTGAACAAAAGCCTGAATGTGGGCGTCGAGGGCAGCTACACGTTTAATGTGAAAAACGGCGCGGCTGGCGGCGTGAGCACCACCACCACGAATGCGACTGCAAATACCACCGGCGGCACTGCGGTCACCTCGTCCACCTCCTCCGTGGCAAGCGCGCTGCTTTCGCCCGGCAACGTCGGCACAGGCAGCGCCCAGACCCTCTTTGGCCTCTCCCAGCTTGCAAATGGCTCCTTCGTCCGTCTCGCCACGGACAACTGGCAGGCGACGCTCTACGCGCTCGCGGCCCATGGGAATGTGAATGTCCTCTCCCGCCCCACCATCATGGCCCGCAATAACCAGCAGGCCGTCATCGTTGTCGGCCAGGAGGTTCCTTTTGTGACGAACAGCCAGATCACAAATACCGGGCAGACCATCAACACCGTCCAGTACCAGGATGTCGGCATCATCCTCCGCGTCACACCTTTCATCACCTCCGACCGCGAAGTGGAAATGATCGTTTCACCGGAAGTCTCCTCGGTGGATAGCCAGTCCGTCATGCTTTCTCCAAACGTCAGCTCCCCCATCATCGACAAAATCGCCGCTGAAACTGTGGTCGTCACTCCGGATAACAGCACCGTGGTCATCGGCGGCATGATGCAGAAGCAGCAGACTTCCACCGTACAGAAGGTCCCCATCCTGGGCGATCTCCCCCTGATCGGCTCGGCATTCCGCCACACCACCAAGAACGACACCCGCACCGAACTCCTCATTTTTCTCACCCCTTCCATCATCGAGGGAACTGATAAGATGAAGGAACTCACCGACGAGGAAGTCAATCGCACCGAGCTCCCTCAAAAAGCCTTCTCGCAGGAGGATCTCTACAAATATCTCGATAAGCTCAAGATCAAGCAGCGCCCCCAGCCCGCTCTTAATCCGTACGAGCAACTCCAGCCCGAGAACCTCACCAATACCCTCTACCACAAGGACCCCGACACCTCCGGCTCCAACGCCCCCGCCGGCGCCCCATAATCCCGAATATTCAAACTCGACTCATGGAGATTCGACTCAGGGAGAAGTCGAGGGGCGTGGGCGACAACCCGGGGGGCGAGGGCGGCAATTGAATGTTGGAAGTTGGAAGTTTCCCTCGCCCGGCAGCAACAATTCGGGCTGGTGGCTTCGTCATTTGCCCCCAGGTCGCTCATTCTCACTCGACGCCTCCGCCTCTCCCCGCTAATGTCGCTCCCCAGTGACCTCACCCGCCCAACCCCCTCCTGCTAAGCCCGCCCGTCCCGCGGATCTTGAAATCAAGGACGCGCAGCTCATTTTCTCCCGCGTCTGGAAGCAGCTCGAGCTCGACTACGGCAGGCAAAATCTCCGCTTCCCCAAGGAACTTATCCTCCTCGGCGGCGCACCCGGCGCGGGCAAGGGGACTAATACCGATTTCATCCGCCACCTCCGCGACATCAGCGCACAGCCCATTGTTGTCAGCCAGTTGCTCGACAGCCCCGCGGCTCAAAAAATCAAGTCCCTTGGCGGAATGGTCGGCGACCGCGAGGTCATGAGCATCCTTTTCCGCAAATTGCTCGAGCCCGAGCAGCAGAACGGCGCCCTCATCGACGGCTTCCCCCGCACCAAGGTCCAGGTCGAGTGTCTCAAGATGCTGTTCGACGAGATGCTCGAGTTGCGCCGCGAATTTTTGGAGACCCAGGAGGCCGCCAGTTTCAAGCAACCCATGTTTCACATCATGGTTCTCTTCGTCGACGAGACGGAAAGCATCGCCCGCCAGATCAAACGCGGTCGCGAAGTCGTCGCGCACAACGAGGAGGTCCGCCGCTCCGGCATCGGCGACCTCTGGGAGGAACGCGCCACCGATTTCGACGAGTCGCTCGCCCGCAACCGCTACCGCGTCTTCAAGGAGCAGACCTACGACGCCCTCGTCTCGCTCAACCAGATTTTCCACTACCATTTCATCAATGCCCAGGCCCCCCTCCACGTCGTGCGGGAGAACATCGTCCGCGAGTTGGAGTATCAAAGCTCCCTCGAGCTCGACCCCCGCACCTTCGACGCCTTGCGTCGGCTCCCGCTCGCCAGCGAGATCATCCGCCACGCCCGGCAGGATCTCGTCCGCCGGCTCGATAACTACGTCGTCGACCAGCCGCAGAATCTCGAGCGCGTCATCCGGTTCATCGAGCAAAAGATGATGCCCATCGTCGTCCGCCACGCCATCACCGGCTTGGCCAATATTAACTCCGAGGACCCCCTCTTCGACGAACCCACCGCCCTCGCCATGCTCATCGACATCTTCTCCGAGCGCGGTTTCCACGCCGCCGTCGATATCCAGCGCGTCGAGATTCCCACCAGCTTCGATCTGCAAACGGGCGAAATCCGCCGCTCCCAGAAAAAAGTCTACCGCTTCACCATCCGCTTCAAGGGTTCCCAGATCCGCCGCGGCTAATCCCAATATTCAATATTGGAAGTTCGAAGTTTGGCGTTCGAGTCCATCATTGTAGTCACGGGCCTGTGGCCCGTTCCGCAACGCGTCCGTGGAGGTACACGCGCTGTCGTCGATACACCGCTGCCCTGTAGGGGAACGTGCTACGTTCCCCAGTCCGCGACAGCTTCTTCGGACTTCTCCCATACTGGCCTATCAGTCCTATACGCCCTATAGGTCCCATTCCCTTCCCTCAGCCCCCGGAGGGGCGCCGGAATTCTTCCATCCTGTCAATCCTGTTCATCCTGTCCAAATTTCCCCGGTAGATTCCCCCTTGTTACACAAACCGGCCAAGGCTAGGTTCCATTCACACATGTCCACCCTTCTCGGCATCTGCATCACAATCGCTCTGGTCGCATTCGTCATCTGGGGCCTCATCCCCTCCAAGTCTTCCGGTGGAAAAACCGCATCGCCGTCCCCCGACGACCAGATTATCGACCCCACCGACACCTACCAGATCGGCCTCATCATCGGTGCAGCCGGAGGCTCCATCGCGGACGCCGCCGTCGCCCGATACGCCCTGCAACGCTTCGAGGAAATCCACGGCCGCAAACCCACAGTCCGCGACCTCGGCACCGTCGCTGGTTTAACAATGCCTTCAAATTAGCAATTTAGGTGCAGCACTTCCAGCCCCAAAGGGGCGATTCAAGCCAGCCTGGGGCAGCGCCCCAGAACTCCGTTTCTCCCATTTCCTTCAGCCCTGAAAGGGCGTTCCAATCGGTGTGGCAAACTCTCTGGTTCAAAATGCCCCCGATGGCAAAGCCATCATAGCGACGCCGGCGGATTTAGTAAACCTCCAGCCCCATCCTGCGCCCCCGCAGCAACAATTCAGGCTTGTGATTTCGTCATTCGTCATTCGGATTTCGTCATTTACTCACCCCACCATCCGCCCACATGATTACCATTCTTAGCTGGGGAGGCATAGGCGACACGCTGCGGAACATCGGCCTCGTTCCGCACCAGTTTCTGTTTCAGAAATTCGGGATCCGTTGCCGCGTCGTCCGCCGCCCGCAACAGCCCGGCGAGCGCGAATGCCCGCCCGTCCCGCTCTTCCAGGAACTGGTCGAACGCTCCCCCTCGCTCCTCTGGTCCGGCGCAATGGACAACCCCCCGCGCCACCAGCGCATCGGCAACCGCGCCGTGCGCGAGATCGTAAAACTCCTGCACCACAATGCCCCCCAGTACTTCCCGTTCGATTTCCGGCTCACCGAACAGGAGCGCGCCATGCTTCCCACCCGCGCCCCCGGCTTCGTCGTGGGCGTCCAAACCCACCTTTCCGGCGTCCCCTCCAAGGAGTGGGGCATCGCAAACTGGCAAAGCTACCTCCGCATGCTGCTGGACAAAGAGTCACCCGGCATATCGATCGTTTTGATCGATAATGACGACCGCGTCGGGGAACTCTGTTTCGACCCCCGCATCAGCACAACCCGCGGACTGAACATCGCCCAAAGCATCGCAGTCGCGGAACGGGTCAACCTCATGATCTCCATCGACTCATGGTCAAAATACGTCGCCGCATCCCGCAGGATTCCCCAGTTGATCGTGGTCCCCTCCCAAAGCGAATACCACAACCCCGGGGGCCTCGCCCGGGAATGGTTCGAAGGCATCTTTAACCAGCCGTTGAACACCCTGATCGGCTTCGAGGGAACGCTCCAGCACCCGCGCGCCACGCTGGACCGCATCGAAGACCTATCCCCCAAAACTCTGGCTCAACAGACCTTGAATCTCATCCAAATACACCGGCATTCCGCATAGCGCATATTTAGGATTTGGGGCTTCGTCATTAATCCCGTCCCTTCCCCGCCTTGATCGAAAACATATACGGAATCTTCTCGCCGAGCTTCTTGTTGACCCAGTTCCCATCCTCCCGTTGCACCATGTTGCCCGCATCGTAGGGCGAGTAGGGATACTCCCGCAAAGACTCGATCGTCAGCCCCGCCTCGATCAACGAAGTCACGATCTTTCCCAGCCCGTGGTTCCACCAGTATTCCTTCCCTTTTATTTTTGCCTTCCGGTCCGCATAGGTCCCCTGTGGCTCGAACATCAACGGCTCATCGCCGCTCTCGTAGGGATAAAACACCTTGCCGTTCTCCAGCATCCAGTGCACCGGATGAAATTCCGCAAGGAACAAAAACCCGCCCGGTGCCAGGAAATGCGACACGATCTCCGCCCAGCGCCCCATGTCCGGCAGCCACCCGAGGCACCCGTAGGAGACAAACACAATGTCAAACTTTCCTTTCAACATCCGCTTGAGGTCATACACATTCGAGCAGATGAAACGCGCCGGTACGTCGATCTCCCGTGAAAGGTCTTTGGCGTATTTGATCGCATCCGCCGAAAAATCCACTCCCGTCGCCTCCGCCCCCAGCCGCGCCCACGACAGCGTATCCATCCCGAAATGGCACTGGAGATGCAGCAGCCTTTTCCCCCGCACATCTCCCACCCCCTCCAGTTCCACCGCCCGCAGCGAACTCCATCCCGACTTGAATGCTGGTACATCGTAAAATTTGGAAGCCACATGCACCGCAGTCTTCTGCTCCCAGATGGTCTTGTTCGCCTTGAAATATTTGTCGTTGGGTTTCACGCAGGGTGGGGGAGTTGTTGGGACGATGAACAGGGATTAAAGCCCGAGCCTAGTTTGATCTCGCAAGCCATTCAATTCATCATTGGATGTTGGAAGTTCGATGTTGGATGTTCAATTTTCTCCTCGTTACGAGGCTCCAGCCTCGTAACGCACTTGTCCCCGAAGCTCCTGCTTCGCAATCGTGCGCTGCAATCCAGTCACCAACCATCCGCCAACCACCACCCTAAAATAATACTTGCATCATTCGCTGAAAAGAGTTAACA
>Ga0302319_10009282_pt1 | contig 18956 bp, 19 predicted proteins | sample Bog_T0_2_FD_203319 | JGI IMG/M metagenome (GOLD analysis project Ga0302319, IMG submission 203319) | Peat permafrost microbial communities from Stordalen Mire near Abisko, Sweden - Bog_T0_2 | ecosystem: Environmental > Terrestrial > Soil > Wetlands > Peat | place: Sweden: Abisko, Stordalen Mire... | reverse complement strand
ACCGTCGTCGATACCTACAACGATCTGATAGGCGCCAGCCACAAGGTCACGCGCGGCTCCATCGGCATCCAGTTCAAGGTTGGCCTCTCGGGCGCGGTCAATCGCGTCTACGGCTTCAAGAGTGGCGTCCTGGTGCAAGAGGTCAAACCGGACGGCCCCGCCGACAAGGCCGGAGTCAAGCCGGGCGACGTAATTACCACTATCGATGGCCGCTCGATCAAGGATGGCGACGATCTGGTGAGCGATATCGCCAGCCGCAGGCCGGGATCAAGCATTCGACTCGACTACCTGCGAGACGGCAAGCAGTCCGAAGCCAAGATCATCATCGGCGACCGCGACAAAGTCTTCGCCGATATGGGCAATCAAAAGTCGGATGTCAACTCCGATGAGAAGGCAGATGCGGGCGAGACCAAGCTGGGCATTGTGGTGCGCGAGGTTTCCCCGGCCACCGCCGCCAAGCTGCACGCCCCCGGCGTCAGCATCCAGTCTGTGCGCGCCGGCTCCTTTGCCGACCTGCAAGGCCTTGAGCCGGGCCTGGTCATCCTGCGCATCAACAAGCAGCCCACAGGCACCAGGGAGCAGTTCAATTCCGTGGTGAGCAACCTCAAAACCGGCGACGACGTGGTCTTTGAAGTCGTTGACCCGCGCCAGCCCGACCAGGGCATCAACTACGTGGGCGGAACGCTCTAGTAGCGGTTGCACTGACAGAATTAGGATATGGGTGCCCCATCCATTTCGCGTTCTTTGCGAAATGGGTGGGATACCACGAACCCAAAGCGAGCGATAAGCGAGCCACTGGCCCCACCGCAGGTGGTCAATCTTGCCTTGTGGCGAGACACCCACATCCGCTAAACTGAAGGAAAGCTCGTATTAAAATTGTCTTTTTCGAGGTGAATGAGCGTGCGTTTATTGCGAGCAAGCCTGACGGCGGCATTCTTTGTGGCTCTGGCCGCATTACCGCTCTCGGCAACCGCCACGCATCCGGCTCACACCGGCAGCAATGCGACGCACAGCGCGCACAAGAAAAAAGCCGCCGCCCGATCACGCCGCCCGCGCGGACAGCAGGCCATTGAACCGGCCCGCGTCACCGAAATTCAAAAGGCCCTCATCCGCGAGCACTATCTAAACGGCGAAGCCAACGGACAGTGGAATGAAGCCACCAAGGCCGCCATGCAGAAGTATCAGGCCGATCAGGGCTGGCAAACGAAGCTGATGCCCGACTCGCGCGCGCTCAAAAAGCTCGGCCTCGGCCCTGATTACTCCAACGCCATCAACGCCAAGAACGCCAGCTTCACTCCGCCACCACCGGCCAGCACGATTCCCCCCGTGGTGTCGGCCGGCTTTGCCGAGGCCGCGGGCGTCCAGTAAACCTTCGAGCCGGACCGAGCTTGGTGGATTCCCAGACATATTGCTCCTAAAAAGGCATGGCCGCACGAGGGCGGCCATGTCTGTATCTTTTCCATTGCAGCTCAGAATTACCGCTCCGGCATTCCCTTCGTCAGGAACTCGTAACGCGGGCGCAGCGTGTCCGGGCCGGAGGTGATGGTGCTATCGAGGTGGATCAGCGTGTCGTCCTTGTCGTATTTGGGCCACGTTGGCAATCCCGGCCCGTTGGGGTCGCCGGTCTTGGCAAAGTTCGTCCAGTAGCTCATCATCTGCTCGCTCAACACGCGATCTTCCGGGCGCCATGTTGCGCCGGCGCGGGTGTCCAGCGTGCCGAAGACGTACTCGATGTCGTCGGAGTGAAAAGCGGAAGCGCTGTGATTGTAAGTGCTGAGCGGCGCTGGCCACTCGAAGTGATAGCGGTAGACCGGCGCCTCGCCCGTCTTCCTGTGCGCCTCAATCCACTGCCAGGTGCTGAAGGCGATAAACGTATCGCCGTTAAAGTCGGCCTCCGAGCGCGTCGCCTGCGCGTCGCTCTCGCCCGGATACACCTTCAAAAACTCATCGGCGCGCTCCTTGAAGCGCTCCGCGGCCTCGGCCTTCCACTTCTCCGGCGTCATGCCGCTGGAGCCACCCTCGTCGCGATTCCAGCCGGCCAGCAGCGGCACGTGCGCCTGCCTGCCCGCTGCATAGGTGTCGGCCACCGATTCGGTCAGCATCTTGCCGTCCACAACCGTTGGAAACCATATCTTCTTGCTGTGCACATCGGCCAGAATCTGCGCCGTCGGCACCGCGCGCAACTCTGCCAGCGATTTGACGCCCAGCGAATCCGCCCACGCCTGCCCCTTCTTCTCGCCAGCCTCCAGCGGCTCCTGCTCGCGGTTTCCGCCCAGCGCGCCGCCGCTCTCGCCAATCGCCTTCTGAATAAGTCCGCGCGACAAGGGAGACGCCATCAGCGTACTTACCGCAAAGGAGCCGGCGCTCTCTCCGAAGATCGTCACATTGTCAGGATCGCCGCCAAACTTCTTGATGTTGGCCTTGACCCACTCAAGTGCGGCCGCCATATCCAGCAGCCCGTAGTTGCCCGCCGCGCCGTTGGCCTCCTTGGCCAGCTCAGCCGTGGCCAAAAAGCCGAAGACGCCCAGCCTGTAGTTGATAGTGACCAGCACCACGCCCTTCAGAGGCAGAAAATCGCCATTGTGGCGCGGCTCCGAGGCGCTGCCCGCAGAGTAGCCCCCGCCGTGAATCCAGAACATCACAGGCAGCTTGCTCTTGGCGCTCGCCTCGGCCGGTGCAAATACGTTCAGAAAAAGGCAATCCTCGCTCTCGCCGCTGTCCTGGAAGATCATGTCGTCGTAGACGTGGCCCTGGGCACAGCGCGCGCCATACTTGCTCGCGTCGCGCATCCCCTTCCACTGGGCCGGCGGCTCTGGCGCGCGCCAGCGCAGTTCGCCCACCGGTGCAGCCGCGTAAGGCAGCCCCAAAAAGGCCTTCACCTTGCCGCTGTTGATCGTCTTGCCCTGTGCCTTGCCCTGCGCGGTCTTCACCGTCAGTGAATCGGCTTGAGCAGCCCTCGTCAGCACAAGCGCGGCCATCGCCAAGGTCAAAACACACGCCAACTTCCATCCCATTCGCATCAAAATTATCCTCCACGCAACACCTTATCAGCACGGGCCAAGCACGGGCCATGATACGCGCAAGTTTTCCTAAACCAGCCGCAGCCGCTCACTTCCCGATCACATCAATCGCCGCCGTAATCGTCCTGGGCGGCATGCAGGCATTGCGGTCGCAGGCCTGGTAACGCAACCTTGCCTCGACCAGATGCTCGCCCGTTGTAGCATCGATGCGCGCCTGCACAACGAACTCGCCCGTGTAGACGCTCAGCTTCATGCTGGGATCGGCGGGCAGCGTGAACGCTGCTCCCGGCGGATAGCTGGCCCCTTCCAGCCGCACACCCGAGCCATCGGGAATCGATAAAATCGTTGGAATGAGTTCGTCACCCGTGGGCGTGTGCGAGTTGATGTGCAGCCCCGGCGCAATGCGGAAGTGCAGCGCCACAGTTGTCGTCTTGCCCGCGGGAACGGTAATCTGCTCAGGATACAGATACACAACCTCCGCCGGCTTGGCGGCGGAACGGGATGCCTCATCCAGCAGCGTTCTCTGCCCCTGCGCCAGCGCCGAAGCCAGCGTCAGGGATACAGTAACTAGAACCGTGACCACATGATTGAGCAATGACCGGAATTGTAGCGCCAGCCTCCCGGCCGGCTGTAGCGCGGACGTCCTCGTTCGCGCTTGCCCATGATGAATTACCAATTCATGCGGTCTGGTCACTAGTACTGCCGACGCCCTCACTTGCTCACCCCCAGCGCCTTGCGTATGTCTGCTTCCATCTCATCCTTGGTCGTCACTCCCACCTGCGCCGCCACCACCGTTCCGTTGCGATCCACATAAAAGGAGGCGGGCAGCGCGTCCAGCCCGCCGTAGGGCTGGCTGACCGTGTCGCCATCAATCAGCACCGGATAAGGAATCTGCATCTGTTGGACGAAGCGCGCGATCTGCCGTTTTTCCTCGCTCAGCTTTTCCGCATTGCCACGATGGATGTCATCCAGCGAGATGCCCACAACCTCAAGCCCCTGCGCCGCGTAACGGCTGCGCAGCTCGATCAGCCAGGGCGTTTCAACCCTGCATGGAGCGCACCACGTCGCCCAGAAATTGATCAGCACCGCCTTGCCTTTGAAGTCGGCAAGCGAAACTTTTTTGCCATTCAAGTCTTCCAGCGTAAACTCCGGCGCGGGCTTGCCGATGAGCGGCGCAACACTCTGCGGCAACTCCTCAACCGCGCCGGCCGCCGCCTCAGTCGGCGCAGTCGAAGCCATCAGCTGCACGGCCTCCAGCCTGCTATGCGCCCAGCCGGCCCAGGCAAAGGCGGCCAGAATCATTGAAACCGCGATTAGAACAATGGTGTTGCGCTTCACAGGAATTGCCTCTGCGACTATTGTACGGATAGGGCCGTTTCTCCGGCGTCGACCCGCTAAAATTAGAAAAATCTCCTGAATTTCTTTTGCATATTATTTCCCTTCCCCGGCGCACAATTAAACCATGTTCATCGTCCGCCCATTCCTAACCCCATGTCTCTGCGAGCGGTTGGCAGCACTTTTTACGCGAGCGAAGAATGAGCAAATAGAGAGTGAATGTCGAGCGAATAACCCGCCAAAAATGCAAATTCGTTTTTTATTTTTTTCACCATGCAGATCATTTAGCGGTTCTGGTGTACGTTTTCATAAACCCCCGTCTTTATTGGTTGTTTACGCTCCTCTCGCCGGAGCTTGTCAAGCGAAAATAGGCAAATTTCGCTTCATTTCACTGTTTCGCCTATTCTTCGCTCTTTTTCGTCGCTCCGTCGACCAGCAAAGGTGTACTCTTCCACTCCCGCAATTGCCCTGCTGAAGTCTGACGTCTGCGCCAAAGATGGCAAAAACTGTTACCATCAATAACCGATGAGCGAAGAAGACAATCAGCCCGGCCAACATCCTCCTCAAGCCAGCCGCGCGCTGCAGCCGGCCGCTCTGGTGCGCACCGAGGCAGCGGCTCTTGAAGCCCTCGCCGCCCGCCTTGAAGGGCCAATGGCCGAGGCCTTCGACCGCGCCGTCAAGCTGATTCTGCGCTGCGGCGCCGAGCGCGGACGTGTGGTGGTCACCGGCATGGGCAAGAGCGGCATCATCGCCCAGAAGATCGCCGCCACGCTCAGCTCCACCGGCTCGCCCGCGCTCTTTCTGCATCCCGCCGAGGCGCTGCATGGTGACCTGGGCGTGCTCATGCCCGGCGACGTCGTCGTGGCGCTCTCGGCCAGCGGTGAGACCGAGGAAATTCTGCGCCTGCTGGCCACCCTCAAGCGCAAAGGCGACGCGCTGGTCAGCTTCTGCTGCCGAATGGACTCGACTCTGGCCCAGGCCAGCGACGTGGCCCTCGATTGCGGCGTTGCGCGCGAGGCTTGCGGGCTGAATCTCGCGCCCACCGCTTCCACCACCTCCATGCTCGCCCTCGGCGACGCGCTGGCCATCGCCGTCAGCCTGCGCAAGGGATTCAAGGCTGAGGACTTCGCCGAGTTGCACCCCGGCGGCAAGCTGGGCAAGCGTCTGGCCCGCGTCCGCGAGCTGATGCACACCGGCGACGCCATCCCGGTCGTCGCGCCCTCAACGCCCATGACCGACGTCATCTACGAGATGTCCTCGAAGAAGTTGGGGATGACCACCGTGCAGGAGCAAGGCCAACTGCGCGGCGTCATCAGCGACGGCGATTTGCGGCGGCTTCTGGAGCGCGAAGGCGGCGCGGCCCTCAGCCGCTCGGCCGGAGAAGCCATGAACGCCCATCCCCGCACCATCGCCGCATCCGAACTCGCCGCCACGGCGCTGGCGATTCTCGAAGAGCGCAAGATCACTTCGCTGGTGGTCGTCGACGCCGCCAACCAGGTCGAAGGCGTGCTGCACCTGCACGATCTCTGGGGCGTAGAGCTGATCTGAAGATGGGAACAAGTAGGGCGGTCGAGCGGCTGCTGATCGCCGTGAAGCGTTGCGGGTAAACTAAGGGTATGGCGGAGATTCAGCGTAGGAAAACAGCAACGGTCAATATCGGGCAGGTGCGCGTCGGCTGGGAGTCGCCCATCGTCGTGCAATCAATGACCAACACCGACACAGCGGACGTTCAGGGCACCATCGAGCAGGTGGCGGCGCTCGCCATTGCCGGCTCGGAGATCGTGCGCGTCACGGTCAACAACGAAGAGGCCGCGGCGGCCGTCCCTGCGATCGTGGAGGGCCTCGACAAGCTGGGCCTGCGCGTGCCTATCGTCGGCGACTTCCACTACAACGGCCATCTGCTGCTCAAGAAGTTTCCCTCGACGGCCCGCACCCTGGCCAAGTACCGCATCAATCCCGGCAACGCATCGATTGGCAAGAAAGACAACGACAACTTTCAGGTCATGATCGAGTGCGCCGTCGAGAATCAAAAGCCGGTGCGCATCGGCGTCAACTGGGGCTCGCTCGATCAATCGCTGCTCACCCGCATGATGGACGCAAACAGCCGCCAGCCTAAGCCGCTCCCGGCGCGCGAGGTGATGATGGAGGCGATGGTGGTCAGCGCGCTTGAAGCCGCCGCCGCCGCCGAGCGCTACGGCCTGCGCCGCGACCAAATCATCCTCTCCGCCAAGGTCAGCGGCGTCCGCGACCTCATCGATGTTTACACCAACCTGGCCGCGCGCTGCGACTACGTGCTGCACCTGGGCCTGACCGAGGCCGGCATGGGCGCCAAGGGGCTGATCGCCTCCACCGCCGGCCTTGCGCCGCTGCTGCTGGCCGGCATCGGCGACACCATCCGCGTCAGCCTCACGCCCAAGCCCGGAGGCGACCGAACAGAGGAAGTTTTGGCCGCGCAACAGGTCTTGCAATCGCTCGGAATTCGCTCCTTCATGCCTCAGGTCACAAGCTGCCCCGGCTGCGGGCGCACCACCAGCACTTACTTCCAGGAGTTAGCCGAGCAGATACAAAGTTATCTGCGCGCCTCCATGCCGCAGTGGCGCAAGCAGTATCCCGGCGTCGAGGAGTTGAAGCTCGCCGTGATGGGCTGCGTCGTCAACGGTCCCGGCGAATCCAAGCACGCCAATCTTGGCATCAGCCTGCCGGGAACCTTCGAGGAGCCGAAAGCTCCGGTCTATGTAGATGGCAAGTTATACAAAACCCTCCACGGCGACACCATCGTCGCCGACTTCAAGCAGATTCTCGATAACTATGTTGTAAGCCACTACGGGCAAGGGGCGTAGAATGGGGAGTTGGTGGAGGCCAGGTCACTCTTCTAAATAGTGAACTCGCAGCAGACTTAAATTGAGGTAAACAGCATGAATATACTTATCGTCTCTGTGCTGGAGCACAAGTCGCAATATGTCGAAGCAGAGACGGACTGCGCTCAGCTCCGCGTCAGAAGCTTTCTTTTATGGAGCTTCTTAAATCATATCTCGCAAGTCACAAAGTAGCGGCAATCCTTGAAGAATGGTCACGCACCGAGATGACGATTGCTCATCAACTCTCATGTCAGAATGAACCTGCTATACCCTGGCAAAACATCGACATGACCGATGATGAGCGCAGAGCAGCGGGCATTTTTAACGTACAGTGGTATCGTCCTGGACACCCCGACTGGAGCGAAATGCCGCCAAGTTGGATTCAGGACAGGATTCCTTCCGATGAGGTCCGAGAGGACTTTTTTGTCAGTCGGATACTCGAATCAAACGACAGTAATGGGAAGGTGCTGGTATTGCTGGGGAATATGCATGTAACGCCGGTAGCAGAGAAGCTACGTGCAATGGGACACAATGTAAGCATCCAGCCGTAGCCCGTTCCAGCCAAGCGCTAAAACGAGTTATGTGCCGGGGATCGGTCAATTATTGCGGAATAGTTGCTCGTGTCTTCAATTCATCAACTAGCCTCTCTGCAGAGTTGATAGTTTCTTTCTCGCGGTTCTTTTCTCTCATGGCGAGTCTTCGATGATCGATGGTCGACCATAGGGAGTTCTTGGTCTTGGCGTCGTAAATTGTGAGCACAAGTTGCGGATCAGTGACCTCCCTGCTATGCACTTGAGTAGCTCCCGTATATGTATTGGTTGAACTCCAGATGCGAGTGCCCTTGTCCACTACACGGTATGCCAATTCTACAATCAGGTCTGCGTCGTTCGGTGAACCAACAATTTGGTATTTCCCCCACGCTTTCATGGCAGAATAAAACGCGTCATATGCAAGATCGTATCCCCGCCGTTGGATAGAAACACTTTTTGCGCTGTCACAATGGCACCAGGCAATGGCGCTGCGGGGATATCCTTCCTGGTCCTCTGACCCGGCAAATGTGTAGTCATAAAGACGAGGAGACAGATTATTACGATATGTTTGCGCATCGTTTCTCCTTGGGGAGTGGAACGAACAGATCATACCACGCCTGGTGACCAGTCTAGCTTCTGAGTAAGAACTTTCAATCCGTTGCACTCACGGCTTCGTCATCCAAAAAACGGATTCTCGATCCGCAAACCCTCCACCATCTGCCCGTGCTGCAAATCTTCCGTATACAGCGTTGTGCAGCCGGCCTCCAGCGCCGAGGCAAGAATCAATCCGTCCCAGATGGAAAAGCCGTATCGCTCACTGATGCGCTGCGCCTGAAGAAATGTCTCGTAAGTAAGCGCGCTGGGATTCGGGCACAGCACAGTCGTGCCCAGAATCACCCGCTTCACCTCGCTCCAACTCATCTTGAATTTGGTGCGCGCGACGGAAGTCAGTTCGTTCAGGACTTGAACGCTGACCACGCCTCCACGAAGCAGAATCTGCTCGGCAGTGAGTGTTTTGTCGCCGGAAGGCGTGAAGGCGTACAACACAACATTCGTATCGAGAAAGGGATGCGCGCTCATGCTTCCAATGGCCCGGATGAAGGAAGCACTTCGCGGTCGTACAACTCGGCCCGGTTAAACTTGAAGCCCTCAGGCAGAGGCCGCCGCAGTTGGCGAATCATCTCCAACGCCTCCAGCCTTCGCGAGTCGCGCTCAACCTCAAATTGCCGATTGCCTTTTACGCTGATCTCGATTTCGTCGCCTTGCTTTAATTCGAGCGCCTTCACCACCGCGGCAGGCAACCGCACCGCAAGACTGTTTCCCCACTTTGCAACCTGCATCGCGCCCTCCTGGATATACATTATCATTGTATATCTATTCCAAGGAAGACTGCTTAATGCTTTCGTAATGCAGGAGTCGGCGCGTCAACCGACACGAAAAGGCGGCGGAGTGACCCGCCGCCTGCCCGATCAATTCAAAGGAAGTTACTCAGCCGCTACAGGCTCAATCGACGCAAAGCGCCCGCGGTTGCCGTGATCGCTGAACTTCACCCGTCCCGTAACCTTGGCGAAGAGCGTGTCATCGGAGCCGATGCCCACATTCACGCCCGGCTTGATGCGCGTGCCGCGCTGCCGCATGATGATCGATCCGCCGGTGATCAGTTCGCCGCCAAATGCCTTCACGCCCAGCCGCTGCGCATTGGAATCCCGTCCATTTGTAGAGCTGCCTCCACCCTTTTTATGTGCCATTGCTCAATCCCCTTTCGTCTCTGGGCGCGCTGCCTCAGTCGTTGCTGCCGGCTTAAACGGCGGCGGTGTAGGTCACGCCGTCGGCTTCGATGGTCTTGATGCGCACCTCGGTAAAGTTCTGCCGGTGGCCTTGCAGTTTTTTGTACTGCTTTTTGCGCTTGAGGTGGAAGACCAGAATCTTCTCTCCACGCCCCTCGCCCAAAACCTCGGCGGTCACTTTTGCCGTGGCCGGCTTGGCCACGCTTCCCGGTTCGCCCGATACGGCCAACACGTCGCTGAACTCGATGCTCTGGTCCTTCGAGTCCACACTCTCAATCTTCACCACGTCGCCTGGCGCGACCCGATACTGTTTGCCACCGGTGCGAATAACCGCGTACATAAAACCTCCAGCGCAAGCCCGGCTACCCCGGTGCGCGCCTTCTCAAAAATAGCTCGGGCAAAAACTTCCGCTCCGCGGTACGCTCAAGCCCCTCAATCGCTGAGGCGAACGTCTGGCTCCACGGCCACAGGCAGGAATCGCCAAACTAGTGTAGTGTACCGGTTTTGACCGCCAAAGGTCAATGCGCGCCCTGCGCTTCCCTGCTCCGCGCCGGCCACAGCCGCCGCAACCCCGGCAGCGTAAAGCCCCAGCCCCCTTCAGCCTGCTGAAAAAGATAAACGCCCAGCAGAGTGATCAGCGGCTCCAGCGGATGGCGGAAGCGGGCGTGCACCTCGATGACGTAATACGCCGCCGGCAGCAACAGAAAGGCCGCGGCAAAGAGCATCGCGCCGGGCAGCCGCCGCCTGAGCGCCAGAGCAAGCCCCAGCAACCCCGCCAGCGAGGTGAAGCCGTAGTTCAACCCCCGCCCAAAAAGCTCCAGTGGGCTGAGCACCGCATTGGGCACGCCAAACCAGAAAAAATACACCCGCCGCAAACAAAGCTCCGCAAAGCGCCCCTGGTCAGCGCGGATCGCCTGCCGCGCCTGCTCGCCCCGCCACGCGCTATAGCGCAACTCCCCCTTCTGCCGGTAGAGCGCCAACTGCTCCGCGCTCACCGTCGGATGGTCGTACTGCATCAAGAGGCCGTTCGCTCCCGGTCCGTTGCCCAGATAAAGTTCCGCTCCCATATTGGTGCGAAAGGGCACAAATTGGTGGAAGACCCGCTCATTTCGCCAGCTCCACGGGGCAATCACCGCCAGAAAAACCAGCCCCGAAGCAATCGCCTTCGGCAGATGCCTCGCCCACTCCCGCCCTCCGCGCGCCAGCATCCACACGCCGCAGACCGGCAAAAACAGCAGCAGTCCGGGATTGGAGAGCGCCATCAACCCCCAGACCAACCCAAAAGCCAGCCAACTCGGCCAACTGGGTCCGTCGTCGCGTCGCGCCGCACCCACGCAGCCCACCCGCAGCGCAATCACCAGCGCCAGTTGCAGCAGGAAGGCCGTCAGCGTCATCTCCCAGATCCACTTCACCGCGTACTGCATCGCCGCCGGATAGAGCGCCCAAATCCACACCGCCCAGCGCGTCACCCGCAGCCCAAAGCAGCGCTCGCCCATCTCCCAGATCAGCGGAATCATCAGCGCGTTCAGCAGGCTGTCCAGCGCCAGAATCGCCCAGGCCGAAAGCGTGGAATAGACCCCGAAAATCTTGAAGATGCCACCCAGAATCACCGGAAACAGCGGCGTCACCCAGGCCGTCGGCCCGGTCTGGCCAAAGAATGGATCGGCGTAGCCGCGGCCCGTCGCCAGCGCCCGCGCAATCCGGCCCATCTCCGCGCCAAAGTGGAAATGGTCTTCCTCCACCCGCACCCGGTAGTAGTGGCAGAGAGCGATCACCGCCAGCCGCAGCCCGAGCGCCAGCCAGAAGAGCCGCCACGGTCCCCACCCCGCCATCTTCTTGAAATGCTTCGCCATCCGGCTCATGATGTCCACTTTGGAATTCGCGAGAAAGCCCTGCCAAACTCGTTCTCATCCTATCATTCAAGCGGCTTGAGAACGCTGCGCCGCTCAGGCATGAGATTCGCATACACTATTCCCATGCAGATGCCTAGTCGCAAAGCCGTCGTGCTGAGCCACGTTGCCTTTGAGGACCTCGGTTCGCTGGAAGCTCCGCTGCGGGCGCGCGGCTTTCAGATCGAGAGCCTCGTTGCAGCCTCGGCGCGCTTTCCCCTGCCGCAGACCGAAGCCTGCGAGCTTCTAATAGTGCTTGGCGGCCCAATCGGGGTCTATGACCAGGAGGAATACCCATTCCTCAAAGATGAAATCGCCTGCATCCGCGCTCGCCTCCAGGCGCGCCGGCCCATTCTCGGCATCTGCCTGGGAGCGCAACTGATGGCCGCCGCACTGGACACGCGGGTTTATCCCGGAGAGCGTGGCGCGGAGATCGGATGGGCGCCGCTACAGCCTGCGCCAAATCAGCAGCCGCCGGAGTGGTTTGCGCCGCTGCTCGCCGATGGGCTGAAGGTCTTTCACTGGCATGGAGACACCTTTGATCTGCCCGATGGAGCGGTGCCTCTGGCTGGGACCGAACGCTATGCGAATCAGGCCTTCGCCGTTGGAGATTGTGCGCTTGCACTGCAATTTCATCCCGAGGTTTCGGCCGCGGGGCTGGAGAGTTGGTATGTGGGCCACGCCTGCGAACTGCACCATGCAGGCATCTCCGCCGCGTATCTGCGCTCGCAGGCGAACCTGTACGGGGCCGCGCTGGAAGCGGCGGCGGCGCGCTTCTGGAATCAATGGCTGGATAAATTTTTCTAGTGGCATCAATCGAGCATTTTGCCCTTAGAGTTTGTTTATAAAATGCTGTCATCCTGAGCGAGCGAAGCAAGTCGAAGGACCTGCATTTCCATCGCACCTATCTTCAACGAACTTCCGGCTCACCACACTAGTGTTTGCTTTCCTTCACCTTCACCGCCTCGCCCACAAACGTCGTCACGCTCTTCGGGGCCAGCGTCGCGCTGAATCCCCCGGCGCTCGAAGCGATCGTGGCCTGTGGCGCAAGGTCCAGCGCGGCGCTGGTCACCCACGGCGTGATCGTGTCCGTGTGGTAGCCGGGAATATCGAATTGCAGAGCAGCCGCCTCGCTCGAGTCGTTGATGGCAACAATGGCAAAGCGCCCCGTTTTTGCATCCCGGAAGGCGGTGATGAAGACTCCTTTTTGCGGCGTGTGCGTGGCCGCGGCCATGTGAAATCCGGGACGCACAAACTTGCTGTAATTGCCCAGCGCGAAGAGCCGCTTGGTCAGAATGTAGTGATCGCCGGCAAGGTCCGCCAGCCCCTCATTGTCGCCCCAGTTATTCAGCAGCGCCCACCAATGCCAGGCGTTCACTTCGGCGCCAACCATCGCGTTGTGAATCAACACCGCCGTGCCCAGACCCCATGCTATCGACGGGTCGGGATTGCCTCCAATGAAGGAGACTTCCGTCTCCCAGAGCTGCTTTCCGTAGCTCTCGCGCGGCTCATAGCGCGCCAGCAGCTCGGCCGGAGGAAGTTTAGGCTGCTGCTGCGTCTCAAAGGTCTGGTCGTATTGGTGCGAGGCAACGATATCGACGAATTGCCGCGCCTGCGGGTCAGCCATCACCGCGTCGGCATGAATCTCCAGCGCCGGCCAACTGCTTACTTCCGGCACTATGATCTTCGCCTTCACGTGGTCGCGAGCAAAGGTGGGTCCAAGATCTTTCTTGAGAAAGTCGCGCATCTCCTCGCCCGACCAGAGGCACGATTGGTAATCGACGTTCATGTCCGGCTCATTGCTCATGGAAATGGCCTGAATCTCGATGCCGAAGCGCGTCTTGTACTCCCGCACGTACCGCGAGAGAAAGTCGGCAAAATCCTGGTAATGCGCGGGCAGCACATGGCCGCCGTGGTTGATATCCTTGTTGTCCTTCATCCACGCCGGCGCGCTCCAATTGGCGCTCCAGAAGTACCGAACGCCGCGCTTCCTTGCCTCCTTCATCAGCCACACCTGATCCTCATCCTTCGTCCACTCCCACACCCCCGGCTTGGGTTCAATGCGAGCAAAGAGTTCGCTGCGCAACATCGTCAGGCCGATGCCCTTTTCCGGATCAAAAAGCAAATCGTTGAGCTTGGCCTGGTTCTCCGCCGTCATTTTGCGAAAGTTTGCCGCTGAGTCGTTGCCGCCCGATGCGCCAAAACCAGTGATCAATTGCCGCTGATCAGAAAAATCGATCGTCACCGGGCTTGCCGCGCCGTCAGCCGCCACGGCTGAAGCAGAAAAACTCAAAAGGGCAATCGCCGGAAGCAGATACTTGAAACTGTGCATGATTTTTAGGCCTTTCTCGAACCGCGTTTCTACTGCTGGGCAACACGGCATTGGCTCAGTATAGCGTGACGCGCGCAGCACACTGAGCGCCTGGCGACCCAGCTCCTAAAGACACACGCGACGACGCACAAGAATAGGCGCAGAATCACCAGGCTTTGGGAGTGTATTCTTGCTAACATGGATGCTATGCACGAGCCGCGCAAATGGAGGAATCTCATGACCGAAGCAGACTGTAAAAACACCGGACTTCTGCCGCTCCAGCAGGTGCCCGAATGAGCCGCCTGCGAGAGTGGCTGGCCGGCGGTCCGCTCATCACCGATGGCGCTTGGGGAACGCAGTTGCAGGAGCGCGGGCTGGCGCCGGGCGCGATCCCAGACACCTGGAACCTTACCCATCCTGAACACGTGGAAGACGTGGCGCGCGCCTATGCCGAAGCCGGCAGCCAGGTCATCCTCACCAATACCTTTCGCGCCAACGCGGTGGCGATGAAAGACCTCTCGGAGACTGACCTGGACGCCATCAACCGCGCCGGCGTCGCGCTCTCGCGCCGTGCCGCGGGCCACGCTCTGGTCTTTGCCTCCATCGGTCCCACCGGCAAGATCCTCGTTTCGGGCGAGATCAGCAGCGATCAGGCTAGCGCGGCCTTCGCTGCGCAGGCGCGTTCTCTGGCGGCCGCGGGCGCCGACGCACTGCTGGTGGAGACGATGAGCGACATCGAGGAGGCGCGTTTGGCCGTGGAAGCGGCCCGGCTCACCGGATTGCCGGTCATCGCCTCCTTCGCCTTCGATTCCGGCAAGAACAAGGACCGCACAATGATGGGCGCCACGCCCGAAGCCGTGGCCGCGGCAATGGCCGAGGCAGGGGCGGACGCGGTAGGCGCAAACTGCGGCGTTGGCGTCGAGCTGGCTGTGGGCATCTGCCGGCGATTGCGCGCCGCCTGCGATCTTCCCATCTGGATCAAGCCGAACGCGGGCCTGCCGATCATCGAGGGAACAGCAATTCACTATGGCACTTCCGCAGATTTCTTCGCCTCGCACTACGCCGCGTTGTGCGAGGCAGGCGCAGCGTTTCTGGGTGGCTGCTGCGGTTCTACCCCAGACTTCATTCGCGCCTTGGTCAACGCCCGGCGCTCCGCATCGTAGCTGCGGGAATGGCCTCGGAGATTCTCGCTTTCGCCCCCGCCGCGCTCCCAGCCGGGAACGATACAATCCCACTAGGCCGTCCCGCAGCCGGACGAGCCTCAAGGAGCGGTTTCGCGCATGGGTTATCAGGTTCTAGCCAGGAAATATCGTCCGCAGCGCTTTGCCGACGTGGCCGGGCAGGACCACGTCACGCGCACGCTGATGAACGCGCTCGCCCAGAACCGCATCGCCCACGGCTACATCTTCAGCGGGCATCGCGGCATCGGCAAAACGACCATCGCGCGCATTGTCGCCATGGCGCTCAACTGCCGGACAGAAATCGGCAGCGCGCAGCGGCCCACGCCAGAGCCATGCGCCCTGTGCGACTCCTGCATCGAGATTCGCCAGGGCAACGCGGTGGATGTGATCGAAATCGACGCGGCCACCAATCGCGGCATCGACGAGATTCGCGAGTTGCGCGACGCCGCCCGCTACGCCCCTTCAAGGGATAGGTACAAGATTTACATCCTCGACGAGGCCCACCAGATCACCGACGCGGCCTTCAACGCGCTGCTCAAGACGCTGGAAGAGCCGCCCGCGCACGTCATCTTCATGATGGCCACCACGCAGCCGGAAGACATTCCGCAGACCATCCGCTCGCGCTGCCAGCACTTCAGCTTTCACGCCGTCAAATTTGATGACATTCTCGCGCAGTTGAAGATGATTGCCAGTCACGAAGAGGTCGAGGCCGAAGAGGACGCGCTGGCTCTGCTCGCTGAGGCGGGCGACGGCTCCATGCGCGACGCGCTCTCCATCATGGACCAGGCCATCGCCTCGGCGCCCACCGAGAATGGCCGCGCCGTGCTCTCCTCGGCGCAGATTCGCGAGCTGATGGGCGCGGTGCCCAACGCCGTCTTCGAGCGGCTGCTGGAAGCTGTCGCCGCCGGCCAAAGCGCCGAGCTGATGGAGCAGTTGAATCTGCTGGTCAACGCCGGACACAATCCCTCCTCTCTGGCCCGCCAGATGGTTCGCTACCTGCGCAACACTCTGATGGCCAAACTGGGCGGCGAGCAGACAGAGCTGCTGCAAATCAGCGGCGATGAGCGAGCCAGAGCGAGCCGCACCGCGCTGCTCTTTACCGAGGAAGAGATTACCCGCAACTTGCAAATTGTGCTGCGCACCTTCGACGATCTGAACTACCGCCAGGAGCAGCGCTTTCATCTGGAACTCGGCCTGCTCAAACTGATTCATGCGCAGCGTTTGCTGCCGATTGAAGAGCTGCTGAGCAGCGTCCGGGCTGGGGCTGCGCGTCCGGCGAATCCCGCGCCCGCTTCCGCTCCACGGCCTGCGGCCAGTCCTTCGCGTCCCGCTGTGTCTCCGGTTCCAGCCTCCGCGCCGCCGCTTTCGCCCTTCGGAGTGTCGGAGGGAGGCGGGGGTTTTAAACCCCGCACTGCGCAAGCAGAATCGACGCTGGCTTTAGCCTCGGAGGAGCGCTCTTCGCTCGCTTCAACGAGAACCTCGGCTGATTCCGCGTCCTCTTCGTCAATTTCTATGGCAGCCAGGATCGCGCCCTTCCCAGCCTCGGCTTCTCCCTCTGTCGGCTTCGCTGAAACCCGCACCGAAGGCGCTTTGGCCGTGGCTCCTCTGGCCGCCGCTGCACCCACCGCTCTGCCAAGTATCGAGGCCATTCGCCACGCTGTCGGCTGCGCGCTAGTCGAGGGCGGGCACCTTTCGGCGGCGCAGTTGCTGGGCGCGGGCACGTGGACCATTGACGGCGGCAGTTTACGCATCGAAGTCGTCGGCATGGGCAAAAAGATGGTCGCCCTCACCATCAATGCGGCAGCAGAGAAGATCATCCGTCAGGAACTGCAACGGCTGGGCGCGCCCACGCGCTTTCTGGTGGTTCCCAGCGAAGCCGCCGGACAGGAAAACCCGCAGGCCGCCGCGCCGATGCTCACGCCCCTGGCAGGTTCCATTCAGGAGGCCGCGCTGGCAAATCCGCTAGTCCAGCGCGCCAAAGAGTTATTCAATGCCGAGGTACGCAGTGTCGTCGATCTGCGGCAAAAATGAATCCGCACATCATTAACAACAGATTGCTCTGTAGCTTGAACAATGGTAGGGAATCATGCTGACGAAACTGGTCATTCGAAATTTTAAGCGTTTTGAGGATGTAGAGATTCCTCTGTCTAGCCCGGTTGTCTTCATTGGCCCCAACAACTCCGGGAAAACAACCGCCCTACAGGCATTTGCCTTATGGGATTTGGGATTGCGGCGCTTGAAGGAAAAAGGACGCGTAGATGTGCCTGAAATGCGACGCTTGAAGAAAAAACGAGGTACGGAAGTACCTGAAAAGCGCCCGGGCGTGAACATTAATCGACGCGACCTATTTGTTCCTGGTGATGATTCCAAGCAGTTGTGGCGCAAATTGCACGTGCGCGACGTTCAAAGATTGAACGGAAAGCAAGAAACCAAGAACATTCGAATCGATATTCTTGTCGGAGGGATTACCGATGGAAATAAATGGGAATGCGGGCTGGAATTTGATTTCTCAAATTCCGAGTCTTTTGCTTGCCGTTCTTTAAGAACGGAAGAGGGCAAGCAGCCTGCCCGGATGCCGATACCGGATGAGGCGAGTACTGTAGAAATTGCTTTTTTGCCTCCTATGTCCGGCGTTAGTTCCACGGAGACTCGCCTCGACAGTGGCGCAATCAATGTTAGGCTGGGGGATGGTCGAACTGCCGAAGTGTTGCGCAATCTATGCTATGAGCTTTCCAATAAGAAGGACGAAGAGAGTAACCCGTCGGCTTGGACGAAACTAGTTTCCCATATAAAAGAACTATTCAAAGTAACGCTGGACGTTCCTGAGTATATTCCAGAGCGCGGGGAACTACAAATGACCTATCGGGACGAGAATGATATTTGTCTGGACCTGTCTTGCTCTGGTCGCGGGTTACAACAAACGCTTTTGCTTTTAGCCTATCTTGCCCTTCACCCAGGAGCTGTTCTTCTCCTCGATGAACCCGACGCTCATCTCGAAATCCTGAGGCAGCGGGAGATATATCTGAAACTCAGAGAATCCGCGCGTGAAAGCGGCAGTCAACTCATAGTCGCTAGTCATTCCGAGGAAGTATTGAACCAAGCAGCAAGCATGGATGATGGCAGCGTTGTTGCTTTTCTTGGCAAGCCTCATCGCATCCCAAGCAACAGTACCACGGCAGTGAAAAAAGCATTGAATTCTGTTCGGTATGATCAGTATTACCTTGCTGAGCAGGTTGGTTGGGTTCTCTACCTTGAGGATCATACAGACTTGAGCATCCTCAAAGCATTTGCTGAAAAACTGAATCACCCGGCGAAAGATGTTCTTCGTTCGCCATTCCAGGTTCCGATAGGGAACATACCATCGAAGGGACGTGAGCATTTCTATGCTCTTCGTGAAGCCAAGCCGGATTTAGTGGCATTTCTGTTGGTTGATAGCGATGTCTCTGACCTCCAAAAGGGGCAGTCCCTTATAGAAATGAAGTGGGAGCGTCATGAAATCGAAAACTATATTTGCCAGCCTGCGACTCTGGAATCTTTTGCGAGGGAGATTGGCGCACAGGTTGCGGGGGGGCCACTCTTGGAGGAATCATCAATAGATGCCGCAGTCACAGCCATGCGTGAAGCAGTGCGGGACCGCGTAATTCCTGCTGCATTTAGGGACTTGAATGATCCCTGGTGGAAAACAGTTAAGGCGAGCGACGAGTTTTTAGATTTGGTCTTTCCGGATTTTTACAAACGGATTGGGCAGTACATGGAAATGAGAAAGGCTGATTACTACCGATTGGTGCCTCATGTACCGGACAGTCTTGTCGAAGATGAAATCCGACTGGCGCTTGACCGAATCGTTGGCGTTGCGGAAAGGGCTAACCCCGCAACGGAATAGTTATTGCCAAGCTCTTGGCTCGGAAGTTTAGCGAACGGATCGGAGAAATAATCATGATCAACCCGCTCAAGATCGGCGAGATGCTTTCGCAGGCCAATCAAATGCAAGAGGAAGTTCAGCGCAAGCTCGCCGCAACGGTGGTCGAGGGAACCAGCGGTGGCG
>Ga0302319_10009278_pt1 | contig 18959 bp, 15 predicted proteins | sample Bog_T0_2_FD_203319 | JGI IMG/M metagenome (GOLD analysis project Ga0302319, IMG submission 203319) | Peat permafrost microbial communities from Stordalen Mire near Abisko, Sweden - Bog_T0_2 | ecosystem: Environmental > Terrestrial > Soil > Wetlands > Peat | place: Sweden: Abisko, Stordalen Mire... | reverse complement strand
TGGTGCACCCTTATCCCGACGTGCGCTTTGACGCCACACATCCGAGGTAGGAGCCGTATGCGTTAGCAGCGCTCGTACGGATCTGTGCGGGGGGCGGTCAGCGATGATCGTCCCTACCGCGACTGGCACTCATAGGCATTAGAATAAGAGCATTTCCCTCTGGAATGTTTCAATTGGCGTGCACTCGAGTAGTACGGAAACGGCCGGTTTGTGCCATGTTTTAGGGCCCATGGACGTCCTGCTGATCTGCCCCCCCCCGGGCTGAGATAGTCATGAGGGGGCAGGGAATCCTACCTTTCGGACATCTTCGGTCCCCTGCTGCAGGGTATCTTCAGACAGGGAAGATGTAACATCTCGCTCCCGCGCCGCATCCCAATGTTCGTGAATCTCTCCCGCTGGACTCTGGTTTCGCTGCTCCTGCTGCTGGGGATCGCTCCCCTTGGCGCGCAGTTCAAGCGCTCCGAATCGCCTCAACCGCCGACCACCTCCGCGCCGCCCGCCGCTCAGCCTCCGGACGACCAGGTCATCAAGGTGGACGTGTCGCTCGTCAACCTCTATTTCACGGTCCGCGAGAACCACGGCGGGTACGTTCCCAACCTGAAGCAGGAGGATTTTGACGTCTACGAGGACGGCAAGCTCCAGACGCTCAAGGCGTTCTCGCGGGAGACCGACCAGCCGCTGACGCTCGGCCTGCTGGTGGACGTCAGCAAAAGCCAGGAGCGGCTGATCGAAGACGAACGCGCTGCCTCGTCGCGCTTCTTCGAACAAGTGGTGCGTCCGAAGGATGAGGCCTTCCTGCTCAGTTTCGGCGTCGAGTCCGAGCTGCTGCAGGACCTGACGAATTCGCATACTCTGCTCGACAAGGCGCTGCGCACCCTGCGCCTGAATGCCGGCGTTCCGACCGTCACGCCCACCACCGTGCCGCGCGCGCCGCGAGGCACGGTCCTGTATGAAGCGGTGTGGCTCGCCGCCAACGAGAAGATGCGCTCGGAGGTGGGCCGCAAGGCGCTGGTGCTGATCACCGATGGAGACGACCAGGGCAGCCGTACGAGGCCCGCGGAGGCCGTTGAGGCGGCCCAGAAGGCCGATTCGATCATCTATGTGATCCTGTACGAGGATTCGTACTACGCCCGCGGGATGTTCGGCGGCGTGGGCGAGGGGGAGATGCGCAAGCTCACCGACGAGACAGGCGGACGCGTCTTCCGCGTCGATCGCAGAAACCGCTTGAGCGACATCTACGACCAGCTCCAGCAGGAGCTCCGCAGCCAGTACGTGATTGCCTACTCGTCCACCAATCCCAATCGCGATGGCGGGTTCCGCAAGGTCGAGATCCGCGTGAAGGATCGCAAGGACGTGAAGGTCCAGGCTCGCAAGGGCTACTACGCCGTGCCGCCCGGCTCCGAGTAATCCGCGGCCGGGCCGGGAAGGGCGAAGATTGACGACCAGCGAGCGCCCATCCGGTCAGCCGGAAGCCTCGTTCCAACCCTCAGCTTTGGAAGTGGGGCGGCGCTCCAGCGCCGCACGGGGTCCAGGCTGCGCTCGGTTGGTTTGCGGGCTCTGGAGAGCCCGCGCGGACCTGGAGGTCCGCCCCACGAGCAACGGACGGGGCCGACCGGTAGCTACTCGTGGGTGCCGGTCCGGCGTGGAGCCTTGCGCAGCGCTTCCGTATCGCTTGCGACTGGCTTCTTCCTGGGCCGCCGAACCGCGGGCTTCATCCGCAGCAGACGGCTGACCGCATGGGTGAGATGGCTTGTTTCCGACGCGCTCTTCATGAGCACCACATCGGCGCCCGTATTGAGCTCGTTCAAGCCGAGTACATCCACGTATCCGGATAGCAGGATCACGGGTGTACCTCGCGCCACTTCTCTCAGCTTCAGGATGAACTCGGGACCAGTCGTTCCCGGGAGCTTGTGCTCGGTAACGATCACGTCGAAAGCTTCCGTCTGCAGAAGGAGCAGCGCTTCATCCGGCGATAGCACGCCGGTTGCGCGATGGCCCTGTTCTTCGAGAACCATACAACGCGCTCTGACGCCGGCCCGATGGCCGTCAACCAGAAGGATTTTAGCAGGTAGTGCGCGTATTGATTTAGCCTGACTTGGCATGATGGGACAGGCATGAACGTAACAGAGCTGAAACCTGTGTGTCAACGAACTCGTATCGTGTTCATACACGGTGAAATCGGGTGCTTGACTTCGTCCGAATGCCTGTTGTATCCCGCGCGAGGCGCGGCCCGGCGTTACTCAGCGTTATTCGGCGTTACCCGGCGTTACTCAACGACGCGCGGAGCCGTATAGCCGGTCTTGGCGATGATCACGTACTTCATGGGCTTGCCCTTCTCGTCGGTGATCTTCAGCGCCTCGCCAGAGGGCGATACCAACTCCACCTTGATCTTCCTGTACTTGCCGTCACGGGCGGTGTTGGTGGGCGAATAGGTGAGCATGTAGGTGTTGCGCAGCGCCTCGTTCAAGGACCGGAAGATGTTTGGATATTCGCCCAGAAAACGGGGGAACCAGGCCTGGCCTCCGGTCTCCTTGGCGAACGTCTTCATCTGGTTATCGGCCTGCAGGAAGTCCAGTTGGGCGATGGGCCCCATGGCGCCCCGCGAGTCCATATACTCCCGCATCGACTGCAACGTGCCCAGCACGTAGACGGGCACTCCGGCGGTCTGCAACTTACGGCGCGTCTGATCGAGCGTGATCTTGGAGAACGTATCCATGCCGCTGCCGATGTAGAAGATCGCCTTGCGGCCTTCGATCTCGCTCATGCGGTCGGCAATCTCGGTCAGGGCGTCGTAGACGTTCGACTCGCTGAAGCCAGGGATTCTCAGGCGCGCCAGCGCTTCCTGCGTGTCCGCTCGATTCGTGCTGAAATCGGACAGAATCGTGGTCCGCATGTCGAACGCCACCACCGCCACCTGGTCCTCGGGCTTTAGCGTCTGCAGGAAGCCATAGCAAGCGCTCAGCGTCTCCCTCCAACCCGAGGACCAGTAGCGTTGAAAACGCCCGGAAAACTCGATCACCAAGGCCAGCGTGATGGGAGTGTCGCCTGTCGCCGAGGCGGTCACCGTCTGCGGGACGTCATCCTCCATGATCTTGAAGTTCCCCGCGGGGATGCCAGGGATAAACCGGCCCCGGTTATCAAGCACGGCCACGTCCACGTTTACCGTCAGCGCGTCGCTGTGAAAGGTGGGCGCGCCCGGGCCGGGCTCCTGCTTATCACCCTTCTTCTGAAGCTTGGACGGGATCTTCGGCTGCTGGGCATCGTCGGCCGGCGTAGCGGCATCCTTCTTCTTCGGCTTTGCGACGGTGTCCCCCGACTCGCGCTCGGGCCCTTCCTGCGCCATCAGAGCGCCGGGAAACGCCACCAGAAAGACTCCGGCGGCCGCGAAGGTGGCCAGCCAGAGCCGGGACATCGAAAGAGATGCCCCAGACGCCTTTGGCTGAATTGGACAAACGCACTTCAACATGAGAGCTCGCCTCCAGGCTCGAATCCGCGGACCACTTCCTATTCCATGACGAAGAAAACGTCAACGAGGTTGCGGGGACACGCCACCGAATCGTCCAGATTCCCCTTCGCAGCACAACGGAAGGCTAGTTCACCGAACGATCGTCTCGCGGCCCCTGCCCATGCTTTTTCAGATATACCTGGAACTTCCGCTTCGCCCGCTTCAGTTTCCAATCCTTATGCCACTCGTCGAGCGACTCGAACGGGTGGAATTCCGGCCCGCGCATGCGATCCAAACCCATTTTCAGAAAGATCCAACCGCAAGCCATGCCGCCCAGGTGCGCGATATTGCTGACCGGCCCGCCAATGCCGCCCCAGGTAGTCAGCAACAGGATACCGGCCATAATCCAGACGTAGACCCGCGCCTGGATCGGAAAGAGAAAGAAGAACAGGATGCGGGCATCGGGGAAGACGAGACCGAAAGCCAGCAGCAGCCCGTACAGCGCGCCCGAGGCGCCGATGGTCGGGATGTCCGGCCGGCCGCCAGGCAAAATGTAGTTCAGCACTACCACCGTCACGCCCGCGCCGATGCCGCAGAAGAAATAGAAGCGCAGGAAACGCCGGCTGCCCCACACGCTCTCGAGCGGCACCCCGAACATCCACAGCGTCAGCATGTTAAACAAAATGTGGGTGAACCCTGCCGTGCTGTGCAGGAACAAGTAGGTGAACAATTGCCAGATGGCCAGATGCACGACGGAGGCTGGCGTCAGCCCGAAGAAGGTCACCAGCGTAACATCGAGCGTCTGCGAAAGCATGCAGAGCACGAAGATGGCTGTGTTGACCATCAACAGCCATTTCACGGCGGGCGTCATGCCACCCATGAGAGGCGAGCTCGAAAAACGCGTACGGTAGGAATTTGCCATTGCGGAAGGAGTTGTCTCTAGTAAAACAATAACACTCCGTATTTCATGGAACTTCAGACGCTGGCTGCCCCGCGGCGTCTCATGGTGTGCGTTCTGTTGCACTCCGGGCCCAGGGCCGCCTGCCCTCGATCCTCAGGTCCAGCCCGCTCGCGCGGAAGCGCGGGACTTAATCCGGGATAACGAATTCCGGGCCGACGCCCATCAACCGGCCCAGCTTCAGCCAGCGCGAGCGCTGCGCCATGGTCACCTGTTTGCTCAGCGTGGCATGGCGGGTACCGAGATCTTCAAGCCGCACGCGCGACTCCGCCAGGGAACCTTCCAGGTCGAGGATTCTCTCTTGCGCTTGCTTCAGCTTGTCAGTCAGTTCAAGGTAGTGCTGCTGCAGCCGGGCGATCTCGCCGCGCGCTGTTTGAAGCTGCGCGCGCTGCATTGCCGCGGCCATGAGCTCGCTTCCCGAGCGCTCCACCTTCGGCAGTTGTCCGGCGGGATCGGAACCTGCGACCGGATCGATGCCATGCCAGACGCGGAAAACGAAATGCGGCCAGATCTGCTCGCAGTTCAAGCCTTCTCCGCGGATAACCAGGTCTTCCACCGCTTCCGTCGCGCCCAGACAGCTCGATGTGTGTGCGTCGTCAAACGCGACATATCCGCCGCTCGCCATGTATGGCTGCACCACATCCCAGGAGAAAGCGACCGAATCGTAGACGTCGCAGTCGATATGGGCCAACAGAACGGGTTGAATCCTGGCCAGCAGCGCGGGTGCGGTCGCCTCGAACATGCCTTGGACGAATTCCAAGTGGTCCGAAAGGCCGCTGCTCTCGACATACGCGCGCAATTCACCCAGATCCACGCCCGCAAAATCACCGGCGTTGTGCGCGTCCACTCCCTTGTCCGTCGGCGGCATGCCCTCGAACGTGTCGAGCCCGTAAACCTTGGCGTTCAATCCGAGGCTCCGGCATACGGATGCGAGGAAAATTGCGCTTCCCCCGCGAAAGCTTCCGAACTCAACGATGGATCCGCCGGCAGACTCGTTCAGTAGCCGCGGCAGAAAGTACTTCGCCAGCAGAAACAGATTCATGCGGCAGTTCTCTGCCTGGATGGTGCGCCCTTGCGCTAAGGCCATCGCTTGCTGATAGATGGGATCGCCGAGGACATAATCGCGGATGCCGCCGAATTCCAGGCCCCATCCTCGCGCGTAGCCGTCATAAATCGAACGGCCTTTGCGCAGACCCTGCTCCTCCATGTGGAGAGGGAACTCGCCTCCTTCGAAATAGTTCGTCACGAACGATCCTCCAATTGCGCATGGCGCCGCGGGGCAACTGGCGCCGCGCGGCCGGCGTCATCATCCCAGCCGCGCAGCACTAGTGTTCAGCGGCCATAGTGTTCAACGGCCGAGCAACTCGAGATACTTCATCACCGACTCGATGCCGCGATAGAAGTTCGGCAGGTGGAACTTCTCGTTCGGCGAGTGCAGGTTATCGTCCGGGAGTCCGAAGCCCATGAGCACGCTCGGCACGCCCAGGTGCTCGCGGAACGATCCGGCGATCGGAATTGAGCCGCCGCAACGCATGAATACGGTCTTGCTCCCGAAGACCTCGTCCAGCGCCTCGCAGGCCTTGCTGATGAACGGGCTGGAGACGTCGACCACGGAGGCCGGCGCGGCGCTCAGCAGCTTGAATTCGGCCTTAACGCCCTTCGGACAGGCCGCTGCGACGGCTTCCTGAATCAGAGCCACGATCTCGTCCGGCCGCTGATCGGGCACCAGCCGGGTGCTGATCTTCACCGTGGCGCGGGCCGGGATGACGGTCTTGGCGCCGTCGCCCACGAATCCGCCGCGGATGCCGTGAACCTCAAATGTGGGCCGCGCCCAGACGCGCTCCAGAACCGAGTATCCCGGTTCGCCGGTCAGCGCAGTGGAGCCGACCTCCTTCTTGCGATACTCGTCTTCGTCGAAGGGCAGCGACCGCCAGGCGGCCAGTTCCGCCTCGGCCGGCGCCTTCACGCGCTCATAGAAACGCGGGATCAGCACGCGACCGTCGCGATGCTTCAAAGCCGTGAGGATCTCGGCAATGGCCATCAGCACATTCGGCGCCGCGCCGCCGTAGGAACCCGAATGCAGGTCCTGCCGGGCGCCTTCCACGGCGATCTCGCCATACACCAGCCCGCGCAGACCGGTGGTCAGCGTGGGCAGTCCCGCCGCGAACATCTCGGTGTCGCAAATTACCACGGCGTCACACGACAGCTCCGGCGGGTTTTCGGCCACGTAGGCCTCAATGCTCTCGCCGCCCGATTCTTCCTCGCCTTCAATCAGGAACTTCACGTTCACCGGCAGCGACCCGTCCAGGTGCATCAGCCGCTCGACGGCTTTCACCAGGATCCACACCTGACCCTTGTCGTCGCTGGTGCCGCGGCCGAACAGATCGTCGCCGCGCTGCTCCGGCTCGAACGGCGGAGACTTCCACTCGTCCAATGGATCGGGCGGCTGCACGTCGTAATGGCCGTAAAGCAGCATCGTGGGCTTGCCAGGCGCGCCCGTCCACGCGCCGTAGACCAGCGGATTCCCGCCGCCGCGCGTGATCTGCCGGGTTTCAGTCATGCCGGCGCGCTTCAGCGCGACCTCAACGAAATCGGCCGCTCTTTGGATGTCGGGCTTGTGCTCCGGGAGGGCACTGATACTCGGGATGCGCAGGAGCTCTTTTAGCTGCTCCAGGGCTTCGGTCTGGAATCGTTCGTCTTGGCTCATGAATCAAAACTCCAGAGCCAGCATAGCCGCTTTCTTCACCCTCCGGCACCCCATGCGCACAAACAGTCTGATCCACGAAAAGAGCCCGTACCTGCTCCAGCACGCCCACAACCCCGTGGATTGGCTGCCGTGGGGCGAAGAGGCGTTCCGGAAAGCACGGGAAGAGGACAAGCCGATCTTCCTCTCCGTCGGCTATTCCACCTGCCACTGGTGCCACGTCATGGAGCGCGAGTCCTTTGAAAACGACGAGATCTCCGCCGTACTCAACGAGCACTTCGTGCCGGTGAAAGTCGATCGGGAAGAGCGTCCGGACGTGGATCGCGTCTACATGCTGTTCGTCCAGGCGACCACAGGCGGCGGTGGCTGGCCGATGTCGGTCTGGCTGACTCCGGAGTTGAAGCCTTTCTTCGGCGGGACGTACTTTGCGCCGGACGCCCGGTACGGCCGTCCGGGCTTCCGCAATGTTCTGTCCCAACTCGCGGAAGCCTGGAAGACCCAACGCGCCAGGCTGGTCGAATCCTCGGAACAGATTCTGGGGGACTTGAGCAAGTACTCGCACGTCGCGGAAAGTGAGTCTGCCCTGCCGTCGCAAGAGGCGCCGGAAGCGTGCTATCTCGGACTCCAGCGCAGCTTTGACGCCAAGCTGGGCGGCTTTGGCGGCGCTCCGAAGTTCCCGCGTCCCGTCAATCTGAACTTCCTGTTCCGGTACTTTGAGCGCACGGGGGAGGAAGAGGCCCGCGACATGGCCCTGCTGACGCTGCGCGAAATGGCCAAGGGCGGTATGCACGACCAGCTCGGAGGCGGCTTCCATCGCTACTCCGTCGACGAGTACTGGTTCGTGCCGCACTTCGAAAAGATGCTGTACGACCAGGCGCAGCTCGCCACTTCTTATATCGAGGCCTGGCAGATCACCGGCGACGAGCAGTACGCTAGCGTCGCGCGCGATATTTTCGATTACGTGTTGCGCGACCTGCGCCATCCCGGCGGCGGCTTCTATTGCGCCGAAGACGCCGATTCAGCGAGCGACGCGGCGCGGCCCGGCGAGAAAGGCGAGGGCGCGTTTTACGTCTGGAGCTACCAGGAATTGGAGGCTCTGTTGGGTCAGCAGCTAGCCATGTGGTTTGCCTGGATCTTCGGGTGCCGCGCGGACGGCAACGTCGACAACGACCCGCAGGGCGAGTTTGCCGGGCGCAATATCCTGTACCTGACCGAGCCGATGCCCACGGCCGACAGGGCGCGCTTCGAGGCGTGCCAGAGGATCCTGCTCAAGGCCCGAGGCCGTAGGCCGCGGCCGCATCTCGACGACAAGATTCTTACATCCTGGAACGCCATGATGGTCTCAGCCCTGGCGCGCGGCGCGCAGGCGCTGGAGGCCGTCGATCCCGCGTCGGCCGACCGCTATCGTGAGGCGGCGACCGCCGCCTGGCGCTTCGTGATGGAGAATCTGTGCAATGTAGCGGCGAAAACCGTCTATCGCCGCTGGCGCGAAGGCGAGCGCGCGGTCGACGGATTCCTCGACGATTACGCGGCGCTGCTCCAGGCGCATCTCGACTTGTATGAAACCACGTTCGAAACGAGCTTCCTCGACATGGCGCGCTGGCTCGCCCGGGTCATGCTGGAGCGCTTTGAGGATGCGGGGAGCGGCGGGCTCTTCTCCGCGGCGCAGGCGTCCGATCTGGTTTTGCGCCTGAAAGAGGACTACGACGGCGCGGAGCCGGCGGGCAACTCGGTGGCGGCGGGAGCGCTGCTGCGGCTCGCGGCGTATACCAGGGATGAAGCGTACAGGGACGCGGGGCTGCGCATCCTGAGCGGGTTCGCTTCGCGCTTGAACGATCAGCCGCTCACGCTGCCGCAAATGCTGTGCGCCTGGATGTTCGAACTCGCGCCGAAACGTCAGATTGTGATTGCCGGGCCTGAGCCTGAGCCTTTCCTGGTCGAAATGCGCCGGCGATTTCTGCCCTCGACCCTTGTCTTCGTCAACCCGGCCGCGGGCGATCTGGCGGCGATGACGCCGGTAGACGGGCAGACCGCCGCTTACGTGTGCGAGAACTACGCCTGCCGGCTGCCGGTGACCATGGCCGGGGAACTGGCGGCGGTGCTGGACGGCAAGTAGTCAGTGGGGCGGCCCCCCAGGTCCGCGGCCGGCCCCCTGGCCGGCCTGCCTTCGGCGAGAAATCCAGAGAGCAGGCAGGATTAGTCCCGGATGGGCGGCCAGGGACGCCCGCGGACCTGGGGTCCGCCCACAAACCGGTGGCGAGCGCGTGCGCAGTCCCGCACGCTACGCTAGAGGTAGTCTCTGCTTCAAACATGAAAGTTACCAGTTGGCTGGGGGCCGTCCTGGCCCTATGTGTGCCGTTTGCATCTGCCGCCGAGCTTCCCGGCAAACCGGAGAACGCCCCGCAGCGCTGGATCGCCGCGGGTCCGTGGGGTGGCGGAGCGACCGCGGTCGCCGTGAACCCGTCGAATCCGCGGATGCTGCTGGCGGGCGGACGCAACTCCCTCGTGTACCGCTCGACGGACGGCGGAGAGACTTGGATCCGCCTGGCCTTCCCCAGGCATTTCCTCGGAGCGGTCACCGCTCTGCTGTTCGATGCGGCTGACGCCCGGCACTACCTGGTGGGCATCGACAACAACGGTTCGCCCTTCTCCGGGCTCTGGACCACTCATGATGAGGGCCGGACCTGGACCGAGCCAGCCGACCTGGCCGGCACGCCCGTGCATGCTCTCACGGCGTGGGCGGGAGATCCCAAGGTGCTCGCAGCCGGAACCGCTCAGGGGGTCTGGCTCAGCGAAGACTGTGGAGCTAGGTGGCGGCGGATCTCCAAACCCTGGCTGCACGAGATGCGCGTCGTGACTGCCGTGGCTTTCTCGCCGGCCGACCGGAAGAGCATCTACGCCGGCACGCCGCATCTGCCCTGGAAGACGACCGACGAAGGCGAAAGCTGGGAGTCGATCCACGAGGGCATGATCGACGACTCGGACGTGTTCTCGATTTACGTCGATCCGCACAAGCCGGAGCGGGTGCTGTTGAGCGCCTGCAGCGGCATCTACCGCACCGAGACAGGCGGCGCCCCCTGGACGAAATTCAAAGGCATCCCTCCCACGTTGCGGCGCACGCATGCGGTCCACATCGATGCCGCGCACCCGGATGTGATCTATGCCGGAACGACGCTGGGATTGCTGAAATCCACCGACGGCGCGACCTTCAAGCTGATGAACGACCTGGCCATTCTAGGCATGGCGTTCGACCCTCAAGTCGCGTCCAGGTTCTACATCGCCGCCGAGGCGAGCGGGCTATGGAAGACCGAAGACGGGGGCAAGACCCTCCAACGGATCGGAGAAGGGTTCACGACACGACGGGTCGGCCAGATCGTCCACGCCGGGCCGCGGCTCTACCTGACCACCCTCCAGGATGGAGATGCGGGGGGCCTGTTTTCGAGCGACGACCGCGGCGGCAAATGGAGCTTGGTGGCCGACGCGGACCTGCTCGGTGGCCAGCATTTCCAGTTCCTTGCCGCCCATCCGTTCAACCCCAACGCCCTGATTGTCGGAAACACGGACCGGCTGCGGCGTTCCACGGATGCCGGCAAGACGTGGAAGGACATTCCCGTCCCCGGGACGGGGCGAGCCCCATCGGGTGGAGAGAAGGAGCCGGCACGGCTGCAATGCCTGGCCGCCGTCGAAGGGGCGAAGGGTGCGGTCCTGCTGGCCGGCGCCAGTCGCGGGTTGTTCCGGAGTCTGGACTTTGGTTCGACCTGGGCGCCGGCGGCGCTGACCAGCCTCAAGATCGTACAGAGCGTGCTGGGCCTGACGGTGGCGGGCCAGCGCATTCTGGCCAGGACCGGAGAGTCACTGTATCTTTCCGGGGACGCTGGAGTCACGTGGAAGCCTCTCAGCCTTCTGCTCTCCACTTCGACGATCTACGACATCGCCCTGAGCCCGCGCCAGGACGAGGCGGTGTTGCTCGCCACCGCACAGGGGCTGTATCGCAATGAAGCGGGCTCGACGCGCTGGGAGCGGATCGCCGGCGGACTTCAAGATGGCACTGTCGCTTCGGTTGCCTGGGACGGCGTGGCCGCGAAACATGCCTGGTGCGTCCAGTTTGGGACCCTCTACGAATCCTTGGATAGTGGCCGGACCTGGCGTGCCCTTCCCGGTTCCGCAATTAGCGACGCCTCAATCCGCAAACTATGGGCCGATGGGGTCATCGGCAGCCGATTATTGGCCGTAACTCCCGAACTGGGCATCTTTTATCTGGAGTTGCGTGAGTGATGAACGTAAAATAATAACGTTAGGTACCCTGCCATATGAAAGACTCAATACACTCTAAACGCGCGATCGCTTGGCGGTGCGCTCTGCTGGCTGTTGGTCTGACAGCGGCGCTCCTCGCGCCCGCTGCCGCACAGTCTGCCAAATCGGACACGAAGCCGGAAGCAAAGAAGGTGAAACAGGATGCGCCGGCCACCAAGGGCCACTGGGGGCCAGGAGATGCGCTCCCGGACAGGTTTGATCTCGGCGTGTTCGGTGGAGGCAGCTTCTTCAATCCTGTGAATCCGGGGCTCGGCAATGAATTGCAGGCTCGCGGCGTGCTCGGTGTGAAGGCGACGTTTAACTTTTGGCAGTACTTCGGTATTGAGGCATTCCAGGACGACAGTTTCAACCGGTTCAGAATGAAGTCTGAGGTCCAGCCGGGGTTGGGCAATTACGGGTTTGCTTCGCGGGTATACCAGGAGGGCTTGGGCGGTGTCGCTTACGCGAGGCCGCGCGGTTCCAAGTGGCGCCCGTACTTCACTCTTGGTATATCGGCTGAGGATTTCGCTCCCACCGCGGATGCGAAGAGCGCTGCGCAACAACCGGCGCTCGCCCAGTATGGGACCTATGGCCTGAACAGCCTCCTTGTGCCGGCCTTGACCTTCGGCGGCGGTATCAAAACCCGCCTCGGCCAGCACTGGGGCCTGGACCTGTTTGTGCGGGACTCGCTCTCCAAGAATCCGACCTACGGTTTGCCGGATACCCCGGCGGGCGGCGGCATCTTTATTCCCAAAGGCTACAAGTCTTTCCATGCCATCTTCGCCGGCGGCGTGAATTACCATTGGGGCCCGACGCGGGAATGGATTGCGGACAAAGAAGCTCCTCCGGCGGACCTTGGTCCTCTGACGGGCGGTTCCTTGAGCGCCGGAAGTGGAACACTTTGCCAGGGCAAGGCGATCACCGTACGCTCCATCGGCGCCAGCGATCCCGCGGGCCGCGGACTGACCTACAAGTGGAAGGTGAACGGACAAGCGGCGGGCGGCAATAGCCCCGAACTGTCATTCACCCCGGATCATGCCGGGAACTACTCCATCGAACTGAATCTGGAAGCCGCCAACAATCCGGGCCTCCCGGTGCGCACCGCCGCCGCGAGTACTTTGGCGCTGGGCGTACAGGAATACAAGGCGCCGACTGTGAGCGGCTGCCAGGCGGTTCCCGCGGAACTGGCCTACGCCAGCGATTCCAAGCTGGATGCTACCGTCACCGGTTCGGCTTGCAGCACGACCACTTTCCTGTGGTCCGCGAGCGAGGGATCGTTTGCCGATCCTTCCTCGGCCAGCACCACTTTCGATACCAAGTCCGTCAAGTTCGAGCAGGGCGGCAAGATCCAGGCGAAGTCGGTCTCCGTCAATGGCAAGGTGACTGACGATCGCGGCGGCAGCGCCTCCTGCGACCTGACGGTCAAAGTGAATTACGTGCCCAACGCCATCCGCCTGAGCGACATCATCTTTGGAAAGGGTAGCGCTCGCGTGAACAATTGCGGCAAGCGCATCCTGCTCGAAGACCTGGCGCCCAAGGCCGCCGATCCGGATTACGACATCGTCCTGATCGGCCACTACGACAAGGACGAAACGCCGAAGACCAAGCTGCAGAAAGCCAATGCGCTTGATAAGCAGCGCGTGCTGAACGCCTATGCGGTACTGACCACTGGCGCCGGCAAGAGCGGCAAGGGCACCTGCGCCAACGTCGACAAGACCCGCGTCAAGGTCGACTGGGTCGCTGACGATCAGACCGACGACAAGCAACCCGGCCTGTGCGGTACATCCGCCCGCGCGGCTAGCAAAGAACGTCGCGGTTCGGTTGTTTCCACCGCGGACGACAGCCGCCGTGTAGAAGTCTGGCTGGTCCCGAAGGGCACGAAGTTGCCGGCGGGCTTCAAGTCAGGCCAGGATCTCAGTTCCAAGCAAGTCGTGAGGGAACTGAAACAGCTCGGCTGCCCGAAGTAAGCGGCTTCCGACAAATCGAATCAAAAAGGCCCGAAGCCCAACTGGCTTCGGGCCTTTTTGTATCTTGGCGCGATGGAACTCGGAGCATCTCCCGCCAGACGGCTTCAGAGCGGTTTACAAAAGCTGTGAAGCCGCTCTATCGGCCTGGCGCCTGTCTGGCCAGAGTGCGATTTGGCAATTCCAGGAAACCTAACTTTTGCATTAGGTTAGCGATTATGGAGCGCGGCTGGCAGTACTGGAACTTTTGAATCGTTACTTCCGCGGCACGTTTTTCTGAAACTGAATTGAGAATTTCTCGTCATTTGAGATACCAACGCATGGGTGGTTACGTTATCAAGATGTACATCGAATTCCAGTTGTAATCGTCCATGAGGTTGCATATGATTCGATATCCGGTTGGCCGGGTCCGGATTGGCTGGGTCAGAAAGTGGGCTGGCCAGAGGCGTGAGGACCTCGGGAGCCGGCGGTTGGTAACTGCGACAGGATCTCAGGAACGGCCGGTGAGCAGTACGAAAGATTGGCAAGTGAATTGCTATGCATCGGAAGCGGCCTGTGATATCCTAGCGGATTGCCACGATGCTTGCGGCGTTGTGGCGGGCACAAGATCAGGAAGCCTGGACACGGCATCAGAATTCTTGAGCGCAGGCGGCTAAGATCTTGAAACTTTTCCGGCCCCGTGGCGTCAAAACGGAGGGTACAGGACGAATTAAGCAATTAAGAAGAACTGGGAGTAAAGATTATGACGAAAGCAGAGTTGACCAAATACAGAAGATTCCTGGAGGACAAGCTAGCGGAGTTGTCGGTAGTCGTGCGGAATCGCGAGGGCATCACGATCGAAAAGAATGCCGACGCTCTCGACGAAGTGCAGCACGCCGCCGAGCGCGAGCTGGCCATCCGAAACCTCGACCGTGAGTCGCAGTTGTTGCGCAATGTGCGCGGCGCGCTCCATCGCCTGAACGACGGATCGTTCGGTGTCTGCATTCGATGTGAAGAGGAGATTAACCCCAAACGGCTCAATGCCGTACCGTGGACTCCGTATTGCATCACCTGCCAGGAATGGGCGGATCAGCAGAAGGGTCACGAGGACGAGAACGAAATGTTCGAGAGTGAACCGGCCATGGTCGCTTAACTTCTGGCGCAAATTCGCTGAACCCCAGTTTGCTTTTCAGGGCGCGCCCCTTTGGTGGCGCGCCCTTTCCTTGTCCCGGCAGTTTCTTTCGATTACTCCCTGATCCAGATTGCCGAGTGCATCCGGGCGCCCGTTTGATGGTCTCGGCGCCACGAGTGGAACTCCCGCGGATCGGCGAGCCCGCCGCCGCATACCGTGCAAGGCGCCAGGCTGGCAATCCGGTCTGCCGATATTCCGGCAGATGCCAATTGCCGTCGGCACGCCTCCGGCAGATCGATATGGGTTTGCCGGTCCAGGTCGTTGCGCTCAGGAAACCAATGCGAGAACTGTTGTGCCACATCGGGTCCCACTTCGAAACAGCAAGCGCGGATCGAGGGGCCAAAGGCTGCGAGAAGCCGGGAGGGACGACTTTTCGTCAGCGTCTGCATTTTCTCTACAGTTTGAAGCACCACTCCGGCGGCGCATCCGCGCCAGCCGGCGTGGATTGCCGCCACGAGCCGCTGATCGGGGTCGGCCAGCAGGATCGGGAGACAGTCCGCGGACTTGACAGCAATGCCGATCCTCGGCTGGGTGGCAACCAAAGCGTCCGCCTCCAGCCCTTCGCGCCATTCGTCGCAGGTGACGACGAGCGTCGAATGGACCTGCTTGAGCTCCCGCCAGGTTCCTGCCGGACGAGCCAGCGCCGTACCGAAGGCATGCTCAAGCCACTGCTCGGCATCCAGCAGTGGAGACCGCCAAAGGCCGTCCGGACTTCTGTAAAGAGTGGTTGCCGCGGAACTCACGCGGCCGGATTCCGCGTCTGGGCCACCATGATCTGCCGTTGGAAATCGGCGAGCATGGATTCTTCCAGCCGGACCTCGGTGGGCCGCTCGACGAGACTCATCTGGTCGATCTTGTCCTGTAGCTTCAGCAGGCCATAAAACAGGTTCTCAGGCCGCGGAGGGCATCCGGTCACGTACACGTCCACCGGGACAACCTTGTCCACGCCTTGCAGCACCGCATACGTGTTGAAAGGACCGCCTACGCTGGCGCACGCCCCCATGGCGATCACCCATTTCGGGTCGGGCATCTGGTCATAGATGCGCTTCAGCACCGGCGCCATTTTCAAACTCACGGTGCCGGCGACGATCATCAGGTCGGACTGGCGCGGGCTGGGCCGGAACACTTCCGCGCCGAAGCGGGCGATGTCGAAGCGGGCGGCCGAGCTCGCGATCATTTCGATGGCGCAACACGCCAGGCCGAACGTCAGCGGCCAGATGGAGGACTTGCGTGCCCAATTGAACACGTAGTCCACCGACGTAATCATGTAGCTGCGATCGTTCGTGTTCTCCAGCATTAGTGATTCAGGCTCCGCTGTGGCCATTCTATCAGGAGTCTTCGGTCCGGTTCGAGCACTGGAACGTCAAGGTCTGACGAACTCGGCCCGATACCATTCCAGGGTCTTCTGCAAGCCCTCACGGAACGTGAAGCGGGGCTCATGCCCCAGATCGCGCCGCGCGGCCGTCGTGTCCGCCTGGGAGTCCTTCACATCACCCGCGCGACTGGGACCGTACTTGGGTTCGATGCTGATACCCTCGATCGCGCATAACTCGCTCCAGGTCTCGTTGAGCGTGAAACACCCTCCGTTACCCGCATTGTAAGAGTTACCGGAAACGATTTCGGCCGGCGCCGCCGCGGCCTTCATCATGAGACCTGCAACGTCCTCCACATAGGTGAAATCGCGGGACTGCTCTCCGTCGCCGAAAATGGTCGGCGCCTGGTGCTCGAGCAGGCACGTCATAAAAATGGAAAGCACGCCCGAGTAATGGCTGGTCGGATCCTGGCGCGGGCCGAATACGTTGAAGAAGCGGAGCGCGACCGTCTCGAGGCCCCAGCAACTGGTGAAAACCGAGCAATAGTACTCGCCCACCAGCTTCTGCAGCGCGTAGGGCGACTGCGGCATCGGCTTCATCGTCTCCACTTTCGGCAGCACTTCGGTGTCACCGTAGGCCGAGGAAGAAGCGGCATAGATAACGCGTCCCACGCCCCCTTCCTGGCAGGCGCGCAGCACGTTGAACGTGCCGTCGATGTTGGATTCGTGCGACGGGACAGGCTCGACGATCGACTTCGGTACGGATGGAATAGCCGCCAGATGAAACACTCGCTCAGCGTGCGCGACCACCGGTGCGACGGCGTTGTAATCGCAGATGTCTGCGATCTGCAGGTCCACGCGATCCCGCACTTCCGTAAGGTTCGATTCCTTGCCGGAGGACAGGTTGTCCAGCACCGTCACACATTCCACGCCGGAGTCGATCAACATCCGCACCAGGCAGCTTCCGATGAACCCGGCGCCGCCGGTCACAACGATTTTTGACATACTTCTCCACTGGTTCGATCTGAATTGGGCATGTTCACAGGGTCTCCATCAACCTTCGCAAATACTCGATGGATTCGCTGGCAATCCGCTCCGGACCCGGCGAAAAGTCGAACGCTTCCAGTGAAATCCAACCCTGGTAATTCAGCCGTTTGAGGGTCCGCAGCAGCGGTAGGAAATCGTAGTCTCCCGCACCGCAGTGCTTCCCGTCGATCTCGTTGACGTGAATATGGCGGATCAGCTCGAAGTAGCGCTCGACCAGCACGGCATGCGGCTCAACTTCATCCACGGCGTTGTGCGTATCGAACATCGTCCGCACGCCTGGGCTCGCGATGCGCCGCACGATCGCCGCGCTCTCCTCCAGCGTATTCACTACGTCGCATTGCGCGCTGGGCAGCGCTTCCACGAGAATCCGCACGTTGCGTTCCGCGGCATGGCCGGCGACGGAAGCGAGTCCCTGTTCGAAGCGTTGCATCGCCTGCTCGCGGGTAGATCCGCCGGTCGTGCAGCGCTGCACCGGAGAGCCGAACACCATCACGCCGCCACCCTCGCCATCCGCACCGAGATCCGCGCAGAGGTCGATCAGGTTCCGGATGTGAAGCCAGGAGCGCTCTCGCAAACTCGCGTCCGGCGTGGTCACGTGCAAGCCCTTGGGCGAGACCATCAGCCAGTGGAGACCGGCGAAGTCGAGTCCCTCCGCGGCGATCACGTCGCGATACTCGCGGCGCCTGGCTGACGAAATCGTGGCCGGATCTTCGGCCAGGGTGAATGGCGCAATCTCGATGCCCTCGTAGCCCGCTCCGCGCATGTGGCGGCATGCCGCCGAAAACTCCCAGCCCTGATAAACCTCGTTGCAGATAGCGTGCCGGAAACGGAAGGACATCCTTTTCAGTTTAGACAATCCTCATGCCTCTAGACCGCTTCACTTCTTCCCTCCGCGGAGCGCGATCATGGAAGACGTGACTTCCCCGGACGAGATCCTCGATGTAGTGATTGTGGGCGCGGGCCCCACGGGACTGGCCTGCGGGCTCGAACTCAAGCGGCGCGGCCTGCGCGCCCTGCTGTTCGACAAAGGCTGCATCACCAACTCGCTCTACAACTACCCCACGAACATGATGTTTTTCACCACGCCGGAGCTGCTCGAAATCGGCGGTCTTCCGATGACTTCGATGGGCGAAAAGCCGGTTCGGGTCGAGGCCCTGAAATACTATCGCCGGGTGGCCGAGCACTATGAGTTGGAGATCCGCCAGTATGAACGCGTTATCGGCTTTACTGGCGAGGACGGCGGCTTCACCGTCTCGACCGAGGACCGGCTCGGGCGCGCTCACGCAGTTCGAGCGCGCAAGGTGATCCTCTCCACTGGCTATTACGACAAGCCCAACTACCTGAATGTGCCTGGCGAGGACCTGCCCAAAGTACACCACTACTACCGCGAGCCCTACCCCTTCTTCGATCACGATGTCCTGGTCGTGGGCGGGAAGAACTCGGCGGCTATCGCCGCGCTGGAACTTTTCTGGACGGGCGCTCGCGTGACGCTGGTCCATCGCCGGGAACAGCTCCACGACAACATCAAATACTGGATCAAGCCCAACATCGAGAACCGTATCAAGGCCGGTGAGGTGCGCGGCTACTTCAATTCGTCGGTGACGCGGATCGATCCGGAGACGGTGACCTTGCAGACCCCCGAGGGCGAACTGGTGCTGAAGAACGACTTTGTGTTTGCCATGACCGGCTATCATCCCGACACGGAGTTCCTGGAACAGCACGGGATCTACTTCGATGAACAGACCCTCAGGCCGCGGCTGAACCCTGAAACGCTTGAATCCGAGCGTCCCGGCGTCTATCTGGCTGGCGTGCTCGTCGCCGGCATGCACACCAACGAAGTCTTCATCGAAAACGGGCGCTTCCACGGAGGCCAGATCGCTGCCGACATCGAGCGCCGTCTGCGGGCGTAAGTCCTCAATCGCGCGGAGCCGCGAACGTTAGACCAGCTTCACATCTTCTGTAGTCCGGTGCTCCTGAGCCCGGAGCACCGCCCTCCAGCACAGAACCGCGAATGAAAAGAGCGGTCCTTGGCGCAAGACGGCAGTTGTCCGCTCTCTTGCGTTCG
>Ga0302319_10009277_pt1 | contig 18960 bp, 21 predicted proteins | sample Bog_T0_2_FD_203319 | JGI IMG/M metagenome (GOLD analysis project Ga0302319, IMG submission 203319) | Peat permafrost microbial communities from Stordalen Mire near Abisko, Sweden - Bog_T0_2 | ecosystem: Environmental > Terrestrial > Soil > Wetlands > Peat | place: Sweden: Abisko, Stordalen Mire... | reverse complement strand
ACACCAACGCCGCGAGTCCCACCGCTTACCAGGCTGTGACCGGTTACGATCTCTGCACCGGCTGGGGCACGCCGGCCGGCCAGGCGTTGATCAATTCGCTCGCACCGCCGGCCGTGCTCCAAGTTTCTCCGGTGACCGGATTCAGTGTCGTCGGCCGGACCAACGGACCGTTTTCCGCCGCTTCGCCCAACCTGACCCTGACCAACACCGGCAGCGCCACGCTGAATTGGGGCTTGGGTAGAACGCAAGGCGTAGCCCGAATGGGTCAAAAGTAGGGCCCGAATGGGTAGCGCGAAAGTAGCGCGGCGGGCGGGCGGGACGGACGCGGGAGGTTTGCCAAGGTAGCGCGGCAGGGTAGCGACCATTCCGCGAGTGTGCTCGGAATGGGTCAGGGTGAAGTGGTCCAGGTTGCCACGCCCGAGTTCAAATGAAGGTAGTTGGTCTGTCCGCCGGTCGTCTCGTCCATCTGCCAATAATGCCCGGCGGAGTCCACCCCGGAGTTCCCAGTCAGGAACACAATCCCACCGGCACCATCTGAGGTCACCAGCGGAGCGGTCCAGAACCAGGTCCCGTCCCCGTTCGCAATGGGTACGAATCCGGCTGATCCGGTGCTATTCGTGGAATCTTCCAAGCTGGCCTTGATGTACTTAGCAAAAATATCCCCGCTGCCGTCGCTATATATATTGCTGCTGTCGAAATCCATCTGGCCACCGGGTGCAATCTGGGCTTGGATGGCGGCAATGGTCCCCGTCGCCGACATCAGGGTCGCGCTGACGACTCCGTTGCTCGCCAAAAGGGAAACAATCTCCCCCTGCACAAACCAAAAGTTGGTGTTGATTTTGGCCCCGCCGACCGCGCCGCTGTCGCCGCCGTTGGTGCCGGTGGAAATAGTCAGGTACTGGATGTTGGTCTGGGCCGAAGCGGTGATGCCAAGGGCCAGCAAAAAGGTCGTCAGATATTTTTTCATAGTTAGAATGAGGTTCCCGCGTCAAAATAGCTGCCCGAGTTGAAATTGATTGGGCGCGTGAAAGCGGGTTGCGCCCCGGGCGAACCGTCCGCATTGGGTTGCGGCAGGCTCAAAATGGTCAGAATATCCAGCCAATAGGCCAACATAATGGGTTGGCTCACGCTACCCCAAGTGCCAAACCCCATCCCACACGTCAAAATCGTCGCCTGGACATCCACACGCTCAGAACATTGATAGACCAAAAGGGTCCCCGTGCTGGGGTTGGTCGTGGATCCGAAGACCGGCCACATCGCCGGGACCACGGTGCCGGTCATGTAGGTCCCGAACGCCACGAAAGACCCGTTGCGAATGCAACCTAACGTCACCGGAACCTCCCCGGCCGTGGGGTTGATGCGGTTCAGATAAACCCGGTAAATCCACCAACCCGCCGTGGATGCGGCCGGCGTGGAAATCGGCGAAGAGTTACCATAACCGTTCAGGGTCATATTCGGCACCAGCCGCGCCGCCATCGCCCCCGTCAGCAACAGATCCGGCTGCCACACCGCCGGATATTTGGAAACGCTGTACCGCCGGGCCTGCGCCGGCGCGGGAACCGGCGACTGCAACATGGCCAACTGCCATACACAGCCTGCCTGGGCGATATTGGGTGACCCGCCCGTATTATAAATGGGTTCCTGCGTTTGCTGCCCCACCGTCGTGGCCCATGTCGGGGCGACGGTTCCGCTGCGCCCGGCCGTTACCACGGTTTGCAGATTGCCATTGCTATCCTGAATGGTGAATCCGGCCGGATAATAGACCAACGGCAACCACGAACACGGCATCGGCTGGCGCTCCCAGATCGTGACACCGGTTTCCGCTGCGTAGGCCGGCTGCGGTGCCATATTGATGGGATAGCCCCCCGTGTACGGGATGACTGCCGAAGATCTGATCGCGCCGCTGGAATTGTAGAGAAACTGGTTCCACTGCATCAGCGATTGGATGCCATCCATGCCACCGCTTTGGATGGGTGGAGTTTGACCGAACCATACCCCACTGGTTGAAGTGCTCCATGTCGCCGTGGGCGGCGTCTTTGGGAAGATCCGGACCGGGCCAAATTGAGGAGGTGGAAAGGGTGTGAAATCCCAAGCATTAATGTCCGGATATTGCACCGAATAAACCCCAAAAGGCACCCCCGTGGTGGCATTGAAATTGGGTGCCTCGATTTTATAAACCTGTTTGACCGGATGAATCCCATGCGTGGCGATTTGCGTGGTGGCTGTATAGGACAGGGTTGCACCGCTCAAGGTGGTCAGAAACCCATAAACCTCTTCATACGAACCATCATTGATCATGTTGACCCGGGTATGGGTCGTGACCACGGTAGTGGAAACCGTACCCGAAACCGTCGTCACACTCGTATTGTCAGGCTGGGGCGTGATATTCACCGTCACTTTGTAGCGGCCCGGAGTGACAGCCCCATTGATTACACAACTGCAAATCATCAACGGCAAACCCGGATCAGGCTCATAGCCGGCAATCGCCTTGGTGAAAGTCCCCAAAAATTGCGTTGAATCCACGGAAACCAAGGTCAATGGGTCCGTGGTATCATTGACCGTCGTCGTTGTGTTGGCGCCCGTCGAAGAATCATGGGTCGTGGTCACCGTACTGCCCGGAAAAACCACCAACGCAATTTGAAAGGTGGCATTCAGGGTCGGGTTCTGATCGCCCCCGATAATAATCTCAAACTGCTTTGACGTGACCTGCTCGCCCTGAACCGTGGTCGAATTATCGTAGGGTGTCGTGGTAACCAGGTTCCAATCTTGCGTGGTGAATAGCCCATAGGCATCCACATTAACCGGGACGGACAGGGTTACATAGTTACTGCCACCCGTATCCAAAAAATAAAACCACAAATCATTGTAGAGCAGGCTGGGAGACTGGCACGGCCAGCCCAAATACCCATCATCCGTCAGTCCCCCACTGATACTTAACTGCCAAGAGTAAAGCAGCGTCCCCCCCGCCGAGGTTTGCCAGCCATTGGCCACCATCTGGGCCAACGTCGTGCGCATCCGATTGTAACATTGCAGCCATTCCTGCACCCAACCCGCGTTGGCAACCGGGTTACCATTGGCATCCACACCCATCGGCGGATTGTTAGTTCCGGCCTGGGCACAAATCCAGTTCCAGCCGTTATAACCCACCGCCTGCCCCATCACATACGCGGTGGTCGAAGACCAGGCGGACGGCGCGGTCGCCGAGGTCGTGATGGGATTCCACGCCACCAAGATCCAACCCGGCTGCACCACGCCGGCAATCGTGGGGGGAACACCCACGCTGGCCACAGAACAATAATAGGTCTGACCCCCCGTGTAGGTGACGCCTTGTCCAACGGTGTAATGCGTCGTACTGCCCCACGCCGAAATACTGCCCGTAGGCTGGCACGGCTGGTTCCCGCTGCCTGCAATGGTGCAAATCCAGAACGAATTTTGCCACACGACCCAATTACCCACCGCATAGGTATTGCCCGCTGCCCATTCCCCCAAAGAAACCGCCGGGGAATAGGGCTGGCCGGGAAGGTTATTAAGGCCGTTCACCTGCGCGAACAGCGCGAGCACGTCACCGGGAAGAATGGGCGAATCCTGCTGGACGCTCATAAGGAATTAGAGCCAGATGCCCGCTGAAAAATCACCGCCTAACGAAACCCAACCCTGCCCCGTATCCGGCTGGTTGGTATTGTTCGGCGTCACACAAATATAGGTGCCCTGCGCCGGTCCGGTCTGAATCACCACTACCTGACCCACAGTGTACGTCGTGGCCGGATTATAAACCCCCAGCCAGATCATACCGCCCCCGTTGCTGTAAATCAGGCCCCGAGGCCGCGCGCCAGGCACCGGCGCATTGAGCGCGATAATCTCATTGCCATGGAAATCCACCCGCCGCCCGTGATGGTTCACCTGGCGGGCGATGTCTGATGGATTGGCACCTGTGGATAACATATCACGACCCAGCCGGGTAAATATCTGAATCCCAATAGCCATTGGGACCGCCCAGAAAATTGTTTGTCGTCACATACATGGAACCGTTCACCCCAACCGGTTTGACCACGCTGGCCAGCCGAATCCACGCCAACCCGGCCGGCAGATTGGCCGGACCGCCCGGATTGGCCACCGACACCCCGCCAATGGCCGGCGTGGGCTCGGTATAGCTGAAGGTTTCGTAGCTGTACTTCCAGCCCGCCAGATAATAGGTATCCTCGCCGATGGCCCATTTGGCGATGAGTTTTTGGGCGAAGGCCAACTGCTGCGCATCCGTGATCTGGGTGGGCAGCGTAATGGAGGTAACGTTCTGGGCGTTCCCCTGAATCGCCTGATCCATGGCATTCCGGCACCAGTTGATGGTTTCAATCTTGATGCCCGCAAAGAACGGATTGCGCTCAATTTTCGGGTAGAGTTCCTGCGGGGTCAGGTCGAAAGTGCCGACCGGCAACGGTTGCGAAGCGTAGGCCCCGCCCGCCTCCCATTCAATGTTCAGGGTGCCGATATAGCCACGATCCGTGACCACTTCGCTTTGCGTGACCACCCAACCCGTCCGGAAACCGGTCCCGAACGTCCCCCGGGGCAGCATGGACGCCGCACACAGCGATTGCGGCCCCTTGTAAATGTCCACCGCCTTCACCCGGTCGCCGTAGGTTAGCTTGGGCGAGTTCGGTTGAAGGACCAGCGCATTGGTGGGACCTTTCCAGATGACAGGCATAGGTTATTTTTGGAGGGGTACAGACGTCTGCAAGGGCGCTCCCAGCGCATCCACTTCATCCGGCCGGGTGTTGCCGTTCGGTGCCGCGGCAAATGCCGGGTGCGCCGCCTCAAAGAGCGCAATCAGCTCCTCGCGCGGGATGACCGCGACCTCATCGCCGCGACGGTATTGCAGCCCGGCCTGGCCGAGCTGGAGCTTGCAGACCACGCCGGGGTGAGGCAGATGCGCCACATGCTGAAGCGTGCCGAACGGTTCCAGATGTTCACCGACATCCGCCGTGGTCGCCGACAGCCCTTTGAGAATTTTCGCTTTCATAGATTAATTGAGATTCACGGCCCCGGAACCGATGGAAGGCTGGGCGGCCGTGTTGGGATTTTGTCCACCCGCCAGGCGTTCCACCGCCAGAGCGGTGCGGCGGGCATAATCCTGCATGACATTATTGGCCCCGTTCATCACAAAACCCATTTTTTCAAAAACATCGGCTTCCGGTTTGTAATGCCCGTTGGTGGTCGCCAAATCCAAGCCGTTGCCGGACTTGTTTTTTTCATCCTGCCGGGGTTTCGGAGCCCGCGCCACCAGCCCCTTGATCATCCCGCCCAAAGGCGCGACGTCTTGCTTGAACGCATCCAGACCGGCCTTCCAGCGGTCGCTTGCATCCTGCTGGATGTCATCAATGCCAAACTGGCCCGTGCCCAAATCAAATTGCGGACCGGTTTTCTTCTCTTCGGTCATGATGTCGCCGAAAGAATCCGCTTTGAACCCGTCCAGCCCTAGCATCTTGTTCAGCTTAGGAATTTTCCCCAGCCCTTCCATCAATTTTTCAATGACCCACGTCATGCCGGCCTGAAGATATTCCAGCGGCGTCTGGAAAGCTTTGAGCAACACCGCGCCCAGGTATTCGAAGGCGGCGGGGATGGAATACAAGAAGGCATCTAACCCCAGCTTAAACCCGGTCCGGACACTCAGGGCCAACAGCTCTGTGACCTTCCCTTCCCGAAACGCTTCGGTAAACGCCGTGAAGACGTTCCCAATCTCATTGCCCAACTTGGACAGATCAATTTTGTTCAGCATATCGACCACCGCCTGAATGGCAGGAGCCGCCCCCGCCGCCATGCCGGCGAATAGGGTTTGCGTTTTCATCTTGAACTGGTCCAGCGAAATTTGCAGGTGTTCAAAACTGGCCGCATTCTCGCCGAAGACCTGGGCTTCGTGCGCTGAATCCGAGAGGGCTTGGGAAAACTCGCTGGTACTGCGGGAAAGCAGAACCATGTTTTGCGCCCCTTCCCGGCCAAAAATCGTGCTGGCCGCATTGGCGGCGCCGCTGGAGTTCAATTGGCCCAAGGCCCGGCTGATGGCCGCAAATTGCTGGGGTACATCCAGCCGTTTGAGCTGGTTAATATCCAAGCCCATCCGGTAAAAAATGCTGCGCGTGTCTTCCCCATATTCATTTACCCCGCCCAAGGCCTTTTGCATCCGGAAAATGCTGGACCCCACCTCATCGGTGGAAAGCCCGACCGCGCGAAACCCTTCCTGAAGCTGGTACAGTTCGGAGGCAGATTCCCCCGTTTGCTTACTCAAATGCTCCAAGCTGGCCCCGCGTTCAATCGCCCCGGCCAAGCCTTCCATGACATTCTCAAAACTGCTGACGGCCGCAATCGCCCCACCGATGGCCGCGCCCAAACCGGCCGTGCCCAGAAAACTGGACGTCAGTTCCCGGATCTTGTCTTCCGCCTTGGTGGCCGCCCCCAGAAAACTGCCCACCGTGAGCCCCAGCGAGAATTTTAGTTCGTTTCCCATGGCTTATTTGGTCCGCAAATATTCCTGAGCGATATACCCGTCCGTGACCATTTCCATCGGGCACATCGGATGGCTGTCCAGGTGAAACGCCAACAGGGCCAGCGCCTGGTTCACCGGGCAATCCAGCGCCTGTTCGGCAGTCATGTGGAAATCACGCATCAGGGTTCCGTAGAGTTGGAGCCACCAGCCGAGCCCGTCTTCAGCTCCGCCGGTGGCGGCGTAAAAACCGTGCCAGCCTCTTGCTGTTTCGGTTCAAATTGAACCTTGGTGGCGAAACTGGCCATGAACCAGGCCGCGGCCGCTTCCGTCAGCTCATGAAACTGTTCCGGCGTCAGATGATCCAAGGCGGCGGCGGCGGTTTCGTGAAACTCTTCGCGGCCCCGGGCCAATAGCCGTTCCAGATCACCGGCCGGCTGGGTGAACGCATAAACCGTATCCATCATTGCCGGGATGTTCGTAATCTCCTTTTTGATCCGGGCGTCAATCCGTTTCATCCGGGCCTTGTCGGCTGCCTGGCGGGCCTTGGGCGTGGAATCATCCGAGCCGTTATCCCGGACCAGCTCCTCGCGCATGATCCGCACGGCATCCAACAACGGCGAATCCAGCCCCGTCAGCAGGCAATGCAAACGGAGCCGGACCGGTTGAAAGGTGAACCCATGCAGTTTCGGCGGGATACCCGCCCAGGCGTCGCGGAGCGGGCCCGGCAGCGGCGCGGAGGCCGCGCCGGCGCTCCGGACCGCCCGTTGATTCCGCTGCCGCAACTCTTCCGCGTGGCCCGGGTACAGCTCGGGCGCGGGGCCTGCGGTGGCTTTGGGTTGGCCGAAGGCTTCGGCCGGACTGGCAATGTCAGGATTGGTGTGCATTTGATGGGGGTGTCACCGGGTGACCGTCACGCCGTGACCTTAGACGGCCACGTTCGGGCGATAGGTGAGGCTGATGTCCAGGGTGGCTTCGCCCTTGCGCTTCAGGCCCGGGGCAACGCTGGCGACCAGCACGGTATAGGTGGCCACGCCGTTGGCGATGGTCACGCCATTGCCGGTGCCCGCGCCGAACAGGGCGGTATTCGCCCCCGCACTGTATGGCAGCGCCAGCGTCGCGTTCGCGCCTTCGATGGGCCAGACCTTGCTGGAATCATACAGGACGTTGGCCTTGGCATTAAACCCGTCCAGCAAGATGATTTCATTGCAGGCGGTGCCGTCGTTGCCTTCGATTTCAATCGGTTCGGCGTTTTTGGGCGTGATGGACAGCGATTCGACCACTGCGCCGGCAAACGCATTGGCCGTGGCGCTGTTCATGACATTTCCCGTGCCCCAGACGATGGCCGGTGAACCTTTGATATTGACGTTTCCCATATTGATTTATTTGGTGATGGATTGGTGGATGACAGACATTGGTGGCCGTTACAACGAAAAGCCGGTCGCCGGAACGGACGGCGGCGGATTCAACGTGACCGGCAAATTGGTGGACAGAAAATTCGTGCTGTACAGCGTGGCATTCGTGTACGGCCCGCTGACGTAATTGGTGCCTTCCACCGAAATGGCGAGATACGCCGGGCTGGGGACGGTGGACGGGATGGAAATATTCGTGGTGCCGGGGTAGCAGAAGCCGAAGGGATACCAACCATTCGTGCTCACGCCATTCGTGCCCACAAAGTTGGTGTATTGCCAGCCCGCATTATATTGCAGGACCACATTGCTGGACTCGCCCGGGGACGGGCTGAAGGTGAAATGATACGCCCGCGCCGCCACGGCGAGCAGGCACAGGCAAAGGATGAGAACCGGACTGATTTTCATGGCTGGATTAAACTTCACTGGCGAAGTTTAACCCAACCGAAGGAACTAGTGGAGGTGGTCACCACGCTCTCTGGCGTGAGGAAAAAGGCAAGCAGGTTAAAAACCGGAGCAGGGTCACAAAAGCGTCGGGATAAACAAAAACATCTGGCTCTGGCTGGCGGTTCCGGGAGCCGTCATGTTCGTGATGCTGAACGTCTGGCCGTTGGTCCAGATGCCGCAGGAGGTTTGCAAAACACAGTTGGAAATCTGGTAGTTGAAAGCGGGATTGGCGATGGGCGGAAACTGCGTCAGCGTGAAATTGGTAGTGCTAGACGTGTTATTAAACGCTGCCAGAGCGAACCGGTTGCCGGACAGGTTGCGATACCAGATCGACCAATTATCGTTCGTGTTGTAGCCACCGGAACCGCCATTCACAATCCACGGCACGGGCTCCGCTTGGAGCGGGTCCGCTTCCACCATCTGCCAGAGGTCATTCGTGCCATAGGTGGTCAACAGAAGATTGTTTGTGACGTAATTGATGGTGTACGGGCTATACGCATTCATGGGCGTGGTCGGAAACTCGCCGGTCATCGCGCAGGTGATTAGATAGGCTGGCCCGTTGGCAGATGATACCGCGCCATATTGAGATCCGTCGTTGTACCCGCCCTGATAAAAAAACTGCGTTCCGGCAAACGCCTGCCCGTGAACCATCATCGTGGCGTCGCCATTGATTCCCGGGCCCTGATCGCAAGAGAATATATTGTGGAACTGGGCGGTCTGGCTGCCGTACGGGTAAAGGTTGTTGAAGGCAGACGTGTCAAAATCCATGATAATCATGGGTTGGTCGTTCGATTGGGTAATGCACTTTTGAACCGCGAGGGCAATTTCCTGCTCACACTGGATTTGAATCTGGGCCGCCAGCGGGGCCAACTGTTGCGCCGGCAAATCCGCTTCACCGAAATTCCAGCCATTCGTTTGCAGAAACTTCGCATCAGCCAACATGGTTTCCGGCAAGGTCAAATCGGAATAGGATGTGAGATTGGTCAAAAACGAAGGGGTGATGGTGCCGCTCGTGTTGGTGTAAATGTAGTTGGTCGAACTGCCGCCGATGGTGTTCATGCAAACGCCGGAGGCTCCCGGTGGAATATGCCCCCAAGACGTGCAGTAAAAATCATAAATCGGGTTCAGCGTGAAGCCGTTGGTATGCAGAAAATTGGGGATGAACGAAGGGCCGGACGGATATTGGTTGGTATTCCATTGAAGCTGGCCGGTGGAGCTGCGCCGCATGAACATGCCCTGCTGAATTTCCACAATCGGCTGAAACCAGTTCGTCAGGTGAGACCACGATGGCAAGGTCTCGATGGCTTGGACACATTGCACAATGCCGGTTTCGGTTGCACCGGGTGAGTTGGCCAGAGCCCCAATCATCAGAATATTAAAACACGGCTTCATGAGCGCACCCCATTGGGCTTGGCCGGACAATGCTACATTCGTAGCCCCGGCAATATTCAATTCCATCGAGTAATTCGTTCCGAGGTTGATACCCACTTGGGCGACACCGTAGGCGGTCTGCTGGCCGCTAATGGTGACGTTGACCAAATTGGAGGCGTTGCCGGTCAGGTTGCCCGCGTAAACCGTTCCAAAGGTCGCCGCCGGGGCGGTTACCGAATTGGTGTAGGTGTTAAAAAAACAGACCGGCGGAGCCGTGCCAACCAACGCAGACTGGTTGCCGGATGGATTGGCCGTCCACGCGGGCTGGCCGAATTGACCGAACCAGCACGGGTTGGCCTGCGAAGAGTTAGCGGCCTGACCCTGCCAAAAAGCGCCATTGTAATACGCTCCGCCGCTGGTGTTCGTGGTGGCAGTGAACAGCCACGCGCCATTCTCTGCCCCGTAGGGATTGGTCATCAGGTAATTGGTGCCGCCCGATTGTTTGAACACCATCTCACCGGAACCGTAAATATTTGTGATGACCGTTGGCCAGTAAGGCAGATAATCGCCGTTCAAACCGGCGTTGGCATTGATCGTTTTTATTCCCAAAACGGTTCCAGGATTCGCCGTGCCGATGGCGACGTAATTCGTGGTGGTCGGAACGTAATTGCTCGACACCATAGCAGCCAGCACGATCGCCGCTGAATTGGTCGGGTCAAAACTGTTGGTGGCGGTTTGGCCGTTGTACAACGTCGGCGAGTTGGAAATATTTGAATAATTGAGGCCGGTCAGGCTGCCGCCATTGCCCGCAAAATACGCCGCCGAATTGGTGCCCACCACGGCGACATTGCCACTGACCGACACGCTGCCGGTGGCCGTCAGGCTCCCGAACGTGGCCGCCTGGCCGGTGGAGATAACTTGTGCGGCGGCCGCCGGACCCGAACCCGCCAAATCAAAATTGGTCAGCGCCCAGATCGTCAGATTGGTGTATTCCTGCGCCGCTAATCCGGAAAAATCATAGCGCAGATCCGAGGCATTGCAGCCAAAGCTCATGGTATCGGGCGGAAGCGTATTCCCGGCGCTGGCGGTGGTCCAGCTCTGCACATAAATAGTGCCGTTTGTAACGGGCATCAAAAAGGTAAACGCCACGGTGTTCATGTCCATCGGCTTGACCTGCCAGCCGCCCGGCGCCGCGTTGGTGAGGGTGATGACACCATTGGTGCCGCTGGTGGCCGTGGTGCGCCATTGCACGGCGCTGCCGCCCGCCATGCTGTGCGGGGCCCCAAAATAGGACAGCACACAATTTTCATTCGCCAGCGGATTCATCTGGCCATCCAAAATGGTGATGACCGCATTCCCGGCGAACACGGGGCGGCAACTCTGGGAAAGAATCGTCAGGACTAAGAGGAGTTTGAGGAGATGTTTCATGGGGTTATTCAACTTATTGTCCGGGGGTCAAATCGTCCGGGCCGGGTTCGGCCTGGTCATCCGAGGTCACGGTGATTTCGATGCGGTACGCATCCAGCGCCTGGCCTTCAAAGGTCAGCATTTCGTAGCCCTTGTAATACGGAACCGGTTCGGAATCCGCATCAAAGCGCAAATTGCGCACGGCCACCTTGGCATCGCGCAGGAGCTGATACAGCGGCGGTCCGCCGGCAATGCCTTCCACCAGCGATTTCCCGGCGTAGGATTCCAGCGTCCAGCCCCGGGACAGGGCAATCCAGAACGTCCGGTCCATCCGGGTCTCAAAATCGCTGTCCGCTTCGTTCCGGGGCTTCTCGCCGTACAGCAAAATGCCGATGCGGGGCGTGCCGGCATCGCCACCCAAGATTTTCAACAGATGCGCATGATCATGGGCGATGTGAATCTGCCCATTGTAGGTCCGCCGCCAGTCTTCCAGGCCGGACTTGATGTGCATCAGTTGTTGTTCTTCGGTCACGGGAAAGGTTCAGGGTTGGAGGTTACAGGGAGGAACCGTTCAGCGAACTGGGTTTGCTCAGGACCGCGCCCGGCGTGAAGGCGGGGCGTTCCAAGGCATCCAAGCTCTCTTTTCGGTCGGCGATGCGTTTGAGCCGGTCGCGGAGATCGTTCGCCCGGGCCGTGTACGGGTTCTTTTCGTCCGTACTCTGCCGGCGACGTCCATACAGGATCTCCGCCGTGAAAATGATGGACGCTTCCACCGCAATCGCCGGAACCGGCGAGAGCGGCGTGATGTAGCGGCCTTGCAGGAAGGCATCCACGGCCGCGCTGGCCCGCGCCATGAGATTACCCAGGCGGGCGGTCAGCTCCACCTGGTTCCCAGTGCCCGAGTCGTCCAATGCCTCTTGCACCCGGTTCCAGCCGCCGATTTCCTCTTGAACTTCTTGTTGGGTGCAGTAGGGCATAGAATAGGCGTTAGGCGCGAGGCGCGGGGCTGGGATTGGCGGGGACCCTTTCCGGTTTAACAAACGGATTGCCGGCTTGGAAGGGCAAGGGCCATTCGGCCCGGCCGGCGTGTTTCAGAACGACGGCGCGGTCGGCGAAAATCTTGCCGCCCAGTTCCAGCCAACGCTGGCAGAAAAGCCAGTCTTCCGTGAGGAACCGGCCCGCGGCCACCCCTTGCCGCCAGAAGGCGAACTCGCGGCGATGCGGCGGAAAATCCTGTTTGTATTCAATCGCCGGGCCATCCACGGCGACGATATGCTCAAAAACCTGCCGCGCGATACACAGGAAGCCCGTGCCGATGTATTTGACCGGCGTGAGACTGTCCGGGCGCTCCGCTGCGCCGGGCTGCTGGCCAGCGTCCAGCGCGTTGCCACACCAGGTGACATCCGGCGTCATGCTTTTCAAGGGATACATCCCGCCGACCACCAGCTCATCGTGCCGGGAAATTTGGGCGACATCGGCCGGGCTGAAGCCAATGTCCGAATCAATGAACAGGATGTGCGTGCAATCCGTCGCCAGAAAATTGGCGGTCAGAATATTCCGGGCACGTTCCACACTGGGATCTGCGGAGAACCCAAACGCCAACGGCAACGGCGGACGGGCCACCAGCGCGAGCAGCGATTGGACGAACATCAAATCGTTGCTGGCAAAATGGGCGGCGACGGCGATGTACACCTTGCGGGCCGGGCCGTTCGCGGCGGGAGCCGGAACACTGGTTGCCGCGGGAGCGGGCGGCGGCTTGGGAAGAGAAACACCGGCATTGATGCGGCCATACTTCAAAACGCCAAACCCCGGATAATGCGGGATGTGTTCCAACTGGGAAAAACCTTTAGCAGTGAGATAGACGTCGATTTTATCGACATCCGCCGCGGCGTGATATTCAACCACCAGGGCGCGGGTTTTATCCAGTGGCAACGCAAAAATGATTTCCAGCTCACAGCCTTCCGTATCAATCTTGATCAGATCAGCATCCGGGCAGTTATTCGCGGACATGCAAATGACCTTTTCTTTGGCAGTGGTTTGCCGGCCGCGCTGGTGGAAACTGCAAGTGACCCCATGGTCACCGATGAAGATGTTGTCATACCCGTCCGCATTTTCGCCACGAATGGCACAGCAGATCGGGTGAATGCGTTCGCTTTCCAAGAATGCCAATTCTTCAAAATTGGCTTTGACCGGCTCGTAAGCAAAAATGTGAGCATTCGGCCACTTCTGGGAATAGTGCAGGGAAAATGCGCCGATGTTGGCGCCGATGTCCAGGATGGTTTCCGGAGCGGGATTCAGGTCCAGATCATATTCGAGGACCTCGAGGGCCATCCACGCGGGGATTTTGGGCTTTTTGGAGTTGTGCATTTTGAGGAAGGATTTTGGTCGTGTGCATTGAGTTTCAGGAAAAGGCGGGTGGTCGAAAATGCACTAACGACCACCCGCCAGCGACCAACCCAGGCGCTGTTCAGACGCCTGGGAACATCATCAGACGTCGTCCACCCAGTCAAAGCTGACCAGACCGGCCGTGTTGTTCCCGCTGCCGGCGGGGACGGACAGGTTGAAGTTGATGGGACCGCGCGTGCCCGGGGGCACGGGGACCGCCACCACAGTGGCCGGCGAGCCGGTATTGGCCACCCCGTACACTTGCACCTGGACCAGCGGGAGACCCGCGGCGGTGCCGGTGCCACCTTGCTGGAAGGTTTGCGCCCCGTCCGCGCTGTCCTGGAAGGTCAGCGTGATGGCGTTCGCATTGTTGGTGTTGTTGGGCAACGCCGGGACGGAAACCCGGATGAAACCCAGCCGCCAGTTGTTGCTGAAACTGGTGTTGCCAATGCCGGACAGCGAAGTGCCCGGATTGTCAATGCCAAGATCCAAGTAACCGGTGGCCACGGCCGCGCCCGCGGCGGGCAGATATTGTTCCAGATGGAGCTGCGAGTCTTTCATGATTTTTAGAATTTAAGTTGCGATTGGTAACAGAGTTTTCCCGGCGACGATGACGCCTGGCTTCAGTGACCGATGACGGTCAGCGAATAATTGACGTTGGTGGCGCCGCCGAAGTAAACGGCACAATTGGTGGTCGTGACGAACAACACCTGATTGGTGCCGACCAACCCGCCGATGGTCGGATTGATTTGCTGCACATACACCGCGGGGGCGGCGTACAGGTTCGTGGTGGCCGGAAACAGGGCCGAGAACAGGTTCGTCACCGCGGCATTGGTGCCCGTGTTAAACTGGCCGGAAAAGATGCCATCCGCCACCTGGTTGCCCAGCGTCTGGCTCGGGGCCAGCGGTTGGGAATACCCGGCGGAATAGCCTTGCGGATAGCCGTTCGGGGGGGTGGAGTTGGTGTAGTACTGCTGGGCCTGAAGGGTGACCAGCGAGGCGACCAGGACGAAAGCGACCAGGATCAGAGAGGAGACCAGCGAATTTTTTTGGTTTTTCATGCGATTTTTTGATTGGATTAAAACGGGGATTTAAAGGGCGGGGGGAGGATTTCCTCCCCCCGCTTCGGAATCAGAAGGCGGCGTTCAGTTGGATGCCGTCCGTCACGTAGATGGGAACACCGTTCACATCATTCGTGGGGATGGGCGCGATGGTCGCCTGGTTCGGGCGCGTGGCCCCGGACCCGTACAACACCACAGTGCGTTGCTGTTGTAGGAGCGCCCGGGCGCGTTTGGTGGCGAAGCAATGCGTGGGAGTGATGCCGGCGGGCAACAGCGCATCCAGTTGGGCGGACAGGGCATCCGTCCAGGGATGGGTCGCATCAATATTCTTGATGCAGACCACGCCCCACGGATGGGCGCAGCTCAGGCCGACGAACCCGGAGATGTTCGAGAGCAACGCGCGGCGGCGCAAGCTCGGACTACCTTTAACCCCGGGGATGTTGACATACTGCCACACCCACGGATTGGTTTCGATGACACTTCCACCACCGTAGATGAAGCTGACGGCCTGAGGATGAACCCAGACGTACCAGACGCATTCCGTGGCCGGATTGGTACTGCCCGGATTGGCGTCCACATAATTGACGATGGGCTTGCCGGTGCGGGAATCGGTGACCTTCTGGTAAATCTTCAGAAGATCCATGAGACCCGGGAAACCGTTCTGGTTGATGGCCAGTCCCCCGTAGAACTGCTGGCTGAACTGAATGGCCTTGGCCTGCAAAGCCCCGGCGATTTCATCCGCCTGCAAGTCGCCCAGACTGTCGCCATACTGGCTGGCTTTCTTGGCGATGGCTTCATCGATTTCGAGTTCGCTGTCGAAATAGAAGGCGTCGAACCGGCGCATTTCGTATTCACCGGCCCCGGGAATCACCCCGGAATTGTAAGCCCGGAAGGCACCGCCCTGGGTGATGCCGACCTGAACTTTGGCTTCGGTGAACGTGCCTTCGATGACCCGGCCGGGGATCAACTGGACTTCCGGCGCGTAATTGATGATCTGCTGGACCATGCCGATTTCTTTATCGGTGCCACGGCGGGCAGCAAGATCTATCGCTGTGAGATATTGGCGAGACATATTTTTTTAATGATTGGTTATGATTGGGGAGGTGGGAACGATGCCGGTTCAGGCGATATTCGACGGCGGGTCAAGGCTCAGGCCGGCCGCGGCGTTTTCCGCATCCAATGCGGCCGCGAGATCCACCTTGCCATTGGCGTCCTTGAACGATTTCTTGCTTTCCGTCTGGTGGCCACCGGTCCGGGCGCTCAGCGCGACGGTCACGGGCGTATTGGCGTGCAGCAATTGGAGCGTGGACAAGTCCAATCCCTTCAGCTCTTCGGTCGTGTACGCGGTGGTCGCGTTTTTCTTGGGAGCCTTGCCTTCGCGGGCGAACAGGGCGACCAACTCTTCGCGCTTCAGATTCACATCCGTGGTGCGCAGGGCGGTCAACTCGGTTTCGAGCTTTTCAATCCGCGTGGCAAGCGGCGTCAGATCGGTGCCGGCGGCGGCCGGGGCGGGCTTGGTTTCCAAGCTGGCGATGCGGGACGACAGCGGCGTGAGATCCACGGCGGGCTGCGTCAGGCGTTTTTTTAACTCAGCGAGAATAACGGAATCTTCCGCATTCGCGCTCAGGCCGAGGAGGTCGGCCAAGACTGCTTTGGTGAGCATAGTTGGTGTATTTTGGTTGTGGTTGACGGAAAAAAATTGCAGCCCATGCACGCAACCATTGGGCGTGAGGGCCACGGAATGAATGAAATCCACTTCGCCATCGCGTTCGCGGACGGTGGGAGACAGGTCTTCGAAGTTGCGGGCGTGCTGCTCGCCCAACGGGGTCCAGGTGATGTCTTCCAGGAAGGTGCCTTCGTTTTCCACCACGACCGGCTTGCCGTAGCCGAAGATCAGCGGGGGCTGGCCGTTTTTGAGCAGTTCCTTGTAGGTGGAGTTGGTACTGAGGCTGCAATGGTCGAAATCAATCGCCACGCGCTCATAGCCTAACGTGCGCTGATTGCCGGCCAGCGCGGCCACGGTCTTGAGACCAACGGTTTTCGGGCCCACGGTCGAATCGTTCGCGCCCCAGCTTAACACCTTCAGCCGAACGGGGAGCGTGGGGCCCTTCAGGGCACCATTGGAAACTTTCAACGGAATGAGTTCGTCAACCATCACGTTGCCACCCTAAAGCAACCATGCTCAGGGGTCAGCGTGGTGACCACGCCAAATGGGTGTGACTGCTTCACGGCCACCTTGGGCGATGGGTTGGCGGGGTGTTTTTCCGCCTTCCACCTTGAACTTTTAACCTTCAGAACCGATTTGCCGTTCCAGCGCCCGTTCGCCGGCCCGCCGGATCTTCTCTTCGGCTTTCGGGGTCAACTTGCCGTCCACCACGGGAAAGAACGGCCGGGCCGGGATGGGGCCGCGCCCGAACTGGTGCGTGGCGGCATAGATGACCGGTGAACCGACCGTGGCCGAGGATGACGTGACGTCCAGGTGAAAGCTCCGGGAGAGCGTGCCAGACTTCTGAAGCTTGCTGGGGGTGCCATCCTTTTTCTTCGCCCAGGCCACCGGCCGATATTCCGCCCCCACATCATTGAACGTCCCCATCGTCAGCGATAGGAACGTGGTGCCCATCGCGCGAAACACCTTTTCCGGACGCCGCGCCGTCGCCGCCAACTTCGCCAGATGCGGGCTGATGTCGTCGCGCTGAACTTTGAAAGAGACGTTGGCCATATCAACCGTTCAACCAATCCCACAAGGATTGGCCTTTCGTCAACATCTGGCTTTGGCAATAGGCTTGGAACGCGCTCCACACTTCCGGGTCATACTTCGCTTCCAATTCCTTCAGGGAGATCCGCAGGTCGCCCGGGCTCCATTTGAAACCGTCGTTGTCCGGACCATCAATGCTGACATCGTAGTGATGGGTGCCCCGGATGATCTGGCCGTCGTTCAGTTTTTTGAGCACGCCCGGCGCAAGGACATTGTGATCCTCCGGATTCTTCTTGGCATCCTTGGCCTTTTCATCGGCCACCAGATCCACGTTCATCGGGCGCTTGTAGCACACACACCCCAAATGACCCCACGGGCCGGTGTGCGTGTCCCAGAACGGATCATCCTTCGGCACCACGATACCATTCAGCGCGAGATGCGAGGGCGTGGGGACTTCGCATTCGCCGTGGAGATATTGAAACGCGGTCGTGTCTTCATCTTCCATGCCGACCTTGTGAACCCCGGCACTGAAGGCCGTGAAGGTATTCACCCGCATGACCAATTCCGCCCGGTAATCCGCGCCACCCCCGAGGTACGGTTCCAGCTCGTCCACCAGCAACCGCTTCGCCTGGTCCCACGTCTGGTCGCCCAAGGGCACACTGGCCACGGCGGTTTGGATGCGTTGAAGGGCGTTGGCCGATTCAATGCCGGCCACGGTGAAGGCGCGGGCCTTCAGCTCCGGGAGCAACTGGTTGAACACCCGCTTCACGACCGCCGGTTTGTCGGCGATGATGGCAGCCGCTTCCTTGTTCGGCGCTGGGGCGAAGCTGGTGTCCATGGGACGCGTTTATTTCGGGGTGCCTTCCGCCGCGCCCTTGGCGGCGCAAACCTGCAATGCCTCTTCCACGATGCCCGCAATCCGGGCGGCGGGCCAATCGGCGAAATGCTGGGCCAATTTCTTTTCAGCATCGGCGCGGCTGGTACTGGACAGCAGGATTAGCCGGACCGGCGCGAGGGCTCCGCGAAAGGCTTGCGCGAGCGCCGCGCTGTGGGCGCTGGCGACATCATCCACGGGCGATTTGGCCGGCGCACGGGTAGCCGAAAGCCAGGCGAGGCGCGAGGCACGGGGCGCGAGGCGCGAGGAAAGCGGTGTGACATCATCATCCGTGATGTCATCATCGCCATCCTCCGGATCAGCGTCACCATCGTCACCATCGTCATCGTCATCAGAGTCCGTTTGACCCGGCGCACCCGGTGCCCCAAGTTGCCCCCCCGGCATGAGGGGGGCGGTCTGGACGCGTTGCCAGGTTAGGCCGGTCCGTTCATTGGCGGTGTCGATGGCATCATCGGTGATGGTGAACCCGGCAGTTTTCATTTTGACCAGGAGATCCGCAAACGATGCGGCATCGGCATCGGAAAGACCGCCCCAAACGATTTTCACGCGGCCCTTCAGCCCGTTGATCTGGGCAAAAGGATTCACGATCTGACGGATGACCGTGGAAGCGAGCAGTTTTCCGTCCAGTTGGCGGACGTCGTCCCGGACATTCGCGCTGAAATCAGCCGCCCCGGCATTTAGGCCCGCCGGCTTCTGGGATTCCCGGAGGCCGGTGATGCGAAATGAAATCGCTTCGTTACACATGGCATGGAACGCCTGATAGCCCTGGGCCATCCCGGCGACCATGGCTTCTTTCAGTTACATCCGGCTGGATTCGT
>Ga0302319_10009276_pt1 | contig 18962 bp, 15 predicted proteins | sample Bog_T0_2_FD_203319 | JGI IMG/M metagenome (GOLD analysis project Ga0302319, IMG submission 203319) | Peat permafrost microbial communities from Stordalen Mire near Abisko, Sweden - Bog_T0_2 | ecosystem: Environmental > Terrestrial > Soil > Wetlands > Peat | place: Sweden: Abisko, Stordalen Mire... | reverse complement strand
CCCCACACGGCCTCACGGCACATGCAGTTGCCTTCAACTTGTGGTTGCCTTCCGAAGGCTCCACAGCGGTCTTTCACCGCCTAGCTCATCATCATGTCCAACGCACTCGGCCTCCGCTACGCTCCGGCTTCCTCAGCCCCTCGACCAAGGGACAGTTCTCATAGGCAAAACATCATTCTCCTTTTGAACTCCCGTCGTTCTCCTTTTGTTCCCGCCCCGACACAAGTATTTTTGAGACCGGTGCCGCTGCATGACTCATTCAGTTTCTATCAAGAATTAATACCATTCCCTCATCAGGATCGCCAAGCGTGTAAATCAAACCATAAGGTGGCTTGTGTCCACTCAATCCAACAGGCAGGAAATTGCCGACCGCCGAATCCAAATCTACTCCCCAATGAGTCTTGACTGTTGTGCCATCGCTAACACCACCAACATCGGCGAGAGTCCAAGTGCCCGAACCACTAACGAGTGTGGAGAAAAAGTTTGCGTCGGGTGAATGAATTGTGTTTAGCAGAAGTGGGGGAACATTCGTAGCGCTGAAAGTGCCGTCTGCTCGTAGTTCAATAAAACAAGAACGCCCCTGCATAACCGATAAACCGTCACGCGTTACGCTCTGGCTCGTGAGCTTATAACGCCCGACAATATCTGATAACTGCGGTTTTTCAGTCGTGTATAGCTGTGCGTGCGGGTCATACTGACAACCCTGCATCAACACGATCAATGCTAGTAGAAGCAGGACACGCATAAACAACTTTACATTTTGTCGAGCAGGCGAGACGCCTGCGCCACGTTATCCACCCACCGCCGCGCGGGCTTCAGCGGCGAGCGGCGTGCTCAAGTAACGTTCACCCGTCGAGCAGGCCACGGTCACGATCAGCTTGCCCTTGTTTTCCGGACGGTTGGCCACCTCAATCGCGGCGACAACATTCGCGCCGGTGGAAATGCCCACCAAAATTCCTTCTTCCTTCGCCAGCCGCCGCGCCATCGCAAACGCGTCGTCGTTGGAGACCTGCACACATTCGACGATCTGCGGATTGCCCGCGCTGTCCTTCAAATGCAGGTTCTGCGGCACGAAGCCCGCGCCCGTGCCCTGGATCTTGTGCGGGCCGGGCTTGACCGGCTGGCCCGCGAGCGTCTGCGAAATGACCGGTGAATCCTTCGGCTCAACCGCGATGGCCTGGAACGACGGCTTCTTCGGCTTGAGCACTTCCACGCAGCCGGTGATGGTCCCGCCGGTGCCGACGGCGGCAACGAGAATATCAATCTTGCCATCGGTGTCTTCCCAAAGTTCGACGGCGGTGGTTTTCGAGTGGATGGCCGGATTGGCTGGATTGTTGAACTGCTGCGGAATCCATGAGTTCGGCGTCTCCCTCGCGAGCGATTCAGCCTTGGCAATCGCACCTTTCATGCCTTCCGCACCGGGCGTCAGCACGAGCTTCGCACCAAGCATCGCCAGCAGGGTGCGGCGTTCGACGGACATCGTTTCCGGCATTGTGAGAATCAATTGATAACCCTTGGCCGCCGCAACGAACGCGAGCGCAATGCCGGTGTTGCCGGAGGTCGGCTCGATGATGACGGTGTCCTTTTTAAGGATGCCGCGCTTCTCGGCGTCCTCGATCATCGCCGCGCCAATGCGATCCTTGACGCTGCCGAGCGGATTGAAAAATTCGCACTTGAGCAGGATGGTGGCACCGGCGCCTGCGGTAACCTTGTTGAGTTTGACCAGCGGCGTGCGCCCGACGGTTTCGATGATGTTGTTGTAGATGCGTCCCATAAAATAATTGGTGGTTGATTCAGCTTGCGGAAGGAAATCTTGGCGAAAAGCGGATGGCGGGCAAGGATAAATTCGTCCGCCGCCCGCGGCCGGCGACTGAACCCCGGCGCGGCGGGAAACGCCAGCTTGATTTCGCAGCCGCACGATCCTGAAGAAATAGCTTTTCAGCCGGCACGGCTTCGGCTAATTGAACCCGTCCACAAAACCATTAAACGTCAGCCGCCTGGTTGACTTGAACCCATGAAACATAAAACCAACTTCAACCGCCGGCAATTTTTGAAGACCGCCGGGGCCGCGCTCGTTTTGCCCACAATTCTTCCCGGGAGCATTTTTGGCGGCAACGGCAAAACCGCGCCGTCCAACAAAATCACGCTGGGCGTGGTCGGCTGGGGGATGCAAGGCCCGGGCGATACCAGGTCGTTTCTGGCGGAGGACGACTGCCAGGTGGTCGGGGTGTGCGACCTTGACAAAAATCATCTGCAAAACGCGGTGGCCACCATCAACGACCATTACCAGAACCAGGATTGCCGGGCCTATCACGACTACCGCGAAATGATGGCGCGCGATGACATTGACGCCATTTTGATCGCCGTGCCCGACCACTGGCATGAACTGGTGGCGACCGAGGCGGCCCGGCGCAAAAAGGATGTCTATGGCGAAAAGCCTTTGGCGCGCACGATTGCCGAGCAGCAGGCCATCGTGAAGGCGGTCGAAAAAAATAAAATCATCTGGCAGACCGGTTCCTGGCAGCGCTCGCAGCCCACATTTCACAAGGCGGCGGAAATTGTCCGCAACGGACTGATTGGGGACGTGACGCACGTCGAAGTCGGCCTGCCGTCCGGCCATTATGATTTTGCGCGCACCGAGCCGGCGTTGATGCAAAAACTGGCGGCGTTGCCGGATAAATTTGAAAATCCCGCCCAGGTGCGGCCGGGAACCGCCGCATGGAATCTGGCCGTGACCGAGCCTCCGCCCGAACTGGACTTTGAAACCTGGACCGGGCCGTCGAAGCTGGAGCCGTATATCCAGGCCCGCGTCCACATGAACTGGCGCTGGAACTACAACACCGGCGGCGGCCAGTTGCTCGACTGGATTGGCCACCACTGCGACATCGCGCACTGGGGCCTGGACTTTGACCGTTCCGGCCCGTCGGAGATCGAAGGCCACGGCGATTTTCCGCCCGCCGACGCCATCTGGAACACCTGCACGAAATACCGGATTGAACTCAAGTATCCGCGCGACATCACCATGACCATCGCCGGCGGATATGACGACATCAGGAGCGGCACGAAATGGATCGGCACGGAAGGCTGGGTCTGGGTGGATCGCGGCGGCTTTGACGCCTCCAATCCGGAATGGAAAAAGGGCAAAAATCTGCCCGAAGTACTGCGCAAGGTGAAGCTCTACGAATCACACGGCCACCAGCGGAACTTTCTAGACTGCGTCAAGTCGCGCCAGCCCACGATCACGCCCGTGCAAACCGCCCATCACTCGGCCATCCCCGGTCATCTCGGTTTGATCTCCATGCTGGTCGGGCGCAAAATCTATTGGGATGTCAAGCACGAGAAAATTCTTCACGACACGGATGCCGGCAGGCTCGTTACCCGCGAATATCGCGCCCCCTGGCATCTGGCCTGAACAAATTATTTTGCTGCCAGTTCAAAAGCCGCTGCTGATTTCAGCAGCAGCTTTCTGGCTTTGAAGCTTCAGCCGGATTCCTGAAAACAATAAGTCCCTGCCCGACCTTCCGGTCGGACAGGGACAAATGGGGGTTGGGAGTTCGCCAGACTCTCTTTCCCGTACTGACATTTGGCGCGCCCTTTTCAGGGGCTGTCAGCTTCCCGACGCCATTCTCCACGGCAAGCGGAGTTACCGGCCTCGTAGCAGGGCCGTCCAACGCCTTGCGGCCGCTGGATTTCAAGTGAGGCTTTTCAGCCCGCTTCAACTGGTGGTTGCGCCACCGGCCTGCGGACCAGGTTGAGACACGCCTGTAATTTTCTTTCGCGTCTCCACCATTAGCACCGGGTCAGCCGCTGCGTTTTCACAGCGCGTTCGCCCCGTGCCACGGGTCTCGCCTCTTCACTTTCAGGTTGCTTTTCAATCACAGCCCGGCGGTGTCGTTTTTAACATCGCCGGCGCTCGGAAGTTTTTCACGCGGCCTGCCCAGCCGGCGTGGCCTTCCCGGTGCGAACGCCCATTTTGTCCCGCCTTTCGGCGTCTTTCGCTTGGCTAATCTCCGCTTTGATGCGTGACCGCCAGAGCCGTCCGTCCGTGCTGATGCACAGTAGCAACCGATTACCCTCCGGGTAACTGCGATTCATCCAGGCTCGAAACCGGCCCGGATTACTTGACTCGGTCTGGAACGGTTTCTCATCGCTCCTCGCCGCCTAGTTCCGTCTTTCGCGTTACTGGCACGCGCGAACGTGCCAGAGGAACTGGTGAATACTGCCTCGCCAGCTCTTTCGAGCGGGTTTCAGAGGAGCCGTGTCACCAGCCTGACCCGGCCTTTCCCCAGTCGCCTGGGATTATCTCTGGGATTTCCGGCGGAAATTTTATTCGCCGCCGTCCGTCCCGGTTCTTTCAATGAACTACCAACAGCATACCTTTTTTCTCGTTTCCATCAATGGATTGATATGCACAGCTTGTTCACCGGAGCGCGCGTGTGGAAAACGTGCGCGCAATTCAAATTAACCCGTCAATTCAAGGCGATCCTTATTTCGCCGCCCTGAATTATTCACCGCTTTTTCCGGCAAACAAGGTCGGCGGTGAACAAGTTCCACCGGGAGGCGATTCCGAAAAATCCCGCTCGACGCAATAATTTTAACAGGCAGAATTTGTCCACTGCTTCACATTCTGGCCGGGCGGTGTTTTACGCGGCAATTGTGAAAATTGAATTGACGGATCATCAAACTGCCGGGATGTTAAACTCGGAAAATCCAAAATCATGATTCTGAAATTACTTTCCATCCTATGCCTGATCAGTTTGACGGCACGCGCGGATGAACGGCTGCCGCTGCTCACCATCAAGGGAGAAACTTATTCCAACGTCACGGTGACCGCCGTGACGGCCACGGATGTGTATTTCACACACGCGAACGGCATGGGCAACGCCAAGCTTAAAGATCTCGACCCGGCATTGCAGGCGCATTTTCACTATAACGCCGCCAAAAGCGCGCTGATGGAAAAACAGTTCGCCACCAACAATGTCATTTATCACAAATATCTTTTGAGCGTCAAATCGGCTGAAGATGATTTTGTGGCCCCCAAACTTTACGCTCGCTCCCTGCGCGGCAAGACATTACCGCCGTTTCCCATCGAGCAATGGCTCACGCCGCCGCCCGACGCCACTGACAAGTTTATTTTGATCGAATACTGGAAAACGGCATCCGAGCCCTGCCGCCGAACGATCCCTCAACTCAATGCGTTCTTTGAGAAATACCATGATCGCCTCGCGATCATCGGCCTCACAGATGAACCCGAAGCGACGGTGCGCATGATGACTTACCCGCAGATCGAGTATGCCGTGGCAATTGACACACAGGCGCGGATGAGGAAGGCTCTAGCCATTACCGCCATACCGCATTGCATCCTGATTGATCCACACGGCATCGTCCGTTACGAAGGCCCGCCCAGCTATTTGGACGAACCAAAACTCGAACACTTTTTGGTGAAATATCAGTAATCAGTAAAACCCTGATTCAAAGCCGTGCCGCCAGCGCCGCCTGGCTCTTCGCAAATATCTCCTCGTGCAGCGAGTTGCCGTGCGCGTCAATCGTCACCACCGCCGGAAAATCCACCACTTCCAGCTCCCAGATGGCTTCGGGCGAACCGAACTTTTCGAGGAAATAAACATTGCGGACTTTCTTGATGCACTCGGCCAGCACCTGCGCCGCACCGCCGATGGCATGCAGATACACGCAGCCGTATTCCTTGCATGCCGCCTGCGTTTTCGCGCCCATGCCGCCCTTGCCGATGACCCCGCGCAGGCGGAAGTCGCGGATGACCTGCCATTGATACGGCTCCTCGCGGATGGACGTCGTAGGGCCGGCGGCGGTGCAAATATAGCTGCCGTCCGCCTGCTTCATCATCACCGGCCCACAGTGATAAATGATGCCATCCTTGAAACTCACGCCGTCCGGCAACGTGCCGCCTTCGTGCAAATACTTGTGAACTGCGTCGCGCCCGGTGAACACCGTGCCGGAAATCAGCACCTCGTCGCCGACTTTCAGCGCGCGGATTTTTTCTTCGGTGAAGGGAAACTTTAATTTGATCATTTTTAAATCCTCGTTTTCAGTAGAGCCACTTTTGAATTGCCCCGTTCGCATCTAGCGTCACGCCCTGGCGCCGATAGGCCCAGCACATATAGCTGATGCTCACAAAATACGACGCCGGCACACGATTCGCCGCGCAAATTTTCACGCCCAACAACGTCGTCTTGCCGCCAAATCCCATCGGGCCGATGCCGAGTTCGTTTGCGGTTTTCAAAATGTCCTGCTCCAGCGCGTCGAGCTTCGGCTCGGGATTGCGGTCGTCGAGCAGACGAAGCAACTGCGTTTTGGAAAGTTCGTAGCCGGTCGCGCGATCACCGCCGATGCACACGCCGAGCACGCCGGGGCCGCAGCCTTTGCCCTGCGCCTGCAGCACCGCGTCGAGAATCGCCTTGCGGCAGCCGTCTAAATCGCGGTTCGCGTGGAGTGCGTCGTCCGGCAGCGAGTATTGCGCGCCAACATTTTCGCAGCCACCACCTTTGAGGACGAGCTTCACGGAAATTTCCGGCGAACGATGCTGGTGAAAATGAAATGCTGGCGCACCGGGGCCGACGTTCGTGCCGTCGTTCTTGCCGGTTAGCGAATCCACGGAGTTCTGCCGAAGATATCCTTTCTTCGTCGCCAGCTTCACGGCATCGCGCGCGGTTTCGGCGAAAGTGATCTGGTCGTAACCCACCGGCACGTCCACATAAAATAAAATGCTGCCGGTGTCCTGGCAGATGGGCTGCGACTTGGTTTTCGCCAGCGCGATGTTCTGATCAATGATCTTGAAGGCGTTGGCCGCGAGGGAATGTTTTTTCTCATTCTCCAGCGAGGTGAGGATGGCCTGGTGCACGTCGTCGGGGATTTCAGCCGAAGTGCGGCGGATCAGTTCCAGCAGGGAGGCGGGTAATTCACTCATAGCGATGGGAGAGCTTAAAACTTTCCGGAGACACCGTCAATTGGCCGGAGCAGGTAATCCAAACCCTACTTTAGGTCATAACCTTTCTTAAAACCGGTTTTCCGTCCAAAACCACCGGCCGGTCATTTGAAGATTTCCGAAACTTCTGCTCGACAAAATCCATTTCCGAATTCAAATAGACAGCGTCATGGCGAAATCCAAAATCAAACGCATCGGAATTCTCACGGCCGGCGGCGACAGCCCCGGCCTCAACGCCGCCATCCGCGGCGTCGGCAAGACCGCCCTCGGCTTCTACGGCATGGAAATCATCGGTTTTCGCGACGGCTTTCGCGGCCTCGTCGAGGACCGGCGGCTCAAGCTCGACAAGACCGCGCTCGCCGGCATCCTCACCATTGGCGGCACGATTCTCGGCACCAGCCGCGACAAGCCGCACCGGATGCTGATTGACGGCCGCACGCGCGACATGACCGATGTCATCGTCCAGAATTATCATAAATACGGCCTTGAATGCCTTGTGTGCCTCGGCGGCGGCGGCACGCAAAAAAGCGCGTTGCGCCTGCACCAGGCCGGCCTCAACGTCATCACGCTGCCCAAGACGATTGACAATGACGTGGCCATGACCGATTCCACCTTCGGTTTTGCCACCGCGCTGGACATCGCGACCGAGGCCATTGACCGGCTGCACAGCACGGCGCACAGCCATCACCGCATCATCATTGCCGAAATCATGGGACATCGCGCGGGCTGGCTGACGCTCGGCGCGGGCATTGCGGGCGGCGCGGACGTGATTTTAATTCCCGAAATCCCCTATCGCGTCGAAAAAATCGCCGAGGCCATCCGCCGCCGCAGCCGGCACTCGACCAATTTCAGCATTGTGGCCGTGGCCGAGGGGGCGATGAGCGTGGAGGACGCGCGCGCCTTTGCCGCCGCCGAAGCCAAGCGCGAACGCGCCCGCACCGTGCATGATAAAAAAGAGGCCAAGGTGGAACTCGCCGCGCTCGAAGCCCGGCACACCGGCAACACCCTCCGGCTCGCCCGGCAACTGGAGGAACTCACGCATCTCGAATCACGCGTGACGATCCTCGGCTATGTTCAGCGCGGCGGCACCCCGTCGCCGATGGACCGGCTGCTCGCCACGCGGCTGGGCAGCGCGTGCGCGGATTTGATCAACGAAGGCGTTTTTGGCGTGATGGTCGCCGCGCGCGGGGACCGGACGGAACCGGTGCCGCTGGAGAAAGTCGCCGGCAAACGCCGCGTCGTGCCCACCGACCATTCTTGGGTGGAAACCGCCCGTCATGTCGGAACCTGCCTGGGGGATTAATTTTTAGCCCGACAATTTGCCGCCTGTAAATATCAAGCATGACCCGCCGGATTCATTCACCGTAAAAAATTCAGGCCTTGATGACGGTTGCGCCCGCCGCCGGACGCGAGACAAAAATCGTCGCTTCAATTTTGGTTTTCTTTTTGTAGTCGGCGGCAACCTGCTTGGAAATGGCTTCAACCAGTTCGGTTTTCACCAGCGCCACGGCGCAGCCGCCAAAACCGCCGCCAGTCATGCGGCAGCCGTAAATGCCGCCCTTGAGACCGATGGCCTCGGCAATCTGCACCACGGCATCGAGTTCCGGGCAGCTCACTTCGTAATCATTGCGCAACGAGGCATGGCTCGCATACATCAGCTGGCCGACGCCCGGCCAGTTTGAAGCACGGACTCCTTCCGCCGCATGCACAGTGCGCTCGTTTTCGCCGATGACGTGCCGGGCGCGGCGGAAAACCACCTCGTCCAGCTGTCCCTTGGCGCGTTCCAGCATTTCCGCCGTGGCGTCACGCAACGCGGGCACGCCGAGAATTTTCGCCGCCGTTTCGCATTGCAGGCGGCGTTGCGCATAGCCGCCGCCGGTGAGTTCGTGCCGGACGTTCGTGTTGACGATGAGCAGGGACACAGAGGCGTCGCTCATCGGCACGAGCTCGGTTTTGCGCGAACGGCAGTCGAGCAGCAGCAGATGATTCGGACGGCCCATCACTGAAATGAACTGGTCCATGATGCCGCAAGGCACGCCGGCATAGTCGTGTTCGGCCTTCTGGCACAGCAGCGCCTTTTCGACCGGGTCAATTTTTTTTCCGGTCGCCGCCTCAAACAGGGTCGCCGTGCAGACTTCCAGCGCGGCGCTGCTGCTCAAGCCGCCACCGAGCGGCACGGTGGAATGCAGCAGCACGTCGAGTCCGCCGGGGTTCAGGCCGCGGGCCAAAAATCCGGCGATGACGCCGCGCGGATAATTTCCCCACTTGGGCAATCCGGGCTGGACGGGCGCGGACGTGTCCACCAGCACCGGCTCGAAGCCGGACGTATCGCGGATTTGAACCACAGCCTTCCCGTCGGTCGAACGGTCGGCGGCCATGACGGCGTAATGTTCGATGGCCATCGGCAGCACGAAGCCGTCATTGTAATCGGTGTGCTCACCAATGACGTTGACGCGACCCGGCGCGGCGACAATCCAGCGCGGTGGACGACCGTAGTTTTTTACAAACTGCTGGGCAGTTTCAGCAGCGAGTTGTTGGAGGCTGGTCATTTATAATATAAAAAAGCCGGGGAACAAACGTCAGTTACCGGCGAGGCAATCAGCATTTTCAGGCCGACGGCGGGTTTTTGCCGCCACGGACTGCCCCAACCAACATCAGCACGCCAAACACGAGCAGCACGATGCCCCAGACGAGATTGATATTGATGCCGAGTGACATGGAGTCGCCGGCTTTGACAACGCCAAAGCCGGTCAACAGCACGCCAATGAGCGTGAACATAAGGCCGATCGGCCAGCGGATATCGAGTCCCATAATATTTTCCTTTCAGTTAAAGTTGATGGTTCACCAGAAAATCAGGTTGAGCGCGGCGCAGACAATCAGCAGCAGAATGCCGACAATGGCCGGACGCCGATACCATGGCTGGTTGGTGTCCACAATTTTGGGCGTGAGCGAATAAACGAGGCCCTTCAGCTCGTCATCGGATTTCGTGCGGGCAGTCGCCAGCGAGATGACCAGCGTCAACGTGAAACAAACGACGAAGGCGAAGGCGGCCAGCCAGAAGTTCTGGGCCATTTCGCTGGGGAAAACCTGCAGCACCTTGAGGTAACCGCCCTTGATGCCGGGGACGTTGCCCTGCGCAATGGTCAGCGCATGAAACAAGGTTGAGCCGCCAATGCCGCCGAACAGGCCGAGGAATGCGCCGGTGCCGGTGGTGCGCTTCCAGAACATGCCCAGCAGGAACGTCGCGAAGAGTGGGGCATTCACGAAACCGAATACCAGCTGGATGATGTCCATGCAGTTGTTATACATCGAGGCGAAATAGGCCGCCCCGATGCTCAACACGATGCCCACCACCGTAATGACCTTGCCGGTCAGGAAATAATGGCGGTCGCTGCGGCCAGGCGCAAAATAGGCCTGATACAAATCATAGGTGAAAACGGTGTTGAAGGCGGTGACGTTGCCCGCCATTCCCGACATGAATGACGCAAGAAGGGCCGTGAGCGCAAGTCCCAGGAGCCCCGGCGGACAGTATTTTTTCACGAGCGAAAGAATGACCCCGTCGTAATCGTTTTCCGCAATGCTGTTGTAAACCCCCTGTTTGATCTGCGCGTCGGTGAGCCTGCCCCCGGCATTGGCCGCGACGAGAGAAGCGATCTTTTCAGCGTCAACCTTCGTGCCCAGGACGCTGCCCAAGGCGGTGACGGCAGCCGGGGCGTCTGCCGGGTTGGCGGCTTTCACGGCATCAATGGCCTTGTCATAAGTGGCCTCGGAAAGAATCGGCGGCGGAATGCGGTAACCTTTGTCCGGCATCGTGCAAAGCGCGGCGGCAATCATGCCCGGGACAATGACGAGGAAAGGAAACAACATTTTCGGCACGGCGGCCACTAGCGGCGTGTTGCGGGCGGCGGTCATGTTTTTGGCCGCCATCGCGCGCTGAACGACCAGGAAATTGGTGCACCAGTAGCCAAATGAAAGCACGAAACCAAGGCCGAAAATCAAGGCGAACCAGTCCACGCCCATCGGATTGTTTGCCGGGCCGGCCAAGACGGGCGTCCAAGCACTGGTCCAGGCATCGGGTGCGTAGGTAATGCCGGCAGGCTTGAGGTAAAGCGCGGCGGGGTTCGTCGCGACGGCCTGGAGCGAATGGTTCATGGCATGCCAGCCGCCCACGTCCTTCAGACCAAGATAAACGACCGGGGCGAAGCCGAGGACGATCATGAAAAATTGCAGCACCTCGGTGTAGATCGCCGAGGTCAGCCCACCTTTCAGGACGTAAATCAAAACGACGCCTGAACAGACCCAGAGCGCCACGTTGTAATTCCAACCGAGCAACTGGTTCAATAATTTTGCCAGCGCGTTCATCGAAATGCCGGACGCAAAGATGGTCATCACCGCGAAAGCGACCGAGTTCAACGCCCGGACGCGCTCGTCAAAACGCATTTTCAGATATTCCGGGACGGAGCGCGCCTTGGAGCCGTAATAAAACGGCATCATGAAGACGGCCAGAAATATCATCGCCGGAATCGCGCCAATCCAATAAAAGTTCGCTTGGACGATGCCATATTTTGCACCGCTGGCGGCCATGCCGACCAGTTCGAGGGCGCCAAGGTTGGCGGATATGAACGCCAAACCGGTCACCCAGGTCGGAATCGACCGCGCGGACGTCAGAAAGTCTGACGACGTTTTCATGTAGCGCGCCAGCATCCAGCCGATACCGACAACAAACCCAACGTAAGCGAGAAGCACAACATAATCTATCCAGGCGAGGTGAATTGATTGCATAAGAGTGGGCGTTTTTTAACGAATTGGACCAATGGTGTCAATCCAATTGCATTTTGTTGAGAAACATGCTTTATTGTCCGCGCAAAAAATATGCCAACCAAAATCGACGAAAAAACGCAGGAACTTTGCCAGGCCATCATCGCCCAGCCGGAAATGATCGCCATTCGCAAACGCATAGACACTTTTCTGGCCGACGACAATGCCCGCACCCAGTATGAAACCCTGATGAACAAGGGCCAGGCCCTGCAGGAAAAACAGCAGCACGGCCAGCCGCTCGCCGAAACGGAAATTTCTGAGTTTGAGAAGCAGCGCGGGGCATTGCTCGCCAATCCCGTGGCCCTGGGTTTTCTTGACGCACAGGAGGAAATGCACGAAATTCAAAAAACGATACAGAAACGCATTTCCAAAACGCTTGAACTCGGCCGCCTCCCGCTTGAAGCCGACCTGGAGGAAGGCTCCTGCGGCCACGGCTGCGGCTGCCACGGACATTGAAACCTGTTTTCCACCCCGAACGCGCCGCGAAAAATTGCGGCGCGTTTTTATTTTAAGGGCTGAACCGGCTTGCATTTTCGGCCGCTTGGGAAAGACTCGCCGCGTGAATGAAAAATTTGCAGCCGCCCTGCGCCGGTTCGACGAGGAGAATTCCCGTGACCCGAACCATGAAACCCACGACGGCCTCTCGCAGCCGCGCGAGCTGCTTTACGCGCTCCGGCTGACGAACTGGGTGCTGCGCCTCGCACCCGAGGCTTCCGCTGCGCTGCGCCTCGCCGCCCGCTGCCAGCATATCTGCCGCTGGGAAAGTCCGCGCGAGAATTATCCCATGACCCGCGCCGGCTATCTGAAATGGCGGGCCGACCTGAAAAAATTCCACGCTGAAAAATCCGGCGCGATCCTCCGCGAGGTCGGCTACGACGACGACATCATCCACCAGGTGCAGGATTTGAACCTCAAGAAAAATCTTCCCGCAGATTCCGAGGCCCGCACGCTCGAGGACGCGCTCTGCCTTGTGTTCCTCGAATTCCAGTTTGCCCGCCTCGCCGCCAAAAGCGACGACGGTAAAATGATCAACGCCCTGCAAAAATCCTGGGGCAAAATGACCGAGGCCGCGCGCAACGAGGCGTTGAAATTAAATTACGGCGAACGCGAAAAAGCCTTGCTCCAGCAGGCGCTCAACGGCTAATTCAAAGCCATGCCGCCATCGCCCGACGCGCCGCCTGCCAATCAAGTCCCGCTCGTCGTGGACTTGGACGGCACGCTCATCATGACGGATCTGCTCTGGGAATCACTTGCCCGCCTGCTCCGCCGGAATCCTTTTTGGATTTTTGCAGCCCTGTTTTGGTGGATGCGCGGCCGCGCCCGCCTGAAACAAGAGCTCGGGCGGCGCGTCAAAATTGATCCCGCCACCCTGCCCTACCACGAAAAGTTTATCACGTTTCTCCGCGAACAAAAATCCGCCGGGCGCAGATTGATTCTCGCCACTGCGTCCGATTCGCAGATGGCGCTGCCGGTCGCAAACCATGTCGGACTGTTCGATGAAGTGCTGGGCAGCGACGGCAAAACCAATTTACGCAGCGGTAACAAATTGAAGGCGCTCACCGAAAAATTCGGCGCCCGCGGCTTTGATTACGCCGGAAATTCCACCGCCGATTTTGCCGTGTGGAGCGGCGCCCGCGAGGCGGTTGTTGTCAATGCAGGCCGGGTGGTCCTGAAGAAGGCCGGGCAGTGCTCCAAGCTTGGACCGGTATTTGTCGAAGACTATTCACCATTTGTGATTCTGAAAAGTGTTCTGAACGAACTTTTCATCCGCAGCGGCTATCTGCTGGCCATTGGCGCGGGGCTTTTGCTGGCGGCGGCTTTTCCGAAAACCGGCATCGCCGGATTGGCGTGGGTGGCACCCGCCGTGATGCTCGCCGCCGGGCACAACAAAACCGGTGGCGATGCCTTTCGCACCGGTTACGCGGCCGGAATTTCGTTCTGGCTCGCGTCGCTTTGCTGGCTGCTGCTCATTCCCGTGGCGGGTTTCCCGGTTCTTGGCTGGTTCGCGTTGAGCGCGTTCATGGCGATTTATTTTGGGGTCTGGACCTGGCTGCTAGCCGGTCGAATCGGGACCGGAAACTGGACACAACGAAATCTCTGGTCACTTGCCGGCGCGGCGGCATGGGTCGCGCTCGAAATGTTTCGCTCGTTTTTTCTTGGTGGCTTCCCGTGGAACCTGGTCGGCACCTCGCAATACCAGCTCACGCCGCTGATCCAGATCGCGGCGGTCACCGGTGTTTATGGCGTTTCGTTTCTGGTCGTGTGGGTTTCACTGGCGCTGCTCTCGGCAGTGCGCGCCATTTTTTCCAAGCCGGATTCCCGCTTTGCCTGGCAGCCGGAAATTTTTCTGCCGCTGCTGGTCGTCGCGATTTTATTTGCCGTCGGCTGCTTCCAAATGCGGACGCCGCAGAATTCAAACACTTTAACGCTTCGCATCACGCTGATCCAGCCGAGCGTGCCGCAAAATTTAATCTGGGATGAAAGCGCAAATTCAAACCGCTTTCACCAACTGCTCGCGCTCACGGACAACGCGCTCACAAACCAGACCGATCTGCTCATCTGGCCGGAAGCCGCACTGCCGGAATTTGACGACGCGAGTTATGCTGCCATCACCAACCTTGTCCGCACCCGCCATCTTTGGATGATCTTCAATGCCGACGACAGGCCAACCGAAAGTTCAGGCGATTTCAACGCGGCCTTTTTGTTCGATCCCGCCGGCAACTGTGCGGGGGTTTATCACAAGCGCAAGCTCGTCATCTTCGGCGAATACATTCCATTCGTGCGCTGGCTACCTTTTGTAAAATGGTTCACGCCAATTCAAGGCGGCTACGAGGCGGGTGACAAACCGGCAATGTTTTCGATCCGTGGGTGGGGCGGGACTCCCGGCGAGCCGCTGATTGAATTGGACAATGGTTCCTCGGCAGCCTCGCTCCGCCAAAAAGTCAATGCCGCACCGCTCATCTGTTTTGAAGACATGTTCCCGCAAACCGCGCGCGACTCCGTCAACCACGCTGCGGATTTTCTCGTGAACCTGACCAACGACGGTTGGTTCGGCGAAGGCGCGGAGCAATGGCAGCAGGCCGCCGCCGCCGTTTTCCGTGCGGTGGAAAACGGCGTGCCGCTAGTGCGTTGCTGCAACAACGGTGTGACCTGCTGGATCGATGCGCACGGACAAGTGCGGCAAGTTTTTATCGACGGTGCGGGCGGCATTTACGGCGTCGGCGCGATGACGTTTGAACTGCCGCTCCCGGATAAAAAACCGGTGCCGACCTTTTACCACCGCCAGGGTGACTGGTTTGGATTGGTGTGCGTGGTAGTTACAGCTGCCCTGCTGTTCGCCAAACTTTTCGGCTGGAAAAAGGCCGTTTCCTAAACCCCACCAAACCGGCGGTTCCGTTTCGCGTATTCCTCCAGCGCGGCGAAGAACTGCGGCTTCTTGAAATCCGGCCAGAGCGTCGGCGTGATGACCAGCTCGGCGTAGCTGATCTGCCACAGCAGAAAATTGCTTACGCGCATTTCGCCGCTGGTGCGGATGAGCAAATCGGGATCAGGCACGTTGCGGGTCCAGAGATGATCGGAAATCACTTTTTCCGTGATGTCAGCGGGATCGAGCTTGCCCGTCTTTACTTTTTCAGCGATTTGCCGCACCGCGTCCACGATCTCGATGCGGCTGCCGTAGCTCAACGCCATGACCAGCGTCAGGCCATTGTTCTTGGAAAGTGTGGCGATGGATTTGGCGAGATGTTCCTGCACGTTGTCCGGCAGGCGGTGAATCTGGCCGATGACCTCGAGCCGGACGTTGTTTTTGTTCAGGTCTTTTGTTTCGGTCTTGAGATAGTGGACGAGATATTTCATCAGCGCGTCCACCTCGTCCTTGGGGCGGTTCCAGTTCTCGGCGGAAAACGCGTAGAGCGTGAGATACTTGATGCCGAGCTCGCCCGCCGTGCGGATGATTTCGCGGGCCGAATCCGCGCCGCGCCGATGTCCCTCGATGCGCGGCAGATGCCGCGACTTCGCCCAACGCCCGTTGCCGTCCATGATCACCGCGACGTGGCGCGGGAGACTGGCGGCGGCTTCGGAACTCAAATTGGACACAGAAACACTCATGGGTTCAACCCCAGTTTACGCAGATCATCGGCGATTTTATAAATAAAACATTCTCCGGTAAATTTGCGCCATTCGCAGTTGCTTGCGCCATCCGCGGTCACCTAAACAAAAATCGTCTGGTCCCTTCCCGGGCCGACGGAGGCGATGTATAATTTTGCATCCGTCAACTCGGCGATGGCTTTCAAGTAGTCGCGCGCCTTTCTCGGCAGTTGCTTGAAGGTTTTGGCCTTTTCGGTCGGCGTGCACCAGCCTTCAAATTCGACATAAACTGGTTCGCATTCGGCGAGCACCTGCGCGTCGTTCGGAACAAAATCGTATTGTTTTTTGCCATGACGATACGCGACACAAACCTTGATCGTCGCCACCGTGTCGAGGCCGTCGAGGTTCGTGATGGCAAGGTCGTCAATGCCGTTGACCATGGTCGCGTGACGTGTGGCGACGGAATCGAACCAGCCGCAGCGCCGGGCGCGGCCGGTCGTCGCGCCGAATTCGCGGCCCATGCCGTGCAGCAGATCGGAAATCTCCTGGTTCTCGGTCGGCAACGGCCCTTCGCCAACGCGTGTCGTGTAGGCCTTCATCACGCCGACGACGCGATCCATGCGGTGCGGCGGTACGCCGGAACCGGTGCAAGCGCCGCCGGCGGTGGTGTTCGACGAGGTGACGAACGGATAGGTGCCGTGGTCGATGTCAAGGAACGTGCCCTGCGCGCCCTCAAACAAAATATCCGCCTTTTCGCGAATTGCGTTATGCAGCAGCACCACCGTGTTCGTGACGAACGGCTTGAGGTAGCGGCCTGCCTGGTTGTATTCAGCATAGACTTTTTTAAACGAAAGCGGTTTGGCGCCGAACGTTTTAAGCACGGCGTTGTTTTCCTTGATTCGGACGGAAAGTTTTTCTGCGAGGCGAACTGGATCCACCAGATCACCAACGCGCAAGCCGACGCGGGCCGCCTTGTCGCCGTAAGCCGGGCCGATGCCGCGTTTCGTCGTGCCGATTTTGTTTTTGCCCTTAATCACCTCGCGCTGGGCGTCCAGTTCGCGGTGATACGGAAACACGACGTGCGCGGTTTCGCTCAACACGAAATTCTTCGGGCTGACCTTGACGCCAATTTTTTTCAACCCTTCAATTTCCTCGACCAGGCCGACGGGGTCAACCACTACGCCGTTGCCGATAACACAGAGCTTGCCCGGACGCAAAATGCCGGACGGGACGAGATGCAGGACGTATTTGATTTTGCCGACCCAGACCGTGTGCCCGGCATTGTTGCCACCGGCATAGCGGACGACGACATCCGCCGACTCGGTGAGCACGTCAATGATTTTACCTTTGCCTTCATCGCCCCACTGGGCGCCGACGAGAATCGTATTTGCCATAATATTAAATTGAAACTTCACCAAACCGTTGCATGGGTACAGCCGCGCACCGCCCGCCGCTGATATACACCACTGATGATTTTCGGTGCCGCACGGTGGCAACAAAAATCCCCGGATTTTTATCCGGGGCAAAGCGCGGGGTCTTTGCCGGTAGAAGCTAGGAAACTGTGACAGACGTGTCAATTCCGCAAATGGGGATCTAAAACATCATCGCTCCGAAACGCGTCATGAAAACCGCCAAACAGGAGGGTTCGAGGAAAAGATTCCAGAGGTGGCAATGTTCCCTTTCAAGACAGCGCTGAAGACAACCTTGTCTTGAAGAGTTTCACCGGGGAGTTCGTCGATCAAAATCACTTTCATCTTCCTGTGCCGGTTAGCCGGCAATAAAACGATTCTAAAACCCTGAAAACATTGACAATTCAGATGGATTCCACCAGTGCAGCCTTTTCTGAAATTCCTCCGGACAGGCGTTTTCGGGGATTTGACCCTTATAGTTTAAGGTTGGCAGTCTTTATGCAATAGCGGACATAATGATGTGTCTAGGACAAGATGTTTCGGTCCAACGCAAGGCTCCTTTTTTGGCTCTTTTGTGCGGTTTGACGGTTTTTTTGCAACTACCGACACTGGCAATTCAAAATGTGACTCTGGGCTGGCTGCAAAGCACCGACCCCAACATAGTCGGCTACAATATTTATTACGGATCCGCCACCCATAATTATACCAACCTGATTTCGGTTGGAAACGTTACAAATACGACGGTGACCGGACTGGTTGAAGGCGTAACTTACTATTTTTCAGCCACAACTTACGATACCGCCAATCAGGAAAGCGATTTTTCAACTGAAGTTTCGTATCTCGTTCCGGCAAATGTTTCAAACCATCCGCCTACTTTGAATCCACCGGCCAATGTGACCATCAACGAGAATTCAACATCACAAACCCTGAATCTGACTGGCATCTCCTCCGGCTCGCCCTCGGAAATTCAGACCCTGACCGTCACCGCTGTCTCCAGCAACCCGGCCTTGATTCCCAATCCGACCGTCACCTACACTAGCCCGAACTCGACCGGCTCGCTTACCTTCACGCCCGTCAGCAACGCCTCCGGCTCAGCGACTATCTCCGTCTCCGTCAACGACGGCGGTGCCAGCAACAACATCGTGACCACAACTTTCTCCGTCACCGTCAATCCTGTGGTCGTCACTCCCGTCAACCAGCCGCCTACTTTGAATTCACCGGCCAATGTGACCATCAATGAGAATTCAGCATCACAAACCGTGAATCTGACTGGCATCTCTTCCGGCTCGCCCTCGGAAATTCAGACCCTGACCGTCACCGCTGTCTCCAGCAACCCGGCCCTGATCCCCAATCCAACCATCACCTATTCCAGTCCGAACTCGACCGGCTCGCTTACCTTTACGCCCGTCAGCAACGCCTCCGGCTCGGCCACTATCTCCGTCTCCGTCAATGACGGCGGTGCCAGCAATAACATCGTGACCACAACTTTCATCGTCACAGTTAATGCTGTCAACCAGCCGCCCACGCTCAATCCGCTCGGCGACATCAGCCTCACTTTTAATCAGCCGGCCACGTTGCCCACCAACAATGCCGCCGTGAATCAGCCACCCACGTTAAACCCGATCAGTGATTTGACCATCAATCAAAATGCCCCTGCTCAATCCATTGCCTTGTCCGGCATCTCTTCC
>Ga0302319_10009272_pt1 | contig 18966 bp, 14 predicted proteins | sample Bog_T0_2_FD_203319 | JGI IMG/M metagenome (GOLD analysis project Ga0302319, IMG submission 203319) | Peat permafrost microbial communities from Stordalen Mire near Abisko, Sweden - Bog_T0_2 | ecosystem: Environmental > Terrestrial > Soil > Wetlands > Peat | place: Sweden: Abisko, Stordalen Mire... | reverse complement strand
GCGGGATGCAATCGAGATCGGCGCAAATCCGCCTGATCCGGGCGAGGTCATCCGGGCCCGGCTGGAACCGGCGATCGGCCAGCCGGCCGCGCTCGACGAACAGGCGAACCGCCGCGGACGGCCCTTCGCCGTCCCGCGCATCGGAATCCAGCGAGGACACCTCGTAGAGGGCCTCGCCCTCCACGCCAAGCGCCCGTCGGCTGGTGCCGATCAGGAATAGCGCGCCGCAGCTCGAGCCCAGCTCGGTCACCGCGTCGGCGATCGGGTCGATGACATGCTCGCAATTGTCAATCAGCAGGACCGCCCGCGCGTCGCGCAGGCGCTCGATCACCTGGAGGCGCCGCGCCACGCCCGGCAGCGGTGGAATCAATAGCGCATCGGCGATCGCGGGCCAGATCTCGCTGTCGCGCTCCAGCGTCGAGAGATCAATCAGCCATGCGCCATCGGCAAAGGAGCGCTCCAGGGCGCGGGCGAACTCAATGGCCAGCCGTGTCTTGCCGATGCCGCCCGGACCGACCAGCGTGATCAACCTCGCCTGCTGGGCCATCTGGATCAATTCGTCCAGTTCCCGTCCGCGGCCCAGGAACGAGCTCAGATTGGCCGGCAAATTGCCGTTTGCGGTTTCCCGTTTACCGCCGATTGGCGGGAAGGCGCCGGGCAGGTCCGGCGTAGCGACCTGGTAGACCCGGATCGGTTCGATGCCTTTGAAATGATGTTCACCAAGATCCAACAGATCGAATGGCAGCTCGGCGCGGTCGCTCGCCAGCCGTTCCGCCGTGCCTCCCGAAAGCAGGATTTGATCGGCATTGGCGGCGCCCTGCAGCCGCGTCGCGGTGGGCAGCGAGGGGCCGAAGAAGTCGTTGCCGCCGCGCGCCCGGGTCAGGCCGGTATGAATGCCGCATCGGAACGCCAGCCGTCCGGTCGGCCCCCAGACCATGCGTCGCATCTCGCGATGCGTCTCGATCGCGGCGAGCACGGCGTCGAGCGGCCGCTCGAAGATCGCCAGCACGCCGTCGCCGGTACTCCTGAACGGATTGCCCGAATGGCGGCGGATATTGGCGTGCAGGACCTGATCATGCAGATCCATGGCGCCCATCATGTCGTTGGGGTAGCGGCGCAGCAAGGCGGTGCTGCTGACAATATCGGTGGTCAGAATGGTGAATTCCCGACTGCCCGCCGATGACGCTGTTGCTGAGGGCGCGATCATGGATGGGTGTTCAGCCAAGAGAATCAGCCCTGCGCTTTTGCCGTGTTCTGACCGAGGTCACGAGCCACGCCATCGCGTGGGATCGCTGGTTTCGGGTCCGGAAAACAGCCCGCACCGTGCAACTCGCTACCAACAAAGCCCGCGGTCGCAACCACACTTGGCGGTCAAGGCACGGCGCAGATGCTAGGGGAGATTGTAGCACACCGCAATCCTGACCGACGCGGGATTCAATAGGACAGCTTGCCGCGCCGGTCAGGTTCCAAAGAACGCGTCGCAGCGACGCCGGAAAATACGATGCCGAGGAATATCGACAGCGTGCCGACGCTGATGGCGTTCATCGAAAGCAGCGCACGGTAACCGTCATCGGCATAGCGGTATGGTGGGATGCCATAATGCCCGTGCAGCCACACATAGGCGCCTAGCGGCAGCGCCGCCAGCACCAGCATGAGCGGGCGCTCGCCCGCGCTGAACAGCAGGCTGGCGAGTGTGATGCAGGGAATCAAGAACAGTTCGGTGCCGGAGTTTTCACCGAGCAGCCAGGTGCAGAACACGGTATTGCCCAGGCCGGCAAGCGACAGAGTGACCCGGCCAAGCCGTGGGTGACGCCGCGAGATCGCCGGTACAGCCAGGAAAAACGGAAACACCAACAAGGTCATGAGCAAATACGGCATGCCCTCGCTGCCGGCCAGGCCGACCACGTAAAGCGGATAGAACGGCACATTGCCCGCGAGCACCATGGCCACCTTGTTGCCGGCGGCGGCGAGCGGCTGATCGTTGTCGATATAGGCGCTGAGCCGGGCCGAGCCGCGCAGCAGATAACGCTTCAATTGCATTGATACTCGCCAAGCCGGGTCGATCATGGTGACTGTCTCTACCCTATACAACCGGAATTCGTAGCAGTTCTGTGGCGGTGATGGCGAGACCGATCGCACCGCGGCCGCGAAGCCAGGCGGCTCGATGCGGCGGCGCGGCTCTCATGCCGAACTTTCTGCACTACAGCCGATCGATGGCCCTGAAGGAGCCGTCCGCTTGAATCACCGTCAAAAACACCTTGGGAGGAGAGTCCTGAGCCTTCGACCCGAAGGTCATGATGTCGCCGCCGATGTCGAAGCGGCCGATGTCATTGATCAGCCGCAGCCATTCCGCGCGGGTCGGCTCTGGTCCGGCCAATTCCAGCACGGCGGCCACCAGCCGGCCGGCCAGATAGCCTTCGAGCGAAATGAAATCCGGCTGCAGTCTGGGATTGAAAGCCTTTTCGGCGTCCAGATAATCGGCGACCACGGGCACCGATCGATCCCATGGAAACGGCACGACCTCGGAGACCAGCACGCCTTTGCCCTCGGGACCGAGTTCCTGGGCCAGCGCGCTGGCGCCGACAAAAGAGATATTGGCGAAGATCGGATAAAAGTTGCTCTTGTGGGCGCGCTTGATGAATTCGGCGCAGGGTCCGTAGGGGCCGACCATGATCACGGCCTCTGGTTCGGCTCGCCGGAGCGCGCGTAGAGCAGCGCCGACCGCGCTGGTATTGCGCTCGAAGGTGCCCTCTGACGCCAATTCCAGATGACGCTTTTCCAGCGCCAGCTTGACGCCAGCGAGGCCGTCCCGGCCAAAAGCGTCGTCCTGGTAGAAGATGGCGATACGGCTGAGATGCAGATCCTTGGTCAGGTGCTCGATCCAGGCCTCCGCCTCGGCTTTGTAGCTGGCGCGAATATTCACGACATTGCTGAGCTCCGGCGCACGCAGGAAGGCAGCCCCGGTGAACGGCGCGATGAAGGGCACATTCCAGTCATGGGTAATGGGAACGGCGGACGCCGTCGTCGGGGTGCCGACGGCGCCGATCAGCGCGAACACCCGGTCCTCCTGGATCAGCTTGATGGTCGCTTCGATCGAGCGGTCAGGATCGTAACCATCGTCCCGGCTGATCAGCTCGAGCTTGCGGCCGTGCACCCCACCCTTGGCATTGACCTCGGCGAACGCCGCGAGGATGCCCTGCCGCATGCCCTGCCCGAGTGCCGATGACGGACCTTCCAGTGCGGCCACCTGACCGAACAGGATGCGGTCGGGATTCACGCCGGTTTCGCCGCACCTTGCTTCACGCGAGAGCAATGTCAGCACGAGCACCAAGCCAACCCTCATCGTCAGAAGTCGCAGCGGGGTTGGCCGGGGCGTTTCAATCATGCTGCGTTTCTGCGGGCAGTGGAGACGACGTTGTCGCAAAGCATAGCCTGCGTGCGGTGAAGAGCGACTTAATTCAGGGCCTCTCGACAGGCCGAATCGCTGCGCCGCGAGTGGGTTGCGCGCTTTTTAACGTGACATTCATCTGGAACCGTCACGCATCAGCATCTGACCCGTCATCGTGACCCCTTCGTGCAGGGTTTATTCGTAAAAGCCCGCCATGCTGGCGCCAGAACGCATCAACCTGATGAGCCACGATGCCGCCGTCGAGAAGCTTAACCATGCTTGACCAGACCCTGGCGCCAGGCGCGAGGGCGGAGCCGGGCGCGGAACCGCGGGCGCCCGTGGCGTGGCTGCTTCTGTACCGGCCGTCGCTGGTGGCGGTCTGGATCGGACTGCTGCTGACACTGGTCGCCGCGGTCGGGGTCTGGCGCTGGCAACAGCGCGTCGCGAGGGCGGAATTCGAAGGCGTCGCCGCCACCGAATTGGTGGTGCTGCAGACGGGCATCGACGAATATCTCAGCCGGATGGTTGCGCTGCGCACGCTATTCGAATCCTCCAATGACGAAGTTACCCGCAGTGAATTCGAGGCCTTCAGCGGCCGGCTGTTCGAGAACCACCCGGGACTGCTGCGGGTCGGCTGGTTACCGAAGGTGCTCGGCAAGGAACGCAGCGACTACGAGATGGCCGCCGCCAATGACGGCGTGGCCGGCTATCAGATCAAGGCATTCAGCGCCAATGGCGCGATTTCGACGGCGCCGTCGCGCGACCAATATTTTCCGGTGTTCTTTTCGACCGAGCCGAAGACCTCGATGGTCTATGGCCTGGACTATTCGAGCGAGCCGACGCGCTGGCAGACCCTGGAGCGTTCGCGGGATCAGAATACGACCGCGGCAATGCCCATCCGGCTGATCTATGATCTCAAGCAACATACCCATGGGGTGCTGGCCAGCGTCCCGGTCTATGTCAAGGGAACGTCCCGTACAACGATCGCCGATCGGCGCCGCAATCTGAACGGCTTCGTCGTCGGTATCATCGATCTTGAACAATTGCTGGGCTCGATCCTGGCATCGACGGCGGCATCCTCCGCCGTTGATATCAATGTCTATATGCCCGAAGCCGGACCAGCTGACGGCGCGCGAGATGTCTTCACGCCGTATTATGCCTCGGCGCCAGCCGCGCCGCAATCAATCGAGGCCTTCACCTCCGGGCCGCACTGGTCGGGGATGCTCAGCATCGGCGATTCCTATTGGCGGGTCGCGGCGATCCCCGCCGCGGGCGGTCGGCTGGTCGCAGGCTACGACCGCGCGCTGGGCGTGCTGACCCTCGGCCTTGTCATCACCTTGTGCATTGCGTTCTATCTGGCGCTTGCCAGCCGTAATGCGCATCAGATCGCCGAGGTAAATCGGCGCGTGCTGGAACTGGCCCGGACCGATGGCCTGACCCAGTTGCCCAACCGGCGCGTATTTCTGGAGCAACTCGATGAAGCGGTGAATGCGCTCGGCCATCGCGACCGCTTTGCGGTGCTGATCCTCGGTCTTGACCGCTTCAAGAATATCAACGAAACACTCGGCCATTCCGCCGGCGACAGCCTGCTGCGGGAGGTGGCACGCCGCCTGAAAGCGGCGGTGCGAAGTACCGACCTGCTGGCCCGGCTGGGCGGCGACGAATTCGCCATCATCCAGTCCGGCCATGACGCTCAGATCGAGGCCGCGCGGGACCTGGCGACCGTTCTCTGCAGGTCCATCGCCGAACCGATTGCCCTGATGGGCCGCCAGCTCACCATCGGCAGCAGCATTGGCATCACCCTGGCGCCCGAGCACGGCAGCGACCGCGCCCAGCTCCTGAAAAAAGCTGATCTCGCGCTGCATCGATCAAAGACTTCGGGCGGCAGCCGCTTCACGTTCTATGATGAAACCATGTCCGCCGAACTCGAGGCGCGCGCGTCGCTTGAAAGCGATTTGCGGGATGCGGTTGCCCGCGCTCAGTTCGAGCTGCATTATCAGCCTTTATTTGATGTCCAGAGCGGGGAGCGGCTCGGCTTCGAGGCACTGGTCCGGTGGCGCCACCCGGTCCGCGGGCTGGTGCCGCCCGACGCGTTCATTCCGATGGCCGAGGCCACCGGGCTGATCGTCCCGCTCGGCGAATGGGTGCTACGACAGGCCTGCCAGGACGCGACGCGGTGGCCCGGGGAGTTCAAAGTCGCTGTCAACCTGTCGCCGTTGCAGTTCAGGCAGGCGGACCTGCTGGAGGTGATCCAGTCGGCCCTGCGGACCACCGGCCTGTCGCCTGATCGGTTGGAACTCGAATTGACCGAATCGGCGCTGCTGGAGCAGGAGTCGGAAAATGAAGCCGTCATTCACAAGCTCAAGACGATCGGGATCTCGCTGGCGCTGGACGATTTCGGCACCGGCTATTCGTCGCTCAGCCGCCTGACCGCGTTCCCGTTCGACAAGATCAAGATCGACAAGTCGTTCATCCGCAATCTGAGCCTCACCAAGAGTTCGGCGATCGTGTCGTCGGTGGTCACGCTGGCGCGCGGGCTCGATATGTCGGTCACCGCCGAGGGCATCGAGACCTCGGAACAATTCGAGCGGCTGCGCACGCTCGGGGTGAATTTCGGGCAGGGCTACCTGCTCGGCCGGCCGGTGCCGTTCGGCGAACTGGACTTCCAGCCGCTTCCTGGTCGTGCGTGCGAGGACGCGGCGTAGGCGGCGCGTGCGCGGCCAGTATCGGACCGCATGCCCTGATCTCCCATGCTGGCGAGGGCGGAGTGGGACAGCGGCGGTTTCAGCCGCCGGGATTGAGGCAGTGGCTCACGCCTTCCCGCCAGGCCGCCAACATTCGTGCGCCAATATCTGGGTATTTCGACCTGCCATTGAAATAATCTTCGACGTCCTTGGCGGCGAGTTCTGGATATTCCATTGGATCCCAGAACTTCACGATGTGAGCGGCACTCATGAAAGTCGACGACCGCCGTGAGTCCAGCTTGGTTTCGCCGCGTTCATCACCTTGGGCTGCACGCCTGACAGGCCGGAATGAATCGCAAATTTCTCCAAGAGATAGTCGAAAAGCTCATCGGTCCCTTTGGCCTTCAGAATTTCGTCGACCGATTGAAACGGCACGTTTTCATCGAGCGATTCTTCATATTCTGAGTAGCGCAAGCGCCCGACCTGGGTGCTGCCGACCAGGCGCAGCAAATCAAGATCGTCGAAACTGCCGAGCGTCTTGGCGAACCGAAGCGAAAGCCGCCGGCGCAAGGCACCTTCCGGAAGATTCATCTCGAAGATCGGGGCCAGTCCGTTCGAGCTGTTCCAGGACGCCGTCCGGATCGGCATGGTGACCGAAACCGAAAGTCGCGGGTCGGTCCCGGGATGGTAGACAAACGCGCTGCCTCTGTTGCCAAGACGATCGAGCGTTCCGACCGGCCTGCCGTCCACCCAGACGCGCAGCATGTTGGTTCTCCGCGATCAGATCTTCCAGAGTTGGACGACTGAGGTTGAGTTCGGTGCAGCGCAGGTCGAGGCCGAGGGCGTTCAGCACGCGCTTCAGTTTCTTGAAGCCGATATCGGAAATGCGACCGTTTTCGAGCGCATCGAGCCGGGCCCTGCTCAGCCCGCCGCGTCAGGTCGCCTTGGGTAAGCTTCTGCGCTTGCCGCGTGTTCTTGACGAGGTCGCCGAGTTCCAGCAGGTCGTCCATGGTTTGGTTCGCCTCGTATAATAGGCAATTTGCCATCTTACGGCATATGTGCCTAGGATATTAGGCATTATCAGTGTGATTTGCGTTATAAAGAGGCAAAATCAGCTTCCGAGCATAGGATTAGTGGTGCCATTTATTGCGCCGGTGCCTCTGCCTTCGGCTTCGATCCGTCGGCGAGATTGCGCACCACCACATAGAAGATCGGCGTGAAGATCAGCCCGAACAGCGTTACACCGAGCATGCCGAAAAACACGGCGACGCCGACTGCCTGCCGCATCTCCGATCCAGAGCCGGTGGAAATCACCAGCGGCAGGACCCCGAGAATGAAGGCGAAGGATGTCATCAGGATCGGCCGCAGCCGCAGCCGGCAGGCCTCGATCACCGCCTCCAGCCGGCTGCCTCCCTCGCGCTCGATATCGCGGGCAAATTCAACAATCAGGATCGCGTTCTTCGCGGCAAGTCCGACCAGCACCACAAATCCGATCTGGGTCAAAATATTGACGTCCTGCCCCATGATCCGCACGCCGACGGTGGCCGCCAGCAGGCACATCGGCACGATCAGGATCACCGCGAGCGGCAGGCTCCAGCTGCCATATTGCGCGGCCAGCACGAGATAGACGAACAGCACACAGATCGGAAATACATACAGGCCGGCATTGCCGCCGCTGACCTGTTGATAGGACAGATCCGTCCATTCGAAGGAGAAGCCGCTCGGCAGGGTTTCGTCCGCCAGGCGCTTCATGGTGGCAATGGCGGTCGCGGAGCTGGTGCCCGGCAGCGTCTCGCCCTGCAATTCGGCCGTTGGATACAGGTTGAAGCGCGCGACACGATCGGGTCCCGAAATGTCGCGGAAATCGACCACGCTGCCCAGCATCACCATGTCGCCTGAGGCGTTGCGGGTGCGCAGCCGGGCGAGGTCGGTCGTTTCCTTGCGGAACGGCAGATCGGCCTGCGCTGTGACGTGGTAGGTGCGCCCGAGAATATTGAAGTCGTTCACATAGGCCGAGCCGAAATAGGTCTCGATCGCATCGGTCACGTTCTGAATCGGCACCCCGAGCTTCTGCGCCTTGATCCGATCGATATCGACGAAGACCTGCGGGGTGTTGGCCGAAAACGGCGAGAACACCGCGGTCAACCCCGGCGCCTTGCGGGCGGCGCCGACCAGTTCGTCGGTTGCCGCCGCCAGAAGCTCGGGGCCGCGGCCCTGCCGGTCCTGGATGCGCATCGCGAAACCGCCGCCGGTGCCGATGCCGGGCACCGAGGGCGGTGCAATGACGATGATGAAGGCGCCCTCGATCGAAGCCAGCCGCTTGCGCAGTTCGCCGGTGATGGCGCCGGCCGTCAAACCGCTCTTCAGGCGGACTTCAGGCTCCTCGAACACCGGGAACAGCGCCGCCGCATTGCTGGCCTGGGTACGCGTCGCACCGGAGAGACCAGCGAACACCGCCACCCGGACGATGCCCGGCGTATCGAGCGCGATCTTTTCGATCCGGCGGACGATCTCGGTGGTGCGCGCCAGCGAGGCCGCCCCGGGCAGTTGCACCGAGACGATGATGTAGCCGCGGTCCTGTGCCGGAATGAAACCCTGCGGCGTGGTAGCGAGCAGCCATCCCGCACTGCCGATCAACGCCACGTAGAACAGCAGCATCACCGCCGCATGCCGGATCACGAAACCGGCGACGCCGGCATAGAGGTGCGATAGACGGTCGAAACCGCGATTGAAGAAGCCGGTGAAACTATTCCACGACCGGCCAATCAAATTCCAGGCCGATGGCGGCGGCTTCGCCCCGTGCGCCACGAGAATTTGCGAGGCGAGCGCCGGCGACAAGGTCAGCGAACAGAAGCAGGAGATTGCGGTCGCCACCGCGATCGTGATGGCGAATTGCTGGAAAAACTGTCCGGAAATGCCGCCGAGAAACGCGGTCGGCACGAACACCGCGCACAACACCAGCGCGATCGAGACCAGCGCGCCGCCGACCTCCTCCATGGTGCGCAGCGCCGCATCGCGCCGGCTCATGCCGTCGCGCAAATGCCGCTCGACGTTCTCGACCACGACGATGGCGTCGTCGACCACGATGCCCACTGCGAGCACCAAGCCAAACAGCGTCAGATTGTTGATGGCAAAGCCGAGCGCGGCCATCGCCGCGAAGGTGCCGACCAGCGACACTGGAATGGCAATGATCGGGATAATGGCCGGGCGCCAGCCTTGCAGGAACACCAGCACGACGATGACGACGAGGATCATCGCTTCATAGATCGTCTTGACCAGTTCGCTGACCGACTGCGCGATGAATTCGGTCGGGTTGTAACCGATATTGTAATCGAGCCCCTTGGGAAAGCGTGTCTTGAGCGTCGCCATGGTATCGGAAATGCCTTTGGCGGTCGCCAGGGCGTTCGAACCGGGGCGCTGCGTCACCAGCATCGCCACCGCGGTTTTGCGCAGCAGGAAGCTGTTGGTGGAATAGTCCAGCGCACCCAATTCGATCCGCGCGACGTCGCGCAGCCGCACGGTGCGCCCATCCTGGCCTGCCTTGACCAGGATGTCCTCGAATTCCGCGACATCCTTCAGGCGGCCGGTGAAGGTGAGATTCGGCTGGAACGCACGATCGGCGATCGGGGGACTGGCAAGCTGGCCGCCGGTGATCTGCAGATTCTGGGCCCGGATCGCGGCCAGCACGTCGCCCGCGGTCAGGCCGAGCGTGGCGATCTTGTCCGGATCGAGCCACAACCGCATGGAATAATCGCGCGCGCCGAAAATCTGGATGTCGCCGATGCCGTCCAGCCGCAGCAATTGGTCGCGGACCTGGAGCAGCGCGTAGTTGGATATATAGAGCTGGTCGAAACTTTCGTCGGGCGACAGCATAAACACGACCATCAGGATGTCGGGACTGTTCTTGCGGGTAACAACGCCGTTGCGCTGCACCTCATCGGGGAGCTGCGGCTGCGCGATTGCGACGCGGTTCTGAACCAGCACCTGCGCCTTGTCGAGATCGGTGCCGAGCCTGAAGGTAACGGTGATGGTCAACTGGCCATTCGAGGTCGCCTGGCTGTAGATATACAGCATGTCCTCGACGCCATTGATCTGCTGCTCGATGGGGGCGGCGACCGTATCGGCGATGGTCTGCGCGGAGGCGCCCGGATACTGCGCCGTCACCACCACCGTCGGCGGCACGACTTGCGGGTATTCGGCGATCGGCAGCGTGGTGTAGGCGATGGCGCCGACGATCAGGAGCACGATGGATAACACCATCGCCAGGATCGGCTGGTTGATGGCAAGGCGACCGAGATTCATGGCTTGTTGCCCGCTGACAATTGCGGGCTCACCTTGGCGCCGACGCGGGCACGCTGGATGCCGTCGACGATCACGCGATCTTCCGCCTTCAGGCCTTCCCGTATCACCCGCAAGCCCTCGTCAAGCGGTCCGAGCACGACGGGCCGCGCTTCGACCGTATCGTCCTCCCTGACCACGAACACGATTCGGCGGCTCTGATCAGTGGCGATGGCCGCATCCGGCACCAATAGCGCTTCATACGGCGCGCTGCCGATCAGCCGCACGCGGCCGAACTGTCCGGGCAGGATAGACAGATCCTTGTTGGGAATCACCGCGCGGCTGCGCAATGTGGCGGTCGAAAGATCCAGCCGGTTGTCCAGGAAATCCATCTTGCCTTCATGCGAGGGACTGGTCTCGCCGCTCAGCGTCACCAGCACCGGATTTGGCGTCTCGCGCGAACTCGGCCGTTTGCCCGCGAAGTAGAGCCTGTTGTTCTTCAGATAGGTCGCCTCATCCAGGTCGAAATAGATATAGATCGGGTCCAGCGACACGATCGATGTCAAAAGCGTCGCGCCACCATTGTCGCTGCCCTGGACCAGATTGCCGACACTGACAAGATGACGGCTGACCCGGCCGGTGAGCGGCGCCAGCACATGGGTGAACTCGACATTGAGCTGGGCGGCCTTGAGCGCGCCTTGGGCCACGGTCTCGGCGGCGTGCGCCGCCTGCAAGGCCTGCCGACGCTGGTCGACGACCTGTTCAGAGACCGCGCTGGTCTGGACCAGGGAGAGGCCGCGGTCGAGTTCGCGCTTGGCGAGCTCCACCTTGGCGCGGGCATCGGAAAGCTGGCCGTCCGCCTGCTCGGCTATGGCCTCGAACGGACGGGAATCGATCAGGTAAAGCAGATCCCCGGCGCGGACCATGTCGCCATCGCGAAACTGCACGCCGGTGACGAAGCCGCCGACGCGGGCGCGGACCTGAACCTCCTCGACCGCCTCGAACCGTCCCGTGAACTCGTCCCAATCGGTAACGGTACGCTTGACGGGCTGCGCCACGGTCACGGGCAGTGCGGGGAAAGCGGCCTGTTGGGCCGGCTTTTCGCTGCAGGCACCGAGCATGAAAACGGCCACGGCCATCAACGGGGTAACGCGACGCGCGGCTGCGCGGGCTGATGGCTGTTGATTGAACCCCCCCAATGGGTCGGTCGCGGTCACGATCATCTCCTTTGCGGTATGCCCCGATGGAAAACGAGCGTCACGGTCAAATTCTAAAGCGTTCGAAAAAATAGGCAAGTCGCGCAACATTTTGATGAAATTGCCAGCATGCTCAAGCATATGTTTGCCCGGGCGCCCCCGTGGTCAGCGCTTTCCGATAGGTGAGTGTACCAGGTGGTCAGGTTCTGGACGCAAGGGTCATCGGCCAAACCAGCGGAAGGCGGTGATCGCGTCGCTCACCAAGGCGGCGGTGGTCCGCCAGCTGCAACTCGCCTTTTCGAAACTGAAGTTCTTCCTCGGGATTGGTGTCCCGATGTTTACTTCCGGACCAGCGGGATCTGCAGATTGGTCGGGCGATTCGGCTCCGAATCAAAGCCACGGCCGTCAATGTTGCGCGCGCCCCAAAACAACAGGTCACCTCTGAGGTAGACGAGGTCGTGCTCCATGAAGTTGGTCCCGCCCTCGAGACCAAAAGGCGCGAAGGCCTTTCCGAATATGCTCTGGGGTGAGTTGACTGCCCAAGGCGCGTATCCTGCCGAGGCGACCTTGTTGAGTAGATCGGCAAATCCCTGCGCAAGCGGCGTTATTTCATAGCTTTCATCGGCAACGAAGTCGACCTTCTGCGCGCCCGCTGCGATCGGATGTGCGCCGCGCCACAGCATATGCCCGCCAATCTTGATCCGCGCGAGCGGCACTGCCCCATAGGGATCGGCCGAGTTGACGATCTCGAGCTCAAATCGATCCGACGGCTGATAGCTGAAGGCGCGCTTGAGGTAGAACGGCTTGAGCGAGCCATCCGCGTTCCTGCTCGCACTCGGACGAACTTCGGGAGCGATGCTCATCCAGTCTCCGAGCATTGCTTCCTTGATCTGGGTCACGTCCATGTCCATGCCGCTTGCCCTTGGTTGATTGGAGGGGGACTCCGCCACGCTTTCGCCAACGGCTCCCATCATGAGCAGGAAAGTCAGCGACGCTCCGATGACTTTATTCATGGGCTTGATCCAACAGATGCCGTCGCGCCGGCCTCTCACCATCGCCGTGACAAGCAGGACGGATCAAAGGCGGCGATACGTCTGCCCACGGGCGACACCCGTGCCGCGCCGGTTCGTTATAGGGACCGCTGGTCGGCCTGAAAAATACCTTGTAGGCTGGGCCCATGCCTGCGAGACATGGGAGGTTTTGTGATGGAGCTCCGGCATCTGCGCTACTTCATTGCGGTGGCTGATGCAGGCAGCCTGACCGTCGCCGCCGAGCAAAAGCTCCACACCTCTCAGCCATCGCTCAGCCGACAGATCCGTGATCTTGAGCGGGAAGTCGGCGTTCAACTGATGAACCGGAGCGCTCACGGCATTGAACTGACCTCAGCCGGCAAGGCGTTTCTCGACCATGCACGAGCGGCGCTCCTGCAGGCGGAGGCAGCAAAAGAGGCCGCGCTGCGCGCAGCTCATTTGGCAAGGCCAAAAATCGCCCTTGGCTTTATGTCGGGGGCAGAGATCGGCTTGTTGCCCGAGGTGACCCGGATCCTTGACGGCGAGTTTCACGGCATCGACATCCGCCTGTCGAGCGACTACTCGCCCGCGCTCGCCAAGGCGTTGATGAGGGGCAAGCTCGATGCCGCGTTCATGCGGCCGGAAGAACACATGGGAGAATTGGCCTCGAGACGCGTGCGTACGGACCCACTGATTTTCATTCTTCCGAAACACCACCGGCTTGTTTCGCAAAAGGCCATCGCCCCGCAAGAGGTCGCGAATGAAGCCTTCATCCTTCCTTCGAAAACCGCCCCTGCGGTGCGCCGTACCGTCCTGGCTTATTTCAACGCGGCCGGCGTCGATCTCAAGCCGGAACATGAAGTGCACAACGTCGTTCATGCCATATCAATGATTACATCGACGCGCGCCGTGATGCTACTGCCCGCTTACACACAGCGGTTTCTGCCGGACTCAGTAACCACCCGTCCGGTGAAGGGAGAAGTGCCGACCCTTGATCTGGTCATGGCCTACCATAAGGCGAACAACTCCCGATCTTGAAGGTGCTTCTCGCCAACATCGGCAAGCTTGTTGGGGCGCCATCCTAGATATACTTGCGTCGAATCAGATATGCGCCATTCAGCGCTTAAAAATCATTTGTTCAACATCGAGCCGCTCCTGCCATCCATAGCGCTCGAGTTCTGGATCAAGGTGCTGCTCTGCGGGCCAGCCAACACAGAGGTAGGCGACCAGGGTCCATGCCTCTGGCACATCGAGTATTCGACAGACGATGTTCGGCTCCAGGATCGAAATCCAGCCAACTCCCAGCCCTTCGGCGCGCGCGGCAAGCCAAAGCGTCTGGACCGCGGCGACGACCGAATAGCGAAGCGTTTCGGGCATTGTCTGGCGACCGAGGCCGGCGCCGGCCTGCGTTGTCTCGTCGGAGAATACCGCGAGATGAACCGGAGCGTCTTCGAGCCCCTCAAGCTTGAGCTTAACGTAGCGCTCGCGCTCCCGATCGGCATAGGTCGCGGTCGCCTGCGCGTTGGCGCGACCGAAGCTCTCCCTTACCGCCGCGCGGCGAGTGGCGGATTCGACGAGCACGAACCGCCAAGGTTGGCAATGACCGACGGATGGGGCGTGGCTGGCTAGTTCAATCAGCGAATCAATCAGGCCGGGATCAACGGGGTCGCGGCAAAACCGACGGACGTCGCGACGCCAGAGCACGAGCTCTCGCAGCGTCTCCCGGAATGCCGAATCAAAGTGCCGGGATGTTGGGTTGGGCACCTCTGTCATTGGCCACTCCGCCGATCGTACGGATCAATTGCCGGTCGTCGAAACCCGCTAGCCCCGTGTCCGAATCCCGTCACGGCTTGTTCCCCGAAGCACCGGGCACGGCGGCTTCGGCAAATGTCGCCATGCGATTATGCAGCGCGCAGGCAAGCCGCACGAGCGGCAACGCCAGCGCCGCGCCCGATCCCTCGCCCAGCCGGAGATCGAGATCAAGCAGTGGACGAGCCTCGAGGGCATCGAGAACCAACCGGTGCCCCTGCTCCGCGGACCGGTGCGAGAACAGCAGATAGGGCCGGCAGGACCGATTGAGGCGCACCGCCAACAGCGCCGCGACCGAGACGATAAAACCATCGACCAGAACCGGAATACGGCGTTGGGCGGCGGCGATGATTGCGCCGACGATCGCTACGATTTCCAACCCCCCGACGGCGCACATGATGAGCTCGGGATCAGCTGCGGCATTGCCCAACCCATGGTGCGATAAGGCGGCCGCGATGATCTGCGCCTTGCGTTCGCGCCCGGCGACGTCGAGCCCGGTGCCGCTGCCCGTCATCAGCTCCGCGCTGGTGCCCAGCAACGCCGCCGCGATGGTGGCGGCAGCCGTGGTATTGCCGATGCCCATTTCGCCGAAGATGAGAAGATCGGGCTTATCATTGGAGGCGCGCGTCACCGCGCGCTGGCCGCAGTCAAAGGCGAAAGCGATCTCCGCAGGCTCGAGCGCGGCTTCCCGGCTGAAATCCCGGCTGCCCCGGCGCGGCTTGTCGGTCACGACCCCGGGCAGCGGAGATTCAGCCAGCGTGCCGGCGTCGACCACCTCGAGCTGAGAGCCCAGTTCGCGCGCCAGCACGGAAATCGCAGCTCCCCCGGCGGCGAAATTCGCCATCATCGCGATCGTGACCTCTTGCGGATAGGCGGATACGCCATGCGCAGCAATCCCATGATCACCCGCGAAGACCGTCATCGGCACCCGGTCCGCGGCGGGACGATCGGTATGCTGCAGCGCCGCCAATTCCACCGCCAGCGCCTCCAGCCGACCAAGCGCCCCCGCCGGTTTGGTGAGCTCGCTCTGGCGGGCGAGCGCGGCGTCGCGAAAACCAAGCGAGATGGCCGGGCAGTCGATGCGAACCCAATCAGGAAACATGCGGTTGACCCCTTTATCGTTACTCATGTCGATGTGCGCTTGAGAATGTAGCTGTCCATGATCCAGCCATGGCGCTCGCGCGCGTGGCGCCTGGCCTCGACAATTTGGCCGCCGGCCTCGGCCAATGGCCCCGATTTGACCAGCTGGTCCCTCATGCCGAGATAGGCGCCCCACCAGATCTGCACGCCGGTCGGATCGAGCGACTGGAACGCGGTGCCCGCATCGAGCAGGACGACGAGGGTGTCGACGCCATCAGGCCAGCCGGCCTCGCGCAGCCGCCGGCCCGTGGTGACCATAAACGGCTCGCCGATATCGTTGAGCGGCAATTGGTGCGCGGCGCAAAGCGACTGGATCGACGTGATACCGGGAACGACCTCGATCGCCGTCACCGAATCGAGCCTGCGCGCGACGCGAAGGCTTGAATCGTAAAGCGACGGATCGCCCCAGATCAACAGCGCGACACGCCCCCCGCTGCCGAGCTGGGCCGCGATCTGCTTGGCCCATGTCGCGGCGACGGCGTCGTGCCAGGCATCGACCCCGCCGCGATAATCATCACAGCTGGTGTCGCGTTTGGGCAAGTCAAATTCAACGAGACGTGGACGGTCGCCGCTGATGAACTGCGCGCAGATCATCCGCCTCAACTCGGCGAGATCGGATTTATCCGTCCCCTTGCGCGGGATCAGCACGAGATCGGCCGCCTGGATGGCGCGGATCGCCGCAAGCGTCAGTTGCTCGGGATCGCCGCAGCCAATGCCGATCAGGGAAAGCGTCACCACGACGATTCGTCCCCCGCCAGCGCCCCGAACAGAATGACCGCGGTCGCAGGACCAACCTCCTTGGCAAGCTGTTCTGCGAGCTTCGCGATCGTTGTGCGCCCGATTCTCTCGTCGGCATGGCCGAGCGACTCGGCGTGGAGCGCCGGGGTGTCAGGGGACATGCCATGCTCGATCAGCTTGGCGACAAGGGCAGGAAATGTCCGCTGGCCCATATACACGGCGGTCGTCGAATCCCGATCCGCCAGCGCGGCAAAGTTGAGGTCCGGCGGCAATTGCCCGTTGACGTCGGCGCCGGTGATAAACTGCACGCGGCGTGAGGTGTGTCGGCGCGTTAGCGGGATGCCGGCCACAGCTGCCGCGACGCAGGCCGAGGTCACGCCTGGAATGATCTCGTAATGGAGGCCGGCCTTGCGCAAGGCCACGATCTCCTCCTCAAGCCGACCGAAAATTCCCGCATCCCCCGACTTCAGGCGCACCACGCGCACCCCCGTCATCGCGTAGTCGACCAGCAATCGGCTGACATGCTCCTGTTTCGCAGACGCGTGACCGGCGCGTTTGCCGACCGCGACGAGGGTCGCACCGGGGCGCACGGAATCGAGAATCGCCCCTGCCGCGAGATCGTCATAGAGCACGACGTCGGCCTCGCGCAGACGAGCGTGCGCCTTGAAGGTCAGGAGTTCGGGATCGCCGGGCCCGGCCGAGACAAAGGAGACAACGCCGCTCACGCTGCCTCCGCGATCAGGTGGAAAAATGTCCCGGTAGCACGGCCGCGATACGAACCCGTCTCGGCGACGCCACAGCCATTGGCATCACGGATCGCCGCCAGCGGCGCATCGGGCTGCGCGAGGATCGAGGCATAGTGAAATTCATGGCAGCGCAGGCGCGATCCCTCGACGTATCCGGGGATCGGTGCGGCAAGATCTGCGACCCGATAGCCGAGATGCAGGCGGCGTTTGGCAAGACTGGTCTCCAAGCCGAGCAAGCCGGTCATCTCATGGCGCGTCCCTTGCGCGTCGACCAGCCCGGTGCCCAGCACCATATAGCCCCCGCATTCGCCATGCACCGGCCGCGCCATGGCGAATGCGCCAAGCGCTCGGCGAAAACGGTGATTGGCCGCAAGCCGGCCGGCATGCAATTCCGGGTAGCCACCCGGCAGCCAGCAGACGTCGGCGCTGGCATCCGGCGCCTCATCCGCCAGCGGCGAGAACGGCATGATTTCGGCGCCGGCGGCACGCCAGCCTTCGAGCATATGCGGATAGATGAACGAAAAGGCGGCATCGCGCGCCAGCGCAATGCGCTGGCCGGGCGGCGTCACGGGGCCGGAGGAGGACGCGTGTTTTGGCGACCAATCGCATTCCGCCAGATGTAATAGCGCGTCGAGATCAATGCGCTCGGCGATCAGACGCGCGGCTTCCGCGATCAGGTCGCCAAGGCGCGCCTGCTCCTCGGCCTGAACCAGGCCGAGATGCCGTTCCGGCATCGCGATTGGCGCATGACGGGGCAAAGCGCCGAGCACGGCGATGCCGGCGCCGGTCATCGCCCGGCGCACCAGATCCTCATGGCGCGGGCTCGCGACGCGATTGAGCACGACACCCGCCATCCGCACGTCGGGGCGGAAATCGCGCAGGCCGGCGGCCACGGCTGCGGCTGTCTGCGCCTGCCCGGAGGGGTCAAGCACCAGCAGCACCGGCCATCCCATCATCGCGGCCAGGTCCGCGCTGGCGCCGGTACCGGAAGCCCCGGCTGTCGCGACGCCGTCGAACAGGCCCATCGATCCCTCCGCCAGGATCAGATCCGCATCCGCAGCGCGCGTCGCCAGCGCGTCGATCGCATCGCGCGACATCGCCCAGCTGTCGAGATTGACCGAGCTGCGTCCGGTCGCCGCGGTGTGAAAGGCGGGGTCGATATAGTCGGGCCCGCTCTTGAAACATTGCACCGCCAGTCCGCGATCGCGATAGGCCCGCGCCAGCGCCAAGGTGAGCGTCGTTTTGCCGGTGCCCGAGGCCGGTGCCGAGATGACGAGGCCGCGGGCCATCACAACGCCTCCGGAAAGCGTGGCGTCGATCCGACCGGGCGGTAGCGGCGGTCATAGTCGGCGGCATAGAGCCGGCTGTCGTCGAAATCACCAGGAGCGAGCGTGCGGCCGACCAGGATGATCGCGGTGCGTTCAAGCTCCGCGCCGAGCGACGCGTCGAGCGTGCCAAGCGTCGCGCGGACGATTTTCTGATCCGGCCAGCTCGCGCGCCAGACCACCGCCACCGGACAATCGGCGCCATAATGCGGCAGCAGCTCGGCGATGACCCTGGCCAGCACGTGCACCGACAGATGAATCGAAAGCACCGCGCCGGTTGCGGCGAAGGCGGCGAGCGTTTCCCCCGCCGGCATCGCGCTGGCCCGGCCCGAGGTGCGCGTCAACACCACCGATTGCGACAGGCCGGGCAGCGTGAGCTCCGCTTCCAGCGCGGCCGCGGCGGCCGCAAATGCCGGCACGCCGGGGGTAATCGAATAGGCAATGCCGAGCTGGCGCAGACGACGCAGCTGCTCACCCATCGCCGACCAGATCGAGAGATCGCCGGAATGCAGCCTGGCAACGTCCCGGTTCTCGGCATGCGCGGCCGCGATCTCCGCCATGATCTCGTCAAGCGAGAGCAGCGCGGTGTTGACGATGCGCGCGCCCGGCGGACAATGCGCAAGAATGTCGTTCGGCACCAGCGAGCCGGCAT
>Ga0302319_10009269_pt1 | contig 18969 bp, 20 predicted proteins | sample Bog_T0_2_FD_203319 | JGI IMG/M metagenome (GOLD analysis project Ga0302319, IMG submission 203319) | Peat permafrost microbial communities from Stordalen Mire near Abisko, Sweden - Bog_T0_2 | ecosystem: Environmental > Terrestrial > Soil > Wetlands > Peat | place: Sweden: Abisko, Stordalen Mire... | reverse complement strand
CGCCGAGTTTCCCTTCATTTCCGGTTTGCATCTGTTGCTGGCCATTGCCGGCGCGATGACGCTTGCCGGCTGCGTTTCCGATAACCCTTCGAGCCTGTCGGCCGTGCAGCCGCGCGGCGCTTCCGTCGCTTTCGATTCCATCGACGGGCCGCCGCCCGCGCAGTTCCACACGCTGGTGCAAGATCTAAACGACGAAGCCCAGATTCGCCGGCTGGCCGTGATTTCGCGCGAAACGTCATCGGCTTATCGCGTGCGCGGCTACCTCGCCGCCAAAGTGGTGAAAGGCCAGACCACGATTTCGTGGGTTTGGGATGTGTTCGACGGCGACGAACATCGCGCCTTGCGCATCAGCGGCGAGGAAGCGGCAAAGGGTCTCCATCGCGACGCCTGGACGGCCGCCGACGACGCCATGCTGCGCCGGATTGCGCGCGCCAGCATGGACCAGCTCGCCACTTTCCTGACTTCGCCCGAGGCCGCGCCAAATGTGGCAAGTGTGCCCGTCGCGCAGGCGGCCCCCGGCGAGCCGCAATTTACGCTGACCGGTCTGTCCGCCTCCTCGCCGGAAGCCGCCGGGATTTTCCGCATTTTCCGGGCTAATGCCGATCCGATAGTGGCCGAGCCGGCGGACGCGGCTGCGGCCGCCGCCGGAAACGGCGATACCGTACCGCTGCCGCGGCGCCGGCCGGCGCCCGAAGACGCGGTATCGGCGTTGCCGGCGCTCACGATGGCGCAGGCTGGCCACTAGCCCGACAACGTCGTTAAGCCTGCCGGAAAAAGCTTCGGACAACAATTCCGACGCGTATTGCCCGGCCCTCCCCGCCTTGTTATGACCACGCCGCCGAGCGAGGAAACTCGCTGCGGTTCTGATACGCGCCGCGCTAAAGCGAGGAATTTGGAATGTCGAAGAACGGAGCGATCAAGCTCGTCGCCGGCAATTCCAACCCTGCCCTGGCACAGCAAATCGCCGAATATCTCAAAACCACATTGGCCAAAGCGGTGGTGAAGCGCTTTGCCGATATGGAGATTTTCGTCGAAATTCAGGAAAACGTGCGCGGCTCCGACGTCTTCGTCGTCCAGTCCACGGCCTTTCCGGCCAACGACCATCTCATGGAATTGCTGATCATCATGGATGCGCTGCGCCGCTCCTCGGCGCGCCGCATCACGGCGGTGATTCCCTATTTCGGTTATGCGCGGCAGGACCGCAAACCGGGTCCGCGCACACCGATCTCGGCCAAGCTGGTCGCCAATCTGATCACGCGGGCCGGCGCCGACCGCGTGATGACTCTCGACCTGCATGCCGGGCAGATTCAGGGCTTCTTCGATATCCCGACCGACAATCTCTATGCCTCGCCGCTGATGGTGCGCGACATTCGCGAGCGCTTCCAGCTCGACAATGTCATGGTTGTGTCGCCCGACGTCGGCGGCGTCACGCGCGCGCGCGGTTTGGCCAAACGCATCAATGCGCCGCTCGCCATCATCGACAAGCGGCGCGAGCGCGCCGGCGAGTCCGAAGTGATGAATGTGATCGGCGATGTCGCCGGCTACACTTGCGTGCTGGTGGACGACATCGTCGACTCGGGCGGAACGCTGGTGAACGCCGCCGACGCTCTGCTCCAACAGGGGGCGAAAGCCGTTTACGCCTATATCAGCCACGGCGTGCTGTCGGGCGGCGCCTGTACGCGCATCGCCAAATCGCGGCTGAAGGAACTGGTGATTACGGATTCAATCGAGCCGACTAAGGAAGTGCTCGCCGCCGGCAATATCCGCATCTTGTCGGTAGCCGCGCTGATCGGCGAGGCCATCGGGCGCACCGCGTCCGAAGAGTCGGTGTCGAGTCTTTTCGATTGACTCGAAATTAAGCACCACCGTTTTTCTTTGGTCGCGCGGCCGGACGCAAAACCGGTTCCCACTTTTGCTGGCCGCGCTCCCCAATACTTATCCCCACAAGATTCATCGCGAGGCCGGATTGGCTGTGGAGATTCCGCTAAGCGCGGTTGCCACGGAGTCGCAAATCACTGCTCATTAGGCTTGCAAGATGCCTCTGGCGGGCTGAATCGAGAAGGATATAGTCGGTTGGCCTAGTGATTCGCAGTCGCCGTCAAGGCACCCGTAACCCCGCGTCAAAACGTAGTTCGTTCTCAGTCCGGGTCATATCGTCCCGAACGTGTGCGCTGCCGTGCGTTTCCTCTCGCTCAACTTAAGGCAAAGCGGAGACGTCATGTCCCTAACCAGCTATGCGGACCAGCCTCGGATCAACCCGCTCGACGTGGTCGAGCGGCTGGCGACCGGCAATGACTGGTCGTTCGAGCGGTCCAGCGACGACGAGATCACCATTCTCGTCACGGGCAAGTGGACCGACTACCAACTGTCCTACACCTGGATGGGCGACATCGAGGCGCTGCATCTGGCCTGCGCCTTCGACATGAAAGTTCCCGAGAGGCGGCGCGCCGAGGTGCAGGCGCTGATCTCGCTGATCAACGAGCGGCTGTGGGTTGGCCATTTCGATCTCTGGATCAAGGAAGGCATCGTCATGTACCGCCACGCACTGGTGCTGGCGGGCGGCAGCGAGGCCTCGGGCAAGCAATGCGAGGCGCTGCTCGGCACCGCACTCGACACTTGCGAGCGCTATTTCACCGCCTACCAATTCGTGGTCTGGGCCGGCAAGGCCGCGCGCGAAGCGCTCGATGCCGCCATGTTCGAGACCTCGGGCGAGGCGTGAGCCGCAAGCCGAAACCGCTGAAATCGATAGCCAGCCTCCTGCTTGTCGGCGCCGGCAAGATGGGATCGGCGATGCTTGAGGGCTGGATCACGCGTGGCTTAGCGCCCAAGCGGGTTGCGATCATCGAGCCGCAACCGGGCAAATTGCTAAAAGCCTTGGCGCGGCGCGGCGCGAAGCTCAATCCCAAATCCGGCCCCAAGGCCAAAGCCTTCGCTGCCACCATCGTCATTGCCGTCAAACCGCAGACCGCGCCCGAGGCTGTGCCGCCGCTCGGACTCTATGTCGGCAAGACCACGCTGGTGCTGTCGATCATGGCGGGCCGCACGCTTGGCTTTCTGGAAAAGTCGCTGCCGCCTGGAACCGCGATCGTGCGCGCCATGCCGAACACGCCGGCCGCCATCGGCCGTGGCATTACGGTGGCGGTCGCCAACGCAAATGTGTCGGCGCATCAGCGCAAGCTCGCCGCCGATCTGCTTGGCGCCATCGGCAAGGTCGAATGGGTCAGCGACGAAGCGCTGATTGACGCGGTTACTGCTTTATCCGGCTCGGGACCCGCCTATGTTTTCCTGCTGGCGGAGGCCATGACCAAGGCCGGTATCGCCGCCGGACTGCCGGCTGATCTGGCTGCGCGGCTGGCGCGCGAAACCGTCGCCGGTTCCGGCGAGTTGCTGCATCGCCTGGATCTCGATGCCGCCACGCTGCGCCAGAATGTCACCTCGCCCGGCGGCACTACCGCCGCGGCCCTTGAGGTGCTGATGGGACCCGGCGGATTCGACGATTTGCTCACCAAGGCCATCGCCGTCGCCGCCAGGCGGTCGCGCGTTTTGGCGGGTTGAGCGTGATCACGCTTTAATTCAAAAAGTTCCATTGCCCTAGAACTGGCGCCTTTGCGGGCCTAGATTAAGGCCAGAAGAACAGCCAGGAGGCCGCCATGGCCCGCAAGAACAAGCGTCCGAACAAGGCTTCGAGCACCCCACCTCGCGGAACAACAGACCGCGATAAAGCCATCGACGCGCTGATGGCGTTACTGGCCGAACATTCCTTCGAGCAGATCGGGCTGGCCGAGGTCGCCGGCCGCGCGGGACTTAAGCTGTCGCAATTGCGCGCTGAGTTCGGTTCGACGCTGGCGATCCTCGCCACCCAGATGAAAGACATCGATCGCGCGGTACTGGACGGCGGCGATGCGGACATGACCGAAGAACAGGTTCGCGACCGGCTGTTCGACGTGCTCATGCGCCGCTTGGAGGCACTCGGTCCCTACAAAGAAGCTGTGCGCTCGATCATGCGCTCGGCGCGCCGTAACCCGGGCCTTGCACTGGCGTTCAACGCCATGGCGGTGCGCTCGCAAAAATGGATGCTGGAGGCCGCCGGCATTGGCGCCTCGGGCCCGCGCGGCGCCTTGCGGGCGCAGGGCGCGGCATTGATGTTCGCGCGCGTTCTCAGCGTATGGGTCGACGACGAAGAAGAAGGTCTTGATCGCACCATGGCCGCACTCGACCGCGGACTTTCCAGCGCGGCGCGCTGGGCCGGATTCCTTGACGACCTATGTTCACTTCCGAAATGCGTGATGCGCGGTCCGCGCCGCCGGCGCGCGCGCGATAAGGAAGAGGCGGAAGCCGCCTAGACCGGCACCCTCACCGTCGCCCGTAATCCGCCGAGCGGCGAGTCACCCAGCACGATGTCGCCGCCATGCGAACGCGCAATGTCGCGGGCAATCGCTAGGCCCAGTCCGGTGCCGCCTTCGTCCTGATTGCGTGCATCGTCGAGCCGCAGAAACGGTTTGAATACGTCCTCGCGCATTTCCGGCGGAATGCCGGGTCCGTCGTCATCGACCGTAACCGTGAGATAGCGGTGATCGCGATGGCCGGTTATGGCGATCGAGGGCGCGAAACGCGACGCGTTCGACACCAGATTGGCGAGACAGCGCTTGAACGCCGCCGGTCGGACGGTGACGATCGGCGTGCCGTGGAATGTCACGCTCGCTTTATGCCCGTGGCGCTCGGCGTCGAGCTTGAGCTCCTCTAGGAAGACCGCCATATCGGTCGGCGCCGAAGCCTCGCCGAGATCGCCGCGTGCGAAGGAGAGATAGGCCTCCAACATGCGCGCCATCTCGTCGACGTCCTTCTTCATCGCCTCGACTTCCGGCGTTTTCCGCTTGATGAGCGCAAGCTCCAGTTTGAAGCGCGTGAGTACGGTGCGCAGATCGTGCGACACGCCGGCCAGCATCGTGGTGCGCTGCTCGATCGCGCGCTCAACCCGGGTTTTCATTTCGATGAAGGCCTGCGCCGCACGCCGCACTTCGCGCGCGCCGCGCGGACGGTAGTTCGGAACTTCGCGGCCCTTGCCGAAGCTTTCGGCGGCGTCGGCCAGCTTCAAGATCGGCTTGATCTGATTGCGCAGAAAAATAATGGCGACGGTGATCAGCACCAGCGAGGTGCCGACCATCCAGAGCAGGAATATCTCGGAATTCGACGCATAAGCGGCGCTGCGGCGGGCAAACACCCGCATGACGGAATTGTCGAGTTGCACGCGGATTTCGACCAGCGCCGATTTTCCGACCGTATCGATCCAGAACGGCCGGCCGATCTGCTTGCGCAATTCCTCCGATAGCGCCTGATCGAGCAGCGAGAAAAACGGCTTGGGCCCGGGTGGCGGCATCTCGCTGATCGGCAGAAAATCCACCACCAGGCCGAGCCGGTCCTGCGCGATGCGCCGGATCTGGGCCTGATCGCTGTCTTGCGGATAGCCGCGATAGACGTCGATCAGCGCGGCAATATCCTGCACCACCCCGGCCGACAGGCGCTGGGTGACCACATTCCAGTGCCGCTCCATGAAAACGAAGGCGATGACCGATTGCAGGATCACCATCGGCAAAATGATGATTAGCAGTGCGCGCGCATAGAGGCCCTTCGGCATCACGCTGTTAAGCCAACGGCCGATCCGCCGTCGGCCTTCGGGGATTTTGCCAAGCGCGGCGTGGATGCGGCGCACCGGCGGGATCGCGTCGTAGCGGCGCCAGAGCTCTTCGGCTCGCATGAGCGCGTGGCGGATTGTCGCGATGCCGCTGTCGAGACTGGTCATGTGGTGACCACCAGCCGGTAGCCGATGCCGCGCACCGTCTGCACAAACATTGGATTAGCGGGATCGTGCTCGATCTTGCGCCGCAGCCGGTTGACCTGCACGTCCACCGCGCGCTCGCTGACTGTGCCGCCATTGCCGGCAAGCGCCAGCCGCGCCACGGTTTCTCCTGGCGTCGTCACTAGGATGCGCAGCATGTCACGCTCCCGGTCGGTGAGGCGAATGACTTCCTCGCCCTTGCGTAATTCGCCGCGCTCGAGGTGATAGACGAACGGCCCGAAGCGCACCGACTCGATCGGCGGCGTCAGCGCCGGCTGTGTACGCTTGAGAATGCTGGCGATGCGCAGCGATAATTCGCGCGGCTCGAACGGTTTGGAGAGGTAGTCGTCGGCGCCCATCTCGAGGCCCTTGATGCGGCTCTCTGCGGCGTCGCGCGCCGTCAGCATCAGGATCGGCACGTCGGAATTGCCGCGGATTGCCTTGGCGAGATCGAAACCGGACTCGCCAGGCATCATGACGTCGAGAATGAGCAGATCGAAACTCAAGCCGATCAGTTTGGCGCGCGCGTCGGCCGCGGTCTCGGCGGTGCTGACACGATAGCCTTCGCCGGCCAGGAAGCGCGACAGCAGATCGCGGATGCGGCGGTCGTCATCGACGACCAAGAGATGCGGCGCGTCGTCTGGAAGCGCGACGGGCAACATTTCAGCTTCGCGGCTTGGCGCGGTCGGCGCGCGCAATCAGATGCAGCACGCCGTCGCGGTTATCGCCATCGATCATGGCGGTGAGAAACTGCCGCGCCGCCTCGTGCGCGCCGGGGCCGAGTTCGGCGATGGCGCGGTTGATACGCGCGGTCTGCAAGCCGGCGAGCTTGAGCGCCAGCGCTTCGCCCTTCGGCGTCACGAACAGCAGCCGTTGCCGGCGGTCCTGCGCGCCTTCCCTCTGCACGACGAAGCCCTGGTCGACCAATTGCTTGAGCACGCGGCCGAGCGACTGTTTGGTGATGTTGAGGATGTCCAGCAGGTCGGCAACCTTCATGCCGGGATTGCGATTGACGAAATGCAACACACGATGATGGGCGCGGCCGAAGGCGAGCTTGGAAAGCACCTCGTCCGGGTCGTCGACGAAATCGCGATAGGCAAAAAACAGGAGTTCGATGATGTCCCAGGTAGGCTGGTTTTGCGCAGCCTCGTTTGCCGCCGGCCCATTGGCCACAGCCCCAGCGCCACTGGCCTGGCGGTCGGCCAGTGCCGCCGCGACAGTTTTCGCGTTCACATTTATGTCAGCCATGTTGACATATTTTGGTTTTATGTTACAAAAACAGCGCCAAGGACGAAAGGATCATACCGAAACGGTCCTTTTTCTTGGCCGAGTGCCGAGGGTACGGCAATAGGACCGCTCCGGACCCATTCATACCGGGTGTTGCCCGTCGACGCAAAGCATTGGAATAGGCGCAAAAATGCGCCATGACCGGGGCAAAAGAGACCTTCAGGTCCAGAGGAATATCGCAGGAGGAGACCATGGCGGCGCAATCCTATGACCGGCTCGAGGGCCACATTTGGTACGATGGCAAGCTGGTGCCTTGGGCTGATGCCAATCTGCACGTACTCAGTCACGGTCTGCATTATGCGAGCGCCGTGTTCGAGGGCGAACGGGCCTATGGCGGCCGGATCTTCAAATCGACCGAACATTCCGAGCGGTTGAAGCGCTCCGCCAAGATTCTCGATTTCGAAATCCCCTATTCGGTTGCCGAGATCGATGCCGCCAAGAAACTGGTGGTCGATAAGAACGGCAAGAAGGAAGCCTATGTCCGCCCGATTGCCTGGCGCGGCTCGGAGATGATGGGCGTCTCGGCGCAGAACAACACCATCCATCTCGCCATCGCCAGTTGGGAATGGCCGAGCTATTTCGATCCCGAACAGCGGCTCAAGGGCATAAGGCTCGACCTCGCCGATTATCGCCGGCCCGATCCGCGCACGGCGCCGTGCCGCGCCAAGGCCGCCGGTCTCTACATGATCTGCACCATCTCCAAACATGCGGCCGAGCGCAAAGGCTATGCCGACGCCATGATGCTGGATTGGGAAGGCCGCGTTGCCGAATGCACCGGCGCCAATATTTTCTTCGTCAAGGACGGCAAGATCCACACGCCGCTGGCCGACTGTTTCCTTGACGGCCTCACGCGCCAGACCGTGATCGGCTTGGCGAAGAAGCGCGGCTTCGAGGTAATCGAGCGCCGCATATGGCCCGATGAGCTGACCACGTTTTCCGAATGCTTCATCACCGGATCAGCGGCGGAAGTCACCGCGGTGTCGGAGATCGCCAAGTGGAATTTCAATCCCGGCGGCATCACCAAGACCCTGATGGAAGATTACACGGCGGAAGTGAACGCGCTCGGCAAAGCCGCGGCGGCGTAAACGCGTCGCAATATCGCTTAGGCCGTTCTCTCCATCGCCCGCAGCAGCGTGACGTAACGCACGCGATTGGCGCTCAGAAATCCGTCCATGCGCTCATCCAGCACGCGGCGCCGGCTGAGCGAAGCATGCCGCAGCAACAGGCCGCCGTCCTTGCCGAAGGCGACAAAGCCGACGTGAAAATAATCTAGATTCGGCCGCATCGTAACAAAGCCGATAATATCGCCGGTGGCGAGCTTGTCTTTGTTGGCGAGCAGCGTGGCGCGGGGAATGACGGACATGGAAAAATGGCGGCGGCCTAATTCCCGGTGCCAGTACACGGTCTTTTGCAGTTCGACCGCGCCGCCCAAGGCGACCGGCCGGCAGGTCTTGTTGTCGATATTGTGCTGGCCCCACTCGAAGAAATAATGATTGCGTTCGCGCCAGGCAACGACGCCATTGTGATAACGGATGGCACGCAAATTGTTCTCGAATTCACCGAGATCGTGCGCCATCGCCGCCGCTAGCACCGTTTCGCAGAAGGTGACGCAATCGAAACCGTCATCGCGCACCACAAATTTTTCCGGCTGCTGCGGTCCGCCGATCAGCGTATAGCCGCGGTAGCGCGTGCCGCGCAGCGCGGCGGCGATAAAATCGATGCGCTGGGAAACGCCCGGCAGCGCCTTGGCTTCTCCGATCAGGCTGGATATGCGGGCCTCGCCCGCCAGGCCGCGCGGCACACCGGCCGCCAAGGCCGCGCCGGCGGCGAAGGTTTGCAGTAAACGGCGCCGGTTGATCATGCGCTAATCCCGCACCACCACCAGCCGGTCGGTGCCGGATTCCGCGCCCCATAATTCGCCCTTGCGGCCAAGCAACTGGCGAACCCCGGCGTTGCGCCGGTCGCTCGGGAAACTCACGAATTTCTCGCTCACCGGGTCAAAGAGGACGATCGCGTTATTGGCCCAGTCGCTCAGCCAGACCTTGTCCTTGTCATCGACATAGACCGCGTAGCAGCCTTCCTGAGTTTTTGGCAGGCTCCATACTTTCCAAGCCTTGTTGATCGGATCGTAGCGGCCGACTTCGCCGGTGTTCCAGAAACTTACCCATAACAGGCCTTTGGAATCCGACCAGATGCGGCGCGGGCCGACGCCTGGCTTGGGCGGCGGCACCATCAACGCGTCGCCGCTCACGGTATCGATTTTCGCAATATGATCGCCGGCGAGCGAGGCGTACCAGACCTCGCCATTCGGCGTGGTGGTGATGCCATAGGGGCCGACGCCCTTGGGCGCCTTCCAGGCATCGACCTTGCCGCTCGCCGGATCGACGCGGCCATAGACGCCGTTCTGGCCGGTGAACCAGAGAATGCCTTTGCGGTCAAAGGTCGCGGTATTGAGATTGGCGTCGGGAAATTCCTTCGGCAACGGGAACAGCTTCACCGCCTTCGTGACCGGATCGAAACGCGCGATCACGTTCTGCCCGCCGTCGGTGATCCAGGCCGCGCGGTCGGGCCCGACAATGACGCCATGGGGCGCGGCGTCCTTGCCGAGCGATACTTGCGTTACCTTTCCGGTTTTCGGATCGAGAATACCGAGCGCGCCTTGCGCTTGCGCGGTGTACCAGACCTTGCCGTCCGGCGCCGGCGCTACGTCATGCGGATGCGCGCCGCGCGCCACGTCGTAATAAGTGACGTCGCCGGCACTCGCCGGGCTGATTCCAAATGCAAGCGCGGCAAACGCCGCGACGACGATAGGAACCATGTCGATCCTCATTCGACCGGCGCGGACCAGCGTCCGGCAGCCGCGTCGTCGGTTTCCTTGGCATCCACCCAGATTTTCCCGTCCGCCTTCTCGATCTGTTTCCAAAATGGCGCGCGAGTCTTGAGATAATCCATCAAGAATTCCGCCGCGGCGAAGGCGGCCTGGCGATGCGACGAAGCAGTCGCCACCATCATGATGTCCTCGCCGGGCGCAATGCGGCCATGGCGGTGAATGACGGTAACACCTAACAGCGGCCAGCGGCCGATCGCCTCGGTCACGTGGCGCTCGATCTCGGCTTCCGCCATTCCGGAATAATGTTCCAGCGTGAGCGCGGCGATTGGCTCGCCGGCTTCAACACCGCGGCAAATGCCGGTGAAAGTTACCACCGCGCCGACATCCGTGCGCCCGCGCGTCAGCTTCGCAGCTTCCGCAGCGGCGTCGAATGGCTCGCGCTGGATACGCACGTTGAAAGTCGCGGGCAAAGGGCCGGTCATGGCGGCCAATCTACTCCGCTTGGGCGGGCGAGGCTATCCGCCGGTCATTGGCGGGAAAAAGGCGATTTCGCCGGCGTCTTTGATGGCGGTTTGCGGTTTCACATGCGTCCGGTCGATGGCAGCGCGGATAACCTTGGGGTTGTCGAAGGCATGGGCATATTCCTCGCCGCGCGACGCCAGCCACGCCATGAGTTCGCCAACCGTAGCGACGCCGGCGGGAACATCGACATCTTCCTCGGCTTTGCCGACGCGCTCGCGGATCCAGGCGAAATAACGCAGCTTCATGACTTTTGCCCTGCGCTAATCGTCCATCATATAGCGCAAGCCGGCGCGCAAATAGTCCCAGCCGGTATAGAGCGTCACGATCGCCGACAGCCATAACAGCCCGATGCCGATCTCGATGGTCTGCGGCAGCACTTTTACGCCGGCCTCGCCGGCAATCAAGAACCCGATGGCAACCAACTGCCCGAAGGTCTTCCATTTGGCGAGCTTGGTCACCGGTATGCCGACCCGCAATTCGGCGAGGAATTCACGCAAGCCCGACACCAGGATTTCGCGGCAAAGAATGATGACGGCGGCAAGCAGTGTCCAACCGCGTATGGTCTCGTCGGCCGCCAACATCAGCAGGCAGGATGCCACCAGCAGTTTGTCGGCGATCGGGTCGAGCATGCGGCCGAGCGAGGATTGCTGGCCCCAGATGCGGGCGAGATAGCCGTCAAGAATATCGGTCAGCCCGGCGGCGGTGAAAATCGCCAGCGCTAGCCAGCGCAGCCAAAGCGGGCCGTCGAATATGCTTTGCCAATACAAAAGCCCCACCACCACCGGCACGGCAGCGATGCGCGCATAGGTTAAAATATTCGGCAGCGCGAATGGACGCGCCGGCAGTCGCCCGGACTTAGCGGCATTCATGCGGGACAAAGGAACACCCCACCGCGGCAAGGTCAACAGTTTGCGCCGGCCGATCCCCGACCATTACTGGATCGGGGGCTTGGGTAGCCGGCTCTTGCCAGCCTCCATCACGAAGGTCTGATCGAGTGAATACCATTCGCCTTTGACATCGGGCGCGGGCGCCGGCCCATCGTGGCGGACATAATCGCCAATGAGGGCGCGGGTAACGCCGAACTGCGCGTCGGTTTCGAGTTTGTCGTCGTCATTGACATAAATCTGTGAGATCAGCGTCTTGAATCCTTCCTTGAAAATCAGGAAGTGCAAATGCGCCGGCCGATAGTTGTGCCGCTTGCCGGCCGCCAGCAGATCGCCAACCGGCCCATCGATCGGAATCGGGTAGCCCGCAGGTTTGATGCTGCGAAAGCCGAAGTGTCCTTGCGCGTCGGTGATGAATTTGCCGCGTAAATTCATATCCGCTTGCTTGGGATCCTGCTGCTCATAAAAGCCTTCGGTCGAGGAATGCCAGATATCGACCTCGGCGCCGGCGATGGGCGCGCCCTTGGTATCCTTGAGCCAGCAATTGACAAACAGCGCCGGCCCCGGCGTGGGCGAGCGCACAATGGAGCCGCCGTTCTCAGTGCGCGGTGAATTCATCCGCCAGAACGGACCGAGCAGATTGGCGGTGGTTTCGGTTTGACCGTTGTTGCCATTATTGAGCAAGCAGATCAGCGCCGAAAAGCCAAGCGAACCCGACATCAGCACAGCTTCATTGTGCCGATCGTCGGTCATCTGGCCGAGCTTGGCGACATATTGCACGGCCTTTTCAAATTCCTCTTCGGTGAGGTGCACCTCGCGGGCAAATCCGTGCAGATGCTTGATGAGCGCGGCGACGATCTCGCGCAATCGCGGGCTTTCGATAGTGCTGTAAGCTTCCAACACCGCCGGGGTAACGTCTTCCTGCCGTTCGATGATCATTGCCGCTTCCTGCCTTGATGGCTCACTATGGCTAGCTTGATGGCCTATTTGGCCGCCTGCTCGTGAAAGAACTCATATATCTTTCGGGCGGTTTCCGCATTAATTCCAGAGACATTGGCAAGGTCGGACAGGGACGCCTGTTCGATGGCTTTCACAGTGCCAAAATGATGCAGCAAAGCGCGCTTGCGGGTCGGCCCGATACCCGGGATTTCCTGCAATCCGGCCTCGCGAATGTCCTTCTTGCGCCGCGTGCGGTGCGATCCGATGGCGAAGCGATGGGCTTCGTCGCGCAACCGCTCGACGAAATACAACACAGGATCGCGCGGCGGCAGCTTGAAAGGCGTACGCCCCGGCATGAAAAAAGTCTCGCGCCCGGCATCGCGATCGCGGCCTTTGGCAATGGCGATCATCGGCACGTCGGTCACGCCCAGGGCAGCCAGCGTCTCCTGCGCGGAAGTAAGCTGGCACTGCCCGCCGTCGATCAACACCAGATCGGGCCATGGTTGATCGTCTGGCTGATCGTCGCTCTCGACGACCTCACCGGTCAATTCCGCCGCCAGCGCGTCACTCGCCGAAAGGGGGCGCGGGCTTTCCTCCAACAGCCGCTTGAAGCGCCGCTCGAGCACCTCGCGCAACATGCCGGTGTCGTCGCCGGCCGCGAGTTCGGCCGAACGGATATTGAACTTGCGGTATTGGTTCTTGCGAAAGCCTTCCGGTCCCGCCACCACCATGGCACCGACCGCGTTGCTGCCGGAGATATGGCTGTTGTCGTAAACCTCGATGCGGCGCGGCTCACGCGGCAGCCCGAAAGTTTCCGCCAGCGCCCTGAGCAGCCGCTGCTGCGACGACGTGTCGGCGAGCTTGCGCGCCAGCGCTTCGCGCGCATTGGCCAATGCATGCATCACCAACACCTTACGCTCGCCACGCTGCGGCACGGCGAACTCGACCCTGCGGCCGCTCTTGGCGTTCAGCGCCGCGCTCAGCAATTCGCGCTCTTCGAATTCATGTGACACCAGAACAAGGCGCGGCGCAGGCTTGTCCTCGTAGAATTGCGCCAGGAATGCGCCGAGTACTTCCGCCGGCCCCAGCGAGCGATCGGCTTTCGGGAAATAGGCGCGATTGCCCCAGTTCTGTCCGGTGCGAAAGAAAAACACTTCGACGCAATTATAGCCGCCGGCCTGATGTAGTGCGAACACGTCGGCCTCTTCTACGCTGCGTGGATTGATGCCCTGATGCGATGAGATCGCCGAAAGCGCCGCGAGCCGGTCGCGATAAATTGCCGCGCGCTCGAAATCCATCGCAGCGGAAGCCGCTTCCATTTCGGCCGCGAGTTCCTTGTGCACCAAACTGCTGCGCCCGGAAAGAAACGCATTGGCTTCGCGCACCAGTTCGGTATAGCCGGCGAAATCGATTTCCTGCGTGCAGGGCCCCGAGCAGCGCTTGATTTGATAAAGCAGGCAAGGCCGCGTGCGCGCCTCGAAAAACGAATCCGAGCATGAGCGCAGCAGGAATGCACGCTGCAAAGCCGTCACGGTGCGGTTAACCGCGCTGGCGGACGCAAACGGTCCGTAAAATTCGCCCTTGCCGCTGCGCGCGCCGCGATGTTTGAGAAGCTGCGGTGCCCAATGATCGGACGTGATCAGGATATACGCGAAAGATTTGTCATCGCGCAGCAGCACGTTGAAGCGCGGGCGCAGCCGCTTGATCAGATTGGCTTCCAGCAATAGCGCTTCGGTCTCGGTCGACGTCGAGATGAATTCCATCGTCACCGTCGCCGCGATCATGCGCGAGATGCGGTTGTCATGCGCATTCAGCCGCGTGTAGGACGTGACCCGTTTCTTGATGTTTTTTGCCTTGCCGACATAGAGCACTTCGCCCTTGACATCGATCATGCGATAGACGCCGGGCGCCACCGGCGCGTGTTTGACAAAGCGCAAAATGGCCGAGCGGCCGGCGGCCAGCGTGCCGGCCGACGGCTCATTCAAATCCAACTCGGGCAACGTGGATTTTTCCTCATCTTCACGAAGCTCGCTGACCGGATCGATGTCTTTGGGCGTGCCATTCATGGCAGATAGATATTACTCTTTTAAAAGCGCGCTACTCAGCGCCATCACTGTCGGCGGTGCGCCATGCCAGATGCTGGCCGCCATCGACCGCGATGGTCACTCCGGTAACGCTCCTCGACTGGGCCAAATACAGCACCGCCGCCGCAATATCCGCGGGCGCCGGCCCCTGTTTGAGCGGCAGCGCCGCCGCCTGAGTGGCGAATTGGGCGTCCGACTGGCGCGGGCTCGGCAGTGTCGGGCCCGGCGCAACGGCGTTGACCCGAATATTTGGTGCCAGCCCCTGCGCCAGCGTCGTGGTCGCGTTATGCAGCGCACTTTTGCTCAACGTGTAAGAGAGAAAGCGCGGGGTCGGCTTGAGCACGCGTTGATCGACGATGTTCACGATCGATGCATTAGCGCCCGCCGGCGCCTGCGCCGCGAATGCTTGCGTCAGAAACAATGGCGCCGCCAGATTGACGGCTATTGCCCGCTCGAAGCGCGCGCGGCTTAAACTGGCGATTTCGTCGGGCTCGAACTCACCCGCATTGTTGACCAGGAGCGTGAGCGGACCGAAGGCGCTTGCAGCCGGCACGAGCCCACGCACTGCCTCATGGTCGGAAAGATCGGCGAGCACCACGGCGGCCCGGCCGCCCGCCGCGATGATTTCGGCGGCAAGCTTTTCGGCATCCGCCCGCGAGCGATTGGCGTGCAGCACGACCGCGTAGCCCGCGTGCGACAGCGCGCGCGCAATCGCGCTTCCGATACGCCGCCCCGCCCCGGTGATCAGGGCTGCGCGCGGCGTGCTATTGGTGTCTTTGCCCGGCATTCGAATGTTCCATGCCTGTTATAGTAAATAGAAGCTGACCTGGCATGGTGAATCTAATATGCACCCAGCCTGTGCGGCTAACGCTTCCTTAGTGATAACGCTTGCTGATACTTAGCAATTCATAACCGCTTAACTTAAAAAGCGCGATAAATCCTCCACGAAAAAATACGCACAAGTGACGTTCGCCGAGCGCCCCGTGCGCCGCGAATTCGAGTGGAGAGAGCGCGATGAAAAAGATGATCCTGGCGATGACCGTGGCGGCCATGGCGGCTGCTTCAGGCGCGGCCTCAGCCGCCGACCTCCCGCGCGGGCAAGCGCCCTATTCGGCCGCACCGGCCTCCGTCTATAACTGGGGCGGCGCCTATGCCGGCGTCAATCTCGGCTATGACTGGGGCAAAATCACTAACAGCGCCGGCTCGCCGACCGGCCTCGCCGGCGGTCTGCAGGGCGGCTACAATTGGCAGAGCGGCCAGTTCGTGTTCGGCGCCGAGACCGATCTCCAGGCCAGTGGCGCCGACGTCACCTTCGCGCCGTTCAAGTTCTCGAATCCGTGGTTCGGCACCACGCGCGCGCGCGTCGGTTACGCGCTCAACAATATCTTGTTCTACGGCACCCTCGGCTTGGCCTATGGCGATGTCAAAGGCGAGAGCGCCCTGCTGAGCGAGGACAAAACGCACATCGGTTGGGCCGGCGGCCTCGGCATGGAAGTCGGCCTGACGCCGAATTGGTCCGCCAAAGTCGAGTATCTCTATATGGATCTGACCGACCGCGCCTACTCGATCACCGGCGTGAACAATGGCTACGAAGCCAATATGCTGCGCCTGGGCTTCAACTATCACTTCTGAGCGACTCGCCTCACGTGGCGGCAAAACCCCGGGCCTAACGGCTCGGGGGTTTTGTTTGTGGAACCAGCTATGTAGAAGTTCCAGTGCCGACTTAAGTCGCAAAGTATTATTTCACCACCATCGTCGTTCTATACTGTATAGATCAAGGCAAGAAGGTGGCAATTCACCGGCATAATTACGACAATACCATCGACAACTTGTTTTGCTGTGTGTCTTTTATACACTAGACCTTACGTAATTTACGAATACTGTGCCGCCTCGATTGAGGGGCGATCACGGAGGTTTAATAATGAAGCGCTTAGTTCTGGCGGGCATCGGTGCGCTCGCCGCTTTGACAACGATCGGTTCGGCGAATGCGGCTGATTTGTCGCGCCGGCCCATGCCAGCCAAGGCGCCAGCCTATGTGCAGGCGTATAACTGGACCGGCGGTTATGTCGGTATCAACGGCGGCTACGGCTTCGGCCGCTCCGACACCTCGATTCCGTTCGCGACCGGCGGTTTCAACACCTCGGGCGGCGTTGTCGGCGGCACCGTTGGCTACAACTGGCAGATGGGCCAGACGGTGTTCGGCCTTGAAGGCGATCTCGACTGGACGCATATCCGCGGCAACGCGGCTTGCGGCATCGCAAACTGCGAAACCCGCAACGATTGGCTCAGCACGGCACGCGGCCGCCTGGGCTATGCGTTCGATCGCTTCCTGCCCTTCGTTACCGGCGGCGCGGCTTTCGGCGACATCAAGAACACGATCTCCACCGTTGGATCGTCGACCGCCAACAAGGCCGGCTGGACTGTCGGCGGCGGCTTAGAAGCAGCGCTTATCGGACCGTGGACGGCAAAGGTCGAATACCTCTATGTCGATCTCGGCCGCGGCGCTTCGCTGGCCGGTGCCGATACGCGTTTCAACACCAATCTGGTGCGCGCCGGCGTCAACTACCGCTTCTAGATCGAGCGCGGAAATCATCGAACAGCCCCGGACTTCGGTCCGGGGCTTTTTTCGTTGTGGAACTCCGATTTTGCCAATGGAACTCTGGTGCCCAAATGCCACAAGGCCAACCCGCAATAATTCGACACGGAACGAATGCCCGGAACCGGCGTTGTTTGGGCAATCGGGGGACGGCGCTACCTGCGTCCGTCCATTAAATTGGAAATGAGGTGTGCGTCATGAAAAATCTTCTTCTTGCCAGCGTCGGCGTATTGGCTCTTGGGGTTTCTACTGCCTCGGCTGCGGATATTTCGCGCCGCGAGGTAATGCCGGCGAAAGCGCCGGTCTATATGTCACAGCTTTATAACTGGACCGGCGCCTATGTCGGTCTCAACGGCGGATACGGCTGGGGCACATCGAGCTATTCGGGTCTCCCCACGGGCAGCTCCTCGCCAACAGGCGGCCTGATCGGCGGCACGATCGGCTATAACTATCAGGTCGGCCAGGCCGTGCTGGGCCTCGAAGGCGACCTCGACTGGAGCAATATTAACGGCAGCACGACTTGCGCCGTCGGCGTTAGCTGCAGCACCCGCAATCATTGGCTCGGCACCACGCGCGTGCGCCTCGGCTATGCGGCCGACCGCTTCATGCCTTACGTCACCGGCGGCGCCGCCTTTGGCGATATCAACAACAATGTTACGGGGCTCGGTAGCGCGACCAGCACCAAAGCCGGCTGGACCGTCGGCGGCGGCGTCGAAGCGGCCATCGCCGGCCCATGGACCGCCAAGCTCGAATATCTCTATGTCAATCTCGGCCGCGGCGGCGGCATCGCCGGTTCCGACGCCGGCTTCAATACCAACATCGTGCGGGCCGGTCTCAATTACCGCTTCTAATCGAAAATCTCAGGCGAAAAACTCATTATGAAGCGCAAGGCTTCGGTGTTCGCTCCGGGGCTTTTGCTTTTGTATTGCCGGAAAGACGATGACTACGGCTTGACCATGGTCTCGCCGAAAGCCGGCACTTGCGCCGCGAACTTGTCGTAACGAATCACGCACCGGGCGACACCATCAGCCCGCTGTCATGCCAGGCGCCAATACCTTAATTTGAATTCCGCTTTTGGGGGCGTGGCGGACATCGGCCGACAGGCGGGCTGAATGGTTCGGTAGCGAATGACCCGACTGCGAATTACAGCCGCTCTACGAGTGGCCGCACAATACCGATCACTTACAGATACTAATGATTGGGGAACAGAGCGCTGACTGCAACGTTGCCTCCGATAGATGATTACTAATTTCTCGAATGCGGCCAATGACCGCAGATCGGCTAAAATGAGCACAACTCCAAATACCCTGCCGCCGATGTCTGGCTCGAAATTCTTCAGTCATAACGTCGATTACGCTCCTGCCTATTGGTGGCTAGGTGACCTGTGGATCGTCCTCGCAGAAGCCAAGGATACAGGGGGTCGCTTCTCTATGATGGAGGAGTTATTGCCGAAGGACTCAGGGCCAGGGCCGCATAAACACACTTGGTCCGACGAAACCTTTTACCTGCTCGACGGTGAGATTACCTTCCTGATCGGCGACGAAATCAAGACGGGGCGAACCGGTGACTTCCTCATGGTCCCGCGCAATACACGCCACGCCTTCCGCGTGACTAGTGAAACCGCGCGTTTCCTCAACGGCTACACGCCCGCCAGTCTTGAGGCGGCCCTGACGGAGTTCGCGAAGCCAGCAACCGAGCGCGTTCTCCCGCCGAAGAATGCCTCCGGCATTATCAAGATGACCCCTGAACTTCTGAGCAGGTACGGCATGGACATGTTGCCCGGCCCCGATCCTCTGCGTCCTAAGGGCGCTGACCTAGCCGCCTGAGCAGAACATCTCAACGAATTTCGGAAAGACCGCCGCGAGCAGGCTGTGTGAAAAGTTAGAGGCTGCGGTTTGCGGGGCCTCTTTTTTAATGCTTAGGCGAGACTTGCCCTGAGAGTAGCTGCACCGATGAGATTGATTGCCCGAATGATATTGTAGGCGAGGACG
>Ga0302319_10009268_pt1 | contig 18971 bp, 20 predicted proteins | sample Bog_T0_2_FD_203319 | JGI IMG/M metagenome (GOLD analysis project Ga0302319, IMG submission 203319) | Peat permafrost microbial communities from Stordalen Mire near Abisko, Sweden - Bog_T0_2 | ecosystem: Environmental > Terrestrial > Soil > Wetlands > Peat | place: Sweden: Abisko, Stordalen Mire... | reverse complement strand
CGATGCCGTTCAAACGCTCAAGAGTTTTGGAGCCAAAGGTATCTATGCGGCTGCAAGTCACGGCGTATTGTCAGGGCCGGCTAAGGAGAGGATTGCCAATTGTGATGGATTGCTCGAAGTTGTTGTGACCAACAGCATTCCTTTAAAAGACGGGGCTCAAAATCCGAAAATTAAACAATTGTCGATAGCGCCATTGTTGGCCGAGGCTATTGCCCGCACGCATAATGCGGAGTCTATCAGCAGTTTATTCGAAGAAATTAGAAATTGACAACGACGTAAGGTCGTTGCCATCCTGAGCCTAAAAGCGAAGGATCTCAACAACAGGAAGGTAATAAAATGGAACAAATTAACTTTGATGTTCAAATCAGAAAAACCACGGGGTCAGCTAAGTCCCGTCAATCTCGTCGTTTAAATTTGATCCCCGGGATCGTTTACGGTGGGGATAGCAAACCAACCATTATTAATGCTGATCGCAAGGCGTATGATCGCATTTATCGTCAGCATGCCGGTGAAAGTTTGATCTACCATCTTAACTTGGTTGATGATGGTAAGAAAATTTCGGATTTCCCTGCCATTATCAAGGATGTTCAACTTCATCCGGTGACCGATGAAGTGATTCATATTGATTTCAATCGTATTTCTCTGGATAAAGAAATCGAAATTAATGTCAAGATCATTGTCAAGGGTGAGCCTATTGGTGTTAAGCGTGACGGCGGTACCTTGGAACATTTGATGTGGGAATTGGATATTATTTGTTTACCTAATAATATCCCTCACCATTTGGAAGCTGATGTGACCAATTTGGGCGTTCATGATTCTGTTCATGTCAAAGATTTAGCATTGCCTCAAGGTGTGCGCACCAAGCATGATCCAGAATCGGTTGTTGCTACCGTTGCCGGTTCTATGCGCGAAGAAACAGCTACTACCGCTGAAGGAGAAGCCGCAGCTTCAGGAGCTGAGCCTGAAGTTTTGAAGGAAAAGAAGAAGGAAGAAGGAGCTGACGCTGCCGGTGCTGCTAAGAAGACCGACGGTGCCAAGAAGGATGATAAGAAATAAATTAATCGTAGGTCTTGGGAATCCAGGGTCACAGTACACGTGGACCCGGCATAATTTAGGTTTCTTAGTTCTCGAAGCCTTGTGTGCACAGCAGAAAATTGTTTTACGGAATTCTGCCAGTAATCATGGCATGTTGGCAAAAGTTGTCGTAGGTAGTGTTGAATGTTCTTTGTTGTTGCCGATGACTTTTATGAATAATTCTGGGCTCTCTGTTAAGAAGCTGGTTGACAGGTCGGGGATAACCCCAGAAAATATTCTGATTGTCTGTGATGATTTAAGTCTTCCTTTTGGGAAGATGCGTATCCGGCCTGTTGGGAGTGCTGGCGGTCATAATGGTTTAAAATCCATCATTGCAGATTTAGGGACCAATCAATTTTCACGTTTACGCATGGGTATTGATAGTCCTAAGAATGCTGCTGGCACTGTAGATTACGTTTTATCGAATTTCACCCCGGTTGAGAAAAAATCTTTGCCGGAATTTATAAATCACGCACTAGACTGTGTCACATGCTGGGTGACCGAAGGTGCAGCAGTTGCTATGAATCGTTTTAATTAACAACAATGAGGACAAAGTAATGACCAAGTATGAATTAGTTTATATTGTCGATGCGCATGCCGCGCAAAGTACCAGGGATGAAATTGCCAAGCAAGTGGCAGATTCCTTGGCCAAAGCCGAGATCAAGGTAGTCAACAGCCAATTATGGTTGGATCGCCATAAGATGAGTTTCCCTATTCAGAGAATTTCAGAAGGATCATACTATCTTTTGAATCTTGAAGCAAAAAGCAGCAGTATTGCTAAATTGCATACGAGTTTACGCCTCAATGAGCAGTTATTACGCTTTATCACCGTTAAAGCAGACGCTCAAAAGGTTTAAACATTCAAGCCCTGATATAAGTAAACGGAGGTTTGTATGGCTAGTTTAAATAAAGTTTTATTAATCGGAAATTTAACCAAAGACCCTGAATTACGTTATACGCCAAACGGAACCGCAGTCACCAATTTACGCATAGCTGTTAATCGTAAATTTAAAGATCGTACCGGTGATTTAAAAGAAGATACCTGTTTTATTACGGTGACGGCTTGGGATAAGCAGGCTGAAATTTGTAATCAGTATTTACAAAAGGGTCGGGCGGTTTTTGTTGAAGGTATTTTGCAAAGCCGTTCTTGGGAAACTGGCGATGGTCAGAAGCGTAGTACCATTGATGTGCGCGCTGAGCGTATCCAGTTTTTGAATGGTCCAGTTAAGAATGAAGGTGCCGCGAGCAGTGAGCCCGCGGTCAAAGATGCCGGTGATCAAGATACAGTGATCTCTCCGGAAGATATAGCTTGGGAGGAATAAAATGGAGCGAAAGTTTACAAAGAAGCGTTTAGGGGACAAAAAGCCATTTAAAAAAGATGGTGATAGTAATAATTCTTTTGGAGCTCGTGGTGGTGATGGCGCTCGTCGTGGTCCAAGACCACCCCGCATGTCTATCCCTAAGGGGACTGAAATCAATTATAAGAATGTCGCATTTTTACAAAAATGTTTAACAGAGCGCGGGAAATTGTTTTCTCGCCGTTTGACCAGTGCTAATGCCACGCAACAGCGCCAGATTACTGTCGCGGTCAAGCTTGCCCGTTTCTTGGGTCTTTTACCAGTTGGATCTTCAAAAAGGAAATAACTATGAATATTATTTTGATGGAAAATATTGAAAAATTAGGCCAAGTCGGCGATGTTGTAAAAGTCAAGAGCGGCTATGCCCGTAATTATCTTTTGCCACGTCAGCTCGGAGTACCGGCGACCCCAGGCAATGTCAAACGCATTGAAAAAGAAAAGTCCAAGCGCTTGGCCATTTTCGAAGCTGAGAAAAAAGTAGCTCAAGAAAATGCTGATATTTTAAGCAAGGTTTCAGTAACCATTGCGGTGGAAGTCAACGATCAAGAAAAGCTTTATGGTGCGGTTTCAGAGACTGAAATTCTTGAAGCACTAGAAGCGGCTGGTCAAAAGGTAGATAAAAAATCTCTAGTTCTTGAAAAGCCTATTGAAGATTTAGGCAATTTTGAAATCGGCGTCAAATTGCATCCGCAAGTGATTGCTAAGATCCGTTTGTGGGTTACAAAAAAGGGCTAGGAATAAGAGGTAATTAAATATGGATCAGGCCCTGAGAGTTCCACCTCAGAATATTGATGCTGAAAAAGCTGTATTAGGGGCCATGATGATCTCGGAAGAAGCTATCGGGGTGTCTATTGAACACCTTGATAGCTTTTTCTTTTATGAGACCGCTCATCAAAAGATTTTTGAAGCCATACGGGATTTATATGCCGATCGTAAAAGGGTGGATATCATCACCTTATCAGATTGGCTCAAGAATACCGGGCAGCTGGAAAATTTAGGTGGTTTGTCCTATCTTTCACAATTGGCTGATTTTGTTCCCACCGCGGCCAATGCCCAATATTACGTTGATATTGTTAAAGAAAAAGGTATCCAGCGCCAACTGATTAAAAACGCTACGGAAATAATTTCCAAAAGTTACGGCGTTAATGTGGATATTAACGAGCTTGTGGATGGGGCAGAGCAATTGATTTTTCAGATTGCGAATGCTAATCAAAAACAGCAAGCGGTACACATCAAAGATATTATCAAAGGTACTATTGAGAATATTGATCAGTTGTATCAACATAAAAAATCAATTACTGGCGTTCCCACAGGATTTACTGATTTTGACAGCAAAACATCAGGTTTGCAAAAGTCTGATTTGATTATCATCGCAGGTCGTCCATCCATGGGTAAAAGTGCTTTTGCCGTTTCATTAGCTGAGAATGCCTGTCTTGAACATAATATTCCTGTAGCCATATTTTCTTTAGAAATGTCAAAGGAACAATTAGTGCAGCGCATGCTCTGTTCTCAAGCCCAGGTGGATGCACACAAAGTCCGAACCGGATTTTTATCACCTTCAGATTGGCCTTTGCTGACAAAGGCTGCTGGGAAGCTATCCAATGCGCCTATGTTTATTGATGATACTCCGGCGATTTCGATGCTTGAATTGCGTGCTAAGGCCCGTCGTTTAAAAGCTTCTCAAAACATTGGTCTTATTATTGTAGATTATTTACAATTGATGCAAGGCTCTGCCAAGTCTGAAAGCCGCCAACAGGAGATTTCTGAAATTTCCCGTTCACTCAAAGCATTGGCTCGTGAAATTGGGGTGCCTTTGATTGCGATCAGTCAGTTGTCTAGGGCTGTGGAATCTCGTCAGGATCACCGGCCACAGCTTTCAGATTTGCGTGAATCAGGAGCTATTGAGCAAGATGCGGATGTGGTTGTGCTTTTAATGCGTGAAGAGTATTATAACCCTACTGATGAAAACCGCGGGATTGCTGAGGCTATTATTGCTAAACAACGAAACGGACCGACAGGGTCGGTGAAAATGAAATTCTTCAAAGAATATGTTAAATTTGTTAACCTGGAAACAGCTCATCAGCAACAAGATTATTGAAATAATCATGATGTAGGTTGACAGCCTAATACAAGGAATCTATAATTGACCCATGCGAAAAAATAAAATCCTAACAGCTTCATTTTTTGTCTTTTGTTTTTTATTATTAAACTCAAAAATTATTCTTGCCCAAGGGCTTACGGATAATTCCAAGGATAAACAAGTTGATGCGGCCCTCAATGCAGAGGAACAGGCTGTTGCAAACCCGCAGCCTGCGAATGCCCAAGCTGCCCAACCAGAAACTCAGCCTGTTGCACAAGCTGAACCTGTGACTAATGCTGCCGTTGCACAACTTTCCGAACCCCCAGCTGCTGCAGCTCCTGCTGAGCTGAAGGTTGAAGAACCTGCCGCTCAACCGGTAGCTGATGCAGTACCTGCTGCTAAGATAGTTAAAGCCATTGATATCCAAGGCAATAAGTCTATTGGTATTGCTCAGATTTTAGCCAGGATCAAAACTCGGGTGGGAGAAGAATATCAAGATGCTGTGGTGAGCGATGATTTAAAACGTTTGTACAATACTGGTCATTTTTCAGATGTTCAGATTGATCACGAAGATTTAGATGACGGTTACAAGGTAATTGTTAAATTAAAAGAAAAGCCTATTGTAGCTGAAATAACATTTTCAAAGATCAAATATTACAATAAAAATTATTTGATTAAAAAGATGGAAACTAAGAAAGACAAATTCCTCGATAACAAAACGCTTAAAGAAGATATAAACATGATTGAGGATTTATATAAGAAAAAGGGTTTGACGCAGGTTAAGGTGGATGTGGAGAGTTTCATTGATGATAGCACTAATAAAGCTAGCTTACATTTTATTATCCGTGAAGGCTACAAGGTTAAAATTAAACGGATATATCTTTATGGCAATACGGCGTTTAGAGACAAGAAAATCATTAAGGTCATGAAATCCCGTTGGGCTTGGTTTTTTGGCTCAGGTCTGTTGAAAGAAGAGACGTTAGAAGAAGATATGACGGCGATACAGGCTTTTTATGAACAAAATGGTTATCTTGATACGAAAGCCACTTATCAGATTGAACAATTGCGTCAGGGCTTGGTTAATGTGAATGTTACCATTCAAGAAGGCAAACGGTATTTCGTGGGAGACGTTACCTTTTTGGGCAATGCCATTCTTTCAGACATAGATATTAGGTCACATCTTGTCAATTTGAAGACTGGTAATTTTTTTAGTCATGAAAAAATGGAAGAGGATATGGGTAATATCCGTGAGGCTTATTTTGACCGCGGGTATATATCTGCGCTTGTTGAAGAAGCGACATCATTTAATACTGAAACAGGTAAGGTGGATATTAAGGTCAGCATAAAGGAAGGTCATTTAGTTTATATTAATAAAATCAAAATCCAAGGCAATGCCCACACGCGTGATATTGTTATCCGCCGTGAGTTACGCATGTATCCTGGTGATCAATTTGATGGCCAGAAGTTAAAGGTTTCAAAACAGCGTTTGAAAGATTTAGGTTATTTCGAAGATGTTGGTTATGACATTGAAGATACTGACCAGGAAGATTATAAGGATTTAGTCGTTCAAGTCAAAGAAGCCAAAACAGGGACCTTCTCTTTTGGTGGCGGTTATAGTACGGTTGATCGATTGGTTGGTTTTGTGGAAGTTGAGCAAAAGAATTTTGATATTTCTAATTGGTCTACTTTTACAGGGGGCGGTCAGGATTTACGGATTCGTGCCCAGATCGGTTCCAGCCAGCGTAATTTATTATTTAGTTTTACGGAACCTTGGCTTTTTGATCATCCAGTTTCAGCAGGTTTCGATGCTTATTTGACTGAAAATCTTAAGGATGGCTCAACAGGGTATTCGTATGATCAGAAGGTTATTGGTGGTGATATTCGTTTAGGTAAAGCTATTAATGATAATCTTTCTGTAGGTACGGTGTATCGCTTGGAACATATCAATATTAGCAATATGGATTCAAATGTTTCTGAGGCTTTAGCAGAGCAGGCGGGGAACAGTTTAGTCAGCTCCTTGGGAGTAAGCGTCACTAATGATTATCGTGACAGTAAATTATCTCCGACAAAAGGCTGGACTATCACCAATAATGCTGATCTGGCTGGCGGTCCTTTAGGTGGGGATAAGAATTTCTACCGTTTGCAAACCAGTGGTGAATATTACTATCCTATCAAATTCAATGATGTTACAACCGTGTTAGAATTTAGTGGCCGTACAGGGATGGTTCAGTCTTATCCCAATACTCCGGATGTTCCTATCTTTGAACGCTACTTTACAGGTGGTCAGGATTCAATCCGTGGTTATGATGAACGTACGGTTGGACCGCTTGATCCTAATACTAACGATGCTGTTGGTGGCGATGCTTTATTGCTAGGAAGTGTCGAGTACACTGTTCCTATTATTGAGATCATCAAAGGTGCAGTATTCTTTGATACAGGGAACGTATGGGATAAGGTCAGGAATTACGGGACTGGTGGTCTCAAATCAGGTACAGGTGTCGGGCTTCGTGTCAAGACGCCTATTGGACCAATTAAATTAGATTACGGAATTCCTTTAGATAAAGAGCCAGGTCAAAGCAATAAAAGCGGCAAATTTTATTTTAGTGTAAGTCGAGGATTTTAAATTTGTATTAACAAGATTCAAAATTCAAGAGGAGAGTAATATGAAAGCTGTTAAAGTAATAGTGTTGGCGGTAATTTTTGGGTTTATGGCTTCAGCAATAAGTTTTGCAGATGGCGTGAAAATTGCCTTTGTTGACTTAAGCAAGGTTTTTGATGGTTATCAAAAGACGAAAGAATTTGACGCTGTTTTAGAAAGTGAAGGCGAAGCTTTTCAAAAGCAACGTGACGCGATGGTTCAAAAAATCCAGGATGCCCAGACTAAGCTCGATTTGATGAGTGACTCCCAAAAGAGCACCATGCAGGCAGATATCGAAAAGCAGAAGAATGATGTGATTGCTTTTGATAAAGATAAACGTACGGAATTAGCTAAACGGCGTGATGATAAAGTGCGTGAAATTCTAACTGAAATTCAAGGGGTTGCCGGGGATATTGGCAAGAAAGAAGGCTATACCTTTATATTAAATGATCGTGTGATGATATACGGTGATCCACAATTTAATATCACCGATGAGGTATTGAAAACTTTAAATGATAGTTACAAGAAGTAATTCATCGGTCATGCAGATGACTGTCGCCGATATTGCCCAATTGGTTAAGGGTGAGTTGGTGGGAGATGGTGAATTATTGGTCAGTGGTTTTTCTGGAATTAAAGAAGCAAAAAAGAATGAACTGACTTTTTTAAGCAATCCTAAGTATGAACCGTTGCTTAATGTCACCCAAGCGGGTGTCACCCTTGTTCCCCGGCAGATTCATTGTCCGGGGAAAACTTTGATCAGGGTAGATAATCCATCTTTAAGTTTCACCATGGTAGTCAATCATTTTTTGAAAGACGCGCCTGAATATAAGCCAAAGGGAATTCATCCTACGGCAGTTATTGCAAAGACGGCCAAGTTGGCTCCTGATGTGGTCGTGGGTGCACATACGGTTATTGAAGATGGCGCAGTCATCTCAGAAGGTTGCACGCTTTATGCTAATTGCTACGTGGGGCATGCAGCGCATCTGGGAAAAGACTGCCTGATTTATCCTAATGTCGTATTGCGCGAAAATGTTTCTCTTGGTAACAGGGTTATTATCCATAGTGGCACTGTGATTGGCAGCGATGGGTATGGCTATATACCCGTCGATGGTCGGCACGTAAAGATTCCGCAAATAGGCTCTGTGATTGTCGAAGATGATGTGGAAATAGGGGCTAATGTCACGATCGACCGGGCGCGTTTTGATAAAACGATTATTGGCGAGGGCACAAAGATTGATAATTTGGTGCACATCGCGCATAATGTTATGATTGGCAAACATTGTTTGATTGTTGCACAAGTAGGGGTTTCAGGATCTTCACGCCTAGGTAATTATGTGATTCTAGCAGGGCAAGTGGGTGTTGTGGGTCATTTGGAAATCGGCGACGGAGCGATTGTATTGGCTCAGTCAGGTGTCAGCCACTCTATCAAAGCAGGTGAGCAAGTTTTCGGTTCTCCAGCCCATCCGGTCAAGGAAGCTCTCCGGAACAACGCCCATATTCAACGCTTTGACAAGTATGTAGAGACAATTAAAGATTTGAAAAGACGTATTGAAGAGTTAGAGAATAAAAATTAGAAAGATAAACAGATGAAGCAAAAAACAATCAAGAATTTAGCTACATTTTCTGGTGTAGGATTGCATACCGGTAAGACGGTGCATATGACAATTAAGCCTGCAGAAGATAATGCAGGTATTTCGTTTGTGCGGGTTGATTTGCCTGGTAAAGGCGCCGTAAAGGTTTGTGCGGCAAATGCGGTGATGGATGATAAGGTTACCCGTTGCACAGCGATTGAATCTCAGGGTGTACGGATTTATACTATTGAGCATTTGATGGCGGCTTTAAGCGGTTTGGGAATTGATAATGTGGTCATTGAAATTGATGCAGAAGAGCTTCCAGGTTTGGATGGCAGTAGCTTAGAATTCTTAAAGGCCTTAGAACATGCTGGTATTGTCGAACAAAAGGCTGATAAGAATGTTTTTGTCATTCAAGAGCCTATCGTTGTTGCCAATAAGAATGCATCGATTGTGATTGTGCCTCATGATCAATTTAAAGTTTCGTATACTTTGGATTATGAGCTATCATCCTTGCGTTCGCAATTTTTCTCACAATCTATTGATGCGAGTTCATTCCTTAAAGAGATAGCTCCTTCCAGAACTTTCTGCCTTGAATCAGAAATCGATGAAATCAAAGCTAATGGTCTCGGGAAGGGTGCTAATTATCAGAATACTTTAGTGATGTCCGACTTGGGACCTTTGGAAAATAAGATGCGTTTCGAAGATGAATGTGCCCGCCACAAGGTTTTGGATATTGTTGGTGATTTATTTTTATTGGGCTATCCTGTGAAAGGGGCAGTCTATGCAACCAAAAGCGGGCATGCTTTAAATCGAGCATTAGTTAAAAAGATAGAAGCCCAGCGTCAGAAATTTAACACGGTTACTTATCCGCCTGTAATTCCAGGGGGCACTGGACGAGTGTTTCATATTAATGAAATTATGAAGATTCTGCCGCATCGTTATCCTTTTTTATTGGTGGACAGGGTTATTGAAATTGATCCAGGTAAAAAAGGGATTGGTATCAAGAATGTCACCATCAATGACGGGTTCTTTCAAGGTCATTTTCCACAGAAACCGGTTATGCCTGGTGTTATCATGATCGAAGCCATGGCTCAAACAGCGGGCGTTGTTGTATTGACCAGTGGCTCTCATAATGGTAAAGTAGCATTGTTCATGTCAATTTCAGATGTGAAATTCCGTAAGGTGGTTTATCCCGGAGATCAGTTGTTGATGGAAGTAGAAATTATTCGGGATCGTGAGCGCACCGCCCATGTTAAAGGGATAGGGCGAGTTGATGGCGAAGTCGCCATAGAAGCCGACATGATGTTTTCTTATACAGAATCGCATTACCTTAATAGTTAGAGAAATATGGCAAATACAATTCATAAAACCGCGATTGTCGGTGATCAGGTAAAGCTTGGGGATAATGTCACTATAGGGGCATATTCTGTCATTGATGGCCCTGTGACCTTGGGTAATGATGTTATCATTGGGGCCCATTGCGTTATAGAGGGAGATACGGTTATTGGTCATGGTTGTCAGTTTTACACTGGAGCTGTGATTGGAAGCCCACCCCAAGATAGGAAGCATCAAAAGAAAGATAAGGTTTTCTTAAATATCGGTGCTAACAATGTCTTTCGTGAATATTTGACTGTCAATCCAGGGACAATTGAAGGTGGGGCTACAACGAGTATCGGGGATAATAATTTGTTTATGGCCTGCTGCCACGTGGCGCATGATTGCCATATAGGCAATGATTGTGTATTGGCGAATTACGTTGGGCTTTCAGGGCATGTCACCATTGAGGACAGGGCGGTGATTGGCGGGTTGACCGGTGTTCATCAGTATGCGCGGGTCGGATACTTATCCATGATTGGTGGTTGTTCAAAAGTTAATCAAGATGTACCGCCATTTTCTTTAGTAGACGGTAATCCGGCTACTCTTAGGGGTCTTAATATTGTTGGACTCAAACGTGCGGATTTTCCTACAGATGTCCAGCGCTCTTTGCACCATGCGTTTAAAATTCTTTTTAATTCTGGCTTAAATCGGAGCAATGCTCTACTTCAAGTCAAAGAACAGTTAAATGGTTTGCCTGAAATCCACCGTGTGATTGAGTTTATACAGACATCCAAACGTGGTATCTCCTAAAACTACTCTCATGCCGAGTACTACCGTTAGTCGCAAAACAATAGGACTTATCGCCGGCAATAGGGAATTCCCTTTTCTTTTTGCCAGGGTTGCGCGCGATCAAGGATACAAAATTGTCGCAGCTGGAATTGTGGGAGATACCTCACCATTTTTATTTTTCTTCGTCGATAAATTTCAATATTTTAAAGTAGGCGAACTTAAGAAACTCTTTGATTATTTTCGTGCAGAGGCTGTTAGTGAAGTTATTATGGCCGGCCAGGTCAATCAGGATAATTTATTTAATCCTGCGGTTAAATTGGATCAGGAATTTCAGTCCTTGTCTGATGCTTTACGTGATCGAAAAGCAGATACTATTTTTTCCGCAGTGGCAGACCGTTTACAAAAAGAAGGGATGTCACTGCTTGATTCAACTTTTTTATTAAAGAAGTATTTAGCGCCTCGTGGTACCTTGACCAAGCGTCCCCCTAGTGAAAGCGAATTAAAAGACGTTGAATTTGGATTAACGATTGCCAAGTTGATGGGCGGCATTGATATTGGTCAGACGGTTGTGATTAAAGAAAAAGCCATTGTGGCCATTGAAGCCATGGAAGGAACTGACCGAGCCATTACCCGTGGAGGAACCATTGCCCATACAGGTGCAGTGGTCGTTAAAACATCTAAACCTGCTCAAGATAATCGTTTTGATGTACCTGTCATTGGACCTCGAACTATTCAAACCATGATTTCAGTCAAAGCCTCCTGCCTTGCTATTGAAGCTGGTAAAACTCTTATCATTGACCGTGAAAAAACAATAAGTCTTGCCAACAAAGCCAAGATTTGTCTTATAGCTGCCTAAATCTTGCAATATATTAAACTAGTGAAAATATTCAAACGTCTGGATAATATTTGAAAGATTTGATATATTAAAGCCTATTCGTTTAATTTTAAGGGAGGGTCAGATGCTGCACGTAAATCGTAGGATTAAAGATATTGTAGGTTCAACGACTTTAGCCATCACGGCTCGGGCCAAGGAATTGGCTTCTCAAGGTCATGATGTGGTCAATTTTGGAGCAGGTGAGCCGGATTTTGATACGCCGGATTTTATCAAAAAGGCTGGTATTAAAGCCATCGAGACAGGTTTTACGAAATACACCCCTTCCATCGGTACGCAAGATTTACGCGAAGCCATTGCCGCAAAATTCCAAAAGGACAATGGCCTTGTTTATAAGCCCAATCAGATTGTGGTGTCTTGCGGGGCTAAGCACTCATTGTTTAATATCATCCAGGTTTTGGTCGACGATGGGGATGAAGTGATTTTTCAATCTCCTTATTGGGTCAGTTATCCTGAAATGGTTAAAGCCGCAGGTGGAAAATCTGTAATTATCCCGACGGATGCTTCCAGTTCTTTTAAGATTACTCCGGATTTATTAAAGAAGTACATTACCCCAAAAACCAGGATTCTAATTATCAATTCCCCATCTAATCCGACGGGTGTTATGTATCACAAAGAAGAGTTGGCTAAAATCGCCGAAATCTGTGTGGCGCACAAGATTTATGTTATTAGTGATGAAATTTATGAAAAGTTGATTTATGATAGTAACGATTTCACCTCGATAGCGTCACTTGGAAAAGAAATTTTTGACCTGACCGTGACGGTCAACGGTGTGTCTAAAGCTTATGCGATGACCGGTTGGCGCATTGGCTATGCTGCTGGGGCGCTCGAGATTATGGAATATATTAAAAAATATCAGGATCACTCGACGTCAAACCCTACATCTATCAGCCAGGTCGCGGCTCTAGAGGCTTTGAAAGCATCTCAAGAGTCTATTGATCAAATGTGCCAAATATTTAAGAAACGCCGTGATTTGATGCTTCAATGTTTAGATCAAATCCCTGAGCTTTCTTATATCCGTCCTGAAGGTGCCTTTTATGTATTTTGTGATTTTTCTAGGGTAGGGGATGCTTCCGTTATTGCGAAACAAATTTTGGATGAAGTCAAAGTTGCCGGGATACCGGGGGATGGATTTGGAGCCCCAAACTATATTAGATTTAGTTTTGCCACGTCAGATGCGCGCATTCAAGAAGGTATTGCCCGTGTTGGGCGTTGGATTGCTAATCAGCATTCATCTATAAAAGGTTAAACGACTTATGACAAACGTGCCTATCTTACGGGAACTGCTCTTGCTGACGATTCAGGAGGGGGCTTCAGATTTGCATTTGACTGAAAATTCACCGGCGATTTTCCGGGTGGATGGGCGTTTACTATCCTTTAAACCGGATATTTTAACCCGTGCTCAAATCCAAGAGATGATTTATAGTGTTCTTTCTGACACCCAAATAGCCAAATTTGAAGAAGAGATGGAATTGGATTTCTCATTGGCTCTGACCGGCTTGGATCGTTTTCGTGTAAATGTGCATATTCAGCGGGGGTCTGTTGAAGCGGCTTTTCGTCGCATCTCTTTATATATACCTTCCATCGAAAGTTTGCAATTGCCGCAAGTAATTATGGATCTTGCGCGCAAGCAAAATGGATTAGTTTTAGTTACAGGTCCAACAGGGACGGGTAAAACAACGACACTCGCGGCGATGATTGATTTAATTAATTCTGAACGCACCTGTATGATCATGTGCATTGAAGATCCTATTGAGTATATTTTTGCTAATAAAAGATCAGTGATCAAACAACGGGAAGTTCACCGTGATACAAAAACGTTTTCGGAAGCCCTCAAGCGTTGTTTGCGTCAGGACCCGGATGTTATAGTGGTTGGAGAAATGCGGGATTTAGAGACAATTTCAACAGCACTGACAGCGGCCGAAACAGGGCACTTGGTTTTAGCTACTGTTCATACCCCTGATGCCCCGCAAACAGTGGAACGTATTATCGATGTTTTCCCACCCTATCAACAGCAACAAGTGCGCTTGCAATTGTCGTCGGTTTTGCAAGGAGTTATTTCACAAAAATTAGCGCCAAGAGCGCAAGGAAAAGGGCGTATCATGGTTCCGGAAATCATGATAGCCACCGCTGGTGTGCGTAATATGATCCGTGAAAGGGCAGTGGAACAATTACGTACAGCAATCCAAACAGGTGGGCAGCACGGCATGCGCACCTTTGATAAATCGATTAAAGAACTTTATGAAAAAGACTTGATCACCTATCAGACTGCTTTGAATATGGCCACGGATATCAATGAATTAAGAAATTTAATGACAAAAAAGCAAGCTTAACCAGGGCGAATTGTTAAAAATACATAAGGAGATTGTATGTATATTGGGGCCTTAGCAGTAATTGTTTTGATTGTTTGTTATTTCCTTCGTCATATATTAGGCGGCATGTTTGGGCTTTATAAAATAGTTCCTGTTAACGAAGCCCATGTCCGTATCATGCAGAATAAAAAGGAAACTTTTTCATCCAGGGTGGGGAAAAGTGCCTACTGGATAGTGCCATTTATAACCAAGATTCATCGATTACCCCTCACCAATTTAGCTATCCCGATTAATGATATCAAGTTAAATGATAAGAATATGGCTAAATTCGTCTGTGATATTATGTGTTTCGTTAATATTGATAATCTTGATTTAGCCGTTGAAAGATTACCTTTAACCGACACTTCTAGAGAAATTGGGTTTGACTTTGTAAAGTTATCCCAGGATTTTCATGCGATTATGGAAAGTATCGGGCGTACCGTTACTACCAAACAAAGCATCCTTGAAATTTACATGGATAGGCAATCGCTTGATCAAGCTATTACTAAGGAAGTCAAAGAGGTTTTTCCTAAATGGGGTATTTCCCTGGTTGATCTTGAATTAAAAGAGATCAAAGATGCTCCGGAAAGTACGATCATTGCCGACATCGAACGTAAGGTGGCTGCTGAAATTCGTAGGGATGCAGAAATTAAGATCTCTCAAACCCAAAAAGATGCAGAGGTAGCTAAAGCTGAGAATGAGGAAATTTACAAGAAACGCCAAATTCAAAAAGATCAGGCAGTCAATATAGCCCAACAAGAGGCTAATCTAGCTGTTCAACAGAAAATGGCGGATGCGAATATTCAACAAATTGAAGCCAAACGTAAGCTGGATGTAGGTCAAGCTGAAATACAAAAACAAATTGTCGAGCAAACGGCACAAGCTGCCAGGATTAAAGTGACCCAGGAGGCTGAAGCTCAAAAGACCAAATATGCAACTGAATCAGAAGGGCAAGCGTCACAAATTTTAAAAGTCGGTCAGGCAGAAGCAGATATTATCAGGATCAAGAAAGAAGCAGAAGCGGCAGGTACTTTAAAGCTCGCTGAGGCGATGAAAGCTTTTAACGATGTGGCTTTAAATGTTAAGATTTTAGATATCCAAAAAGAAATCACCCTTGAGAAATATAAGGCATTAGGTTTAATTGGCAGTAACGCGGATATTAAATGGATTATGAGTGGCCAGAATGCTCAATCATTTTTTGGTTTAGATCTCACAGCTCAAGGGGGTGCTAATCTCGAACAATTCTTATCAACTTTGAATCTTGATCAGGATAAAATTCAAAATATTATGAGTATCATAAAGAAATGAGGATGTTAATATGAGTCATTCAGTCACATTATTACCTGGAGATGGGATAGGGCCTGAAGTCACCAATGCCATGCGCTTGTGTGTTGATGCAACAGGTGTCAAGATTAACTGGGAAGTGCAAGAAGTGGGTGAGAAGTCTATCCAAAAGACCGGTAAGCCTTTGACGGATGAAGTGCTTGAATCTATCCGCCGCAATAAGACCGCGATCAAAGGTCCTATTACGACTCCTGTTGGTAAGGGATTTCGTTCTGTAAATGTTCAGTTACGCCAGTCGCTGGATTTGTTTGCCTGTGTGCGTCCTTGCCTTTATTATGAAGGTATCAAGACACCTATTAAAAATGTGGATTTGATGATTTTCCGTGAGAATACAGAAGATTTATATGCAGGTATAGAATTTGATTTAGGGACTCCTGAATGTGATCGTTTACGCAACTTAATCAATGAGATGTCACCTAAGAAAATCAAAGAAGATTCAGCGATTTCAATCAAGCCTATTTCAATCAGTGGTTCTAAACGCATTGTAAAATTTGCTTTTGATTGGGCTGTTAAGCATGGCAGGAAGAAAATCACAGCAGTCCATAAAGCTAATATTATGAAATTCACCGACGGATTATTTTTACAATGTGCCAAAGACGTGGCCCGTGAATATGAAGGTCGGATTGAATTTAATGATAATATTGTGGATAATATGTGCATGCAGTTGATCCAAAGCACTTTTCTTTATGATACTCTGGTCTTGCCTAATTTGTATGGCGATATTGTTTCAGATCTTTGTGCCGGTTTAATTGGCGGTTTGGGGATTGCCCCAGGAGCTAATTATGGCGATGAGATTGCTCTCTTTGAACCGGTGCACGGTTCAGCGCCAAAGTATGCTGGTCAGAATAAGGTCAATCCGACGGCGACCATCTTGTCTGCTGTCTGGATGTTGCGCCATCTGAAAGAAGATGCAGCGGCTGATCGTTTGGATCGTGCTGTCCGTATAATTCTAAAAGAAGGCGTCGATGTAACCTATGATTTAAAGAAAGACCGCAATGATCCAACGGCTGTAGGAACAATGCAAATGGCTGAGGCGATTTGCAAGAAGCTATAATGAGTGTGCTTATTTATTAAGAAAGTGAAAAGGGAAAAGGGACACTTAACGTGTCCCTTTTTCCTTTATCTAATATGGGTCAGATGATTGTTGAAGACTGGGGATTAATCGATTATCTTGTAGCTTTTGATCGGCAGAAAAAGTGTGTTCAAGAAGTCATGGCCGGAGCATCGGATTATCTGATCCTTTGTGAGCATCCTGCGGTTTTGACATTAGGACGCATGACCAATCCGGATAGTTTATTATACCAGCGTGAAGAAATCGAAAATCGTGGCGTCATGATTACATCCGTTGACCGCGGTGGAGATGTTACTTTGCACGCTCCGGGGCAATTGATTGTTTATCCTATATTTAATTTAAATAATTACGGTAAAGATCTAAAGACTTACATGGAGAAACTTGAAGAACTTGCGGTTGATTTATTAAGGAATTTTGGTATATTGGCAATAAGCATTCATGGCAAGCGGGGTGTCTTTGTAGGTCCAGATAAAATTATTTCCATTGGAGTGGGGGTACGCAAATGGGTAACCTACCATGGGTTAGGGATTAATGTGAATACTGACCTGTCCTTATTTAATTTAATTAAACCCTGTGGGCTCAATGTGCGGATGACCTCCATGCAAAAGCTAAATGGTCATGTGGTTAAGATGGATGATGTGAAAATAAAAATAATAGAGCAATTTCAAAAGGCCTTTAAATGACTAATATAGTTTTACCAGAACTTGGAGAAGGAATCACTAAAGCAACGATCGCCTGTTGGCATGTGAAGGTGGGGGACAGTTTGCAAGAAGGTCAGGATGTATGCGAAGCAGTGACTGATAAGGCTTCTTTTGTTATCGAATCGCCAGCAACGGGGAAATTGAAATCAATCGCTATCACAGATGGGCAAGAAGCTTTGGTTGGTGGAGCGTTGGGGATAATTGAGTAAGGTATGACTGAAATTAAGCATAAACGTGTTTTATTGATGTACATTTCACAAGTTTCAGGGCATCGTCAGGGTGCAGTCGCGATCGCTAAATCTCTTAAATCTCTCGATCCGGATGTTGAAGTGTTAAGCATTAATGGATTTGGTTATACCTATCCTTTGATGGAAAAAATCATCAATACGGCCTATATGGGGGTGATCAAACGCGCGCCTAAGATTTGGGAATACCTCTATGACAATCCTAAAGTCATAAAATTTTCAGAAAAATGGAAAAAGTCCATTCATAAATCTTCTCATAAGAAATTGCAGCCATTGATAGATGAATTCAAGCCGGACGTTGTTGTTTGCACACAGGCTTTTCCCTGCGGTATGGTGGCTGATTATAAAATAGCTCATCAACTGCCTTTGAAAGTTATTGGTGTTTTGACTGATTATGCTCCGCATTTATATTGGTTGCATGAAGGGGTGGATTATTATGTCGTGCCTTCTCAAGAAGCTCAAGACCGATATGTTAAAGAAGGAATTGCCAAGGAGAGTATCAAAGTATTTGGTATTCCTATCCGCATGAAATTTGCACAGCAAACGGGTCGTGATGTTGTGGCTAAGAAGTTAGGTTTAGATTTGAATATCCCTACGGTTTTGATTATGGGTGGTGGTCAGGGATTGGGACCCATGAAAGAAGCTGTGAAGTCCTTGGTGCGCATTGAACGGCCGTTACAAATGATTGTTATCTGTGGGACTAATGTTAAGTTAGTTAACTGGATTAAAAAGATTCAACGGAAAACAACAAAGCATATTGTTTATTATGATTACGCCAGTAATGTAGATGAGCTGATGGAAGTAGCAACCTTAATCGTTAGTAAACCCGGAGGCATGACGACCAGTGAATGCCTGGCTAAAGGTCTGCCGATGGTGATTGTTGATCCTATCCCAGGCCAGGAAGAGCGAAATTCTCAATTCTTGGTCAATCAGGGCATTGCTATACGAGTTGATGATAAGCGACATATTGGCCACGAGATTGATATTCTTCTTAATAATCCTCAGAAATTAGCTGCCATGAAAGAGGCGGCTTTAAAAAACGGCAAACCAATGGCCGCGGAAGATATCGCACGTTTGATCCTAAACGATTCTAAATAGTCAGACTCCATTAATAATATGGGTAATTATCATCTTTATAAGATTGGTCAGTTCTTAGTCCAGGTTTTACCATTTGGCTTAAGCAAAGCCTTGGTCATGCTTTTATGTGATATTCATTATTGTTTTTCAGAAGAAGATCGTCGATCTGTTGAGAACAATTTAAAGGTAGTGCTTAAGACTGATGATGTTCCCAGATCAATTGTCCGTGAAGTTTTTCGTGGTTTTGGGGAATACCTGCTTGAATTCTTTAGCATGAGTAAGCGGTTACAGCCAGCTTTCATTCAATCTAATGTTCATATCAAGAATGTTGAGTATCTTAATCAAGTTTTACAAAAAGGCAAAGGTGGTGTTGTTGTAAGCGCTCATTTAGGTAATTGGGAAATGGGTGGGACAGTTTTGCCAATGCTGGGGTTTCCGTTATCTGTTGTGGCCTTGGCA
>Ga0302319_10009265_pt1 | contig 18974 bp, 20 predicted proteins | sample Bog_T0_2_FD_203319 | JGI IMG/M metagenome (GOLD analysis project Ga0302319, IMG submission 203319) | Peat permafrost microbial communities from Stordalen Mire near Abisko, Sweden - Bog_T0_2 | ecosystem: Environmental > Terrestrial > Soil > Wetlands > Peat | place: Sweden: Abisko, Stordalen Mire... | reverse complement strand
CATCGCGGCCAGGGGTTCAAGGATCTCTACGCGAAAATCCAGCCGCAACTCCAGCAGTTGTTTTACACGAAGCAGCTCGTGTATCTCTCCACCTCGTCCGCCTGGGGCGTGATGGAGGGCGCGATCCGCAACCTAGTTCAGAAAAAGGTTCTCAACTGCATGTGCGGCGCCTTTTCGGACAAATGGTTCGACGTGTCCAAGAAGTGCGGCAAGCCGGCCGAGGCGCTGCAGGTCGAATGGGGTTCGCCCATCCGCGCCGAAGCCATTGATAAAAAACTGGCGACGGGCGAATTCGACGCGCTCACGCTGATCCACAACGAAACCTCGACCGGCGTGATGAGCCCGCTCGCGGAGATCGCCGCGCTCAAGAAAAAATATCCCGAGGTGATTTTCATCGTGGACGCCGTCAGTTCGCTGACCGCGCTGCCGATCAAGTTCGACGAACTGGGCATTGACGTGCTGCTGGCCGGCACGCAGAAGGCGTTCGCGCTGCCGCCCGGTCTCGCGGTGTTCGCCGCGTCGCCCGCCGCGCTGGCCAAGGCCGCGACGGCCAAGGACCGAGGTTATTACTTCGACTTTGTCGAGTTCCAGAAGAATGCCGAGCAAAGCATGACGCCGAGCACGCCGAGCATCGGCCACGTCTTCGCCCTGAGTTCCAAACTTGACGATTTCTTTGCCGAAGGTTTGGAAAATCGTTACGCGCGCCACAAGAAGACAAACCAGCTCACGCGCGACTGGGCGGCGAAGCATGGCTTCAATCTGTTCCCCGAAAAAGGTTTCGAGTCCGTCACGCTCACCTGCGTCAGCAACGGCGCGCGGCCCGGCGGCCGCACCGTGGACGTGGCCAAGCTGCAGAAGCTCGTCAAGGACCAGGGCTTCCTGATTGATGGCGGCTACGGAAAAATCAAGGGCACCACGTTCCGCATCTCCAACATGGGCGACGAGACCGAGGCCACGATGAACCAGCTTTACACTGCACTGGACAAGGCGATGGCGCAGCTCTGAATCCCTGCGGACGGCCCCTCTCAAATTACTGGATCGGCGATTGCGCATGCAGTGGCCGGTTTTTCTTTTCGCTCAACCGCGCTTGCGCAAAACTAAACCGTGCCTACCGACTCCGGTTACCAGCTTGTCCGCCTGAACAACGGCATCTGCTCCGTGCGTTCGCTCGCGGATGGCGAGACCTTTCATCCGGTCGTCGGGCCGGTTGCCGAGGCGGAGGTGCTTTACGTCAACCAACTCCGGCTGCGCGAGCGGCTTCGGCATCATGCCGGCGAATTTGTGGTCTGGGATGTCGGCCTCGGTGCGGCGGCCAACGCGCTCACCGTCTTGCGCGCCACGCGCGACCTCGCGTGCCACATCCGTCTCGTGAGCTTCGATCACACGCTGGAACCGCTGGAATTCGCGCTCCGGCACGCGGCCGACCTTGGCTACTTCGGCGGCTACGAAGATCATTTGAAAGAATTTCTCCGCGCCCGCCGGGTTGAATTTCAAGACGGCGGACAGTCGGTGGACTGGGAATTTCATCACGGCGATTTTCCGGCATGGCTCAGTTCAAAAAAAAGTGGCCGTGCGCAAGCGCCGCCGCACGCGATCCTGTTCGACGCCTTTTCGCCGGCCAGAAATCCCGCGATGTGGACGCTGCCGCTCTTCACCCATCTATTTCAGATGCTCGACCCGCAGCGTCCGTGTGCGCTGCCGACGTATTCGCGCAGCACAATTTTGCGGGTCACCCTGCTGCTCGCGGGATTTTTTGTCGGCGTCGGCCACGCCACCGGCGAGAAGGAGGAGACGACGATTGCCGCCAACACGCTGGAACTGATCTCCGAACCGCTGGATGCCCGCTGGCTCGCCCGCGCCCGTCGTTCGCACAGCGCCGAGCCGATAACCGAGCCGGTTTATCGCATTGCGCCATTGAGTGCGGAGAGCTGGGAACGGTTGCAGGCCCATCCGCAGTTTCGGGATTTGTGAACCAAGCATGATTCCCGTTGACTCATTTTCCGAAAAGGCATAAAAAGCAGCTTAAGAAAGGAACCCTATGAGCGAAAAAATACCTGGGGCCGAAAAGAAAATCTTGTGCGGCATTCTTGGCATCTTGATGGGCAGTTTAGGAATTCATAAGTTCATCCTCGGTTACACCAAGGAAGGCATCATTCAAATTATCATTAGCATCTGCACCTGTGGCATCGGCGGTATCATTGGTTTCATTGAAGGCATCATCTACCTCACCAAAAGCGACGAGGATTTCGTCAACACCTACATCACGAATAAAAAGGGCTGGTTCTAACAACCACCGTTTGATTTCCGGCCGCCGCGCGTTTTCCTGCGCACGGCGGTTTTTAATTTTTTAACTTTCACCGGTGCGAAAATTTTCTAAACTGATTGCATGAATGTTTTTGTCACGGGCGGAGCGGGCTACATCGGTTCCATTTGCACGGAAGAACTCCTCAACGCGGGCCACACCGTCACGGTTTTTGACAATCTGACGGAAGGCCACCGGGCAGCTGTGGATCCGCGCGCCCGCTTTGTGGAAGGTTGCCTGCGCGATTCCAAACTGGTGAAGCAGTCGCTGCTCGACGCGAAAGCCGACGCCATCATGCATTTCGCCGCCAGCGCGCTCGTGGGTGAATCCATGACCGACCCGAAGAAATATTTCCACAACAACATGGTCAACGCGCTCAAGCTCGCCGACGCCGCCGTGGAATGCGGCGTGAAGAAATTCGTCTTCAGCTCGACGTGCGCCACCTACGGTCCGCCGGACAAGGTGCCGATGACGGAGGATCTGCCGCAGCGCCCGATCAATCCCTACGGCGAGGCCAAGCTGATGTTCGAGAAAGTCCTCATCTGGTATTCGCGGATCTACAAGCTGGAGTTCATCGCCTTCCGCTATTTCAACGCCGCCGGCGCCAGCGAAAAATTTGGTGAACACCATCGTATTGAGACGCATTTGATCCCCAACGTGCTGCAGGTCGCGCTCGGCCAGAAGACCCACGTGGAGATTTACGGCACGGATTATCCGACGCCGGACGGCACCTGCATCCGCGATTACATTCACATCCGGGATTTGGCGCAGGCGCACATTCTGGGATTGCAGCCGGGCAAAACCGGCTTCTTCAACCTCGGCAACGGCGACGGCTACTCGGTGAAGCAGGTCATCGAAATGTGCGGCAAGGTCACGGGCAAAAAAATTCCGGCGATTGAGAAGACGCGCCGCGCGGGCGATCCGCCCCGGCTCGTGGCCGCCGCCGACAAGGCCATCCGCGAGCTCGGCTGGCAGCCAAAATTTCCGAAGCTGGAGGACATCGTGGCCACCGCGTGGGCCTGGCATAAGAAAAACCCGGCCGGCTACCCGGATTAAACCATCAGGGGCGCGTTTCACCAGCCGCCGGCGCTCTTTCCACTTTTTTCTGCTCGTCCACCAGCGGCGGTCGGGAGGGTTTTGGCGGCGGCAATTTTGGGGCCGGTTTCGGTTCGGCCGGCCGCATTTTCAAGGTGTTGGGAATGTCGGAGTTGTCCCGGCGCTTTTTCGCCGCATCAATGCGCTGGTGCATCTGGGATTTGTTGGTGCAATAAAGCAGGGCGGTTTCATCGGTGATCAGATTTTCCTCAAACGCCTTGAGCAGGGATTGTTCAAAGCTGTGCCAGCCGGAAGTGTTTCCGGCTTCGATAATGTCCGACAGCCGCCGGGTTTCATTTTCGCCCAAGGCAAAGGCTTCACGGCTGCGCAGGCTGCTGCCCAGCAATTCGGTGACCAGCAACCGTCCGCCGTCAATTTTTGGCACCAGCCGCTGGCTGACGATGTAACGCAGGCAGCCCGCCAGCCGTTCGCGCACCTGCGGCTCCTCGTCCCGGCTGAACATGCCCAGGATGCGGTTGATGGTTTGGGCGGCGCTGATGGTGTGCAGGGTGCTGTAAACCACATGGCCAGTTTCGCCGGCCGTCAGCGCGATTTCCATGGTCTCGCGGTCGCGGATTTCGCCGACCAGAATGACTTTTGGCGCCTGCCGCAACGCGGCCCGCAAACCATCGGGGAAATTGTAAAAATCCCGGCCGAGTTCGCGCTGACTGAAGGTGGCTTTGAGGTGCGGGTGCAGGAATTCCAAGGGATCTTCCAGCGTGACGACATGCACCCCGCTCGTCAGGTTGATTTCGTTCAGCATCGCCGCCAGCGTCGTTGTCTTGCCGCTGCCGGTGCCCCCGGTGACGAAGATGAGGCCGGTTTTTTCCTTGATGATTTCCCGGAAAATGGGCGCCAGATTCAACGAATCCAGGGACGGAATCCGTGACTGCAGGCGGCGCAACACCATGGCGTGATTTCCGTTCTGGCGGTAAATGTTCACACGAAACCGGCTCGAACTGGGCAGCGAATAACTGCAGTCGCACGAACCCTGTTCGACCAAATCCTGCAGCAGCCGGGAGTTGCTGTTAATAATAGTGCGGGCGAGGCCCTCGATGCGCTCGCTGGTGAGCACGGGCTCCGGCTCAAACGACTTGAGATGTCCGTGAACTTCGATCTGGGGGGCCTTGCCGACCACAAACAACAGGTCGGAAATCCCTTCGGTGCTCTGGAGCATCGCCGTCAGCAACTGGTTCAGTTCATCGGTGTTGGAGTCTTCCATTTTCCTCCTTATTGGGTCGTTTATGCTTAAATCAAAAATTATTGCGGAAAATCTTTGACGAGATCAAGGCGACTCACAAGCCCAAAAGGGGTCTTCTTTTTTTTGTCCCAAAAAAGACCGGCCGGGACCCGCCGGCCAAAATTTTTACGGAGAAATTTGCTTGCCAAAACCGCCCGTTGGCAGGCATTTTCTGACATGGCAGCGACGCGCAATTCCATCTTCGATGATCCGTTCTACCAACCGGCGGACAAGTTTTTTCCTGCGAACAGCAAAATCGGCCTGACATTTGACGACATCACGCTGGCTACGCTGTATTCGGAAATCCTTCCGCGCGACACCCAGCTCGACACCACGCTCGCCGACGGGCTGCACCTGAACATCCCCGTTATCTCGTCGGACATGGACACCGTCACGGAATCGCGCATGGCCATCGCCATGGCGCTCAACGGCGGGCTGGGCCTCATCCATTACAACATGCCGGAACGCCAGCAGCTTTCCGAGGTGAGCCGCGTGAAATATCACGTTCAAGGCCTGATTCAGGAGCCGATCAAGGTGGCTCCCGACCAGGTCATCGGCGACGTGCTGGCTTTGATTGAGGAAAAGAAATTCGGCTTCAGCACCTTTCCCGTCGTGGACGCGAAGGGGATTCTGGTGGGTCTTTTGTCGGGGCATGTCGTCAAGCCGCGTTACGCCGCGAAAAAAATTTCTGAGGCGCTCACGCCGCGCAACCAGGTCCACACCATCCGCCGAAAGGAGCTGGGCAAGGACCCGATTGCGCGGGCCGACAAGTTTTTTACCGAGCACATCGGCATCCACAAACTGCTCGTGGTGGATGATGATGATCATTTACAGGGGTTGATCACGTTGAGCGACGTGGAGCGTATCCAGCAGGAACGCAAGGCGCAGTTCAAGCCCGCGCGCGATGCGCAGTTCCGCTTGGTCTGTGGTGCGGCGGTTTCCGCCACGCGGAACGCTTTCGGTGAACTGGATCGCGCCCGCATCCTCGCGCACGTCGGCGGCCTGGTGGAACGCGGCGTGGATGTCGTCGCCGTCTCCACCGCGCACGGGTTCAGCAAGGGCGTGGGCGACACGGTCAAGGTGTTGCGCGAGGCGTTTCCGAAACTGCCGATCATTGCCGGCAACGTAACCAGCGCGGCGGGCGTGGATTTTCTCGCCGACTGCGGGGCGAACGCCATCAAGGTGGGCCAGGGGCCGGGTTCGATCTGCACGACGCGCATTGTCGCGGGTGTGGGCATTCCGCAGCTGACGGCGCTGTATGTTTCCTCGCACGCGGCGGCGAAGAAAAAAGTTTCCATCCTCGCCGACGGCGGCATCACGAAATCCGGCGACATCGTGAAGGCGATGACGTTGTCGCAGGCGGTGATTTGCGGCGGCATTCTGGCGGGCTGCACCGAGGCGCCGGGCGAAGTTGTGGAAATCAGCGGCAAGATGTACAAGCATTATCGTGGCATGGGCAGTCTGGCGGCGATGAAATCCGGCAGCGCGGCGCGGTACGGCCACGAGAAGGCCGACACCACGCGCAAGCTCGCGGCGGAAGGCATTGAGGCGCTCAAGGAAGTGTGCGGCTCGGTGGATCGCGTGCTGGCGCAGCTCATCGGCGGCATCCAGAGCGGCATGGGTTATCTGGGCGCGGCGAACCTCACCCAGCTCCGCGACAAGGCACGCTACATCCGCGTCAGTCCCGCTGGCCAGCGCGAGGCCGCGCCGCATGATGTCGTGGAATTGAAGACGGGGAATTAGAACGCAATCGGCTCGTTGAGCTTGCCGCATTGCGAGCAGCGGGAGCGGTCCACATCGGCGTCATCGGTGTAAACGAAGCCGCATTTGGAGCAGCGGAACACGCGGTCTTCCGGGTGCGCCGGGCCGAAACGGCGGCGGCGGATGTCGGAATAAATCCCCACCGCGCCTATTGCGCCCAGCAGCACTGCCACATAAGTCAGGATAAGCCAGGGAATGGACATCAGTTGAGTTGTAAATCGTGAATCGTGAATCGTTGAATCGTTTCGGCGCGACGCCAATGAGCCGGGCCAGCGAGATAACAAGTCAACGGGTTGACGACATTATTCATTCGTGGGCGGCACGGTGTGCCAGTTGAATATGATCCGGCCGACGGTCAGCTGCGCCGCCGGGGCAAAGCGCAGGCCGCGCGCGAGTTCAAGCGCGCGCTGGTCGGCCGCATCATACTGGTCGGCGGCGGTGAAACCGTCGTCGGGCGGCAGCAAAACGGCGGAAACAACCTTGCCCGTAGTATTCACCATTACCTGCACCACGCTTGGGGCAATGACATCCCCATAAGGCCAGTTTGTCAGGCTGATGGGCGATGGCAATTGTCGCGGCGCGAGTTCACCCACGATCTGCAGGGTTGAATTTTGCGCGGGCTCCGAGACAGGTGGCAGAACCGGGGCGCTTAATTCCGGCTCGGGTTTGAAGTTGAGCGGTCGGATCGGAAAAAGATGGTTCTGCATGAATTCGCCAAACGCCGTGCCCAGGCCGTCGGCGGACAGCGGCAGCCAGCGCGGTGGTTCCGTCCAGCGGAACGACGGCGGTTTTATGTCCGGCACGGTCAGGCAGCCGGCGGCCGCAAAATCCCGTTGATGAGGCAACACGAAGAGCGTCGGGTCGTTCAGCGCGATCAATTCACTGGTGTTGCCAGCCAGCCGCATCGTAGGGGCGTTGGTGACAACGTGCGGAACGATTGGTTTTTTTTCGCCGAGAATGAAAAGCAGGGCGACTTGCAGGGTGAAGATGAGGATGAAGAATTTGAGCCAGCGGGTGCGCGACCATCTTTCGTTGAGCTCTGGTCCGTCCGTCCGTCCTGCGCGTGTCGGCGGATATTCGGCAAGCCTTGAATTTGCCGGGGTTCCACTCATGGTTTGCCCGGCGCGGTGATGGCCCGCGGCAGCGTGGCCAGCAGCGCGGTTTGGATCCCGGCGCCGCGTGCGAGTGACGTGAGGTGGACAAGCTGCTCGTAGGTCACGGTTTTGTCAGCATTGATGACGAGCGTAAGCGGTCCCGGGGCACGACCGGCCGCCGCGCGCAACGCACTGGTCAACTGCGTTTCGCTGATCACCTGGTTGGCGAAGTAAAGCCGACCGCCGGCGTCAACGGCCAGCGCCACGGTCGGCTTGTCCGTGCCGGGCAGGTTGTCCGCGAGCGGCAACTGCAAGCCGGGCGTGGGCAGCAGCGTGGCCAGCATCAGAAAAATCACGAGCAGGAAAAAAACGGCGGCAAACGGCGCCACGTCGAACGGGCTGCGTTGCAACCGGGTGTTGCGCGGAAATTTCATGAGGGTTTGCCGTGGCCGTTACCGTTTTCGGTGACGATGTTGACGATCTCCGCCGCCGCCTGCTCCATGTCGAGGACAATTTTGTTGATGCGGCTGACCAGATAATTGTAGCCCGCGTGCGTGGGGATGGCGACCGCGATGCCCGCCGCCGCGCAGATGAGCGCCTTCCAGACACCGTGGGCCAGTAACCCGACGTGCGCGTAGAGGCCCGCCTCCTGGATCTGGCCGAAAATTTCGATGAAGCCAAGGATGGTGCCGAGCAGGCCGAGCAGCGGTGCAATTTGTGCGATGGTGGCGAGCAGGTTCAGTTTTTCCTCCAGCAACGGCACCTCGGCCAGGCCGGACTCCTCGACGGCTTCGCGCACGCGGTCACGGCCCTGGTCGCGGTTGAGAATCGCGGTCTTGACGAGGCGCGCGACCGGGCCGGGCGTGGCGTCGCAGATGGAAATGGCCTCGACGACATTGTCGCGCTTGAGCACATTGCGGACGCCGTTGAGGAATTCGGCGGAATTGATCTGCGCGCGATGGCAGTGCAGGACGCGTTCGGTGAATACGGCAAAGGCGACGGCCCCGGTGATCAAAATCAGCCAGATCATCGGTCCGCCGTCGGCTAAAAACGTTGGCAACATGAGCTTGTTATACGGTTCGCGGCGGAAAGTTCAAAGCGCAATTTTTTGAAAAAGAATTTGAAATCCGGCGTCCGGGAAAATTTTTTCCGTAAATTTTTTCTCGCTCCTAAATTCTGGCTTCTGAATTTAGACTCCGGTAATATCAAGCATATGGCTGTTACTGACGAAAATGTTTTGGTGTTTCCACGCTCGCTCTTTGAGCAGCTTGGAATTTTTCAAGGTTTTAGCGCGGATGTTGCTCGCTATCTGCCGACCATCCTTGAACAAAAAAATAACAGTTTCATGGCCCGTGCCCAGGCGGAAACAAATCCGGCCTTCAAACAGATCATTCCGTATGTGGTGATCACTGATGGAAAAAGCATCCTGCATTATGTTCGCGGCAAGAAGGCGGGCGAGCAGCGTCTGGTGGCGAAAGGGTCGGTTGGCATTGGTGGACACATCAACGACGACGATCACACACTTTTTGCATTCGGCTTGCAGGCATTTCAAGAAGCCGTTAAACGGGAAGTCTGCGAAGAGCTTGCCATTCAAGGTGAGTTTGACGCACGACCCGTCGGGCTGATCAACGACGATTCCACTGAAGTGGGTCGGGTTCATTTTGGCGTTGTGCATGTATTGTTTTGCAGGCCGGAACAGGTAAGAAAAAACGAGCAGGTCATCACGCAGGTCGAGTTTGTTCCGATTGAAAAGCTCAAGGCAAAACGCGAACAGATGGAAACTTGGTCGCAACTCTGCCTTGATAACATTGAAGCGTTTTTGAAGTAATTAGGGTTGTGCGAAGGGTTGCGCTTCAAACATCCTTTGACGAGTGAGCGCCAAACCAAAAACCTCCGTTCCGCCGCGCTGGCGCAGAGATGTCGAGCGCGTGCTCATCCCCGAGGAGCAGATCGCCCGGCGAGTAAAAACCCTGACGCGGGACATTGAGCGTGACTTTCGCGGGCGCGAAACGGTGGTCATTTCACTGTTGAGCGGCACCGTGATGTTTCTCGCGGATTTGATCCGGCACCTGAATCTGCCCTTGCGCCTGGATTTCATCGGTGTCTCCAGTTACGGTGCCGGCACCGAATCCGGCGAACTGGTTTTCACCAAGGAACTCCGACTGGACGTCCGCAACCGCGACGTGCTGCTGGTGGACGACATTCTTGACACGGGCAAAACCCTGAGCCGGGTGGTGGCAAAACTTCGCGCGCTCAAGCCACGCCGCCTCCGGACCTGCGTCCTGCTCGACAAGCCCAGCCGCCGCGTAGAAAACATCCACGCCGATTACGTCGGCTTTTCCATCCCCAATCTGTTTGTCATCGGGTATGGCCTGGATTTCGCCGAACGCTACCGCAACCTGCCGTTTGTCGGCGTGCTGCACCCGCACATTTGCAAGGAGGTTTCCAAACAGGTCTGCCACGGTTCGAAAAAATAAACGGGGTCCGGGTGCATTGTCATCCAGGTCATCGGCGCGCCGCCACAACTCAATTGATTTGCCCACACTATTCCGTTAGCGTTCTCTACCATCATGGCATTCCTCAACGACAATTATCTCAAGCTCAAGGCCGGCTATCTCTTTCCTGAAATCGGCCGGCGCGTGAAGGCGTTTTGCGACGCGAATGCCGTGGCCGCCCAGCGCCTCATCCGCTGCGGCATCGGTGATGTGACCGAACCTCTGCCGCCCGTTGCCATCACCGCGCTGCACAAGGCCGTGGACGAAATGGCCGCGCGTGAGACTTTCAAGGGTTACGGCCCGGAGCAGGGTTACGACTGGCTGCGCCACGCGATTGCGCAAAATGATTTCCGCGACAAGGGTCTGGATGTCGCGGACGACGAGATTTTTGTCAGCGACGGCTCCAAGTGCGACTGCGGCAACATCCTCGACATCCTCGGCGCGAAAAACAAAATCGCCATCAGCGATCCGGTGTATCCCGTTTATGTGGACACGAACGTGATGGCCGGCCACACCGGCGCGGCGAACGAGGCGGGCGCTTATGCGAAGCTCGTTTATCTGCCATGCAAGCCGGCGAATGGTTTTATTCCTGTGCCGCCGAAAAAGCATGTGGACGTGATCTATCTTTGTTCGCCGAACAATCCGACCGGCGCGGCGGCCACGCGCGAACAGCTTGAGGCGTGGGTGAAATACGCGTTGGAACACAAGTCGGTGATCTTGTTCGACGCGGCTTACGAGGCTTACATCACCGAACCGGACGTGCCGCATTCGATTTACGAAATTCCCGGCGCACGCGAATGCGCCATCGAATTTCGGAGCTTCTCGAAAAACGGTGGTTTCACCGGCACGCGCTGCGCCTACACGGTCGTGCCCAAGTCGCTGAACGCGCAGACCAAAACCGGCGAATTCAAGCCGCTGCATCCGCTGTGGAACCGGCGCTCGACGACAAAGTTCAACGGCGTGAGCTATATCGTGCAGCGCGCGGCGGAAGCGCTGTATTCGCCCGAAGGCAAATCGCAGGTGGCCGCGCTCATCAAACATTATCTCGGCAACGCGGAAGTCTTGCGCAAGGGCGCGAAAAAGGCCGGGCTGAAAGTATTCGGTGGCGTGAACGCGCCTTACATCTGGGTCCGCACGCCGAAGGGCATCACGAGCTGGCAGGCGTTTGATAAAATTCTAAACGAAGCCAACGTAGTCATCACGCCCGGTTCCGGCTTTGGTTCAAAAGGCGAAGGCTATTTCCGCATCAGTGCGTTCAACAGCCGCGCCAATGCCGAGGAAGTTGCGCGCCGCCTGCAGGAATTGAAGTGGTGACGCAGCGGCGTGTCGGCAGACCGCCGCAGATTGCACCGGAAATTCAAATGGGGCTTTCCACTAAAGGCCGCTGCGCATCTCTTCCTGCTGCAACTCGGCGGCGGCGCGCCAGTCGGCAAGCCGGTCGGCCATGCCGATTCGGGCGAGGTAATCCAGATCCAAACCGGTCGCTTCCGACTTGTCGCAAAGTGCATTCGCCACATGAACGGCGGTGAGGGCGCTGAATTGTTTTAAATCGCTCTTCTCCGGCGTGTGGTGAAACGCCACCGCTTCGACGATCGCGGCGGGCAGCCCCCACAATCCGAAAAGATATGCACCGAGACCGGTGTGGGTCGCGCCAAAAATTTCGTGTTCGGCCTCGGGCAGCGGGATTTTTTCCTTCCCGGCCAGCACGAGGGCTTTTTCAAATTCGTCGGGCAGGCTGTCGGCGAGCATGAGCTGGCCGAGGTCGTGCAACAGGCCGGCGGTGAAGGCGTCCTCGGCTTCGGCGAACTCCGCGTTTTCGCACAGCATGATGGTCCGGGCGAGCTCGCCGCATTGCATCAGGTGGGACCAAAGAACGTCGGTGGAAAAATGTTTCAGCCGCCCGGGTTTGAAGCTGGAAAAAACCTGCGCGGACAGGGCGAGGGAACGCACCGTGGCCAGACCGAGCTGTTGCACGGCCTCGACCGGGTCGTTGACTTTTTCGGGCAGCCCGAAGGCGGCGGAGTTGGCGACCTGAAGAATTTTTGCGATGATGCCCGGATCTCTGGCGACAATCTGGGCGATATTCTGGATGGAGGAATTGGGCGATTCGATTTCCCGGAGAATTTCCTGGTAGATCAGCGGGAAACTCGGCAGGACGCGCATTTTCCCCGCGAGGCTGCGCAGCCGGTCATCCTGAAGATAAGCGTCGAGGCTGCAGATGCGGGCGAGCGCGGCCCGGAGCGTTTTCGTGTTGAGCGGTTTGGGGAGGAACAGGTGTGTGCAGTTCAACGCGTCGGCGGCTTCGGCCTGGTTGCTGACTCCGGAAATGATGATGCGCGAGGTTTGCGGATGCAGCCGGCGGACTTCGGCGAGCAGCTCAATGCCGCTCATGCCGGGCATCTGCATGTCGGAGGCGACCACGTCGAACGCCGAGTGCCGGAGCAGTTCCAGCGCGGCCTGGCCGTCGGCTGCCGTGGCGGTTTCCCACTGGCCGTTTTCGCCGGCAAACAGCACGTCATAAAGCTGGAGCAGGACTTGGTTGTCTTCAACAAACAGGATGCGCTTCATGCAGGTGGTTCTTTGATGCTTCTGTCCCTTGAATACGGCACCCCCGGCCAAATGTCAGTAATTTCCTCATTGCGGGTTGAATTTGATTTGATAGGATGTGACTCCGCTTTGAGTTTGAGCGGCCGAACTTTAACCAATAAAACGATTTTATGTCACAGCATCGCAGTCTCCGCGCGGCGTCCACCTTGGGCGGCAAGCGCAATGTCCTCAAGCGTTTTGAACGCACCGCCCTCCTCGAGAAGCGCGGCCAGCGCAAGGCCGGCGACCGCATCACGGGCCTCCGTAAAACAAAGCCGGAGGCGTAAGGCGCTGAATCGTTACATTGTTGCATCGTGATCCGTTGAACCGGTCTGACAATGTAACGGTTCAGCCATTTAACGGTTTGACGATGTGAGCGTTCGCCTTCAAAAGTTTCTCGCGGATGCCGGCGTGGCTTCGCGCCGCGCGGGCGAGAAGCTGATTTTGGACGGGCTGGTGCGGGTCAACGGCCACATTGTCCGCCTGCTGGGGACGAAGGTGGAACCCGGCCGCGATGAAGTGCTGGTGGACGGCAAAATCGTCCGGGCCAAAAACAAGATTTACATCGCGCTGCACAAGCCGCCGGGCTGCGTCTGTTCGCACCAGGATGAACACGACCGCCCGACGATTTACGATTTGCTGCCAAAGGAATGGCGGATTGCCAACTCGGTCGGTCGGCTCGATTACAACAGTGAAGGATTGATTTTTTTGTCCAATGATGGACAATTCGCCTTGCACCTGACGCACCCGCGCTACGGCGTCCGCAAGAAATATCTCGCGACGGTCGAGGGCGAAGTGACCCGCGAAATGTTGGCGCGTTTTGTCGGCGGCATCTGGCACGCCGGTGAAAAACTGAAGGCGGAGCAGGCCCGGATCGTTTCGGGCGGCCGCACCCGGAGCGTGGTGGAACTGGAATTGAGCGAAGGTAAAAACCGCGAGGTGCGGCGGTTGTTTGAATCGCAGAATTTGACGGTGAAGCGTTTGCAGCGGATCCAGATTGGAAAAATTAGGCTCGGCGAGCTGAAACCGGGCAAATGGCGGACATTGACAGCGACGGAAATTAAAACTTTACTCTCGGAACTATGAAAACGAACTGCTGGTTGATTTTGGGAATGATGATGGCGACGAGCGTGCTCGCGCAAAACAACACCAACGCGCTGCCGCCCATCCCCGCACCGCTCATCGCGCCTCCGGCCCCGGCTGCGCCGGCCGCCTCCGCGCCGGCAGTTGAGCCGGTCAAGAAACCGGCTCCGGTCAAACACAAAAAGCACGCCGCCGCGTCGAAAAAATTCGCATTCATTGAGCCGACGGTTGCGCTGGTTCCGGGAACGGCGGAGGTCATGGTCAGCAATTTGAACGTGCGCGGCCAAGCTGGTCTCCAAGGCGAAGTAGTGGCGCATCTGGTCAAGGGCGAAGTGGTGACGGTTTTGAGCCAGATCAACCTGGACAAGCACGCGGCGGGAGAACCGGCGCAGTGGGCAAAAATCGCCCTGCCGGCCAGCACGAAAACCTGGGTGAACACCAAGTTCATTGACGCGACCAACAACACGGTTTTGTCGAAAAAATTAAACCTGCGCGCCGGGCCGGGTGAAAATTACAGCGTGCTGGGCACGATTGAGCAGGGGACGGCGGTGACTCAACTCACCACAAAAGGCGCCTGGACGCAGATCGAGCCGCCGACCAACGCCTATGCTTTTGTCTCGGCAGCCTACTTGAAACAGGAACCGGTGGCCGCTCTGGCAACCACCACCCCCGCCCCGGATGTCTCGCCGGTTCCGGCCCCGACGCCGACGCCCGTGGTTGAATCCCAGCCGATCTTGACAGAGCCGGCCAGCGTGCCAGCGCCTCCAGCGCCGCCGGTGGTTGACACCAACCTGCCGCCGCCGCCGCGCATTGTGTCGCATGAAGGCGTGGTCGGCCACGTTGACAGCGTCATTGCCCCAACGGCCTATGTGCTGTATGACCCGTCCACGCAGAAGGAGATCAACTTTCTTTATACCAATTCCAAGAACCTCGACATCGGCCGTTACACCAACATGCGCATCGTCGTGACCGGCGAGGAAGCCCTGGCCGATCGTTGGAATGAAACTCCGCTGCTGACGATTGAACGCATCGTGGTGCTTGAAACCAATGCCGTCCCGAAAGCTTATTATCCCAGCCCCCGACAACGTCATTGACGGCCGCGCCATCGCCGCGCAAATCCAGCGTGAACTGGCGCAACGCGGCGCGGAACTGAAAAAGCGCGGCGCGGTTGCAGGGCTCGCGTTCGTGCGCGTCGGCGAAGATCCGGCGTCCAAGGTCTATGTCGGGCGCAAGGAAAAAGCCTGCGCCGAACTCGGCATCTTTTCCGAAACGCACATCTTGCCGGAGACCACGGACGAAAGTAATTTGCTGGCGCTTATTGAAAAGCTGAACACGGATTCCCGGCTGCATGGAATTCTGATCCAGGCGCCGCTGCCGAAGCAAATCCGCGAAGCGGTGGTTTTTTCCACCGTCCTGCCGACGAAAGACGTGGACGGTTTTCATCCGGTCAACGTCGGCAAGCTGATGCTCGGCGACGCGACCGGCTTCCGGCCTTGCACGCCGGCGGGCATCATGGAACTGCTGGCGCGCTCGAACATCAAGACGGACGGGGCGGAGGTTGTGGTGCTCGGCCGCGGCAACATTGTTGGCAAGCCGATGGCCGCGATGCTCTGCCAGAAGGGCAAAAACGCGAACGCGACCGTGACAATCTGCCATTCGGCCACGCGCGACATCCAGGCGCATTGCCGGCGCGCGGACATTCTGATCGCGGCGATGGGCGTGCCGGAATTTGTGAAGGCCGGCATGGTCAAGCCCGGCGCGGCGGTCATTGACGTGGGCGTGAACCGGGTGCCGGATGCAAGTTCCAAAACCGGAACCAAACTCGTCGGCGACGTTGATTTTGCAAACGTGCAGCCGGTGGCCGGTAAAATCACGCCGAATCCCGGCGGCGTTGGACCGATGACGATTGCGATGCTCCTGCAAAACACCGTCCGTGCCGCCGAAAAATCTCTCGACTAAAAACCCTCAACTCTCAACTGATTGTTTTATGCAAGCCACCCGAATTCTCCCCGACCTGCAAGCCTCGCTGTTGTGCGAGGAAGTCCGCCAGGAAGCCAACGGCAACTTCTTCCTGATCGGCGTCATCAACCTCGTCCGCGTGCCGCAGCTGCCTGTCGTCGCCGCACGGCTGTGCGTCTTCAACCGCTGGACGGCCGGCATCGGGCAATTCACGGAAAACGTGCGGCTCATCGCGCCCGACCAGACCACCGTGCTGCGCAAGGCCGATTTAAAATTTGAACTGCGCGACCCCGCCATGCACTCCACCAACGTCATGGTTTTCAACCAGCTCGAATTCAAGACCGCCGGCACTTATTTCATCGAGGTCCTGGTGGACGACGTGATGAAGATCCGCTATCCCGTGCCGGTCATCCACGCGCCCGCGCCGAACCAGGCAACGCCGCCGGCGGAAGCCCAGCCGTCCTGATTTTTCCCAGCTAGCCGGGCCGCACAGATTGATTTATCTGTGCGGCATTTTTATTTATACTGTGCGCCGATGAATGCCGTCATAAATCCAACCTTCGCTTGGGAGCCGCTGACGCCGCGCGGCGTGGCGGCGTTCGCCCATGCGCGGTTGGGACGCCTGCTGCTCGTGCAGTTCATCGTCGCGCTGCTCGCCGCCGCTTCCGTTGCCTGGTTTCTCGACGACAGCGTCTTTCCCGTCATCCACGACGCGCTTGAAAACCTGCCCGCCGCCGGTGAAATCCGTTCCGCGAAACTCAACTGGCATGGCGATGCGCCCGTGCTGCTGGCCGAAGGACGCTTTCTCGCGCTCGATGTGGATCTGGATCACGACGACAAAATCGATTACACCGCCGACGTTCGGGTTGAGTTCGGGCAGGACACCATCTGGTGCGACTCGCTGCTCGGCTACATGGAATTTCCTTATCCCGACACCGGCCCGCTACCGTTCAACCGCCCGGCATTGGAGCCGCTCTGGGGCGCGTGGAAGGCCGAGGTTTTGTTCGTCGCCGCCGCCCTCACGGTCATTGGCCTCCTGGCGGCCTGGTGGCTGCTGGCGACGCTTTATTTTCTGCCGGTCTGGCTGCTCGGCTTTTTCGTGAACCGCGATCTGAATCTCCGCCAGAGCTGGCGGCTGGCGGGCGCGGCGCTGCTGCCGGGCGCGCTGCTGATGGCGGCGGGCATCGTGCTCTACGATTTTGGCGCGGTGGACTTGGTGCAGTTCGGATTCTTTTTTGGCGCGCACCTGGTGCTGGGCTGGATTTATCTCTTCGTCAGCCTGCTGTTCGTGCCGGCGCTGCCCGCCGCCTTGCCGGGCGGGAATCCGTTTGCGGGCAAAAAATAAATTTTCCGCCGGTGTCGGGCCGTGCGGGCGACGCCAAAAAGTGCTGCCTGAAAAACAAATTCCGGCGAGCGTCTGAATGCGGTTTTTGTTTTCGTGACCCGGTTCACAACCGCGTCCTTGAAAATTTTCCGGGCGCGTGGGCATGAAACCGAAATTACCAAAGGGGTCATTGGCCGGTCGAAGTGGAAACACGGCATCCCGTTCCCGCTCCACTCACTCAGAAGATTTGTCCCCGCCGCCGGGTTGAAACCAGGTCCTCATATTTGCGACCGGCTCCTCAAATGCCGGGACGGCTGGCGCCGCTTCCGGCCATCTGAGTCTGCTGGTCAATCCCAAGGAAAAGATTCGCGTCTGCAAACAGCGTGGGCATCAGGAACGCATCAATATCCTTGGTGTGCAAACTCCCCTTGGTGGTGAATGCGAGTGAACGGATCATGCGTCAATCTGCGTCAGGCTGCCCCAGTCCGTTTGACACTTCGGAATTCCCCCTTACTTTTGACGCCATGTTCGAACTCGTCTCCGATTATGCGCCCGCCGGCGACCAACCGCAGGCGATTGAGAAGCTGACCGCCGGCATCCTGGCCGGCGCGAAAAACCAGACGCTGCGCGGCGTCACCGGTTCGGGCAAGACCTTCACCGTTGCGAACGTCATCCGGAACACCGGCAAGCCCACGCTCGTCATCTCGCACAACAAGACGCTCGCCGCGCAGCTTTACGCGGAGTTCAAAAGTTTTTTCCCGCGCAACGCCGTCGAATACTTCGTCAGCTACTTCGATTATTACCAGCCCGAGGCCTACATCCCGCGCACCGACACGTTCATCGAAAAGGATTCCAGCATCAACGAGGAGATCGAACGGCTGCGGCTCTCGACCATGAGCTCGCTGTTCTCGCGGCGCGACGTGATTGTCGTCGCCAGCGTCTCCTGCATTTACGGCATCGGCAGCAAGGAGGATTATGCCGCGCTGATCCTGCCGGTCTGCGTGGGCGGTGGCACCTCGCGCGAACAGCTCCTGTCGCGCCTCGTGGATCTGCAATACACCCGCAACGACATCGCCTTTGAGCGCGGCCAGTTCCGCGTGCGCGGCGACACGGTGGAAATCTGCCCCGCCGGCCGCGAAGACGCGCTGCGCGTCGAATTTTTCGGCGAGGACATTGAACGCCTTACCCGCTTCGAGCCGTTGACGGGCAAAAAAACCGAATCACTCGCCGCCGAAACTATTTTCCCCGCGAAACAATTCGTGACCACCGGCGACAAGTTGAAAAGCGCCATCCTCAACATCCGTGAGGAGCTCCGCGAACGCATCGTGTTTTTTGAGAAGCACGGCAAGCTGCTCGAAGCCCAGCGCATCAAGATGCGGACGGAATACGACCTGGAGATGATGGAGGAAATGGGTTTCTGCTCCGGCATCGAAAATTATTCGCGCCACATCGCCGCGCGCAAACCCGGTTCGCAGCCGAACACGCTGTTCGATTTTTTCCCGAAGGATTACCTGCTGGTCGTGGATGAATCGCATGTCACCGTTTCGCAGATCGGCGGCATGTATGAAGGCGACAAGTCGCGCAAAACCGTGCTGGTGGATCACGGCTTCCGGCTGCCGAGCGCGCTGGACAATCGCCCGATGAATTTTCTGGAATTCCAGTCCATGCAAAACCAGACGATCTATGTCAGCGCCACGCCGTCGCCGCGCGAGATCGAATGGTCGGGGAAAAAAGTGGTGGAACTGGTCGTGCGCCCCACCGGGCTGATTGATCCGAAGGTCACGCTCAAGCCGCTCAAGGGTCAGATTGACGATTTGATGGAAGAAGTTCGCAAACGTGGCGACAAGAAAGAGCGCACGCTCGTCACCACCCTGACAAAGCGCACAGCGGAGGAACTCACGGACTATCTGCGCGACATCGGCATCCGGGTTCAATACCTCCACAGCGAAATTGACGCCATCGAACGCGTCGAAATCCTGCGTTCGCTCCGCAAGGGCGAGTTCGACGTGCTTGTCGGCATCAACCTGCTTCGTGA
>Ga0302319_10009261_pt1 | contig 18981 bp, 10 predicted proteins | sample Bog_T0_2_FD_203319 | JGI IMG/M metagenome (GOLD analysis project Ga0302319, IMG submission 203319) | Peat permafrost microbial communities from Stordalen Mire near Abisko, Sweden - Bog_T0_2 | ecosystem: Environmental > Terrestrial > Soil > Wetlands > Peat | place: Sweden: Abisko, Stordalen Mire... | reverse complement strand
TATCTGCCTCTTCACGAGCGGATGGTAGCCTATCTTCGCGCGCATGAAGCGGAGAGGGCCGGACTGCCTCCGCGGCTGGAGTATCGCGACGGCCTGCATAACACCGGCAATGCGCTCGCCCTTCATGCCAGCGGTCTTTCGTGGGATGAAGTCTCGCGTCGCAATGGTCTTCTTCTCACCACCGACTGCCTCCATCTCAATAGCCGCAGCGCAGGGATGATCGCCGACTTGATCGAGGCATGGCTGATTGAGGAGGGTAAGCCTCCGGCCTGACCAATTTCAGGGACTAGAACTCATTGTCAACGATCAATGACTGGGGCATTGTTGCCGGATGCGCTTTTACATGCTGCCGACCGAACAGGGCCAAACCACCTGCATCAACTTTGAACATGTGGCCTACATTCACCTGGGCGCAAAAACGATTGCCTTGCACTTCATCGGTGTCGAAGCGCCTATGGTGATAACCAAGACGGCCACCACTTTGGCCCTGGTCGCCAAAGGCATGGACCTCTCGGATTCGTCGAAGGATCTGGTCAGCACGCTTTGACTTGCCGCTGTTTTCGGGAAACTTGACAGAATCGTCCTCCTTCGCAATCTTCGCATCCGCGCCGCTTTTCTATGATCCATCACCTCATGCTCCTGACCACCAAGCCGGAAGTGATCCCGACCAAGTTGGAGGAGATCATGGTGGAGACCCGGATTCGCCTCCTGAAGATACCCGAGGTGAACAACCTGCGCGTCGGCAAGAGAGTCGATACGACCAATAATCCTTACACCTGTTTTTTCTCCTTCGATGTGGAAAACATGGACAAGCTGGCCTACATCCTCGAAAACGCGGTTTACGTTCAGTTTGAAAGACAAATCCTGGGGCCCTTTGTGACCGCCTCGAAGGTGCTCGATTATGAGATGGAGCCGGGCAAAGACGTCCGATATTCGTGACGTCATTTAACCTTCGGTCCAGACTGGTTCTGGCATCGGAAGCGATTTGCGGTTAGGCTTGGGAAGCCGTAATCTATGCCGACCGCCTCCACCCGAGCACTCACCACCCGCTATGTGCTCGTGCTCGTCCTCATCGCGCTCCTGGCCCTGCTCGGTTATCTCATCCTGAATCATCTTACCGGCATTGGACGTGAAATGCTGCGCTTTGCGCGGATCACGGATGAGCAGGAGATGTGCGCCCAGCGTGTCGCTTATTTTAGCTTAAGGCTTAGCCAGGCCGGGTCGGCTTCCGAGCACGATATCTGCCGGACCCGGCTCAAGGAGGAAGCCGGCCAGTTACTCGAGGACGAGGATTCCCTGTTGGAAAGCGGTGGTTTGCTTGATCAGGCCACCGCGATCGCCCCCAAATTACATGATTACTATTTTGGCCAAACAATGCACCTGGACAAGGAGATCCGGGATTATGTGAACCTCGCCGGAAAGGTCGCGGCCGTACCTGAGGGCAATCTCACCTTTGATGATCCGGATGTCGCCCTCATCCAGGAAAAAAATTACAACGAGTTGCTCGAAGGGCTCAACAAGGCGGTCGAGCAGCTGCGCGAAAATTGGGAAGATCAGCGCTACGTGGCGATTGCCGCGCAGGTGACCATCTTTGCCTTTACGCTGGCGACTTTATTGCTGACCTGGCTTTTTGTCTTCCGCCCGATGGTCAAATTAATCCTCACGGAAAACCAGCAACTGGTCGCGTCCGAAAACCGGCTCATGGCGGTTTTCAATACGGTGGGCGAAGCCATTTTCTCTGCCGATGGGGAGGGGAACATTCTTTCGGTCAATAATGAGGGATCGCGTTTGTGGGAATACGAAATCAGGGATCTACAGGGCGAAAACGTCGATCACCTTTTTTCCCAGCCTGGATTTTTTCAGGAAGCGCTGGACCGCTCGGCCAGTGACGAGCTAACCACGGTGCATTATGTCGAAGCCGAGGCCATCACACGCCAGGGGCGGCGGTTCCCGGCCGAGTTGGCCATTGCCCGGGTCGAAGTTGACGGTGCCATCATTTTCACTCTGGCCGCGCGCGACATTACCGACCGCCGGGAGTACGAGAACCGGCTCCTGGAAGCCAAGGAAATGGCCGAGGTCGGCAATCGCGCCAAGTCCGAGTTTCTGGCCAATATGAGCCACGAAATTCGCACGCCCATGAACGGGGTCATTGGCATGACCGGGCTTTTGCTCGAGACCGATCTGTCGCCTACCCAGCGCGATTATGTCGAAACTCTCCGCACCAGCGGCGAATCTCTTCTGGCCATCATCAACGATATTCTCGATTTCTCAAAAATTGAGGCGGGCCGGATGACCCTGAACGAGTTCCCCTTTGACTTGCGCAGCTGCGTTGAGGAGGCGCTTGATCTCATGGCCCCGAAAGCGCGGGAGAAACGCCTCGACCTGGTCCACATCATTAACGACGATTTGCCCGCCAGCCTGCTGGGGGATGACCAAAGGCTGCGCCAGGTCCTCCTTAACCTGGTGGGCAACGCCATCAAATTCACCGACAAGGGCGAAATCTGCGTGGAGGTTACCGGACAAGTTCTTCCACCCCTGGAAAGCGCGACGGTTGAAGCGCATGACCTGTGGGAAATCAGTTTTGCGGTCAGGGATACCGGCATAGGAATTCCCCATGAAAAAATGGACCTTCTCTTCAAGGTATTCAGCCAGATCGATGCCACGGCGACTCGCGCCCGGGGGGGCACGGGACTTGGCCTGGCCATCTGCGAGCGACTGGTGCAGCTCATGGGGGGATCGATCTCGGTGACGAGCGAGGTGGGACGCGGTTCCACCTTCCTCTTTACCATTCGCGCGCCTTCATCCGGCGCGCGACGCAAGGAGACGATCGACGAAAACCTGCTGGGCCGCCGCCTCCTCGTCGTGGACGATAATGAAACCAATCTTTCCATCCTCGCCCTGCATACCCAGCGCTGGGGCATGGAAGTGACCTCCTGCTCGTCCGGTGAGGAGGCGCTCGCTCTTTTGCAGGCGGGCGAAAAATTTGATGCGGCGGTGATCGACTTGGTGATGCCGGGCATGGATGGCCTCGAACTCGCCGATGCCCTGCGCCAAATCCCCCATGCCCAAAAAATGCCGGTCATCATGCTTAACTCCGGCGGCATGGACGAGATCGACCCCGCGCGGCGGCAGGTCGGTTTTTTTAGCAGCGTTCCCAAACCCTGGAAATCGTCCACCCTGCTGCGGGAACTTCAGCGCGTGCTATCTCCGGTGGAAGCCCCTCCGCCGTTGCCCGTCCTCGAAACTCCGCGCCTCCCCGAGCCGGAACCGGTGGATGAAATGCCGGTCAGGATTCTTGTCGTGGAGGACAATCCCGCCAATCTGCAGGTCGTCCTCACGGTGCTCCACGCCCTCGGCTACCAGCCGGATATTGCGGAGAATGGCCAGGCGGGGATCCAGATGGCCGAAGTCGGCCGCTACGATCTGATCCTGCTGGATGTCCAGTTGCCCGATATCGATGGCTGGACGGTGACGCGCCATCTCCGGCAATACGTGCGCGAGAAAAAATTGATCATCGTGGCGATCACCGCCGGTGTCACCCCCGAGGATCGCCAGCGCTGCTTCGATGCCGGCATGGACGACTTCGTGATGAAGCCCTTCAAGATTTCCACCCTGAAAGACGTGATCCAGAAGTATGCCCGGAATGTAAAAATGGATTCCATCGGCCAGGCGGTGGAATAACGCGGCAAAAATTGATTTGTCGCTACGGGAGGATCATTTAGAGTCCGTTTCTGCTCTGATGGCAGATTTTTGCCCATGTCAGCACTCCCGATCACCGACCTTTCGCGTCTCTGTCTTCATACGGTGACGACGAAGCCATGGCCTTTGGCGATGGCGGCCCGGAATTATGCCGCTGCGGGCATCAGGGGAATTACGGTCTGGCGTGATGCGGCGCAGAACCATCCCGATGGGATCAAGGCCGCCGGGCATTTGTGTCGCGGCGAGGGCCTCGAAATTGTCTCCTACGTGCGTGGCGGATTTTTCACCGCGCGGGACGGCCCCGGTCGGCAGAAGGCCATCGACGAAAACAAGCGGATCATCGACGAGGCGGCGGAGCTGGGCGCGCCACTCATCGTCCTGGTTTGCGGCGCGACGCCCGGGCAATCCCTTTTCACCTCGCGCGCGCAGATTTCCGACGCTCTTTCCGCCATTCTCCCCCACGCCCGCGCCCAAGGCGTGAAGCTCGGCATCGAACCACTGCACCCGATGTATGCCGACAGCCGTAGTGCCGTCAACACGATGACGCAGGCACTCGACCTGGCGCTCGCGCTTCAGGACGACCACCTTGGCGTGACGGCGGACGTTTTTCACCTCTGGTGGGACGACCGCCTCGAATCTGAAATCGCCCGTTGCGGTCGCGAGGGCAAACTCTTTTCCTTCCACATTTGCGACTGGAAAAATCTGCCCTCCGACATGTTGAACGATCGCGGCATCATGGGCGAAGGCGTGATCAACGTTCCCGAAATTCGCGGCTGGGTCGAGCAGACCGGCTTTCGCGGTTTCAACGAGGTCGAAATTTTTTCCAATCGCTACTGGGCGATGGACCAGGGCGAATTCCTTCAGCAAATCATCCAGGCTTACCGAACGAAATCGTGAGTCCCGCCAGTCAACCGCACATATTATGAAAGAACACAAAATCGGCATCATCATGAACGGCGTCACCGGACGCATGGGCACCAACCAGCACCTTATCCGGTCCATCGACGCCATCATCAAGCAGGGCGGCGTCCGGGTCAGCCCCAACGAAGTCATCATGCCCGACCCTATCCTGGTGGGTCGCAGCGAGGACAAGCTCAAGGAGCTTTGCGCGCGCACCTCGGTGAAGAAGTACACCACCGATCTCGACAAGGTCCTGGCCGACAAAAGCTACTCCGTTTATTTCGATTCGCAGACCACCGGTCGCCGCGCGGACGGTGTGCGCAAGGCCGTCGCTGCTGGCAAGCATATCTATTGCGAGAAGCCGATCGCCGTCGATGTCGCGACCGCCGTCGAGCTTTACGAATTGTGTAAAAAAGCCGGAGTTAAAAACGGCGTCGTCCAGGACAAGCTCTGGCTGCCCGGCATGTTGAAAATCAAGCGCCTCAAGGAAGCGGGCTTCTTCGGCAAGATTCTTTCGGTGCGCGGCGAGTTCGGCTACTGGGTCTTTGAAGGCACGAGCATTCCCGCGCAGCGCCCGAGCTGGAATTACCGGAAGGAAGACGATGGCGGCATCATCGTCGACATGCTTTGCCACTGGCGCTACGTCCTCGACAATCTCTTTGGCGAGGTGAAGGCCGTCTCATGTCTCGGCGCGACGCATATCCCGGAGCGCATCGATGAGCAGGGGAAGAAATACAAATGCACCGCGGACGATTCCGCCTACGCCACCTTCGAGCTGGAAGGCGGGGTCATCGCTCATTTCAATTCGTCCTGGACGGTACGCGTCCGCCGCGACGACCTGCTCACGGTACAGGTCGATGGCACGCACGGCTCGGCCGTCGCCGGTTTGCGCGAATGCTACATCCAGCATTACGGCAACACGCCCAGGCCGACCTGGAACCCGGACGTGCCGCAGCCGATCAATTTCTACGATGGCTGGTCCAAAGTGCCCGAGCAGGAAAACTTCGACAATGCGTTCAAAGTGCAGTGGGAACTCTTCCTCCGCCACGTCGCGCTCGACGAGCCGTTCCGCTGGTCGTTGCTCGACGGCGCGAAAGGCGTGCAGCTCGCCGAAATCGGCATCAAGTCGTGGGAAGAACGCCGCTGGCTCGACGTGCCGAAGCTCTAATGTAGCGGCGGTCTATGATGGATGCTATCCCGCCGCCTCCTTTCCTAAGTATCTATACCGTAACGTATTATTGAGACGAAGACAAGCTCATTTGAATAAGATTCGGTATAAAAAGGTAATTGATTGTTATGCGGTTGAAGACGGAATGTTATGCGATCTGCCGACCTGCATAACCAGATGAGAATCGGGGTTAGGATGACTTATGAATTCACCAACTGATTCGGCTCCAGGACAGTGCTCGCGGGCATCGCGGAAGCCCCTAGGTCAGCCCCGGAAATTCAACGACTTGCAAGCCCGAACTCACAGAAGAGCTACCGACCCGAAGTTGGCACGATTGGTCGCGGCGTGGCCCAACCTGTCCGAAGAGCGGAAAAGGATTATTAGCTCCATTGTGGGGACCGTTTAGTTGATTCGAGGGCTTTCACTACTTGGCAGGTCGAGTATGAAAGTAGCACCCAAGCCCAGGCCATCACTATGGCATTGCAAATTACCACCCAGTTCTTTGGCCGTCAGGCAACTGTCATGTAAGCCACATCCATGACCAGAATTGCGAGACGAGAAGCCCTGTTGAAAAATCTTAACTATCTTACCTGGATCAATGCCAACGCCAGTATCGATAAGTGCGATTGTCAATTTGTCGCCCTTTTGCATGACTCTAATCGTGATGGACCCGCCGGATTTGCCGCCCTCGCTACAAGCCTGTTTTGCGTTATTGATGAGGTTAACGAGTATCTGCAGAACTTTATGTTTATCTGTCGCGATGTCCGGGACTTCAGCATACTCGCGCGTGACAGGAATTTCGTGACCAGCTTGCGCTTCGGAGCTTAAACGCAGGGCGTCCTCAATCAGATCCACAACTTTTACATGTTCACTTATGCCGCTGACCCTCGCATAGGACTGCTGCTTAGCCACGATCGCTTTGATATGGTCGACATTCGCCGAGAGTGATTGCAGTTCAGCCAGGATAGTCTCCTTTTCTTCGAGGGCCTGCTTCGCGAGGATCTTTAAATAAGACGGCACGACTTTACCCTTGGGATCAGTCGTAAGAAATTCTCCAAGGTCAGCGCTATGTTCATCGAGCATGGAGCAAACGCGACCGAGATTGGCAATTTGCAGCTTGTTCAGTTTGTTGCTGATCAACGTGGTTGACACGTTCACGCTGTTCAATGCGTTGCCGACGTTGTGCAGCACGCTCGTCGCCACCTCAGCCATTCCCGCCTGGTGTGAGACGTCTTGCAGACGTTCATTCGCTTTGGCCAATGCGAGTTCTGCCTCTTTTCTCGCGGCAATATCATTGTTGATGAGGAGGATCGAGGTGGGATTTTCCTCGTTATCTTTTAATAATGTCCAGCGGCTTTCCACCGCGAGATCCTGTCCATCTTTAGTGACGTGCGCGAGCTCACCACTCCAATCTCCCAGGCCCAGCACATGCTTTCGAATTCGATCAAACTGCAACGGATCTTTGAAGAGAAGTCCAATGCCTTGGCTATGGGTAAAATCCTCCAGCTTCCATCCATAGAGGGCGTTCGCGGCTGGATTCAAATACGAAATGGTGCCGGATAGGTCGCAGACGAGGATGGCATCGGAGGCTTTATCGAGGAGCGCCGCTTGTTCACGTGCCTTGCTCTCCGTACGCCGGCGTTGGGCCAACTCAATCTCAAGCCGCGCATTTGACACAGTTAATTCACGAGCGCAAATCAGGCCGGCGCGAGCGCCTTCCATGCCCTTGGCCGCCTTTCCGATCTCAACCTGGAGTTGAGCAAAGTTCTGAGCCATATCTCCCATCTCATCGCGCGAATGAACCAGCGTCAGGGGAAGCGCAAAATTCACTTTGGTCTCACTGAGATCGCCGCGGGAGAGCGCCTCCATCGCCCGGGAAAAATCGGCCATGGTCCCTTGGGCATGCTGAGCCGCCCTGGAAACTTGCATGGCTGCATGGGCGATCATGCCGGGTAAAACGAGACCGACGCTGATCGTCAGGATGGCAACGACTACAAAAATATCAGCCAGTACCGCGAGGAATTGCGCGTTGCCCTTAGGGATGGAGTTCACGGCCATCAGGTAGCCAGTGGCGTCGAGGGCGAGAACCAGCAGCATGGCACCAGTGAGTTTGATGTGAAGCGTGCGGGCCACGGCAGGCAGGCCCATCTTGCGGCGGTCGGCGATTTTCCGCCAGACGTAGAGAAGCGTCCCGGAGTAGGCGAAGGAAATTCCAGTCAGAACCGTCGGGAGGCCGAATTGCTCAAAGCCTAACATCGTGGCGGTCAACCATGCGCCAGCTGCAAATAGTCCCAGCGCGATGGTTCCTTTCGGCGCGCGATAGGGGCGGGGCAAATCCGGTTGGTCCTTCCGGAGCAGCCAGACGGCGACGTTCGGCAAAGCGATTCCAATCAAATAGGTAAAATTGGCTGCCGCAATTAGCCATAATGGATTATTAGCGCAGACGCAAATAATGGCCCCAACTGCGGTGAGGACCGTGGTCACCCATGGACAGTCCGTGCGGGAGCGCTTGGCCATGAACTCGGGCAAGAGGCCGTCCTCGGCAATTTGGGCCAAAGCCCGAGGCGGACCGGCAAGTGCCGCGATGATACCGTGAAACATGTTCAACGTCATGAACCAGAAAGCTGCTGCTTTGGCAGCGCCGCCGAGTAACGGCGCAAAGGTGGGCCCTAATTCCATCGACAGATCTTTTGCGAGCGAATCGGGTCCGAGCGTCCCAAGCCAGATAATCGGCAGGACGATAAAGTAAAGTGACGACATCGATGCGCTGGCAAAAATGGCCCGGGGAACATTCTTTGTCGGGTCAATCGTCTCACCGACATGCGAGGTGGCCTGCTCGAAAGCTGGCGCGGCAAAGCCGACCAAATAAAGCCCGGCCATCACGCTGGTGATTTGTCCAAACCAACCGGGAAACGGGACGGTGAGATGGTAGGTGAAAGACTCATGCCAATCCACTTTTCCGCTGAAGACGGGGATCACCGCAGAAAGAAAGCCGAGGAGCGCGGTCGTCGCGGCCAAAGGCATCGCCGCGCGCATGATCCACTTGACTCCGCAGAGACTCACAAACGCGAAAAACAATATCAGGCAACTGGCGATGAGCTGCACGGGGAAGGAGGGAATCCACTGGTTGATGGCTACTCCCGCCAACAAGGCCGTGATGCCGCACTCCGGCAACCATCCCCACCAGTAACAGACGCCGGTTAAATTGGCCAGCACCGGGCTATAGGATTTGAACGCCTCGGAGCATGTGGCGGAGATTCCTCCAACCCGGTTCGGAAACATCATGACTAGCTCCGTCCATCCCGGGGCTGCCGCCCAACTCAAGAGCAGGCCGACGATCATAAGTGGGATGGCTGCGCTCCCTTGTCCGGGAATAATATCCTGGCCGACCAAAAGTCCACCGATCAGGAAAAGGCTTTGATTGCTTCCTCCCATGGCAACGGAAGAGGTGCCGAACCAACCGATGGTTCGCGGATGAGGCGGATAGCTTTTTCCCGCGCGCAGTTCCACTGGCAACGATTTAGGGAGCGCAGTCATGGAAGATTTTGAGGGTAGTCACAGTCCGGATTGGGCTACGCAGCCATCGCTGGCTCTGCCAGGCGCCTTATGTTGCCGCTGTTTGTGGTGGTACGAATGTAGGGAAGTATCAACGTGAACGTGGCACCTTTGCCCCGTCCGTTGCTCTCCACGGTGAGTGAACCGCCCATTTCTTTGGCGGCCAGCGCGGAGCTATGTAGGCCGAAGCCATGACCGTCCTTTTTAGTCGTGAAGCCATGTCCGAAAATGCTCTTGAGATTCTCTGGTGGAATTCCGATTCCGTTGTCGATGACTGATACCATAACGAGATCCCTGGCCGTGCTTACGCGAAGAATAATACGCTTGTCAGTCCGGAGAGACTCATCGCACGCGTGCTTGGAGTTCCGTATAAGATTGACGAGGATTTGCAGAATCTTGTGCTTCTGGACCTGCATTGGCGACACGTCGGCATATTCTCTCTGGACGTCCACGCCGTGACGCTCCAGTGAATTTTCGTTCAGGCGGATGGCATCCTCTAAAAGGCTGGTGATCGTCAAGCTTTCGGTGACGCCGGAAACTTTTGCATAGCTTTGTTGCATCACCACAATCTCCTTGATGTGATCGATGTTTTCCTGGAGCCGAATAAGTTCATCGAGCGCTGTGCGATGCTGGCCAACGAGATGCTGGGAGAGCTGGCCGAGGTAAGCGGGAACCTGTTTTCCTTTGGGATCGCTGGTCAGGAAAACCCCAAGATCGGACGAGTGTTCCGCCAGCATTTCCACGACTTTTGATAAATTTTCCACTTTCGACTTCTTGACGAGGCTGGCGACTTGGGCACAAGAGATGTTGACGCTGTTCAGCACATTACCGACGTTGTGCAGCACGCTCGTCGCCACTTCGGCCATGCCCGCCTGCCGCGACGTGTCGAGCAGTTGCTGATGCATCTCCTGCATTTCCCGCTCAGCGCGCTTGCGCTCGGTGATATCGCGAAAACTCCACACCCGACCGACGCATTTATTATCCACGCGCTGAGGCTTGGAATACTGCTCGAAAAGCCTCCCGTCCCGAAGCTCCAACAGATCAAAACTCTCCTTTTCCGGGTCTGTCCGCAGTTCGCCGATGTGCGTGAGAAACCGGGTATAATCCGATGATAACGGCGAAGTGATTGTAGAGGTCTTCCGCTTGCCTGAATGGCGGGGGCCTTGATCCGGGATTTTCCACATCTCCAGAAATTTCCCGTTGTAACTCGTCGGATTTCCCTCCGCATCGGTAACGAGAATGCCATCAGTGGTCGACTCGAGAGTCGCGTGGACCAGCGAGAGTGAGTTGACAACCTCCTCGGTCCTTTCCGCGACACGCTTTTCAAGGTCTGCCTGGGAATTATTCAAATCCGCGTCCCGCTTCTGAATTTGGCCTAGCATCTCGTTGAACGCGTCAACCAAAGTGCCAATTTCATCATCGCTTCGCTTCAGCGCTCGGATGGAATAGTTTCCTCCTCCCCCTGCAATCTTGTTGGCAATGCCGACGAGTCGCTGGAGCGGGATCGTAATATCGCGCAGGACAAAAAAGCTGATGACCAGAACCGAAATGAGGCCCGCCCCCGCACCAGCAAGCGTGTAATCAATTGTGCTCTGCCAGCGTGCGAGACGAATGCCGAGCAATCGGCTGAGGCTCGTCGTGGTGCGGCCCTCCAGTTCGAAGAGTTGGTTGATGTTGTGAGTCAGGGACGCATCGACGTCCCGATAGTCCGTATCTACCGCGTGGGCTGCGGCAAGAGACCGAATCTTGTCCGTCGATTCCTTAACCCCGGCAGAGGTGCCATGGATTGAGTCGCCCAGCTCCGGGACGAGCACTTGGTTGAATCCCAAGGCCCGGCTGTACGAATCGGCCACGCCATCCTCCGAAAAATCAGCCAAAATCGAAAGGCGATTAAGCTCGTTATACTGTTCTGGCGTTCCGGACCGGTTCGCCGACACGAGGGAATTCAGGCTGCGGGCCTGGGCGAGAAAATCGCTGGTTGCTGGTCCCTGGAACATAACTACATTCATGAGATAATAGGTGTCCATGTCGGGATCGAGGGTGAGCTTGGAATTATCGCTGACTTTCGAAATCATGAAGACCGTGGCATCGATGACCTTTTGGTGCTGCGCCAAACTCTCCCCGGCTGAGATTTGGGCATTCGGGTCCAGCAGAGTCTCGATCGATGTCCGCAGACCGTGCCATTGTTCGCTCGTGTGCAGGGAAGAATCCAAAAGACGGTCCTGATCGTCGACCTGAGCGAGGTCAGCCTCGATATCGGCGGTCTTTTTGGCAACGATGTCCTTGAACGAAGCGTCGCCACTCCGCCAGTTTACTGCCGCGCTATTGTGCTCCTGCAAATCCTTCAATAACGCCGAGAGCGGAACGTAATATTCCGTCCCCATCAACTCCAACTTCGCGAACTCGACCTTTTCCGAATTGATTGAGGATACCATCATGTAGGTCACCGTGGCAAACGGGATCATGAAGAGAAGGCCAGCCAAAACCAGTTTCCGCCCGATGGTCAAGTATTTCACGTCCGCCCACGGTTGGTGAAGGGCTCAACGACATTCCTGGGTAAACTAAGCATTCGATTTATTTTCTGAGGGCCGGTCAGGTAGATACCAACGTGAGGGCATTCTTCAACGCCGTTTCCAGGCTCTCTTTTTTTATGGGTTTGGACACGAAGTCGTTCATGCCTGCGGCGAGACAAAGTTCGCGGTCTCCCTCCATTGAATTGGCGGTCAGCGCGATGATGGGTGTGGTTGGCCGATTTTCCTTTAATTCCAAGGTTCGAATCAGTTGGGTCGCTTGGGAGCCGTCCATCTCAGGCATCTGAAAATCCATCAGGATTGCGCCATATGAATTTTTACGCCAAGCCTCAACCGCCTCAATCCCATTGTTTGCAACATCGACCGCACAACCAAGCTGTTGCAGGAGGCGAACCGCGACCATTTGGTTAATCCTCACGTCTTCAGCCAGCAGCACGCGGGTACCACTGGGAATCTCCAATCGCCCCACCGCAATATTGGCGGCATATTCCACCATGGGTACCGGTGGAGCATCTTTTGCAGCGCCGGCCTTGTGTTTAGGCAACGTAAGAACAAAGAAAAAAATTGAACCTTCGCCCACGTTGCTGGTTAGATCAAGGCTGCCTCCCATCAATTCGACGAGATTGCGGCTGATGGCCAGCCCGAGGCCCGTGCCGCCGTACTTTCGAGTGGTGGAGGTGTCAGCCTGGCTGAAGGACTGAAACAATTTCTCCTGAGCCTCCGGCGATATGCCGATTCCTGTATCAATGACCGAAAACTTAACCTGAACTTCTTCGATGGTCTCACTAAGCGGAACAATTTCCAGGCGCACCTGTCCCTCGGATGTAAATTTGATGGCGTTGCCCATCAGGTTGATCAGGACCTGGCGAAGGCGGTTAGAATCTCCGATCACATCGGTACACAGGCCTTGCTCAATCGAATATGTTAAAGGGAGCCCCTTGTTGCGTGCCTGGAAAGTCAACAACTCGACGGCGTTTTTAACCGTGTCGCGCAGGTCAAACGGCCGCTTTTCCAAGGTCATCTTGCCCGCTTCGATTTTGGAAAAATCGAGAATATCGTTGATGATGAAGAGCAAGGCATCGGCGCTGACCTTCACCGTGTTGGCGTACTCGCGCTGTTCGGGGCTAAGATCTGTTTCCAGCAGAAAATTTACCATGCCAAGGACCCCATTCATCGGAGTCCGAATTTCGTGGCTCATGTTGGCAAGAAAATCCCCCTTCGCTTTGCTTGCGACCAGTGCCGCTTCTGCCATCTTTTGCGCCTTTTCCGTAGCAACCATAAGGGATTGATTGGCCTCCGTCAGTTCGGCGTTAATCGTTTGTAGCCGGGCGGTCCGTTCCTCAACAACTTTCTTGAGATCGTCCAAATGAAGTTTTGCCTGCTGGTAAAGCCGCCATTTTTCCGTCATGGAGATCGCCAATTGCAGGACCTCGATCGTATCGAAGGGCTTTTTGAGAACGACCAATTTGTCAGAGTAGCCGAGTCGCTTGAGCATCTCGTCCCAAGTGTAGTCGGAATATGCGGTGCAAATAACGACTTGAAGATCGGGATATTTTTCCCAGATTTTCGAGGTCGTTTCGACGCCGTCCCATCCCGGAGGCATTCGAACATCAACAAACGCCATGGAATAAGGGCGATTTTGCTGAAGACTCTTTTCAATCATGTCGAGGCCTTCTTCACCCTGATAGGCCGAATCAATTTCAAAAACAGGTAATTGAAATGCCATCGGCGCATCGCCGAAAAGGGCAGCTTCCGCCTCGGCCATTTCGTTTGACTGGTCGGCTGACTTTAGCAAGATTTTGCGAAAATCCTCATGAATGGCCCGGTTATCATCGATAACGAGAATGCGGTTGTTTTGAATCGAGTTGACTATCCTGCCACTGAGAGTGTGGCAGGGACGAGCCGGCCTGTAGTCCATGCTCTATCTATCGGTTTACCACCGTATAACATTAGGCCGGAACACCCTATTGTCGGTAGGAAAACCCTTGCTCCCTTGGGTAAGGCCTTCGATGCGTACTAAATGCGAACAAACTTGCGATCTGTTCGGCCAAGAATCAGGCTTACCTACTAGCGGGGTCAAATCGAATGGGCACGAGCTATGCTTGATTGAAAGGGGCTTGCCCTGAAAATGGCCGAGCTTTTGGACAACGGGGTAAACCATCTCCTCAACGCGAACGACCACAAGCAGGCGGGAAACCCAACTCACTACTACTCGCGCCGCTTGCACAACTACGCTCTTCACCCGTGCTGGCTGATTACTGGCCAGTATCAAAGATTTTTAATTTAGGGCGAATTTGCTTTAAGGAAAGTGACCTGTGCCGACGTTCCAATCCCTAGCTGGCTCTGCAGTGTGAAATCCCCTTTGGAGCATAAGGCGAGCTTTTGCACGAGAACAAGTCCGAGCCCGAGCCCCTGTTGCTCATGTTTTTTGCGGTCGAATTGATGAAAAACTCCAAGGTGATTGATTTCCTCAGACGTCAACCCCCTGCCTTTATCGGTAACGTGCAGGCAACCGTTTGCATCGAACTCAACCTTAATTGGCGTTCCCTGTCGCGAAAATTTGCAGGCGTTATCGACCAACTCTTCCACGATGCGACTAATGTCGCTCGGGTTTGCCAAGATCGAACAAGGGTTAAGATGGACCTTTACGTCTGCCTTACGATTGTTCAACCGCAGCGCCTCTTCGAGGCCTGCTTGAATACTTTTTGTTACTTCGGACGCGGGAATCGGCGGCGGCTTTTCTGTTGTTGCGGACTGGAGGTCGAGGATCAGCAGGTAATTGCGAAGCGTGCGATGAAGTCGAAGCGCTGAGAGGTGAATATCGTTGTGGATGTCCCGAACTTCCTCCGGCAATGTACCGAATGCGTCGGACTTCAGGATTTCTGTCAGGCCTATGATACCGGCCAGCGGCGTAAAACATTCATGAGGCAAGTTGGGAGGGACCATGGTACGGAGCTGGGCCAGCATTTGATCCTCTACGCGCCAACTAACCGAACCACGACGGAATCTCGCTTCTAAGCAATTGATTAAGGACTCGGAGCTGAACGGCTTGACCAGGAAGTCGTCGGCCCCCGCTTCCATGCCTTTGCGGGGAGTGACAAGGTCTGGCCTTCCAGTCATGAGCACGACTTGCTTGGAACGGAGTTCAGGATCGCTTCGGATATCGTGAAGCAGAGTTGAGCCATCCCCGCCCGGCATGTTGATATCGCTGAGGATAAGATCGGGTAGATATTTCCGAGCCATGGCAAGACCTGAGGTCCCGGAATCAGCCTCGAAAACCTTGTAGCCGTTTTTTCGCAACGCCGCGCCATAAGTCACTCGCACCTGCTCGTCATCATCGATCAGTAAAATCGTTTTCAATTGCGTCGGTGGATGCGCATTTTGACGTGAATTGGCTCAACCAAGTCATGCAGCGTGCTAAAGTTACGGATTCGTTCGAGGATTAGATTTGAGATTTCAGTGCCGCTTGGGGCTACGAGCATTCCTTCCTTCGTCACTAAAGGAGAAACAAGGACGTGCTTGTTGGTCAATTCCGCGATCAAGATGGTCGAAACCTGCTCAGCCATCTGTTCACTGGTGGCATGGAATTTTATGCTTGTAGCGCAATTCTGAAGGATTTTGGGATCGTAGTTACCTGTACGAGTGTGCAGACAGGCGATAGCTTCCGTTCGCGACAGACCCGCGGCTTCTTTCTCAATCAAATCTTTCAGGACTTTCACGATCCGCGCGCCGTAGGGGATTTCCTCGCCCCCTAGATTGTCGTTGGGTAATCCCGAACCATCGTAATTCTTGTCCTGGTAGCGCACAATATTCGCCACCACGTGTAAACGGGGAATATTTTCCAGAAGAGCAAATCCTGTTTCAGGAACTCTATCCAGAATCTGTTGCTCTGCTTCCGAAACCTCGCTCGCCTTCTCCACCTTCTCCAAAATGGGACGGGGAATGATGACATGGCCTAGATTTGAAAGCATGGCGGCCATTTCGATCTCCCAGCGGGAAGAGTTCGCCTCTTTGTTTTGATCAAGGTAACTGTGGACGTAGTCACGCAGTAATTGCGCCTTGCCGAATGAGGCGGGATCAGCCATTGCGAGAATATCGGTCAAAAGTTTGACACATCCTTTCAAGGTCTGCTCAAGAAGCTCTTTTTCGCCAATTATTAATTGATGTTGCCTTACCGCCGCGACCACTGTTTGAGCAAGCGTCGTCGGGTCACACGGTTTATTGACCAGTTGAAAAACATGACCCTCATTGACGGCGCGAAGGGCCGTCTTTTGATCGCTTTCGCCGGTGATCATGATTCGAACCGTATCCGGTGCCAGATAGCTCGCTTCATTTAGAAAGGAGCTCCCGTCCATGCCGGGCATATTCATATCCGACAGAATAACTGCGAAAGGGCCCTTTTGTTTCAAAGCGATCAAGCCTTCCTCCGCACTAGCAGCCGCCTCCACCTGAAAGAATCGCCGCAGGTTGAGCTTAAGCGACATGAGCATATTCGGGTCATCGTCCACGCAAAGAATCCGGCTGGCAGAAAGCGAAGCAGTCATAATAAAGGGCTTCATTCAGGCTGGTGCAGGCACTCTTGTAACGTCTTGAGCAACGTTTCCGCCGTATAAGGTTTGCTGAGAAAAAATTTTACGCCTGCTTGGGTCGCCTTGGCTACAGCGCCCTCGGCGGTGACGCCACTTGCAGCAATGATGTTTACGCTGGGATTCATTCGCCTCAAGGCGCGGATGAAGCCGCGACCGTCCAGCACTGGCATCATCATATCTGTCAAAACAACCGCGATTTCATTCTTGTGCGCCGCATAAACGGCCAGCGCCTCGGCTCCATCCGTGGCGCGCAAGACCCGATATCCAAATGCCTGCAAAGTCTGACTGGTGATGGTGAGTATGGACGCCTCGTCATCAACGACTAAGATTGTTTCACCTCTTCCGCGCGGCAAGCTTAGCCGCTGCGTTTGGGCCTTTCGCAATTCAGGAGATGCCTCCATCGCCTGCAAGTAGACTCTGAAAATCGTACCATCGCTGGGTTCACTATAGACGTTAATAAAACCGTCATGACTTTTGACAAGAGCTTTGACCGTCGATAACCCGAGGCCGGTCCCTTTTCCAAGCTCTTTGGTGGTAAAGAAGGGTTCAAAGATTTTTTCCAGTATGTTCGGCGGGATGCCTGTTCCGGTATCGGTCACGCTGATCTGAACATAGCGACCCGGCTTGGCCTCGATGTTCATCGCGGCATATTGGGCATCTACAACGCTGTTTTCCGCGCTAAAGGTCAAAGTGCCGCCATTTGGCATCGCATCCCGAGCATTGACGCATAGGTTGAGCAGGATTTGGTGAACCTGCGTGGGATCTCCCAGTATAGTCCACGTATCGTTAGGGATAACAAATTTTAGCCGGATGTCTTTAGGAAATGTTTCCTTGATAATTTTTTCGAGATCCCTCAGCAGGTGTTTGGGCTGTATCTCGACTCTTTCTCCCTCAACGCCGCGCGCAAATGAGAGAACCTGCCTCACAATATCGGCACCCCGTTTGGCGCTGGTTTCAATTGTGTCCAGAATCTCCTTGGTCCGCGGACTGTCGGACTCGCTTTTGAGTATATCGATGGACATCAGGATCGGCGCGAGGATGTTGTTAAGGTCATGCGCAACGCCGCCGGCCAGAGTGCCAATGCTTTCCATCCGCTGGGCGCGCATGAATTGGGCTTCGATCTTTTTCTTTTCCGTGATATTCGTGTTGATGACGAGCAATGACTTGGGACTTCCGGCGTCGTCGCGAATGAGGGTCCGGCGTGATTCGACCACGACCTTTCGCCGATCCTTTGTGAAATGGGTGAGTTCGCCCGACCATTCGCCTTTGCTCATCGTCAAGCGATTGGCTTCTTCAAACTGTTTGACATCGTTGTAAAATAATTCGCTGACATTTCGGCCCTGAACTTCATCACGCGTCCAGCCGTATAGACGTTCCGCACCCTTGTTCCAAAACAAAATCTTGCCTTCCATGTCGAGGACTACAATCGCATCCTGGGCCTTGTCCAGAAGTGAGGCCTGGTCCGCGACTTGTTTCTCTGCCTTCTTGCGCTCGGTAATATCGACGTGCATCACCAGTGCGCTTGCCTCCCGGTCCTTGCCCACCCGCACTACTCGAAGGAGAAACCAACGCTCGACCGTGGGCGAATGACACGGATACTCAATGTCGAAAACTCCGATCTCGCCTTGCAATACTTGTTTGATGCCTGCCGCGACCGCCGTGCCTTCTTCGGCCCATGCTCCGGTGGCGCGCTCGCAAATTTCAGTATAGTTCTGGCCGACGCAGAAGTTTTCCATCCGTATCCCATGGGACACCGCAAACTTACGCCAGTGCTCATTGACCGACAGGATTACGCCGTCGTGGTCGAGCAGCGCGACGTGCGCCGGCAGAGCGTTGAGAATTGAAGCCTGGGTCGAGGCGAACTTACGCAGCCGCGCTTCACTCCTCTTTGCTTCAGTGATGTCGCGGGCCACTTTCGATACCCCAACACATTTCCCGGTTGAATCCTTGATCGGCGATGCCGTGACCGAGACATTGATCAATTGGCCACTCTTAATCTGTCTAACCGTCTCGAAGTGTTCCACGCTGTCCCCGCGCCTGATCGTTTCGAGGATATGGTCCTCCTCGTACTGCCGGTCTTCGGGAATCAGCCGCTTAATGGATGTCCCCACCATTTCGTCCGATGTGTAACCAAAAATTTTCTCCGCTCCTCGGTTCCAACTGTTAATCACACCATCCAGGTCCTTGCCGATAATAGCGTCTTCGGAAAATGTCACGATGGCCGCAAGTCGAGCCATCGCGATTTGTGACTTTTTGCGTTCCGTGATGTCCCGGATGTTGCACTGGACCACAGTATCGCCCGCAACTTTATAGGCGTTGGAGACGAACTCGACCGCGATCACACGGCCATCCTTCGCCTGCAATGGAAGATCGTCATAGCGGACAAAGCCCTCAATTTTGATCCGTTCCGACACCTCTTGGTTAGACTCGACGTCCTTCGAAGGTCTGATTTCAGCAACCGTTTTGCCGAGCATCTCTTGCCTCGAATAACCCAATAGCTCCGTCAGGAAGGGATTCACGTCCGTGATTCGCCCGGTCT
>Ga0302319_10009260_pt1 | contig 18981 bp, 18 predicted proteins | sample Bog_T0_2_FD_203319 | JGI IMG/M metagenome (GOLD analysis project Ga0302319, IMG submission 203319) | Peat permafrost microbial communities from Stordalen Mire near Abisko, Sweden - Bog_T0_2 | ecosystem: Environmental > Terrestrial > Soil > Wetlands > Peat | place: Sweden: Abisko, Stordalen Mire... | reverse complement strand
AGTACACCAAACCCCGGGCCGAGGCGCGGATTGAAATCGGCGAAGCGGCCCGCGAAGGGGAGGCGGCGGCGCGGGGTGAAGTCGTTTTTTATGTGCGGGACAACGGGGTGGGATTCGATATGCGTTACGCCGAGAAATTATTCGGCGTGTTCCAGCGGCTGCACCGCGCGGAGGATTTTGAAGGGACGGGAATCGGGCTGGCGAATGTGCAGCGGATCATCCTGCGACACGGGGGCCGGGTCTGGGCGGAAGGGCAGGTCGATTCGGGAGCCACTTTTTATTTTTCATTACCGGCGGCAGGCAATTCTAACTGCGGAAGCTAATTTTATGGCCAAAATCAAGCGGATCCTCCTGGCGGAAGACAACGAGAATGACATCGAGTTGACTCTGAATGCGTTGCAGGAATACCGGCTGAGCAACGAGGTGGAGGTGGTGCGCGACGGCGCGGAAGCTCTCGATTATATTTACCAGCGGGAGAGATATTCCGGGAGGGCAGACGGGTTGCCTTGCGTCATCCTGCTCGACCTGAAGATGCCGCGGGTGGACGGGCTGGAGGTTTTACGGCAGATCAAGTCGGATGGAAAGTTGCGGCATGTGCCGGTGGTGATGCTGACGTCGTCGCGTGAAGAGCGGGACCTGTTGCGAAGTTATGATCTCGGAGTGAACGCGTTTGTGGTGAAGCCGGTCGATTTCGAGGAGTTTTTGCAGGCGATACGATCGCTGGGGGTATTTTGGGCGTTAGTGAACGAACCGCCTCCGGTCGCGTCGGGCAAAAGTGCCGATACGTAAGAGCCCATTAGCGCCGGAGGAGGTTGGGGCTGACAATCGTGCTGGAAGGGAGAAGAGTTGTCTTCTACCTTGGGGATGCCGGGTGGTTCTATGGCGCGATTTCACGTGAGAGATACATTTGCGATCAATGACAAAAGCATCTTTGTCATGGCGGGATTTGTCATCGAAGGAGAGGTGGAGGCGAAGATGTATATCCGGATGCCGTTTAACGCGACGGTGATGATGACGGCGGAGATCGACCACATCCAGTTGATCGAACGGCCGGATGGGAATGTGATGTGTCTTTGCATCCGGTGCAAGGACCCGCAGGAAGCGACGCTGTGGGAGGCGTTGAAAATCAAGGACCACACGGTGGAAATTATCAAGGCCTGATGACGACTTATATTTTTCGCCGGATGCTGTTGATGGTCCCGACGCTTCTCGGCATTACCTTGCTGACATTCCTGCTGCTCCGGATTTCCCCGATCAACCCTGCGCTGATCAAGGGGGCGGGCACGGCGGAGGGCGGACGCGCCATGACGGCGGAGCAGCGGGAAGAGCTGATCAAATTCTACGATCTGGATAAACCGGCGCCCGTGGCCTATGTCCTCTGGCTGGGGAAAGTGTTGCGGGGGAACCTGAGCGATTCGTTTGTCGACAACCGGCCGGTGGCGGAGAAAATCGGCGAGCGCATGAGGCTGACGATCAGCATCACGGGCGCGGCGCTGATCCTGTCGTACCTGATCGCGATTCCGCTCGGGGTGGTGGCGGCGATCAAGCGGGGGCGGGTCATGGATCGCTCGATCAGCTTCGTGGTTTTTCTGCTCTACTCGATTCCCAGTTTCACCGCCGCGCTGGTGCTGATTCTTTTGGTGGCGGGCGGCGATTATCTCAACCTGCTGCCAATGTACGGCGCGAATTCGGTCGATGCGTCGGTGATGGGGCCGTTTGCCTGGTTGTGGGACCGGATTCTCCACATGATTTTGCCGGTGACCTGCCTGACCTACGCGAGCCTGGCCTCGATCTCGCGCTACACGCGGGTCTCGATGCTGGAGGCGCTGGGGCAGGATTTTGTGCGGACGGCGCGGGCGAAGGGGCTGCCGGAGCGGGTGGTGATTTTGCGGCACGCGTTGCGCAATGCGTTGATTCCGATCATCACGATTTTTACGCTGGAGATACCGGTGCTGATCAGCGGCGCGGTGATTATCGAATCGATTTTCACGCTTCCCGGCATGGGGCAGCTCATGTTTCAGTCGCTCGACGCTGGGGATTATCCGGTCATCATGGGACTGACGCTGCTCATTGCGATTGTGACGCTGGTGAGTTACCTGCTGGCCGACATCCTTTACGCCGTGGTTGATCCGCGCATTACCTACGAATGAACGCCGACGCTTCGCACTCGATCAGCCAGGAAGGTTACACGCACCGCATCCGGCGGCATTTCATGGGCGACAGCTTTGCGCGCAACGGGCTGCGGGTGATCATCGGGCTGTTCGTGATCGCGGCGCTGGCGCCATTTCTCGCCAACAGCCATGCGATTATCCGAGTGGCGGACGGGCGCGTGACGTTTCCGGTTTTTCCGAGCATGGAGCCGATCGAATGGCGATTCCTGCTTTATGTGCCGCTGGCGGGGATCGTTTACTTTTTCCGGGCACGATTCCTCCGGCATCTGGGAGTGCATCTGCTTTTCGTGCTGGGCATCATTGCGGTGATCGAAATTTCGTTGGCCATGACGCATCCGGTGAATGATCCCACAAACGACCGCGACCGGCCGGCCTCGTTCAAGCTGATGCCGTTGATTCCCTACTCGCCGGTCGAGAGCACGCCGGATCAATTTTCGCCGCCGACGTGGAAACATCCCTGCGGCACCGACTCGACGGGGCGGGACATCGCGGCGCGGATGCTGCACGGCGCTCGGACTTCACTTTCCATCGGGTTTGTCGCGCAGAGCATCGCGCTGGTGGTGGGCGTGACGCTCGGCGGGCTGGCCGGTTATTACCGGGGCTGGACCGACATATTGGTCTGCCGGTTTATCGAGATCATGGATTGCTTTCCGCCGCTACTGCTGATCCTGGTGGCGATCAGTCTTTTTGCCTCGCAGAACAATATGTTTTACATCATGGCGGTGATTGGGCTGACGAGCTGGACGTCGCTGGCACGGTTGGTGCGGGGTGAGTTTTTGCGGTTGAGTTCGCAGCCGTTTCCGCAAGCCGCGCAGGCGCTCGGGGCGAGTGATTTCCGGGTGATCGTGAGGCACCTTCTCCCCAACGCGCTGGGGCCGATCCTGGTGTCGGCGACGTTCGGGGTGGCCTCGGCGATCCTGATCGAGTCGAGCCTGAGTTTTCTGGGTTTCGGGATGCAGGCGCCGACGCCGTCGTGGGGTGATATTCTTTCGGACGCGCGGCGATATATCGATTTTGCGTGGTGGCTCGCCTTTTTCCCGGGGCTCGCCATTCTGACGACGATCATGTCGTATAATTTCGTGGGCGAGGGCTTGCGGGACGCGGTTGATCCGAGGTTGAAGGTGAAGTAGAGCTGAACGATTTTGACGGAATTACGGAATTAACGGAATTATTAGGGGGAAGCAGAAGAATTTTTGGACAGGATTAATAAGATAACAGGATTGGGGAAACTGAATTTAGACAGAAGAAACATGAATATGAAGGACATGAGAGGGTTGGGCTAAAGGTTGTCTTTGCCTTCTTCATGTTTTCCTAAATATATTCCGTAAATCTGGAAACAATTCCGTTAATTCCGTCAAAAAAATCTACTGCATGAGCACTCTTCTAAGCGTTGAAAATCTGGGCATTCAGTTCGGGCCACCGGAAAATCCGGTGAAGGCCGTGGACGGGATTTCCTTTGCGATGCAGGCGGGTGAGACGCTGGCGGTGGTGGGGGAGAGCGGGAGCGGCAAAAGCGTGACGGCGCTGGCGCTGACGCGGCTGCTGGCCACGCCTCCCGCGCGCTATGTTTCGGGCCGGATCGAGTTCGAGGGGCGCGATGTGCTGCAATTGCCGGAGAGTCAACTGCGCGACTTGCGCGGCAGGCAGATCGCCTACATTTTCCAGGAGCCCGGGTCGTCGCTGAATCCGGTCTTCACCGTCGGCTATCAGATTCGCGAGGCGATTGAATTACACCGGCCCGAGGTGCGGGACGTGACGGCGGAAATCATTTCGGCGCTCGACAAGGTGGGCATCCGCGAACCGGCGAAGCGGCTGAACGATTATCCGCATCAACTGAGCGGCGGGATGCAGCAGCGCGTGATGATCGCGATGGCGCTCTCGTGTCAGCCGAAGCTGCTGGTGGCGGATGAGCCGACGACGGCGCTCGATGTGACGATCCAGAAGCAGATCATGGATTTGCTGAAGGAGCTGAAGCGGACGAGCAACATGGCGATTTTGCTGATCACGCATAATTTTGGATTGGTGGCCGATTTTGCGGATCGCGTGGCGGTGATGTTTCGCGGGAAGATCGTGGAGACGGGGGCGACGGCGGAGGTCTTGCGCAATCCGCAGCACGCCTACACGCGGGCACTCATCGAATGCGTGCCGAAGCTGGGCCAGAAACAACATCGCCTGAAAGTGATTGATTATGCCGGAATCGAGTAAAACTTCATCCGAACCGCTGCTGCGCGTCGACCAGCTCAAGGTTTACTATCCGATTTTGGGCGGGATTTTTCGCCGGAAGATGGGCGAGGTGAAGGCGGTGGATGACTTCTCGTTTGCGATCACCAAAGGCCAGACGGTGGGACTGGTGGGCGAGAGCGGCAGCGGCAAGACGACGGTGGGACGCGCGATCATCCGGCTGACGGAGCCGACGGCGGGGACGATCACGTATGGCGGGACGGTGATTTCGGAATTACCGGCGGCGGCATTTCGTCCCTTCCGGAAGAAAATCCAGATCATCTTTCAAGACCCGTACAATTCGCTGAATCCGCGGCTTTCGATTTTTGAAATCATCGGCGAGGCGCTGGAGATTCATTTTCCGGAGATGAACCGCGCGGACCGGCGCGAGCGGGTGGCGGAGTTGCTCGACAAGGTGGGGCTGAAGCGGGCGCATCTCGACCGGTATCCGCATGAGTTCAGCGGCGGGCAGCGTCAGCGCGTGGGGATTGCGCGGGCGTTGGCGGTGAATCCCGAGTTCATTGTGTGCGACGAGCCGGTCAGCGCGCTCGATGTCTCGGTGCAGGCGCAGATTGTGAATCTGCTGCAGGATTTGCAGGAGGAACTGGGGCTGACTTATCTTTTCATCGCGCACGACCTGGCGGTGGTGGAGCACATCAGCGATTTTGTGCTGGTGATGAACCAGGGGAAGATCGTCGAGGCGGCGTCGGCGGAAGCGATCTACGAAAATCCACAGCACGACTATACGCGGAAGCTGTTGAGCGCGGTGCCGAAGTTGTAGGATTATATTCCAAGAGTGTTTAGATGGACCGCCCTTTCAGGGCTTGCCTATACCCTGCTATAACCCAGGGCTCGGGTTAAGTCGCCCCGTTGGGGCTGAATACGGCTTACTGCGTTTCGATGTCGAGGAGGCCGTCTTTGATCTGGATGGTCTTGGCCTGCTGGAGAAGATTTTTGCCGACTGGATCCTTTTGCACTTCCGCATTGAGAATGGCGATGATTTCGGCCTGCAGGGTCGGGAGCATTTTGTCGGGCATGGTTTGATCGCCGACCTGGAGGTGATGGAGGGCGAGATCGATGTTTTTGGCGTCGGTGTTAAATCCGAGGCCGAAAGTGGTATCGAAATTAATATAGCGATCTTTCAGGAGGCCCTCCAGAAACGCATTGGTGGGAATGCTGCCCTGCACCTGGGCCTGGTCGTTGGTCAGGGTGACGAAGATGCGGGCTTGCGCCTTGATCAGATCGGGATCGTGCGTGAGGAGGGCGTTGATTTCATCGGCGCTTAACTGGAGGGAAGAAGCCTGGTGGTTTTGGAGATCGTCATTGAACTCGTTGACTTTCTGCTGGGCGGAATTGAAGACATCGTCGCCACCGCTGTAGGCGGGGATGTCGGCGGCGGTGGCCGAAGTGAAGCCGGAAAGTTTCTCGTAACCGTAATAACAACTTCCGACAATGAGGCCGGCGAAGAGGAGGAACAGCAGGAGTAGCAGTCCGCAACCACAGCCCAGGCAACCGAGGACCGATTTTTTCCTGGGCGCGGCTGGCGGGGGGGGAGTCGAAACGGACATCGTGGGTCAGGTTTAACGGATAGCCTCTAGGCGAGCAAGCTTCCGCTGATGCTCTGCTTCCAGGCGGGATGCGCGGCGATGAGGGCGAGGGCGCGGGGCAGGAGGACGCGGCCCGGCAGCTGGTGCGGCCACGGTGAAGCGCCGGAAGGATGAGGCAGGGGAACGAGGTCGAATTTGTGACCGGCGTATTGGGTGGGAAACGAGGAGCCGATGACTTCGTCGAGCTTGCCGCAAGGCATGAACTGGAGGATGGCGAGCTTGCCGACGGCGATGACGAGGCCGGGGCGCAGGAGATTCATCTCGGCCTTGAGCCAGGTGGAGCAGTTGAGGATTTCATCAGGGGCGGGAACGCGGTCGCCTCCGGTCGCTTTTTTGCCGGGAAAGCAACGACAGACCGCCGCCATGTAGATGCGCGAACGGAAGGTTTTTTCATCGACCCCGGCGTGGTCATTAAACCAGCGGAAAAGTTTTTTGCCCGCGGTCCAGGCGAAGGGGCGGCCCAGGACCGGCTCCTTGTCGCCGGGGGCTTGTCCGACCAGAATCACGCGGCTGGATACGGCACCGCCGCTGACGACGGGCTTTTGCATTTGCGGGCAGCGCCGACAGCGGAGAAGGGCCGAGACGTGATCGTCGAGGGGGGGCTGGAGTTTATTTGGGATCACGGGATGGGGCGGCTACCTGCGAGGCGGATATGAGGGTGAGAAGAGATTTCAGGTCGTCGGGCGCGGAGTCAAGGGGCATTGGGCCGTAGCGCGCATGCGCGACAATGGAGCCGACGCGCTGGATGGTCTGTTTATCATCGGGGAAAGCCTCGGCGACGCGTTGCGTGTAGGCGAGCGGGCCTTCCCAGCTCGCGCGCGGAATGCCGCGCCGGGCCATGTTCCGGCAGAAAGCGGTGTAGAGATTTTCGACCGGCGATTGGGGCGGTTTCCGGGCGATCCATTTTTGGAAGACGGCCATACAGATGCCGATGGCGATACAACAGGCAAAGAAAAGGCCGATGCGGGTTTTCTGGCCGAGGCCCAAGGCCTGCGCCAGACGGCTCTGGGCCTGAGGATCGTAGGAGAAGACGAGGTTGTCCCAATTGCTTTCAACTTGTTCCCGGCGAAGTTGAATTTCTTTCAGGCTCACTCTCACCCACTGGGGCAGGTAGGTTTCGGAGAAAGTGAGTTTATGTTGCGCGATCTGGATTGAGATGGTGTCGGCGGCGTTGGCGGTATTCTGGCCGGTCGGCCCCTCTTCAGCCATGGCGAGGAGGGCCGTGGGATCGATCCGCATCCAGTGACCGCGGGTGCTTTCCGGCGGCTGATTTTTCGCCATGATCCAGACTTCATCCCAGGCGTGGGCGTTGGATTGGCTGACGATGTAGTGATCCGAGTAGGGGTTATAGTCGGCGCCGAGATAACCGACGACGAGCCGGGTGGGAATTTTTTCACACCGCATGAGGACGGCGAAGGCCGAGGCAAAGTGTTCGCAGAAACCGGTCTTGCGGTTGAATAGGAATTCGGGCAGCCAGTCAGGCCCCTGGTTTCCCGGTTCGGTGCTGTAAACAAATCCGTTGTGGCGGAAATAACGGATGATGGCGCGGACGTAATCCATTTCCTGGCCTTCGGTCAAACCTTGGTGCAACTGGTCGGCCAGCTTTTGGACCCTGTCGTCGATATGGTCTTTGGGGTCACGGGGCAGGGCGATGGCGGCGGCGCGTTCCGTCGCCAGGAGATACTCATCCACGGGCGCATTGGAGGAAATGACCGTATAGCGGGCCGAGTGATCGAGTTTGCCATTGCTTAACTGCAGCGTGTGGCCGTTGAGTAATTGGGACCAGGAATCGGGTTCGGACTTGTTGGCGGCGTTGTGGATGGGGACGTCGAGCGCGAAGAGCCAGCGTTGATTGTGGCGCCGGATGGTGATTTCCTGCTCCACCCGGTTGGACTGGGATTCGGGCGGAGGCCTGTCGCGCGGCCCCAAATAAGCCAGGGCGCCGGGAGTCCACGAGCCGTTCTGGTAATTCCAGAGCGTCAAGGCGCGCCAGTACATCGAATCGGTGTTGGGGGGGATGTTGCCGGAGAGAAACTGGACGTACATCGCTTCGGAATCGTTCTGCGAGAGCTTGGCGATGGAGCCGGGGGAGACCGTGTCGGTCAGGCCGATGGTGGGTTCGTCCAGCTGGAAGCCGAGGGGGCCGGGAAAACGCGGGAAGAAGAAGAAAAGGAAGAGGGCGAGGGGAAGGGCCTGAAGAAAAATGAGGCCTGACTGGCCCAGCATGAGGAGCAGGCGGTCGTGGGCCAGGTCGCCGGCGTGGACGCGCACGAGGAGGGCGGTGAGGACCCACATCATGATGAGGCAATAGATGAAGAGCTCGAGCACCTGCGAGTAGAGCAGGGCGCTCATCACGACGAAGAAGCTGGAGAAGATGATGAGGGAGACATCGCGCGGGCGGCGCAATTCGTAGAATTTGATGGCGAGCAGACCGGCGGTGAATGCCGTTCCGGCTTCGCGGCCCACGATGTGGCCATATTGCAGGTAAATGACGCCGAGAAGAATGACGGCGAGGATGCCGCAGAAGGTGGTGCTGGGCAGAGGCAGGCGGTAAACCTCGATGATGCCGCGCAACACCATGGCGATAACGACAGTGACGCTGAGCCAGTAAGGGAACTGGAGGACGTGGGGGACGAGCGTGAGGAGGAACGCGCCCATCGACAAAAAGAAAAGGGTGAGCGAGGGCCGCGCGATGAGCGGCGTCCGGGCCGGTCGCGAAAACAAGGCGGACCAGAGAGCCATGGCGGCTATTTTAATGGAAGCGGGCGGGAAAGTCGATGGCAGGGCGAAGGAGACTAACGCTGGAGAATTTTAGCAAGGGCCGAGGGATAGAGCTCGTGCTCGGCAAGCTGGATGCGGGCGTGGAGAGACTCGGGCGTGTCGCCGGGCAGGACGGGGACGCGTTTCTGCGCGATGATTTCCCCGGCGTCGATGTCGCGGTTGACGAAGTGGACGGTGCAGCCAGTCTCGGGCACGCCAGCGGCGAGGGCCTGTTCCCACGCGCGGAGTCCCTTGAAGGCGGGCAGGAGCGAGGGGTGAATGTTGATGATGCGGTTGGGAAAAGCGGCGAGGAGCGGTTCCTTGACCACGCGCATATAACCGGCGAGGACGACCCATTCGACGGCATGGTGGCGGAGGAGTTCGACGAGCGCGATTTCGCCTTCGGGACTGAGCTTGGTGCGGAAGGGCGAGGGCGGGAGCGTGGCGGTGGGGAGTCCGAACGCGGCGGCCCTGGAGAGGATGATCGCGTCGGGCAGATCGCTGGCGACGAGGACGATCCGGGCGTCGAGTTTTCCGGCGAGGATCGCTTCCTGGATCGCGACGAAGTTGCTGCCTTTGCCGGAGCCAAGAACCGCGAGGCGGGGGGAATTGCTCATGAACCTAGTGTGACAAGGGGTAAGGGTAAAAACAAGGTAGCCGGTGCAGCCCCTTGCACCGGACCGTCGCCCGGAGGTCGACGGCTACCTTCGGAGCCTTTTGATAAGACAATGAAGATCAAAAGGAACTGCTCCAGGTAACGTCGTTCTGGTGGCAAATGCGACCAGATTTGCGACTGCTTTTTTGATTCGGTCAGATTCAGCTAAATGACGCTGAACTCTCCCGCAATCCTCTAACGGTCGTCAGTCGTGATCCTTCATGCTTTAGGCATTGGAGACACGACCATGCAGGAAAGATTCAGAATGTTCTGCCGCGCGGGTGGCAACTTTTACGCGAGAGATAAAATCACGGGCCGGTCATCCGCCGCAAGTTGGCCGGAAAGGAATTCGGCGGAGAAAGCCTTCTGCGCATTGGGCCTTGCATCCGAAAGCTGCTCAATCAGCTTCCACAGAATGGTTATCTTTTTCCCAAGATGAACGCATGGGCCTCGGAGAATCGCTCCAGCGAATTTAGTCGGCGCTGCAAGATGCTCGGTATAGAAGGCCGCAGCCTGCACTCCTACCGCTATACGTGGGCACAACGTGCGCGTGCCGCAGGAATGCCGGAACGTGAAGCCATGAACCATCTTGGTCACGAATCCAGGGCGATCCATGCCGCATATGCCGGCGGAGCACAAGTAGCCGTGCTTCCACTGGAATTCTACGAAGCTCAAAAAGAAGCAAAGGTGATCGAGTTCAAGCAGGCATCACAACAGGCAGCGTCGGATCAGGACGACGAAGAGAAGAATGCAAGTCACGGCTGAACGCGCGATGTCGCGAATGACGATCATCACAACGTGTCAGCAGCACGGAGGATGACAGAGAGCCACGAGAAGAAAGCGTTTTGAAGCCCAACCGCCCCTTAAAAGCAAAGCTCGGGGGCGGTTGGGAAGCAAAACGCGCACGGATCACGTCATGTAACGATGACGAATGGCGACGAACAATGGGGAATGACCGCCTCGTCCGAATGCCCGACCGAACTCGTTCGGGGTGGCGTGTTCACCCTGAAATTCTCTGACACTTCTTTTTAGAAAGTTTGTTTTACAAAGTATATGTAGTCAAAGTCGCCGTAAAAAATCGGGACACTAAGTGCGTAGTCATGCCTCTTTCCCTTCGGTGATGAAATATAGAGGAACACTGCTCCCATAGGGAAAACACTTTTTTCACCTTGCAATACCACGTAGTAACAATGCTCATTGTTAGGGTCCCTCCCGGTACTCCATTCTCCTGAACACTGATCATAACCCTTACTTTCTGGTGAGCCATCTGTCCAGATATGAGGCATCTGAGTTACCTTAAACGTCTTGTTTGGATTCAAAACAATGGTCGCCGATAAATCCTGGAACCCTCTGGATTTGAGATATTCAAAAGAGCTCGAATCAAGAACATAAGTACCAGATAGTAATTGTTCATTTGGCACCTCTAGCTGAGGGGGAAAAGGAGCCTCCGCTTCCTCAAAATAAGACATGACCGTTAGTAAGCCGAAAAGCAATACAGGTATAACCAACGAAGCGATGATGATGGTTTTGTTTCGCAGAAAACAGCCGACGATAAACGTAATCACGCATGCAGCGATGAAGCCCATTTCGAGGAGGCCGATCGCCAACATCACTACGTTAAACATTCCGAAGAAGGCCATTTGGCAACTTTATGGCTTCCTGAACAGAACTGTCGAGACATGAGCTGCGGTTCTTAAATTACTTCAAATCTCTGCCCATCTCGCGCACTTTGCCTGGTAACTGCGACCAAATTTGCGACCGCTGCGACCTGAATTGCGACCAAACGAGCAATGTTTAGTTAGCCCAGATTCAGCCGAGTTATACTTGATTAGCAGGCTCTTAAAGGTAGCCTGAATTTCGCTCTAGAGTGTGTAGGTAGGCCGACGGCTACCCCTGCTGGGATGACAAAGAATGGGTCGGGACGGAGTCCGACCCTCCAGGGAAAAGCACCGGCGCAAGGCCCCGTAACTGCTACTTTTGTTGGCGTTCGCGGCGGAAGTCGCCGGTCATGAGGTTGAAGACGAGGCGCAAAATCCAGCGGGGCGTGCTTTCGGCCAGAAGCATTGGAAGGCGGACCAGGAGGCCGGGGATGATCCGGCCCTGGCCGCGGGCGAGGGCGGTCAGGGTCTGGCGCACGACCTCCGTTTTGCTGATGCAGAGAAAGCCGGGCGGGGCGAATTGGCGTCGGCTATTTTCGCGCGAGGCAACCTGTCCGAACTCGGTTTCGACCGGACCGGGGCAAAGCGCGGTGACGTGAACGCCGGAACCGTGAAGCTCGATGCGCAGCGCCTCGGAGAAGCTGTTGACGTAGGCCTTGGTGGCGGCGTAGACGGCAAAGGTGGGCAGGGGAATGAGGCCTGCGGTCGAACCGACGTTGCAGATCCAGCCCGATTTTTTTGCGAGCATGGCGGGCAGCGCCCAGCGGGTGAGGCGCGTGAGGGCGATGATGTTGACGGCAAGCATCGCTTCGATTTTCGCCGGATCGCTGGTCTCAAAGGTGCCGAGGTCGCCGAAGCCAGCGTTGTTGATGAGGATTTCGGGGAAAAGGCGGCGCTGATTGAGTTCGGAGATCAGGCTGGTTACGCCAGATTCGCTGGCGAGATCGGCGATGAGGGTGTCCACGCGCAGGTTTGAGTGCGCGGCGATCAGACGCTTCCTCACGTCTTCCAGGCGATCGGCGCGCCGGGCGGTGAGGATGAGATGGGTCGCGCCGCGATCAGCGAGTTGACGGGCGAATTCCTCGCCAAGGCCCGCGGAGGCGCCGGTGACGAGGGCCGATTTTCCAATAAAGAGGCTCACGCCTCCAATTTAAGCGTATGAACGTGGATGGCGTGCAAGATTTCTTTTCCGACGACGAGGTCGGAGACGACGACAATGGAGTCGCCGGGATGGAGGTAGCCGCGCTCGATGAGCCGGGCCTGCATGCGGAGAAGATTTTCGTTCGGGTCGTTATGAAACTCAATGGTGTGGGCCCGGATGCCGAAATGGAGCGACAGGCTGCGGCAGACATCGAGGTTGGGCGTGAAGGCGTAGACGGGTGCGGATTGGGGACGGAGGCCCGCGATGTAACGCGCGGTTTTGCCCGAGTGGGTGAAGACGCAAATGCCCGCCGCTTTGGTTTCGTTGGCAAGGAAAACCGCCGTGGCGTTGAGGTGAGTCCGCGCCGAGTAGGGCACGACCGGATTGACGTAGTTGGCGACGGTTTTGCCCTGCTCGATGCGGCGGGAGATGCGGTCCATGATTTCGACACATTCCATCGGGTATTTGCCGGTGGTGGTTTCGCCGGAGAGCATGATGGCGTCGGCGTGCTCGAAGACGGCGTTGGCGATGTCGGTGATTTCAGCGCGGGTCGGCGCGGGGTTGGTGATCATGCTCTCGAGCAGATGGGTGGCGACGATGACCGGCTTGACGGCGGCGAGGCAGAGGTTGACTGCGCGGCGCTGGATGATGGGCAGTTCCTCGTAGGGGACTTCAATGCCGAGGTCACCACGGGCGACCATGAGGCCGTCGCAGGCGGCGATGATTTCCTCGAGATTGCGCACGGCCATCTGGTCCTCGATCTTGGCGACGATGCGGATGTTGCTGCCCTTGGCCTTGATGCTCTGGCGCAGGAGTTCGATGTCGGCGGCGCGGCGGACGAAGGACATGGCGATGAAGTCCATCTGGCATTCGAAGGCGAGTTCGATGTCGGCGTAATCTTTGTCGGTGAGGGCGGGGAGCTTGACGTCGATGCCGGGCAGGTTGATGTGGCGGCGGCTGCCCATGGGCCCGGGGGTGAGGACTTCGCAGACGAGTTCGTTGTGACGCTTTTCGATGGCCCTCATGCGGAGCAGGCCGTTGTCGACGATGACGATTTTGCCGACATCGATGTCTTCGACCAGGTAGGGGTAATTGACGTCGACGGTGATCTGGACGGTGCCCTTCTGGCCCCGGACGGTGAAGCTGACCCAGTCGCCGACCTGGAGGTCGTAGGGTTTCTCGACGGTGCCGGTGCGGATGGCGGGGCCCTGTGTGTCGAGGAGGAGGGCGACCTCGTGCTTGAGTCCGGCGGAGATTTCGCGGATCGATTTGGCGACGGTGCGGACCCAGTCGTGGGGCGCGTGGGACATGTTGAAGCGAAAGACGTTGACGCCAAGGGCGATGAGTTCGGTGAGGGCGGCCGGAGTGGAAGTGGCGGGACCGAGGGTGGCGATGATTTTCGTGCGGCGCATAGGGGGGAAGTTGCGAGTTAGTAAAGAGAGGTTTCCCTACAAAGCAAGGCCTATGCCGCAGCATGCGGTAAGCTGGCTGGTGCGCGAGGCCGGTGCCCGACCGTCGCTCAAAAGTACGACGGCTGACCTACAACCCATCCGCCCAGAATTTGGCGAAGGCGCTGCCCCAGAGGCGTTCACTGCCAGCCTGTCGCGCCACGATCTGCCGTTCTTCCAGCGGCAGCGGCTTCGCGAGCATCTGCGCGAGGCCTTCGACCCAGGCGGAGGCGTCGCGGGCGGGCAGGACGCGGCCCATCTGCGAATTTTTGACCAGCTCGCGAGGCCCTCCGATGTCGGAGACCGCGACAGCCAGACCGGCCGCCATCGCTTCGACCACCACATTGCCGTAGGTGTCGGTGGTGCTGGGGAAGACAAACAGATCGGCGGAAGCGTAGGCGACGCCGAGTTCGCGCCCGGTGAGGATTCCGGTGAAAATCGCCTCGGGCAGCAACGCCTCCAACTCGGCGCGATAAGGCCCCTCGCCGACAATGGCCAGCGTGAACGGCCCGGCTTTCTCGCGCAGGGCGGGCATGATTTCGGCCAGGAAGTTGAGGTCCTTTTCCTTGGAGACACGACCCACGTAAAGCAGCACCGGCCCCTTCGCGCCGCGCGCCGCCCAGAATTTTCCATCGCGCAGGGCCGGATTGAAAAGCTCGGTATCGAGGCCGCGCGGGAAGATGCGCAGCTTGTCGGGCACGATGCCGCGGTCGATCCAGCACCGGCGGTAGAACTCGGAGTTAACGTAGACGAGGTCGGTCTGGCCGTAGAACCATTGCATGTAATTCCACACCATCGATTCCATGAAGGCGTCGTCGCTGAGGAAGCGGGCGTACTGCGGAAAATCGGTGTGATAGATGCCCGAGGTGCGCAGGCCGAGCAGCTTCGCGCAGCCGAGCGCGCAGAGGCCAATCGGCCCCGGCGTGCTGATGATGAGTTCCGTGAAGCGCTCGCGCTGGATGTAGTCGAGCATGTCGAGGAACGGCGGAAAACTCAGCTTCTGCAACTCGTACTCGGGGATTTCAAATTCACCGACGGGCGGGAAATTCTTGATCGGGATGTCGGTGATCGAGAGCTTGGAGCGCGAGGTGACGACGGTGAGATCGGCCCCCGCGTGGCGCGCCGCCTGCACCATGGCGCGAATCGTCCGCGCGACGCCGTTGACGTCCTCGAGGGTATCGGTGAACCAGGCCCGCTTTTCGTTGCGCAGCGGTTGCGGCACGGTGCCGGTGAAGCGCCGCGCGACATGCGTGAGGAGAAGACGATCCGGCGCCTGCTGACCAAACGCCACGATATAAGGCAGGATGCTGGCACCGACCGGCAGCAGGCCGGTGAAGGACTGGAAAGCGTCGATGAGATTGCCGCGGTTGACCCGCTGCTGGAATTGCGTGATGAGGCGGTAGCTCAGCTCATTGGTGATGTGCGAGGCCATGCGGAAGGAGCGCCGTTGCGCATTCGGCTCCCGGGCGATGATCTGGTCGAGTGCCTGCTTCAATTTCGGATCGGAAAGAAACGCGCCGACTTCGCGCGTGAGCGTCACCTCGCCCGGCTTGACGAAATCGAGCGCCTGCCCGGTGCGGATCGCCTCCGTGACGTGGCCGAAGCGCTCCACAAACGAGAAGGCGGTCGGGTTCTGCCCGGCGAGAAAACGCTCCGCCATTTTGCCGAGCAGGCTGGCACCCACCGGAGCGCCGCGCTTGATCTTGTCGCGCGCGAAACTGAACACCGTGGTGTAAAGACTGCTCGAAAAAGTGAGCGGGTCGCCCATCGGCCCGTGCAGGGTCGCCTCCCCCTGTTCGAGGCCCTGGAAGAAATCGCGCAGGGTGGTTCCGCTTCCGGCTTCGGTGAAGGTTTTGCCGGGGTGAACACTGCTGTGATCGTCGGACGAGGCAAAGAGAATCTTGCGATGCGCGTCGGCATGGGTCGGCTCGAGACCATGCCGGTTGGCCAGCTCGCTGATTTTTTCCGGCGTCAGCGCGGCGAGGCAACGGTTACTGACTTCCTGCGCCAGCGGTTCGCGATTGCCGTTGCGCGCCTCAAAACAGCGGAAGAGCAGCACCAGCCGCTCGAAGTGCTCGACAGTGAGGAGCATGTTGATGTTCGCCAGCGGATGCGCGACGCCGTGGGGCAACTTCTGCTGGCGCAAATAAGTGGCCAGATCGTAAATGTTTGGACGCAGCTTCTGGATTTCCTCGTGCTGCGCCTCGTTAAGGTTCCAGACCAGGAGATGGATTTTGCAGCCGTCGGGAAAATAGGTGGTGACTTCCTCGCTCAAAAAAACATCGGGATGATGCGCGATCATCTTGCAGCCATCGAGCCGGTTGTGGTCGGTGATGGTCTTGAAGCTCATCCCCGCGTCGTCGAGCTTTCGGTAGAGCGTCTCCGGCTCGCTGTAACTTTGGGGCATGCCCAGCCGCCGCAAAATCCACTCGCTGGGCCGGTCCGAGAAGCGGGAGTGAAGTTGAAGATCAACGCGCAACATAATCGCCGTAGGTGGTGGGTTGGAAGCCGCGCTTGAGGGAGGCGCGCAGGATTTGATCAATCTGCCTGCGCATCAGAGGAAACTCAAGATCGCGCGGATGGAGGCTGAGGCGAATCAAATCAGTTTCACGCAAGCGCCCATAAAGATATTTATTCCAGACGCCGGAAGCCACGCGCCGCCACGCCGCCCGCGTGCTGTAGCAAAGCGATTGCGAGGACTTGATCCGGTTGAGGCCCGGCAGCAGCGGGATAATTTCCCCGACCCGCGTGGTGTAGGCGAAGCCCATCTCGGCCAGCAGGTTGGTGAGACCGCTGGCCATCAGCCACGCCGGTGCGACAAAGCCCTTCGCCCGCCAGCCGAGCGATTCGAAAAGAATTCGTCCAAGCTCCAGGCGGCCGCGGGCAGCTTCCTTGGTCAAATCCAAAAACTCGGCCTCGCCAGCAGTGTAGAGCCGCGTCCAATAAAAATTGGAAAATGTATCGGGCACCGCTTCGGCCCTGTCGTGATAGTAGCCATGCAGGACGATCTCATGCCCCTTCGCCTGCCACGAGGACACGTCGTCGCAGAAGGCCGGGTCTTTAGTCAGAAGTCCGCCGTGATGAAATTCGGGCACAACGAGAATGCTGCTGCGCGTGATTCCGTAGCCCGCCAGAAGCGCGACCTGCTCCGCAATCTGCGCGTGCGAACCGGGATGGGCGTCGTGCAACGAGACGATGAGCGATTTCTGGGCGGGCGGTTCCGTCACGGCGTCATGATAACATCGACCGCGCGAGGCTTGTCGAGGAATCGGTTTAACTCAGCCGCCGCGCGTCTCCGCTGGGTGACGGAAGTTTGCGGCAGATGGTCAGGCCATCGGCAATCGGAACGAGGACCGTCTGGACGCGGGAATCGGTCGCCAGTTTGCGGTTCAATTGATCGATGGCGCGATTGACCGGCTTGTTTTTCAGGGTGGGGTCGACGACCTCGCCACCGCGCAGCATGTTGTCGAAAAGAATCAGACCGCCCGCGCGCACCTGGGGAATGAGCATCTCGTAGTAGCTGTCGTAGCTCTCCTTGTCCGCATCGATGAAGACAAAATCGAGGGGATAGGGCGGGCGGAAATGCGCCACCAGCCGGCGCGCATCGCCAAGGCGCAGGTCGATCCTGTCCTGCAGGCCAGCCTTGATCCAGTAGCGCCGGGCAATGCTGGTGAATTTGAAATCCTGGTCGAAACAAACCAGTTTGCCGCCGGGCGCGAGGTGGCGCGCGATGCTGATCGAACTTGTCCCGGTAAACGTACCCACCTCGACCGCCCACTTCGCCCCGATGATTGAAACCAGCAGGCTGATTAAACTCGACTGGTCGGGGCTGATCGCCATCTGGCTGATTTCGCCCAGATTTTGCGTCTCGACCTGGAGCGCCTGCAGAACCGGATCATTGGCGTTCGAACGGTGCGCGAGGACATAATTGTAGATGGCATCGTTCAAGGCCAGGTATTTGGCGCTCATATATCAGGCGGAGGTGGAAGGACGGCGCGACGGGTTTTGGCGGGTGAAAGGATGTTGCCGCAAATGAGTCGCCAGCTCCGCAAAGCGGCGAAAGGCCCGGTCACTCAAGTGATGCTCCAGCCCCTCGATGTCGGAATGGTGCTCGCGGTGGTCGAGCCCCATCAACTGAAAGAGATCGGCCAGCATCGCGTGGCGCTTGCGGATTCTTTCCGCGACCCGGCTCCCCTCCGGCGTCAGGGCGAACCCGCGATAAGGCTCGTACCGGAGAAAACCGAGTTTGCCGAGCCGCTTGACCATGATCGACGTGCTCGCCCGGTTGAGGCCCAGGGCCTCGGCGACATCGGAGACGCAGGCATAGCCCTTCGTGTTTTCGAGGTCGAAAATGCACTCGAGATAATCCTCCATGCTCTCGGTGATCCCGGCGCGATCATGCGCACTCCGCTTGCGGGGCGCCACCGGGCCGCTGACGGCTGCTATTTTGGCGGACGGCCTGGACATTACAAAAAAGTTATGAAAGCCGCGAAGAGGTGTAAAGCCGATAACTTTTGTTTGTTATCGCTATATTCTATTAGGCTTTCGTCAGGCGCAGCAGCCCGATTTCCGCCGGCGCGCCAATCCGGCAGGGGAACCAATCCCCGCAGCCATTGGAAACAATCATCGTCGTGTTGCCCCGCTGAAAACGGCCGCTGCAATATTTGAAGCGTAGCTGGCCCAGCCCGACGTTGTCGCCAAACATGATCTGGCCGCCGTGGGTATGGCCGCTCAGGACCAGGTCGGCATCCTGCGCGACATCGAACAAATGGGGGTGGTGCGCCAGGAGGATGCGCACGTCGCCCTCCTGTCGCGCTGGAAAGAGATTGGCGACAATCTGCGGGCTGGTGTCGGGACCCACCGTCATCCACGGCAACCCCGCGAGGATAAGCCGACGCCCTCCAAAGAAGAGCGTCGAAGAGGAGTTATAAAGCATCGGCAACCCATTTCGTGCGCACTCGGCAACAACGAGGCCGTCGCCGGGGATCACATCGTGATTGCCCTCGCAAAGATAGACGCCATGGGGAGCTTTAAGGCGCTGGATCGCGGCGAGCGCCACGGGGAATTCGTCCATCTCGCGATTGATAATGTCTCCCGTAATGGCAATCAGATCGGCCTTCAGGTCGTTGGTCATATCGCTCATGATCTTCAGGCGATCCGGCCCGACAAAAAGGCCGGAGTGGAGATCACTGACATGCGCAATGGTGAAACCTTCCAGCTCGGGGGGAAGACCGGCAATCGGGATGAGGAATTGCCGGACGCGCAGGTCCCGGCGGGTCAGTTCGCCATGGACTCCCATCCCGATGGCCACCGCCGGGACG
>Ga0302319_10009258_pt1 | contig 18984 bp, 10 predicted proteins | sample Bog_T0_2_FD_203319 | JGI IMG/M metagenome (GOLD analysis project Ga0302319, IMG submission 203319) | Peat permafrost microbial communities from Stordalen Mire near Abisko, Sweden - Bog_T0_2 | ecosystem: Environmental > Terrestrial > Soil > Wetlands > Peat | place: Sweden: Abisko, Stordalen Mire... | reverse complement strand
GATTGGTCGGTTTTGGGCTGGTAACTTCAACGGTGTTTGCGGGCATTGTGCTGGCCGCAGTGCCGCGCTACCTGCGCGAGCGCCGGCTTGCATTGGCACAGTTGCAGGCAGGGCCAGGGTTTACTCCACCGCTGAGTTTGTTGAAGCCGCTGCATGGGGCCGAGCCAGGGCTAGAGGCACACCTTAAAACATTCTTCGAGCAGGACTATCCGGACTACGAGATTCTGTTTTGCGCGCGGTCGGCGGAGGACGCTGGACTGGAAGTTGCGCGGCGGGTGGCGGCGGGGTATCCGCAGATTGCGGCTCGGTTTCTTTGGACCGGCGGCGAGCCCGACTACATTAATGCCAAGGTGGCGTCGCTGGAGACGATGGAGGTTGCAGCGGCGCACGAAATTCTTGTCATCAGCGATAGCGACGTGCGGGTGACGCCGGATTATCTGCGCGCGGTGGCTTTGCCGTTTGAGTCAAACCAAGTGGGCGCGATGTGCTGCGTTTACCGGGGCGTTGCGGCTCGGGGCGAGTCTGGGCCCGGGTTGTGGGCGCGGCTTGAGGCTGTGGGCATGAGCGTGGAGATGACCTCGGGAGTGCTTGCGGCGCGGGCGATGGAGGGAATGCAGTTTGTGCTGGGGCCGACGATGGCGTTTCGTCGCGAGACGATTCGGCGGATGGGCGGGTTCAAGGTGACAGCCGATTATTGCGCCGACGATTTTGTGCTGGGCAACGAGACGTTCAAACTGGGCGAGACGGTTGTGCTGAGCCATCACGCGATCGATCACATGGTGATTAATTCGACGTTCATGGCGTCAATGAAACATCAGACGCGGTGGATGAAGTCGACGCGGTTTTCGAGACCGGTAGGACACTTTGGCACATCGCTAAGTTTCAGCGTTCCGTTTGGACTGCTGGGCTGGGTTGCGGGGGCGTTGCTGGGGCATCCGCTTTGGGGCTTGGCGATGCTTGCGTGGAGCATTGTGACGCGGCTGGTGCTGGCTGTCGTGGTGGGGCGCGGGGTGGTGGGCGACACGAGCTGGTTTGGATTGCTGGTGCTTTATCCGCTGCGGGATCTGATGGGTTTTGGGTTTTGGGCTGCGAGCTATTGGGGCAGCCGGATCCTGTGGCGCGGGCGGCTCTTTGAATTGCTGCCTGGCGGAAAGATGCGGGCGGCGGATTAGCGCCGGATCAGTGCTTAGCAAACCTGGTGGAAGCCAATTCCCAAGAGGGCGGCGATTTTTCGGAGTGTTGCGGCCTGGTGGCCTACGCCGACGGCGCAGTGGTGAGCAGGGCCTTGCTCGTTCCATGCATGCACGAAGCCGCGTGCGCCGAGAGGGAAGCGGTAGCGGCTGTTGGTGTTGCCGATTTCAAGGTTCGCGCCGGCAACGCACTCGCCTTCGGCAACCAGCAGTTTGAAATGAGTGCTGGCGTCTTCAACCAACGACAGCAGTGTTACGGGGCCATGCTTTACGCACATCTCGACGGAGAGGCCGCGGCCGACTTTGCCATGGTAGACGGTGAGGGGTCGGACTTTTGTTTTGCCCTGGCTGATGGCGATGTGGCCGGGGCCGTCATGGCCCATGAGCACAAGATCTTCGTTGAAGTCGATGGCATAGAGCTCAGTGAACGAGCCTCCGGCGCCGAGCAAATCCATCATCTTCATGGCAAGCGCGTTCTTGACTTCATATTCGCCGGCCACGGGAATGTGGCGCGCCGTGAGCAATGAAGTGCCAAGGATGATGGAGCTCATCGCGTCTTCATTGGCAGGATTGCCGGAGCCTTTGTAGTAGTAAGCCATTGCGTTGAGGTCGTGGAGCGCGACGAATGCATCGAGGGCTACCGAGGTTCGGGCGGCGCGGGAGAGTTCAGCGGGGGGACAGTCGGGCTGAACGTCGAATGCCGTCTCGAATTCCGCGACGCGGCTTTTGACGTGGTCCTCTGGCACCTCGGCGGCAAGGGCGCTGAGCTCGTCGACTTCAAGGATCTCAATGTGCGTGCCGAAGACGATCGAGACGAGGGTGACGTCGGTCATGATGTCTAACATGCCGCTGTAATAGTGCCCCAAGAGGCCGAGGCGGGCCGATGAAAGTGTGGAGCGAACACGCGCGGCTGAGAGCCATTGTTCAATTTCCTGCCAGGATGATTCATCACTAAGCACGCCTGTGACCTGATGAAAAGGGATGCGGGCACGTGAGAACAGATTGGCGATCTCGGGAACCGGGCAGGCGGAACAGAAGGCGAGCCACTGGCCGGTCATCGTGGTTCTGTCCTGGAGCTTGTTGAAGGCTTCGTAGTCGATGGCGGGTTCCGGTTGCAAGTTGAGCACAATGACCGGCACACCGGCGCGTTGGACGAGAGGCAGGACAGTGTTCGACAGCGCGTAGGTTGTGACGTAAAGAAAGAGCACGTCGATATCTTCGCGGCGGCATTGATGGCCGGCATCGAGGGAACGGGCGGGCGAATCGACCAGGCCAAGATTGACCAGCTCGACGCCGGGGCGAGTCAGGCGCGATGCAACTTGGTCCACATAGCCTTCGAGGCGGGTCTTGAGGCCGGCGAACTGACTCCAGTAGGCATCCAGGCCGATGCCACAAAGACCCACTCGTAACGGTTGTTCATTGGACATGATGTTTGCTTTTCCCAACGCAGTTCAGGATATACGGTAATCGATGCGGGCCGATAGGGCGCTGGTCTTGTCATTGCTTGTTGCCAGTGGGATTGAGCGCCTGCGTGCCGGCGGCGTGAACGGTTTCAATGGTCACTGGGCCAACAAGGCCAGAAGGAAGCAGGGGTGAGCTGCTGGTGTACTTGCGGATGTTGGTTTTGGTATAGGCATGCGGGTTGGAAGGCTGTGCATCGCCGATGATGCGATTGGGCCAGAGATTGGTGACGTCGAGTTCGAGGGAATTTGTTCCGTCTTTGAGATAGGGGGTTATGTCGAGTTTGTAAGGCATGGCCCAGATTGTGCCGGCTGGTTTGCCGTTGACGCGGACTGTGCAGATTTCGTGGAGATCGGCGAGGGCTAACATTACGCGATCAGCGGCGGAAGGCTTGATTTCGAAGTTGGTGCGGTAAGTTGCAGTGCCGGAGAAATAACGTTCGCCTGCATCTGGCCATTCGGTCCAGGATGTGAAGGCCGGGACCTTTTGTGCGCCTGCGGGAGCGCCGCGATTGCTCTGGAATGAGATTGTCCACTTGTCCGCGGGCAACTCGATGGAGGTTGGATTGGGCACGCTTGCTTGCAGGACACTTCCGTTGGAAAGGCGAAGCGTGTAGTCGCCCGGGCCGGCATTGTTCAGTGTGCAGGGCGTGTCGCCGCACCCGGTTACGGAGACAGCTGTTACCGGTTTGCCTGCTTGAGTTATGGCGACTACGTGAACGCTGATCGTTTTCGAAAAGATGACGAATACGGAGTCATAAGGAGCGAGATGAAGCGGGAGTCGAGTTACTCCACTTTCGACCTGATAGTGCGATTGTGGTTCTATGGAGCCATCGACGGCATTCCACAATTCGGGCTGGCGTCCGGTTACACGAAAGCCCGCGAGTGACTCGACGGGGTGAGAACTGGTGTTGCGGACGAAGTAAATATCGTTCGATCCATCGCGACGATGGATGTAGTCGAGGGCGGCGGAGGGGTCATCGAAGTCGGGGGCGACGTGTAACTGGCTGAGCGCTGCGCGGGCGTCCGCATTGCAAAACACACGGCCAGCGCCATAGGGATGCGATGCGGTTGAGCAATTGCCCCATAGGTCGCGAATGATAGCAGATGATCGCTGGGATGTTATCTCATCCACAACTCCCGTGGGGCCGACGGGCGGCGGACCGACGACGTTGCCGCCCTGCTTTACATAACTCTCAATTTTTTCGAGTGCGGGCAAACTCAGCCGGTGCGATGCGGGCAGCGCGAGGAGACGGAATTGATTGCCGGCAGGTGTTGCGATGACTCCGGAGCCAACTGGGAGGGTGTGGAGGAGCGCGTCTTCGTCAGTGACGTCGTAGTCGTATCCCGGCAAGACATGCGCGGGGTCGTCGCGCTTAAGCCTCACGAAGTTTGGCACCTGGTCGCCATAGAAGTAGAGCACATCGTCGACGGGATGGCCTTGCTGCATGAGGAATTGGGCGCGATTGAGATAAAGAAAGAACGCGTCTGACTGATTCCACCAGGTTATGTTTGGATTAATGTGAGTACCGGCGAAGTATTCGTTACCGGGCAGGCCATCTTCTTTGGGGATGGAAGTGAATTGGTGCCAGACGAGGCGGTTCATGCCTTCAGTGATTGCCTGGTCGAAGGTTGGCTTGAGGTCGGTGGCGAGGGATTCGCTCCATTGTGGGCCCATGCTGGTCATGCCTTCGTCGGCGGCAAGCTTTTTTCCGTAGATATCGGCAGCACTGGCAACTTCTTTGACGAAGAATCGATCTTCATCGCCGGAACGGTGCTCGCTGGATTGCGCCCAGAACTCTGTCTGGGGAGCCTCGGATGAACGAAAGGTTTCGAGCGCGTCAAGAGGCGCGCCATGAGGTCCGCCGGATTCACAGCGGGTGCCAAGGCCATAATCGCGGGCGCGGTCGGCGAAATGGTCGTAGTGGTCGGTGATGAGATCGCCGACGGTGCGGCGAAGATCGTTGAGAAAGCGATCGCTGGTTGCGCGATCCTGAACGATGCGGCCGGCGACGACGGGTAGGTAGTGTATTGGATCGTAACCGCGGCGTTTGGTGAACTCACTGGAGAAACGGCCGGTCCAATTCGTTCCTCCAACTTCCCAGCTATCGGTTGCAAGGGCGACCAGTGTTGTTTTGAGATAGGGGCGGCTTGCGTCGAGTAACGGGACGAGCGTGTGCGTCCAGTAAGTGTCAAAGGCCGAGCGATCGAGATAGTCAATTGCCAAGCCCTGCCATGCGCCGCTTGAGGTGGAGACGAGCGCGTCAGAGTCGGTGTAGCCGATGCGCAGGATCTCCCACTCGCCATTCGAAGGCGGATGCCAACTGATTTGTCCGGTTTGATCGGACTGCGAAGTGAGATCGACGACATCGCGGAGCTGGGTGTCGGCTTCACCGGCAGTTGGTGGGCGATCTTCAAGCAGCGGCTCGGAAGGCGGCATGGAGAAGCCGGTCTCGTTTGCAGCTGTCTTGAAGCGCAGAGCTTTGATGGGCAAGCGATTCGAACCCGGCGTGCCAGGCAACGCGTCTCCATGGGCGAGCGGATAGGCCAGTACGGCAATTTGCCGGTAGAAGCCATTGGTGACAGGCGGCATCGGCAGTTTTCCGGAGAAGCCATTTTCATCGACTGTGGTTCGCGACCAGGTGAGCAGTTTGGAAGCCTGCGCGGGGGTGACATCGGGACCGCCGAGGTTCCAGCCGCTGGTTGCATTGAGAGTCACTTCAAGGTGCAGCGCAGCCGCTGTTTTGAGGGCGTAGACGTAGAGCTTGATCCATTGCGGACTTCCGAATGTCGGGCCTGGGGGAACAAGTTGATTTCCTTCCTGTCCTGAACCGTTGGCGTCAACAAGAAGCACGCCTCCGATTCCTTTATGGCTCATTTCGGTGAGGTCGCGGGCGATGGTTTGTTCGTTGGTATTGCCGTTCAGCCACCACCAGTAGCAGCGCAGCTTGGCTACAGCGGGCGGCTGCGCGAAGCCGCGGCGCAGAGCGTCCACAGGAGTGAAAGACTTCGATCGAGATTTGGATTCCGGCAGATGAGTCTGCCCAAACATGACACCGAGAAACAGGCTTGTGAACGCCAGTTGCGCGATGCATTTTGTTAATCGAGAACTCATGAGAGTTGGCACTTCGATCCTCAAACGCAGTTCGAGTTACAGCCGCCGCATGCGGGAGTGACACTCTGTTGAACCTGTGATTTTTGGAGCCTCTGATTGAATCGCATTTCTAACCGTTCGCTCCCTCAGGGGCTAAAGCCCGCACTCGTTTTGTTGCGTTAGCGGCACGACTAAAGTCGTGCCCTTTCAAAGCAAGTGCTGGCGGCGGAGTTTTTCTGCAGCCTGGAGAGCTGTGCCCTTAGAGAGCATGGACTCATTCGGAGGTTCCGGGAAAAAGAGGACTTCCGAAGGCCTGAGGTCCCTCGGAAGTCCATGGCTGGAGGGCCAATTAGAAGTTGATACGGGCGGTCAACTGAATCAGGCGAGGATCGTTTGCCTGGGTCAGGGTGACATAACCGTAGCTCGAGGAACCGGGCGTAGTACCGGGTCCACCGAAGTTAGGAGTGTTCATGACGTTGAAGGCCTCGCCACGAATTTCAAAGTTGAGTGACTCGTGGATCTGGAAGGTCTTGAAGAGGGACACGTCCATGAGCGGATGAACCAACTCGCGCACATCCATGTAGGGCTTGATGTTGTTGAGGGTGAAGCTTGGGTTGGCACGGAATGCCGGTGTGTTGTTGTTGGTGCTGTCGCATCCGGGAACGATAGCGCCGGAACCGCTGACCGTGGTGTAGACCAAAGCGCCGGAGGAGTTCTCATAGCAGGTATTGAAATACCGGGTATAGGAACGGTAGGCCGCCTTGGGGGTCATCAGTTGGGTGTAAGTCTGGGAGGTTCCGTATTGAGACCCGCCGGTTCCACCGCCGCTGCCAACGGATCCTGGATTTGCGATCTTTGTGGCGTTGTCTGCCCGGAGCACGCCTTGCAGTTTCCATCCGCCAATCGCTTCACGCTCGATGATGTTCTTCCCGATCAATTCTGGAAAGCGATACGTTCCCCAGAAATTGGAGAGGACATTTGGTTGGGGGTCCTCAAAGCGAAGCGGGGTTTGGAATTGAGGATTCTGGAACATGTTCTGGTCCATGATCTTGGAGAATGTGAAGTTGCCCTGGACCTCAAAATGGTGGGACAACTGCTTGTTCGCCGAGAGCTGCAATGCGTTGTAGAGGGCACTGCCGGCCGGGATGAAGTTATCGGTGACGCCGGTGAATTCAGGGAAGGGAACGTCGAGCAGATACTGCTGCACGTTTCCGTTGAGAGATGATCCAGGCAACTTGCCTGCGAGCGGGTTGGTTGCAGCAGTGGCGTTGAGGGCGGCGATCTGTTTGCTCGAGAGGGGGGTAGCGCTGGTGCCCATGAAGGTTGCAGGCAGGAAGTCAACCTGAGCATTGATGGGAAGCTGATAGACCTTGTTTCCGGCGTAGCCGACCTGGAATGCAATTTGGCCAGGCAACTGCGTTTGCAGACTGAAGGACCACTGCAGCATTTTCGGTTGCACGGCGTTTGGATCAGGGTAGGTGACACCCTGGCCAAGCTGTGTGGAGAGGCCGAGGGAGTTTCCAGTGGGCAGTTGAATACCTGTGGGCCATGGAGAGCTGATGCTGGTAAACGGAGTCACGCTGTTCGTGGTGGCTACATACGAAGTGGTGTTGCTGTAACCCTGGCTGAGCGGACTGTCTTGGGTGTTGAAGTAGATGAGCCCAATGCCGCCGCGCGCTACCATCTTTGGAGTGATCTGGTAAGCAGCACCGAAGCGGGGCTGGAAGTGCTCGTATTTTTGCGGAGCGGCGAAGCGGCTCGACGAGCTTGGGGTGTTCACGAAGGTGAGGCCGCCATTGGTTGTGAGACCTGCAACGGAGGTCTGGATGGGGTTGGAGCAGGTGGTGCAGAAGCCGGAATTCAAGCGATTGAAACGCTCAGTGAAGGGCGACTCGTAGTCCCAGCGAAGGCCGGCATTGACGGTCAGCTTCTCGGATACGCGCCAGTCGTCCTGGATATAGAACGCCATGTATTGCTGCTCCATGGCATAGGCGATGGTATTGCCGTAGGAACCACTGGAGGGATAGCCCAGGAGGAGAGACGCCATGGGATTTCCTGAAGTTTGATCGCTGCCAACCACGCAGCTTGCCGCAGGGCAGTTCGCGCCGGATGCGCCGCTGGAGTTTTCCTGGGTGAACTGGCGATTGAAAGCGAAGACGCCAATGCCGCTTTGCGGATTTTGAACGTTATAGCGGCTCAGGTTGCCTTCAAAACCGAAACGCAGGGAATGCTTTTGGATGGTCTTGGCAACCAGGAGGGAGGTTGAGCCGAGCGTATCTTCGCTGATCTGCCCGGTGTTGCCCGCGGCAAGTCCCGAGTAACTATCAGTAGCGGAGGTGCCTGGGAAAGACTGATAGGGGAGGCCGGTACCTGAGATGTTAATGCTGCCGAGATTGAAGGTGTTTCCCGGATAGACCAGACCAAAGGGGTGATAGATGACACCTACGCGCGCATTGAGGACCAATGTGGGTGAAAAGACGTAGCTATCTTCAATGCTGCCGCCCTCGTTGTTGCGATAGACGGTGTAGCCGGTGCCCGTTGGTCCAATGGCAGTGGGAAATCCTTCATTCGGCTCGAACTGGTGAAGCACAGCCTTGAAGAAGGTGGCATCGAGATGCTGCTTTTCAGAGAACTGGTGATCGACGCGGGTGACGAAGGAGTAGTACCTGTTTGGCACTGACGTATCGGTGGAGATGTAGTTGACGGTGGGGCTGAGACTGCTGTTCGGTTTCGGGAAGTCAGCGATGAGTGCCGCGCCTGCCGCATTGATTCGAGCCGTGGGAATGATGTTGCCGGGAAAGGGAGTGCGGTTGCCGGTTCCAGTGGTGACAGAAGTGGGATCGTAGATCTGGACGCCGGAGGTGCAGACGCCGCTTCCGTTGAATGCGGAGCAGAGGCTGGAGAAATCGCCGCCGACTTCACCCTTGCCCGTCGTTCCGCCGGTGGTGGTGGGAACGAGCGAAGTATAGGGAAGAAGTGAGTGTAGTTGCAGATACTCGTAGGCGACCATGAAGGAGGTCTTGTCGCGCCCGTTGTAGATGTGGGGAATGAAGATGGGGCCGTCAAAGACGCCGCCGGGTTGCTGCCACTGATCGCTGCCGCGCGGGGTGAGCGCCGAACCAGCCGGAGCCGTGGTTTGAGTTGGGACGCGTTCGTATGTATTCGCGTTCATGTAGGTATTACGGAAGACATCGTATGCTGCGCCGTGGAATTTGCTGGAGCCGGTTCTGAGCACAGTATTGGTAACAACGCCATCTCCGTGTCCATATTGAGCGTCGTAGAGCGCGGTCTGGACTTTCACTTCCTGAACCGATTCGGGAGAGGGCACAAAGCCGGTGTAGCTGGAGCCGGAAAAACGCTCGGAGGGATCGTCGGGGACGCCATCGAGGGTGAGGCGGTTATGACCGCTGCTGCCGTTGGAATCAACCTGGACGGCGGCTCCGCTGAAGGGATTGGTAAAGGTGCTGGCCTTGCCTTGCATGAATCCGCCGGAGCCTGCGGAATAAACGCCGGCGGCAAGCGTGGAAAGCACGAACGGGTTGCGGCCAACGTTGGGCGTATCGGTGACTTCTTCAGTCAGGAAGGTGGTGGCCAGGTTGCCGGAGGTGGTATCAAGCAACTGGGTATCCGCGGTGACGACGACAGACTGGGTTTCGCCGCCGGCTTTCAGAGAAAAATCCACCTGGACAATCGAGCCCGCGGTGAGAACGATGCCGGTACGCTTCTCAGACCGGAAGCCGGCGGCTGCAAGGGTGACGGTATATTCGTCAGGGGTGAGGAACGGGATGGCGTAATCGCCGGAGCCGTTGGTAACGGCCTTTGTCTCAAATTTTGTTGTAATGTCGGTTGCGGTGACGTTGGCGCCAACGACTTTGGCGCCGGTCGAATCGGATACGCTGCCGCTCAACGTGCCCAGGTACTGCTGAGCCTGGATCGATGACGAGGCAAACAATGCCGTCACCACGAATGCCATGAGAAGGAGGCAGCGTCTGGCCGCTCCCTTGTGTTTCATTGACACGAAGTCAATTCTCTTGCTGAGTTTCATAGAGCCTCCGGAAAGGTTGGTGTGGGGACGGTCTCCCGCACATAACCAAGTTTTGGGGTTTTCACGTCAGGCAGAGATTTTGCCTTCTCTGGCGCGCGGATCAAAGAATCTTCGTACATGAAACGTGTCCGACCTGTGTGAGTGCATTCGTACCAATCGTGCAAAAACTTGCCTATAGAATTCGATAGACAGTGTGTCGCGAAAGCAAGCGTTCAGAGGGAGAGATCAAGAGCCTGATTCGCTTCTCCGGTGGAATGTTTGGCGGCTATTCCCAGTGACTACCAGGCTGGTGTTTGTATAGCCTCCGCGTTTTCGGTTCGCGCCTCTGCAATGTACGAGGGTTGAACTGGGAGCGAATTGTCGAGATTCAGATAAAGAGGGAGCAAGTTAATTTACCGGAAGGCAACCGCTAAATTTTACCGTAAGAACTCCAATAAACCAATGCATATCAACAGGTTATCGGGCTGAAATAAGATGCTTGGGAGCCTGCCGTTTGATTTTCTGAAGTGTGTTTGGCCGCCGTTGAACTCTCACCTTGCCTCTGGTATAGCGCACAGGCTAGACTGATAGTCGTTCATTGGGGATGCCCCATCGCCTATGACTTCCGCCACGAATCATCCGACGATCGAAAGCCAGGAGAATCAGCCGAGCGTAGAAGAGCGGCGGGCTCTGATCGAACGTGTGGCAGGCAGCGAACAGTTCAGCCGGTCGGCTCGACTGAGAGATTTTTTGCTGTACGTGGGCAAGCAGTCGCTGAAAGATGGCAGGGCGGAGATTCACGAGCAGGAGATTGGCGCCAAGGTTTTTGGCAGATCGTCGACCTATGACCGGAGCCAGGACAATATTGTCCGGGTGAACGCCACCGAGTTGCGCAAGCGCATCGATCTTTACTTTACGTCGGATGGTGTACACGAGCCCCTCATCCTGGAAATCCCTCGAGGCGGCTACAAGCCGGTGTTTCGCCGACGGCTGTTGGCCGGTGAGGACCGGCCGGATGTTGCGGCGAGGGCAGTCGAACCGGAATCTACCCCGACCAAGAATTTTGCGGCCGAGACGGTTCGCCAGGTTGGGCACGAGAAACTTGTTCGCATCCATGCGATGTGGGGAACACTTTGCCTTGTACTTGTGATTGGCGGGCTGGTGCTCTACCGGCACGATCGTGCTGCGCCCAAGGCGGTTTCGCCATGGGAGGGCAAGCCGGCGATCGCGGCATTCTGGGGTGGATTCCTGCGATCGAATCAGCAGACCGACATCGTTTTGCCGGATGACTCAGCCAGCGTGATTGAGGACATTACGCGTCGGCCCCTTGCGCTGCCGGATTACCTGACACGGGACTATATGCGGCAGATTGAAACATCGGAGATGAGTGCCGATCGCAAGGCTGACTTGTATCAGATTTTCAATCACAACCTGGTTACATTTGGGGGAGTTCGCGCTGCGCAGCAGATCCAGGATGAGATTCCGGCCTCCTACCCCCGTTACCTGACGTTGACGCGCTACTACACGGCGGACGAGATCAAGCGCAATAATGTAGTTCTTATCGGGGGCAAGAAGTCGGTTCCGTGGGATCATCTTTTCGATGACAAGTTGAACTTCATCACGGACTACGACGACGTGCATTCACGCCAGTTCGTGAGTAACCGCAACCCGAAACCTGGAGAGCCGGCGATCTACGCGGTGTCTTACGAACCAAACAGCCTGGTTGGTTACAGCGTGGTTGCCTACCTTCCCAACCCGAGCGGGACGGGTAATGCGATCATCCTTGCCGGCACGGATTCAGACGCTACCGGGGCAGCGGCGGAGTTTCTGACATCGGAAGAGAAGCTGGAGCAGTTTCGCAGCACGCTGCGCACGGACCAGTTCCCTTACTTTGAAGTGTTGCTGAAGACTTCGCGGTTGAGTGGGACCTCATTCAATTCCGAGGTGGTTGCGTATCGGACTTATCCGGATCTGCACTAGAGCCTAAGTTGTCTCGCTCATGCCTGAAGCGAGACGAGTGAATCCTTCAAAAAGTATCCGACTTGTGGAGGGTCTATCGTCGGCGGAGTGGGTTAGGCGCCATGCACCAATAAACGCTTCATCGATTTCGGCCCCTGGCGATTTGGAGCGTGTCGCCGCTGGGGCTAAACAGGCTGCGGAAAAAGGCCAGCTGCGAGGCAAAACTGGCGAGAAGCATGCCTCAGGGGCTGAAGCCCGGTCTTTATATTGTTGCATTTGCGGCACGACTGAAGTCGTGCCCTTTCAAAACAAGTGGCGCCAGGAGAGTTTTTCCGCAGCCTGTTAAAGCCCGCTTCAATCTTATGGCGTTTGCGGCACGGCTGAAGTCGTGCCCTGAAAAGGAACACAACCGTAAGTTCAAGAAAACAAGGGATCATTCATTCAGGTTATTTCGCGTCGTCCCTAGGGGACTTTGGTAATTTTTGTACCGCATACCCAGGGCAGCGCTTGCCCTGGGCTAACATCCTTAGCTTCCTCCGGGAGCCGCGATGTATGGGGGGTGAGTTTCATCGCCTATGGGTCGGCAACGCCGGTGGACGACTGTTACAGTTCGCAAACCGCTGAAGCAGTTATTGATGCGCACGGCCTTAGTTGAGGGGTCTGTCGGTCCAGAGGGCCTTATCTGCTACAGAGATGACGGGATATAGGCGGCCATTCAGGAGACTCTCTGCCTTCTGCTGGTTCTTGTCCTGGGCAAAGAGCCAATGGCGGTTGGCGGTGCCCCACATTTTGGAGAGATCGGGTTCGCTGAGGAAGATATTGGGCGCGTCGGGGTAGCAGGAGCCCCAGATGAGGGTTGAGCCCTCACCGTGCTGGCCGCAGCGCGGGAGTACCAGATAAGCGGGCTTGTTGAGTAGCTTGTGGGTGTAGAAGATTACGGATGAGGCATCGTCCTGATCGCCAAAGATGATGAAGGAGTCCGTCGGTGCTCCTTTTTCATTGATGACGTCGGCCATCTGCTTGGAGCCAAGCATGGGCTGGAAGCGGGCAAAGGCAATGTGGGCGGCGACGAGGAAGAGTGCCGAGGTGAGGGCGACGCTGACGGTGGCGGCGATGTGTTTGCCTTTGAGGCGGAGCAGCCATCCGACGGCGGGGCCGATGAGCAGGGTGATGGCGGCCATGATGGCAGGCAGGCGAAGGGCGGCGAAGGATGGGCCGGTGAGGTCAAAGAAGTGGGACATGGAGAGGGTGTAGTCGCCGACGGCTCGGTGGGCGAGCAGAGTGCCGATGTCGGCCACGTAGGGCAGGTGGCGTGAGTCCCAAAGACCCCAGGCAAGCGCTGCGGCCACGGCCACTCCGATGACAGCGAAGACGGCCTGGGCACCTGTGAGCCAAGCGGTGGAGAGCAAGGGTTTGAGGCTGTCGCGGGCGGCGTCTGGGGTTCCGTCGAGGCCGCGCTGTTCTTCAACTCCGCTGAGGACGCCTGCGATGAGGATGAAGATGGGCGGCCAGACGGGAAATGTGTAGTACTCCTGGTTGGTGGATATGGAGAAGAAGAGCAAGGAAAAGGCCGAGAAGAGGCTGAGGAGCCAGATGGTGCGGACGCGGAATTTGAGGCGAAGAATGTAGCTGGCCACATCCTTGCGATTGGCGTTGTCGATGTAAAAGTCGACAGTCTGGCCGGCGTTGGGGCGGAAGTATTGAGTCCAGAGGCCGCGAGTCTTCCAAGCGACGACGGCCACGGCGGGGAGAAAGAGGCTCCATGGGAAGAGCCAGACGAGATGGAGGAGCCAGTAGAGCGAGAAAGGGAGCTTGTTGTAGTCGTGGGGATAGCGCTGGCCGAAGAAGCGCAGGAAGTGTTCATTGACGAAGTAGAAGTAGAAGAAACCATGGACGTTGCCTACGGTTGGGTGGTTGCCGAAGGGGTGGCCCTGATCAGGATTGGCCAGGCCGCAGAGGATGTGCCAAGGGGCGGCGATGAGGAGAAAGACGAGCGGGCCTGTGAAGGGCTTCAAGGTGCGCCAGCGACGCCATTGGCCGGTCAACAGGATGTAAGGGATGGCCGCGCCGAGGAAGAAAACGGGGGCGATAAGTCCCTTCGTTAGAGTCGCCAGGGCGACGGCAGCCCACATGACGTAGAAGCGGGCCGGATGCTCGTCTTCGAGGCCGGTGATGAGGCAGTAAAGGGCGACGAGGAAGAAGAAGCTGAGCTGGGCCTCGGGAATGATGAAACGGGTGAAGAGGAAAGGGCCGATGGAGGTAAGGACGGCGAGGCCTGCGTAGAGTCCGGCGCGTGGTCCCCAGGCGCGGCGTGCCCAGAGCCAGGCGAGCCAGGTGAGGCCGAGCATGGCCAGGGCGTTGGGCAGGTGGGTGGCAAAGACGTTCTGGCCGAAGATGCGGTAGGCTCCGGCGGAGAGCCAGTAGGGCAGGGGCGGCTTCTCGATGTAGCGGATTCCATTGATCTTGGAGGTGACCCAGTCTCCGGTCTCGGAGATACCCTGGGCGGCCTGGGCGTGGGCGGCGTCGACGTCGTCAAGGAGCGGTGGATTGAAGAGGGAGCCGATCTGGACGGCTCCGAAGATTGCGGCGAAGAGGAGCCAGGTAATCAGTGTGAAGGATGCGGCGCTGGGGCGGGTATGCGTGCGGGGCCGGCTTGTGGTCGCGGAATAGGGCATTGCTTCAAGAATAACAGCGGAGGATCAGTGGTCAGTGGTCAGAGATCAGGGGTCAGCTCTTGCTGGTTGCTGCTGGGGGCTGGGCCTGCGATGTACTTTGAACGCGTAGGGAACACAGTGGGCTGGTGGGCAGATCGGACCGGGGCGTCTTTGAGCGTAGAGGGGTCAAGGCTGGCCCGCGGGCCACCGCGCAAGCGGCGCGCGGTGGCGGGTAGGTCTTGGTCGTGGGCGGCGCGGTCAACTTCGCGGCGGCTGTCTTCATAGCGTTGAATGATTTCGCTGCGGGCATTGCATTCCATGGTGTCCTCGCTTGGATTTACGGCCGTAAAAAAGGGACCGCGTGGGCGAAACTCCGCGCGGTCCGGTCCAGTAATCTGCGTCTCATCGTTGATGGCGGGAGTGTACCACGGGTGGGGGTCGCCGTGCTGTGATGGCACAAGATGTTGTGGTGTTTTTAGCCCTCAGCGCGCTCGCGAAAGCCGTGCTCATCGAGCACCAGGGCGTGGCTAACCGGGCACCGGAGGCACGTGATTTGCCCGAGAAAAGGCGCGCATGTGTCGATCAGTTCCGGGGAGGATTCGAGGGGCACGTGGTGCTGCCCGCAGGATGAGGGGGTTGAGCTAGGCTCTCTGAAGCAGTGGATTTCCATGATCTTTCTCTTGATTGCATCCGTGGGTTTTAGCCGGTTGCGGGGCTCGCGCCCCGCACCCGCATTTGCAGTCTGAGAAAGGGATTCCGGCATGCGCCGGGGAAGTGCTACAGAGTGAAAAGAGCCTAGCACATGCGCGAGCCCCTGTCTACTGCTTTGTATAGCTTGGGACTGCCCCCTGGGGAAATGCACGCTCGGCGGGGTTCCCAGTCCCCAAGAAGCCCCGTCGCTGCCGGTTAGGCGGTTCGCGCGCTGCTCTCTTATCGACCAAAGAGCGCCAGAGAAACAGGGGCTGCTACCGGTCGGGCGGTCGAAAGTAATGTGCGCGGCGGGTGTGGTGTCTATTTGATGTGCGGCGGGGGTGTCCAGGGTGAGGCTGTCTGAATCTCGTAGTCGTGAGGATGCACCTGTTGAACGTGAAGGTTGAAGTGAGCGGCGAACCACCTGACGCGCTCGGCGGAGGTGAGCGCTTTGTTCTCAATGGGTGGCATCGACGCGCCGCAGACCGAGCACCTGGCAGACGACGGACGCGCATGCAGGTCATAGCCGATGGTGAGCTCCGGTCTTGTTGCCATGATTGAAAATTGTAGGCCCGCGAGGATTGCCCCGGCTGATCGAAGTGGCCAGACCTGGGGATATTTTTCAATTTTTTCTGATCGGCCCCAGTCCGGCGCTGTGCGCCGGACACCTGGCCGTCGATCTGGTGAAGGGATTCCGGCTATGGCCGGTGGAGTGGAAAACTGGGTTAAGCAAATGGCCCATTTTGTACCGAAGCATTGCCGCTCAATTCTGCCGGTTTGGGCTTGCTGCGTTAGCGTACGATTCATTCCGTTTCGTGAGCTGCCCCTTCTTTACAATGTAAAAATGAAGCGAGTACATCGATGAGTTGGAATCACAATGTTCACTACCACAGCTTCGTGATGAGCGAAGTGCCGCCGAACTGCAAACGGGCGCTCGACGTGGGTTGTGGTCGAGGAGTACTGACACACATACTCGCTCGCGTGTCTCAGGAAGTCGTCGGCATCGATGCTGATCCGGGATGTCTCGCTCAAGCACGAATCACCAACGGCGGCCATGCAAACATCACGTTCATCGAAGGCGATTTTCTGACGGAATCGTTTCCCATGGACAGTTTCGACTTCATTGTGGCTGTCGCGACGCTTCATCACTTACCCCTTTGTCGGGCTCTGGGACAATTTCGCGCCCTTCTCCGTCCGGGCGGCGTTCTCGTCATCATAGGTCTGTACAAAATTGCTAGTCCAATCGACTACGCTTACTCCGCTATCGCCATGCCGATAAGTATGGCATTTCGCTTTCTTCGCGGCGAGGAGGAGGTAGGCGCACCCCTCCAGGACCCAGGAGAAACGCTCACGACCATACGAAAAGCGTGCGGCTCTGTACTTCCAGGTTCGAGTGTTCGCAGAAGGCTCTTCTTTCGATACAGCCTTGTTTGGCGACAGCCTACATGAAAAGCTCCTCCGAACAGCCCAGGGCCCACGCTTTTGGAGTGGTTCCAAATGTCTGGCGAAACAATTCGACGAAAGCGCTGGATTGGCGATAACCGACCTGGTAGGCGACTTCCTTTACCGAACATCCCGAAACCAATAGCTCAACCGCTTTGGTGAGCCGAACCTGTCGTCGCCACGATTCAAAGCTGGCGCCAACATCCTTGCGAAATGCTCTTTCGATCGTCCTGACGCTGACGCCCACCTGGGAACACAGAACGGCCATTGTTTTCGATTCAGCTGGATTCCGCACAATTGTCTTCGCTACCGCAAGTGCTCTCTCGTCCCGTGGCAGGGTGACACAGGTGGGGACAGGGGAGGCCTTCAGAATGTGAAAAACGAGTACGTCGCGAAGGGCGCACTGGTAACGATGCCGCATACGAAGCTGACCAACTCGTACTGTTTCGACGATGAGTTCCCGGAACAGCGAGGTGACATGGAGCACGGCGCAACGCGACTCCGGTCTTGCGGCCAAGGTTGTTCGCAGGTAAAGTGTGCGCATCGAAGCAGGGCCCGGCATATGAATCCGATGAACTGTGCGCGCAGGAATCCAGAGGGCGAAGTGGGGCGGGATTAACCACACACTTTGATGGGAAGACACTTCCATAAGGCCGGAGATTGCGTAGATCAGTTGATCTGACCCATGTGCGTGTTCCGCTACCTCGAAGCCGGAAGGGTATTCATAGGAGAGTGTGGCAACGGAAACGCCGCTCTTCGGATCGAATTCGGTCAAAATCTCATTCTGTCGCAATAGAGATACATTATGGCGTATGGACCCTCTTGCGACAACTCTCAAGAAGGCTCAATATAGCCACATGCCACAACACTCCGGACTGGGCAAGTTCAACATCATCGGATTTGTCACGATCGTAGACATCTCCCGCGCGAAGGATTTCTATCGAGATATTCTTGGCCTTCGCCTGGTGAAGGAAGAACCGCCTTTCGCACTGGTTTTTGAGGCCAACGGCATCATGCTGCGTCTCGGGATGGCGAAAGAGCTTCCACCGGCGCACGGGACGGTTCTGGGTTGGCAAGTGCAAGAGATCGCGGCGACCGTCAAGAACCTGGGGCACGCCGGAGTTCGCTTCGAGCGATTTGAGGGAATGGACCAAGATGAGTTGGGCATCTGGAGTTCGCCTTCCGGCGCCAAGGTCGCGTGGTTCAAAGATCCCGATGGGAACATTTTGAGTTTGACGGAATTTCCGGAACTGGAGCAGGAAGCATTGGCGGAATAAATTGGGCGTTGATGCGAAGCTCTCCGGGAAAGCGCGTCCCTCGGCATGACTGCGGCGTTGTTTGCTCCCCGGATGAACGCTGCCTTTCTGTATGCGGCGATCACGGTAGTTTGGCTGCTATTCCAAGCGGAGAGCGGTCATTGGGTCGAGACGCGAGGCGCGCCAGGCCGGCAAGGCGCATGCCAGAACTGCTGTGACGAGCAGCGTGGCGCTGACCAGTATGTAAACAGCCGGATCGAGAGCACTCGTTCCGTACAACATCGACTGGATCAGTTGCGCTACCCCGGCGCTGGCGATGAGTCCGAGGAGCAGGCCTGAAAGGGCGGGTTGCAGACCGTCGCGCAGCATGAGGCGCATGACCTGCGTGCGCTGTGCTCCGAGAGCGATGCGGATGCCGATTTCGGCAGTTCGTTGGGCGACAATGTAAGACAGGACTCCAAATAAACCAACCGCGGCGAGGAGTAGCGAGATGACGGCGAAGGCGAGCAGCAGCGTTGCATCGAAGCTGGCGCCGATGGTGGATTGACCCAGGATTTGGTCCATGGTGAGGACATTGGCCACGGCTAAGCCTGGGTCGATCCCAGCGATGGCCTGCTGTGCGGGCAGCGCCATGGCCGATGGCGCCTGCGTTGTTCGAATCACCAATGTTGCCGAACGTTGCGTGCCTGAATAAAAGGGGTAATAGATGGCCGGATTGGGGGCGCCGGAGGCATCTTCCAGCGTATCGGCCACTACGCCGACAATCTCCAGGCCCGCATCTGCTCCCGGCACCTCGACGTCCACCTTGATGTGCTTGCCGAGGGGGTTTTCGCTTTTCAGAAACTGGCGGACAAAGTCCTGATTGACGATCACCTCGTTGCTGTGGTCAAGCCGCTCGTCGGCCTGAAACAGACGACCCTGCAACAGCGGTATTTGCATGGCGTTGAAATAGCCAGGGTCGGCAAAATAGGTAGAGGCGTCATGCACCTGTCCTTTGGGTAATGCAGGATGTTCGCGGATGGTAAAAACATCATCACGCTGGTGACCTTCGCCGGGCAGCACGGTGGCGACAGCGACGGCTGTTGCGCCAGGCAATTGCCTGACCCTGTCTACCAATTGCTCGTAGAAGGTGACAATCTGCTCAGGTGTTTTGTAACTGCCCTTGGGGAGGTTGATTTCCATGGTGAGCACGTCATGGGTGGCGCAGCCAATGT
>Ga0302319_10009257_pt1 | contig 18984 bp, 15 predicted proteins | sample Bog_T0_2_FD_203319 | JGI IMG/M metagenome (GOLD analysis project Ga0302319, IMG submission 203319) | Peat permafrost microbial communities from Stordalen Mire near Abisko, Sweden - Bog_T0_2 | ecosystem: Environmental > Terrestrial > Soil > Wetlands > Peat | place: Sweden: Abisko, Stordalen Mire... | reverse complement strand
CCTTGACCACCAGGATGTTGCCAAATGCCTCGGCGGGGAGGCTCGCGACGGAACCACTGAATGTGGTGTGCCCGAGGGGCGGCGTCTTTTGAAACAAGGACACGCAACCGGTAAGGACCAGGAGCGACGCCGGCGGGCACAGGCGCAGAAAACGGTTCATTTTGCCGGCCTGGGAAGGCGGGCGCTCAGGGCGAGCGCGCCCAGGGCCATGACCGCCCCGAGGACAAAGACGGTCTTGGAACTGAATGCCCAAAACACGACGCCCGCCAGCAAGGGGGTGATCGCCCGGGATAGCGATCCGAGGGACCGGAAAATGCCAAGTACGCGCCCCTGCTCGGAAGGGCTGGCATAGAGCGAGATCAGTCCCGAGGTGGAGGTGTTCACCAGGCCAAATCCCATCGAGACGACGGCCAGGCTGGCGTAGAGCACCCAGGGCTGCCCGGCGAACCCGATGCCGCACAGCCCGGCGACGGAGAGGACCAGGCCGAGCTTCAGCACGGGGATCTCGTTGATCGTCTTGAGGAGCTTGCGGACAAGATACCCCTGGGTGAAGATCGAGACCAGCCCGAGGAAGCAGAGGAGCTCCGTGTTTTGGAACGCCGTGTAGCCGAACCGCTGGGCCGCGAGGTAGGTGAGGCACGACTCCATTGCCACAAAGGCGGTGGAATAAACGAAGGCGACGACGTTCGCGCGCCGGGCGTTGGGATTGTCGAGGAGGAGGATTTCCCTGATTGGATTGCGGATCCGGGCCTCCCGGACCCGCGTCCTGGCCTCCGGCGGCAGCGTTTCACGAAACCTCGTGGCGATCCAGAACAGGTTGAGGATGCAGAAGGCCAGCGCAAGGAGGGCGGGCACCGAGTAGGGGTTGACGCCGAAGCGCGCCAGCGACGGGTGCCGGGCAAGAAGATTCAGCCCGCTGCTGATTCCGCCGATTGCCGGTCCCGTGATCAGGCCGAGGCCGAAGGCGGCGCCGACCAGGCCCATGGCCCGCGAGCGCTCCTCGCGGGAAGTCACATCGGCGACAGCCGCCGTCACGACCGAGAGGTTGCCGGCGAAGGCGCCGCTCACCACCCGCGAAAGGACGAAGATCCAGAACGACCCGCTCAGTGCCCAGATCAGGTACCCGGCGGCGGTGCCGGCCACTGAAACCAGGAGAACCCCGTGCCTGCCGTGGCGGTCGGACAGCGCGCCCCAAAAGGGGGCGAAGATGAACTGGAGGAAGGAATAGAGCGAAAAGACGACACCGCCAAAGAGGACCGCGGCGAAGGCGTGGTCCTGGCCGAACGCGTGGGCAAGCGCGTTGCTCCGCAGGAGGAGCGAGCCGAGGAGTCCGCCCGCCCCGTCCACGCGCAGGTAATGGCTGATGAGGTCCGGCCCGAGTGGGAAGATGATCGAGAACCCGATCAGGTCGATGTACAGCGTCAGGAAAATGACCCCGAGGGAAAGCAGGCGCTTGTTCGGGGGAGGGGCGGAAGCAGGCACGGTCTTGGGCTGGAAGCGGGTGCAGGTTACATCCGGTAGGGCAGCGGGAAGCGCGCCATCAGGGCCTTCGCCCGGCCCTTGGCCGTGGCAATCGCACCGGCCTCCTCCGGGGTGCCGATCGCCTTGAGCACGCCGTCGATGCAGGACGCAATCTCGTCCATGTCGCCCTCGACAAGGCCGCGGGTCGTGACCGCCGGGGTCCCGAGCCGGATCCCCGAGGCCTGGAAGGGGCTCCGCGTCTCGAAGGGCACCGTGTTCTTGTTGCAGGTGATGTTTGCGAGATCGAGGGTCTCCTGCGCCTTCTTTGCCGTCAGCTCGGGCAGGTTTGCGCGCAGGTCCACGAGAAAGAGGTGGTTGTCCGTCCCGCCCGAGACGATCCGATAGCCCCTGCCGGACATGGCGGCCGCGAGGGCGCGCGAATTGCGGATGATCTGTGCGGAGTACTCCTTGAATTCAGGCTTGAGGCATTCGGCGAAGCACACCGCCTTCGCGGCGATGATGTGCATGAGCGGCCCGCCCTGCGCGCCCGGGAACACCGCCGAGTCGATCGCCTTGGCGCGGGACGCGCGGCAAAGGATGAGGCCGCCGCGGGGTCCGCGGAGGGTCTTGTGGGTCGTGGTCGTCACGAAGTCGGCGTGGGGGACCGGCGAGGGGTGCAGGCCCGCCGCCACGAGGCCGGCGATGTGGGCGATGTCGGCGAAGAGCATGGCCCCGCTTTCCCGGGCGATCTCCCCCATGCGTGCGAAGTCGATCACCCTCGAGTACGCGCTTGCGCCGACCGTGATCATCTTCGGCCTCTCCCGGGCCGCGGTCGCGGCCAGCTCGTCGTAGTCGATCAGGTTGTTGTCCTGGCGGACGCCATAGGCGATCACATGGTACAGCTTTCCCGAGAAGTTGGCCGGGTTTCCGTGGGTGAGGTGGCCGCCGTGGCTCAGGTTCATGGCGAGGATCTTGTCGCCCGGCTGGAGCACCGACGTGTAGACGGCAAAATTGGCCTGGGACCCCGAGTGCGGCTGCACGTTCGCATGCTCCGCGCCGAAGACCAGCTTCGCGCGGTCGATCGCGATCTGCTCGACCCGGTCCACAAACTCGCACCCGCCGTACCAGCGGCGCCCGGGGTAGCCCTCGGCGTACTTGTTGCTGAGCACGGTCCCGGCGGCCTCGAGGACCGCGGGGTACGTGAAGTTTTCCGAGGCGATGAGCTCGATGTGGTCCTGCTGGCGGCCAAGCTCGGAGGCAATGGCCGAGTAGATTTCAGGATCAATCGTCTTGAGGGGGGCTGCGTTGAGCATGGAAATGGGGGTCGGGCGCGGCGTCAGCCGGCCGCCTTGGAGTCGCGCTTCTTCAGGGCGCGGCCGAGGAAGTCGACGAGGCCCGGGATGGCCTCCACCAGCTCGTCGCGCGCGGCCTCATAGCCGGAAATGGAGCCGCCGTACGGGTCGGCGATCTCCCGGCGGCTGGACGGGGGCATGAACTCACGGAAGAGAAGGAGGTTCTCCGGGGGGGGCTGGGCCATGAAGCGGATCGAGGCCCTGTGGGACTCCGTCATGACGAGCACCGCGAGCGCGTTGTCGAGCAACTCCTGGGTCACCGGCTGGCTCCGATGGCGGGACAGGTCGAGGCCGACTTTCTTCAGGGCTGCCACCGAGTAGTCCGTGGCGGGGTCACCCTGGCGTGCGGCGACCCCGGCCGAGAGCACCTCGACCGAACGCAGCGGCTCGGGGGCGGCTGCAAGCGCGTGCCTTAGCAGCGCCGCGCCCATGGGGCTGCGGCAGATGTTGGCGGTGCAGACTACGAGGACGTAGGGCATTGACGGGCTAACCCAGAAGATGTGAACGGGAACTACCAGCCCAAAGTCTCAAGTTTTTGCGTCGGGCGCAAGGCTCCGGGTCACAGCCTGCCCAGCGCCGCCAGCGCCCGGTGGAGCTGGACCGCGCGCTGGAGGACGGGGTCGAGGAGCTGGGGGGGCGGCGCGGCGCGGCCCGCCGCGCCTGCCGGGGCCGGCCCGCTGTCGTCGCCGAGCGCGCTGTCCGGGAGGTGCTCCCGGGCCAGCATGGCCTCGTCGTCGCGGGGCTTGTCGGCGGCCTCGGTGACCAGCGAATCGACCGGCGCGCCCTTTTCCAGGGCGTCGTAGGCCCTCCGCTCGGTTTCCGGCGCCACGGAGACGGCCAGGTCCGGTTGGAACCCGGGGCCCGCTGCGCCCAGGATCACCAGCCCGGGAATCGAGTCGCGCGGGCCCAGTCCGGCAAGCAGGTCCGGCCCGGTGCGGCTGTTTGCCAGAAGCAGGACGGGCGTCCGCCGCCCGCTGTGGGAAGCCACCCAGGAGGCCAGCGGCCCGTCGGCCGCCGGTCCGCCGGCCACGTAACGGAGGTCGAGGATCCACGCGCCCCCGGGAACCGCGGGCAAGTCCCCGGGCAGGGAATGGATGCGCACGTAGGCAAGGCCATGGCCGAGATCCCGGGTCAGCGGCGCCGGGACGGCGTTCCCGGCACAGGCCGCGGCGAGGAGGAGAAGGAGCGCGAGTCTCATGGCTTGCGGCGCGCGAGTTCGCGGGCGCCGATGTCGCTGCGGTGATACTTGTTGTCGTACCCAACCCTCGCGCACACCGAGTACGCCTTTCCGGCCGCCTCGAGCAGGGTGGGTGCGAACCCCACCACGCCGAGGACCCGGCCTCCGCGCGAGACCGTCCTCCCCTCGGAATCCAGGGCGGTTCCCGCATGGAGGATCGCGGACCCTGGCGGGAGATCCGAAGCAGCCGGAAGGTTCAGGATGTCGCCCTTGGGATGGGGCCCCGGATACCCGCGGGCGGCAATCACGACGCAAAGCGCGGCCCCTTCCCGCAAGGCCAGCTTTGTTCCCTCGAGGCTCCCCGTGGCCGCCGACCAGAGCAGCGAAAGCAGGTCCCCCGCGACCAGGGGAAGGACAGCCTGGGTCTCGGGGTCGCCGAAGCGCGTGTTGAACTCGAGGACGCTCGGTCCGGCCGCGGTGAGCATCAGGCCGATGAAAAGGGTGCCGCGAAAGTCGATCCCCTCCGCCCGGATCGCATCGACCGAGGGCTTCACGATCTCGCGCTCGATCCGGGCCAGGAGCGCGGGCGTGACGATCGCCGCCGGGGCGTAGGCCCCCATGCCGCCCGTGTTCGGGCCCGTGTCGCCGTCGCCGACCCGCTTGTGGTCCTGGGCCGCGGGGAGCATCACATACTCATGGCCGGACACCACGACGAGCAGCGAAACCTCCTCCCCCTCGAGGCACTCCTCGATGAGGATCTCGGGCCTCGATCCTCCGGAGGCCCCCAAGGCAAGCATGTCGAGGATGGCCGCCTCCGCCTCGGGCAGGCTGCCGGCGACCACGACCCCCTTGCCGGCTGCCAGGCCGTCGGCCTTGACCACGATCGGGACCGGGCGCGTCCGCAGCCAGGCCTTCGCGGAGGCCGCATCGTCGAAAAAGGCCGCGGGGGCCGTCGGGATGCCGTGCTTTTGCAGGAGCTTTTTCGTGAACATCTTGGAGGCCTCGAGGCGCGCCCCGTCGGCCTTGGGCCCGTAGGCGGGAATGCCGGCGCCTGCGAGCCGGTCCACCAGCCCGAGGGCAAGGGGAACCTCGGGCCCGACCACCACGAATTCCACGCGTTCCGCCGCAGCCAGCGCAACGAGCCCCGAGACATCGTCGGCGGCCACGGCGAAGCAGGCGGCCTCGGCCGCAATGCCGGCGTTCCCCGGGGCGCAGAGGATCCGGGGGCGGGCGGGCGACGCCGCGAGGGCCCGGACCAGGGCGTGCTCGCGCCCGCCGGATCCGACCACGAGTACGGAGCGGGGGAGGGGGCTCACAGGACCTGGAGCTTTCTGCGGTAAAAGGCCACGACCTCCTCGGGGTCGTCGGTGAACAGGATGTAGTCGGCCAGCCACGCGGGGGATCTCTTCTCGGTGATCATGCGCCGGATCTGGCGCCTCAGGTCGCCCCAGAACTTCGCGTTGAAAAACACGAAGGGGACCCGCGGCCGGATCCCAAGCTTGAGGTTGCACATCTCGATCCCGATTTCCTCGAGGGTTCCGACCCCTCCCACGTTGAAGATGCAGAAATCGGCGACCTCGAACCATTTTTGCCGGAAGTGGCGGGAGGACTCCTGAAACGTGTTGAAAAAGTCCACGCCGAGCTCGGGCGGCTGCGCCTCGAGCTCGAGGAAGCAGGCGCCCGTGAGGGCCCCGGAGCTGCGGGCCCGTTCCGTCGCGACCCGCATCACCCCGGCGCCGCCCCCCGTGAGGACCCCGACGTTGGGCCCGATGAACTCGGCCAGTTTTTCCACGAGGCTCGAGACCCGGTCGGTGTCCGCCTGGTCGATCCCCACCGCCGAGCCGTAGAAGGCGAGCACCGTGGTTTCCTGGAGCTTGCGCGCCAGCTCCTCGCGCACGAAAAACCCGTGCTCCTTCTTGTACACATGCATGTACAGGTCCTTGCTCACCTCGTCGTACCAGTAGGTCTGGATCCCGATCGCATCGAGCGTGTCGAGCCGGGCGTGGGCGTTGCTGGAGAGGAAGTACCCATGGGTCCTCGACGCCTTCCTGAAAACCAGGCGCCTCAGCTTCAGGTCCGGGATCCTGATGATGAGCTCCATGTTCTCGAGGAGGTCGGGGAAATAGTCGACGAGCAGCGTGTCGGCGTCCTTGGGGGACGAATCCAGGGCCTCGATCATCGTCCCGTAGCCGCACTTGTCGGCGCCATCCGCGAGGGTCTCCTTCAGGTCATCCCCGGACTTCACGACGATGGACCGGTTCTCCATCGTCGCGGTCTGGCCCTTCACCGTGATGTTCGTCCGCGGACGGGCCCCGGAGTGGGCGAGGGGCGGCGCCGAGTCGAGGCGCTCAAACAGGCCGCGGGAGGAGTCGAGCATGCGCCGGCGCTTGCGGGCAAGCGTCTTGAACTCGGGGTCGGTGAGCGGCGGCGCCCGGAAGACCTCCACCGAGACGAGCGGGTTCACGACCGGCTGGTCGCCGGTATTGTAGATCTCGAGCATCACGTTCGTGCCGAAGGTCTTGATCGGGTCCAGCAGCACGGCGCTCGTGTGGATGCCGAAGTTGCCCTCGCCGGGGTTGAGAACGACGTAGTGCTCTTTTAGATACATGGAGCAGCTTGTGAGCACTCCCGAGCGGGGCGGGACGGTGAGCGGCGACAGGTCGTGGCGGAGCTGGACCTTGTCGAGGAAGCTGCGCCCGGCCTCCCCGCTGACGATGCTCTCGAAGCTGAAGCGGGGCAGCTTGGGGTTGATCGTGTAATTGACGGGGTGGGGCGTGAGGAAGACCTTCCCCAGGCGGTCGATGCTGATCGTGTTGGGCAGCTTCAGCCGGTTGTCCTTGACCGCCTGCCAGATCTCCTCGGCCGAGAGTTTCGCCGCGGCCGGCGCGTAGAAGAGCCGCCCGACCGGGGCTCCCGGCCGGAGCAGCTTCTTCCAGTAGGCCGCGTTCGGGAAGCTCTTGTCGAAGATGAAAGCCTCGGCCCCCATCGCAAGGCGGTGGCCGTCGACGACCGGCGGCCCCTGGAGCTGCATCTCGATCCCGATGCGGGCGAGCGAGCTGCGCTCGCTGAAGTGGAGGTCGGCAAGCCGGGCCTTCAGGAATTCGAACTCCGCAGGGTTCCTGGGCCAGAAGGCGAGGGACAGCGTCACGGTGCGCTCGTCCTTGTTCCTGACCGTCAGGATCTGTCCGTCCTGGCTGGTCCAGAATTCGTCGGGGTTCATGGTCGGTAGGCGAGGCGATTGTGCGCCCCTTGTCAGCTACCGATTCCAGGCGGGTGCATAAAGCCTAAATCATCCCGCTAAAGGTTTGCATTCCAGGGCCGGGCATGGCATGCGTCGGGATCACTGCATGAAAATAAAGCGCTTCCTCTCGATCTGCGGAGTTTCCGTTGGCCTCGCCGGCCTCGGCTACGCCCAGGACATCAAGTTTTCCGTTCCGCCAACGGCCGCCGGCCAGGACCAGCCCCCGGCCCCGGCTCCGGCCTCCGCTCCGGCCGCCGCGCCGGATGCTCCGGCGGCAGCCCCGGCCGCAGCAGCTTTTTCGGACACGCAGAAGTCCGAGGAATTCGGCTGGTTTGTCAGCCAGAAGGTCGGCATCGCGGGATTCGGCTTCACGCAGGAACAGGCCGAAGCGGTGGGCCGCGGCGTGGTCGAGGCCCTCGAGGGCCGCGGATCGCCCTTTGACATCCAGAAGATCGGGCCCGCGATGGACGAGTTCACCCGCAGCCACCAGGCGGCGGCCATCGCCAGCCTCAAGCGCAAGACCATGGCCGAGAATGAGGTCCTTTTCACGAGGCTCAAGGAGGACAAGAGCATCCTCGAGACGCCGAGCGGACTCCGCTACAAGATCCTCCAGCCGGGCACCGGTCCGTTCCCGGGCGCCACGGACACGGTGACGGTAAACTATGTGGGAAGGCTGGTCGACGGCACCGAGTTCGACAGCAGCGCGAAGCACGGCAAGCCCCTGGAAATTGCGCTGGGGCAGACCATCGCCGGCTGGGTCGAGGGCCTGCAGAAGGTCGGCAAGGGCGGCAAGATCGTCCTGTTCATCCCCCCGGATCTCGCCTACGGCGACACCAATCCCAACCTTCCGCCGTCGGCCGCGTTGATTTTCTCCATCGAGCTGGTCGACTTCAAGCCGACCCCCCCGGCAGCCGCCGGAAAGTGACCCGGCGCCGGCGCGCGCCATGAACGCAGCTGACGTCAACCTGTACCTGGTCGGATTCATGGGCACGGGGAAGACCTCCGTGGGCCGGGGCGTTGCGCAGAGGCTTGGGTTTGCGTATCTCGACAGCGACCATGAGATCGAGCGGGGCTGCGGGCGGACGGTCGCCGAACTGTTTGCCGGGGCTGGCGAGCCGGAATTCCGGAGGTTGGAGCGGGAGTTCATTGCGAGCGGGCATCCGGCCGCCCGCACGGTCGTGTCCTGCGGCGGGGGGCTGGTGATCCAGCCCGGCATGCGCGAACAGCTCCGGTCGCTTGGCGTCGTGGTCTGCCTGCACGCATCCATTGAGACGATCCTTGCCCGCACGGGCCGCCAAACCCACCGCCCCCTGCTGGCCGGCCCGGACCCCGAGACGCGCCTTCGGGCGCTGTACGCCGAGCGCGAACCCGTTTACCAGGGCGCCGGGACCCTTGTCCTCACCGACGGGCGCCCCCTCAAGGACGTTGTGGCGCACGTCGTGCGCGTCTGGAGCCGCGAGGCGCCGGAATTTGCGCGCGGCTGACAGCCTGCTAACTACCGAATGCGGCATCGATCCGCTCGATGACCCAGGCCGGGGGCCGCGTGGGCCGGCCCTGGCGGTCCACAAAGGCGTGCATCGAGCTTCCGGTGGCCAGGACCTCGCCTCCGCGCAGCACCTCGTAGCTGACCCGGACCCTCACGGTCGGCTTTTCCGCGACGGTCGCCACAACCTCCAGCTGGTCGTCGTACACGGCCGGGCGCAGGTACCGCGCCGAGATTTCAAGCACGGGAAGGTGGTAGCCCTCGGCCTCGAGCTGCCGGTAGGGAATCCCGATCTGCTTGAACAGGGTAGTGCGGCTGACCTCAAACCAAGGCAGGTAATGGGCATGATAGACAATGCCCATCATGTCGGTTTCGGCGTAGCGCACGGTCACCTGCGCCCGCGCCTGAATCATGCGACTCCCTCGGTCGCTCCGAAGAGGGCCTCCGCCGACTTCTTCCAGGAATTTCTGGCCGCCCACTTTCTCCCGGCATCGCCCAGGGTCCGGCGAAGGTTCTCGTCGTGGATCAGTTTTTCAAAGGCGGCCGCGAGCTGCGCGGGCCGATCCGGGGGCACCAGGAGCCCGGTTGTCCCGTCGAACACGGCGTCCGAGACCCCGCCCACGTCGTGCGCCACCACGGGGATGCCGTGGGCCGCGGCCTCGAGGTACACGAGGCCGAACCCCTCGACACTGCTCTCCTGGTGTACGCTGGTCATCGCAAAAATGTCGGAGCGGTCGTAGATGTCGCTCAGCTCGGCGTCCGGCAGGTTGCCGAAGAAGCGAACCTTGAGTTCGGGCCGGGCGGCCGCGGCGGCCCGGAGCGTCTCCTCGTAGTTGCCCTTGCTCTGGCCGCCCACGATCCAGTACTCGACCCTCGCGCTCACCTCGGCGGGCAGCAACTGGAGGGCCCGAAGGGTCACCAGGTGGCCCTTGCGCGGATGAAGGCGCCCCACCGTGAGCACCACGATCTTTTTCCCGGACCTCGACCGCCGCGGCGGCAGAACCGCAAAGTCGGACCTCACGGCCCCGGGGGTCAGGAAAATCTTGTCGGCCGCCTCGGGGAAATGCGTGAGCAGGAGCTCCTGCGTGTAATTGCTGAGCGTGCTGACCCGGTCGGCCCGGCAGATCAGGCGCCGGACCAGCTTCCGGCGCAGGGGGCTGCGCGCAAACTTGATGATTTCCGAGCCGTGGAAGGTCAGGACCAGGCGCTTGGGCCGGAAGGCGCCAAAGTACTGGAGGAGCATCATGGCCAGCATGGGCCCCGGCTCCGGGAGGTACACGGTCGCCTGGCGAAGCTGGCGGCGGGCCTTCACAAGCTCCCAGGCCAGCTGGAACTGGCACCACAGGCTGTGGGTCCCCTTGAGGGGCAGCCTGCGGAGACGGAACGGCCACGGCTTCTCCGGGGCGGCCCGGGCCGACTGGGCCCAGACCTCCATGTCGTAACCAAGTCCGGCGCCCGCCTTTGCAATTTCCTCCGTGAACGTGGCTATCCCGCCACGGACGGGATAAAACTCATGGGTGATGAGGTAGACGAAATCGTCGCTCAATGCAGTCGCACGTGTGGAGCTCATGGATCGCTTGCAAACACAAGGTCTGGAACTATGAGCAGACGCGGCCTGTCTGGCAAGGTTCCACGGCAAGCCTCATTTTGTGCCCAAATTCGCAGGCATGCGGGCAACAAATGGGTTTGCTTTCAAAACGGCACCCGGTTAACACAGAACAGACCATGCCAGAAGCAGTTAATCCAAGCCCTGCCGCAAACAAACCGGCTGCGGCGGGACCGAAAACGTTCACAGCCGAGGATGAGGCCGCCCTTCGCGAGGCATTGAAACGGTGCTCCGCGCCGACCTTCGAGGCGGCCGTGCAGTTCCGCAGGACCGGCAACCCCGAGCACGTGCCCGCGGTGGTCATCGGCGTCATCGAGCGGTTCGTGGAGCCCGACCTGCGCCCGAAGCTGAAGGATCCGGACGACGATCTACGGCTGATCGAGGACCTTGGTGTGGATTCCCTCACCATGATGGAGATCGTGATCCTTGCGGAGGACGTGCTCCAGATGACGATCAACAACGACGAACTGAGGAACCTGCGGACGGTCGGCGACATCAAGACCTTCATCGATTGCAAGATCCGCGGCCTGCCGCTGCCGAAGCCGACGAAGTTCCTGCCGATCGAGCACATCGGATCGGTCATGCCGGTCCAGCCGCCGTTCCTGTTCCTGAACGAGGCCTCGGTGAGCTCCGCGGGTGCCAATGGCAAATACAAGATTTCCGGCCAGGAGTTCTTCCTCCAGGGCCACTTCAAGGGCAACCCGGTGATGCCCGCGTCCATCCTGCTCGAGGCGCTCGGCCAGCTCGCCGTGCTGTATCTGCTCGAGGGGGCGCCGGTCGAGCCGGGCAAGATGATCGGGCCAAACACCATCTTCTTCACCGGGTGCGAGGGGGTTCGCGCCCACAGGATCTGCAGGCCGGGCGAGCTGCTGACGCTCTCGATCAAGCCCAAGCGGATGAAGATGCCGCTCGCAACCTTTGAGGGATCGATCCGCGTGGGCCAGGAAAAGGCCGTGATTGTCGAGGAAGTGACGCTGACCTTTGGCTACGTCGAGGCGGTGGCGGCACCGGCTCCCGCCGCAGTCGCCGTCCCCCAGGTCGAGGCCATCTCCGCCCCCGCGCCGCTGGACCCGGCGATCACCGCCTGAGGGGTCCGCACCCCGCGGGGCGGTTTCCGGGATTTCCCCCATGCCCAGAGTCTTCATCACCGGCCTGGGTTTCATCACCAGCATCGGGAACGACTCCGCATCGGTGCTGGCGAGCCTCCGGGAGCTGCGGCACGGGTTTGAGTTGTACCCGCCGTTCCAGAAGCCGGACATTCCCTGCAAGGTGGTCGGCACGGTGAAGGACTTCTTCACCGACTCGAGCGATCCCGAGGACTGGAAGTGGCCCGGGCGCTATGCCATCAAGCGCGAGACGCTACGGTCCATGGCCCCCAACGGATTGTTCGCCCATTGCGCCCTGTTGCAGGCCATCGAGGACGCGAGGCTTGGGCCGGCCGAGATATCGAGTCCCGGGACCGGCCTCTACGCGGCCTCGGGCGGCTCCCCGATGCTCACGCACTACCATCACGAGCGCCTCCAGAAGGTCGGCGTGATGCGCTGCTCGCCCATCGGGATCGTGGCCTCGATCGTGGGGACGCTGAATTTCAACCTCGTGGCCGCATTCAAGATCCGGGGCGCATCGTGCGGCTTCTCGTCGGCCTGCGCGTCGTCGGCGCACGCGGCCGGCTTTGCCTTCGACGAGATTTCCACCGGTCGCCAGGACCGGATGTTTGTGGTCGGGGCCGAGGATGGCAATGTGGACGCCATCCTTCCGTTCGCGGGCATGCGCACGCTTTCCCTCCAGGCGGACCCCAAGCTCGCCTCGCGGCCCTTCGACGCGGCCCGCGACGGCTTCGTGGGCACGGGGGGTGGCGCGGTGATCGTGCTGGAGAGCGAGCGGGAGGTGGAGCGCCGGGGCGTGCGGCCCTATGCGGAGGTCCTGGGCTGGGGCCAGGCCTCCGACGGCTACAATGTCGCAATCCCGCACCCGGAAGGCTCGGGACTCCAGATGGCCATGGAGATGGCGCTGCGCCAGGGCGGGGTGGGCGCTGCGGACGTGGACTACGTCAACGCCCATGCGACCTCCACCCAGATCGGGGATGTGGCGGAGGCCCAGGCGCTGCGGGCTGTCTTCGGCTCCGCCGGGGTGCGGCCCGCGATCAGCAGCACAAAGGCGCTCACCGGGCACGGCCTGTCCCTGTCGGCCGTGATGGAGACGGGCTTCTGCTCCCTTGCGCTGGCCCAGGGGTTCATGCCCGGGTCGGCGCACCTGGGAACGATCGATCCCGCCTGCGGAGGGCTCAACATTCTCCGCGGGACGCAGGCGACGGCCCCCACCGTCGTGCTGAAGAACAGCAGCGGCTTTGGCGGGGCAAACGTCTCGATTGTACTGAAACGGATTTGACGGGGAAAGGATGCCTCCGCCGATGTCCCGCCGTATTTCCGAGGAATTTCCAACCGCGTTTGTGACGGGCTCGGGTTCCGGGCTCGGGCGCGCCTTCGCGGACATGCTCCTTTCGGAAGGGGTTCGTGTCTGGGGAACCTCGCGCGAGCCCTCGCGGCTGGGCTTTGCGTCCCCGCTCTTCCAGCCGGTCGTCCTGGACCTCGCCGATGCGGACGCAGCCGCGGCGGCCTTTGGGGCGGCGGAGGCCCGCGCCGGGGGGGCATTCGACCTGGTGATCAACAATGCCGGGTATGGGGTCTTTGGGGAATTCGATGAGGTTCCCAGCGCCGCCTGGGAGGCGCAGATCGGGACCATGCTCGTCGCAACCCTGCGGCTGACCCACCTTGCCTACTCGGGAATGCGAAGGCGGGGCCGGGGCTGCCTGGTGAACGTCTCCTCCCTTGCGGCGGAGTTTCCCCTGCCGTTCATGAGCGCCTACAATGTCGCCAAGGCGGGGCTTTCCGCCCTGAGCGAAAGTTTGCTCTTTGAAACCACGGGCACCGGCGTCAGAGTCATCGACTTCCGTCCCGGCGACTACCGCACCTCGTTCAACCAAGCCATGCAAACCCAACCGACCTCCCGGGGATCCCTGAGCCGGACCGGGCCGGTCTGGGCGGTGCTCGAGGCCAACCTCGCCGCGGCCCCGGAGCCGTCGAGGGCGGCCGCCGACCTGCGGCGCGCGCTTTGCTCCCGAAGGCGCGGAATTGTCCGGTCGGGTTCGTTCTTCCAGGCCCGGCTGGCACCCCTGCTGGCGCGCCTGGTTCCAGCGTCGGCCGCCAGGGAGGCGTCCGCCCGCTACTTTGGCCTCAAACGGAGCCGCTGAGCCTTGTCCAAGGTACGCATACTTGTCCTCACCTCCAGCACCGGCGGGGGCCACGACGCCCGGGCCCAGGCCTTCGCCGAATGGTGCTTTGAGCTCTATCGGCACGATGTGGACGTTCGGATCGAACAGATGCTAGAGAAGTCGTCGGTGGTAAACCGCGCCGGGGTCAACCTCTACAACCGCATCCAGACCCTGGCCCCGTGGTCTCACCGGGTCTACTACACTTTCGTGGAGGCGCTGAGCTTCCTGAACACCAACACCGTCTCCATCGGCAGGAAATACTACGTGGAGGTGCTGCGCGAGTACCGGCCGCACCTGATCTTCAGCGTGCATGACTGCCTGAACCGGGGCTACTTCCAGCTGGCCCGGCGGGAGCTCGGGGCCGGGAACGTCCGGTGCGCGACCTACTGCGGCGAGTTCTCCGGCGGCTGGGGCTATTCGCGCAACTGGATCGAGCCCTCGGTGGACCTCTATTTCTCAAGGACCCCGACAGCCGGGGACTTTGCCATAAAGCGCGGCATTCCCCCGGAGAAGGCGATCATCCGCGGGACCCTCATGCAGCCCGAGGCGAACCTCGAGGTCATCGCCCCGGCCGACCGCGGCAGGTTTCGCACGGAGCGCCTGGGATTAAGGCCGGACCTGTTCACCGTTTTCCTCGCAACCGGCGGGAACGGTGCGAACCACCACTTTGAGCTTCTGCCGGAACTCCTGCCCTACGCCGACCGGTGCCAGGCGATCGTGATCTGCGGCCGCAGCAAGGACACCTACAACCAGTTGGTCCACTGGCGCGCCCTTCACCCCGAGTTCCACTGCCACCTGGAGGGCTATTCGACGATCGTGCACCTGCTGATGCAGGTGAGCGACGCGATCGTCACCCGCGGAGGCACGACGACCTGCGCCGATGCCCTGCACTTCCGGTGCCCGATCATCTTCAACGCCTTCGGCGGCATCATGCCCCAGGAGGAACTGACCTGGAAGTTCTTCCGGAACGGCGCCGCCTGCCCCAAGGTCGGGAATGCAGCCGAGTTTGCGGCCATCATGAATTCGTGGCTGAACCATCCGGCCTCCTACCGGCAGGCCCACGAGAGGTTCCTCCAGCTCCGCTACGAGGAGGACCCTACGGTCCTGATCGACGAACTCATCAACCTGGCCAACAGCGTGGCCCGGGAGCAGCTTGTGCGCCGACCGTTTCCGCCCCATGCAGCCCTCGACGGGGCCGCGGGTATTTGAAACTTTTGACCCGGTTCGGCGTCTCACAAGGGGAGGCACACTCTTTTGCATGGAACCCCTTTGTCCTCGATCCTTCCGCGGGTGGCTCGTCGCGTGCCTGGTGCTGGCAGGTGCCAGCCCGCCCGGGCACGCCGCCGGCACCGGGGCGCCAACGCCTTGGGTGATGTTTCACGGGAGTGTCCGGGAAGTGCCGGACCTGGTTCCGGCCGCTCCCGCCTCCAGGCACCACGCTGCGGTCGTGCGCAGGAACCTCAGCCCGGACGAGGAGTCGGCACCCATCGAATTTGAGGTGGCGCTGCGGATGCGGAATTTTCCCGAGCTCCAGGCGCGGGTGGAGCGGGGCGAGCTGGTCACACGGGCGGCGATGGCGGCGCGGTACGATCCCCTGGTGGAGGACTACCAGAGGATCGTCGCCTGGCTCAATGACCAGGGCTTCGTGATCACCCGGACCGACGAAAACCATCTGGCAGTCTTTGCGAGCGGGAGCGTCGCGGCGATCGGGCGGGCGTTTCAGGTGAACTTCGCGCGCGTGTCGATCGACTCGGAGGAATACACCTCCGCCATCACGGCACCCTCCCTCCCGGCGGAGATCGCCGCGCCCGTGCTCGGCATCCACGGCCTGCAGCCCCACCTGCGCCTGCACCGCCTCCGCTCCGCCCAGGCCAGGCACGCCGAGACGGTTGCGGGCTATTCGCCAAGCCAGATCCTCGCCGCGTATAACGCGAACCTCGCGGGCATCACGGGAGCCGGGCAGACCATCGCCGTGGTGGGTGATGCATTCCCGACCGAAAACGACCTCGCCTCGTTCTGGTCGGACACCGGGGTCTCCCAGCAGTATGCGAACATCACCCTGGTGAACGTCGGCGGAGGCCCTGCGTCGCCGTTGAGTTCCGACCAGGAAGAAATCACGCTCGACACGGAGTGGTCGAGCTCGATCGCCCCCGGCGCGAAGGTCCGGGTGTACGGTGCGCCGGACCTCACCAACCCGAGTTTCGACGCGGCGTACCAGCAGGTGTACCACGATGCCCAGTCGACCCCCGGGCTCAACCAGCTTTCGATCTCCTACGGCGACGGTGAGGGAGACAACACCGGCGACTACCTTTTGACCGAGGCCCAGTACATGGCGAACCTCGCCGGAGTAGGTGTCTCCGTGTTTTCCAGCTCCGGGGACAATGGAGCGTATGCCGACGGGAACAGCATCCTCCAGGTGACCTACCCGGCCAGCGATCCCAACGTGACAGGCGTTGGCGGCACGAGCCTTGAAGACACAAGCACGACCCCTCCCAGGGAGCTCGCATGGTCCGGCAGCGGAGGGGGCGTGAGCGGGTACTTCAGCCGGCCCTCCTGGCAAAAGGGCCTCGGGGTTCCCGGCGGGTCCCAAAGGCTCGTGCCGGACGTCGCCTCCGCGGCGGATCCGCAGTACGGGTGCTTCGTTTTCTTCGGCGGGAGTGGCAATGTCGTGGGGGGGACGAGTTGGGCCTCGCCAACCTGGGCCGGGTTCTGCGCGCTCATGAACCAGGCGCGCGGGGGATCGGCCGGCCTTGGAGCCCTGAACCCCAGGCTCTATCCCCTGCTGGAAACCAACTCATTTCGGGACATCACATCCGGGGGCAACGGCACGGATTCGGCAGACACCGGGTACGACCTGGTGACGGGGATCGGCGTGCCTGACATCACAAACCTCGTCAACAACCTGACCTCAGGCGGCTCCGCGCCGAGCTTCGCCGCCCAACTTGGCAACCAAGTGGTCGTGCTGAACCAGGATGCTGTCTTTAGCGTTGTCGCCGACGGGGCGGCGCCGCTGGCCTACCAATGGCAGCGGCTGCCGAATGGGAGTACGACCTGGGTCAACCTCTCCGACGACGCCACGTATGGCGGGTGCTCCACCTCCAGCCTGACCGTGACGGCGGTCACCTACGCGATGAATGGCGACCAATTTCGGTGCGAGGTGAGCAATTCGCTGGGCCATGCGACCAGCGTGCCGGACCTGCTGGAGGTCAACCCGGTGGGCGTGACAACCCTTGCGGGGTTTCCCGGCGAGTCGGGGTTTGCCGATGGCACAGGTCGCGCGGCGCTCTTCAACAGCCCCGGCGCAGTCCGCACCGACCTCGCTGGAAACATCTACATCGCGGACAATGCGAACAACGCGATCAGGAAGATCACTCCGGAGGGCGCGGTGACCACGGTGGTGGGCATGTCCGGGACCGCGGGGAGCCAGGACGGTCCGGTCTCCAGCGCCCAGCTCAACGACCCGAGCGGGGTGGCGGTGGATGCCGCCGGAAACATCTACATCGCCGACGGGGGGAACTACACCATCCGGAAGATCTCCCAGGGAGTGGTCTCGACGCTGGCGGGAGCCGCTGGCACGGCGGGATCCACGGACGGCTCCGGAGGCTCGGCCCGCTTTGAGCAGCCCCAAAACATCGCGGTGGCTGCCTCGGGAAACCTCTATGTCCCGGACGGCAGCGGCGACACGATCCGGAAGATCACCCCCGAAGGGGTGGTATCCACGCTGGCGGGAACCGCGGGGAACTCCGGCTACCTCGATGGAACCGGCGGCACGGCCCAGTTCAATTCCCCGGAGGGAATTGCGGTGGACTCCTCCGAAAACGTCTACGTGGCGGACACGGGCAACAATGCGATCCGGAAGGTGACCCCGTCGGGTGTGGTCACCACCCTGGCGGGATCCGCGTCCGGACAGGCCGGCTTTTCGGACGGCGTGGAGAATGCCGCCCTGTTCAACGAGCCGACCGGAGTGGCCGTGGATTCCGCCGGAAATCTCTTCGTGGCGGACTCGAACAACGACACCATCCGGGAGGTGACACCCTCCCTTTCCGTGACGACCCTCGCAGGCTCGGCGGGCCTTCAGGGAAGCGCGGACGGGCTGGGTCCCGATGCACGGTTCTACACGCCGGCGGACGTGGCGGTTGACAGCGGGGGGATCGTTTACGTGGCCGACAACGTGAACAACACCCTCCGGCGCATCCAGCAGGGGACGCTGGCCGCCCCCGTGATCCAAACCCAGCCCGCATCGGAGACCGTGGGTGCGGGCCAGGCTGCGGAATTCACCGTGGCTGCCAGCGGTTCGGCTCAGCTTGTCTACCAGTGGGAAAAGGAACCGGCCGGGGCTTCCGCCTTCACGAAGATTTCGGACACCGGCGGCTTCAGCGGATCGGGCACGTCCACCCTCCAGCTGGCGGCGGATGCGACCGCGGGCATGAGCGGAGACCAATTCGAGTGCGTCGTGACGAACAACGCGGGTTCGGTGACCTCGACAAGCGCGACGCTCACCGTCACCTCCTCGATCGCCACCCAGCCTGTCTCGCAGACCATCAACACCGGCGGGACGGTCGTGTTCACAGTCGGGGCGGCAGGGTCCCAGGCGGCGACCTACCAGTGGCAGCTCAACGGTGAGAACCTAGCGAACGGCGGGCCGATCTCGGGCGCGACTGGGCCGCAGTTGGTCATCCAGGGGGCGGCCCCGGCCAACGACGGTTCCTACCGGTGCATCGTGACCGTGGGCGGGATCTCCAGCACGAGCCATCCCGCCACCCTCACCGTTGCGACGTCGGCGAAACCCGGCACCGTTTCCGCCATCTCGGCCCGGGCCTTCGTGGGCACAAATGACGACCTGCTGATCGGTGGCTTCTTCGTTGCCGGGACGACCTCGGCGACGGTCCTGATCCAGGCCCTCGGGCCTGCGATCTCCGGGGGCCTCGACAGCGGGAACACGGCGCTCCAGCACCCCCTTCTTGAGCTCCACCAGTCCCAAGGCGGCAGGGATGTCGTCCTGTACTCAAACACGGGGTGGGGGTCCAACCCCGTCCTGCTAAGCGCGGCGGCGTCGGTCGTTGCCCTGCCGGCGCTTCAGCCCGGATCCGCGGACTCGGAACTCCTTCTCACGCTTCCCCCAGGGGGGTACACGGCCGAGGTGAGGGGCGCCGACGGCGGGACCGGCGTGGCCCTTTGCGCCGTGTACCAGCTGCCCTAAATTTCCTTGCGGTCCGTCTCCGCTCCGCCGTAGTAGGTCGCGTTCTGCACAGTGATGGCGCGGTAGCCAAGTGGTAAGGCCGAGGTCTGCAAAACCTCTATGCGCCGGTTCAATTCCGGCCCGCGCCTCCAATCTTAGAATAAATTGTACAAGAGTGAATTGCATAACACGGCCACCGAACATGGCCAATAAA